>Ga0256839_1006384_pt1 | contig 10344 bp, 12 predicted proteins | sample 354166metaG_FD_185968 | JGI IMG/M metagenome (GOLD analysis project Ga0256839, IMG submission 185968) | Hydrothermal vent microbial communities from Mid Atlantic Ridge, Atlantic Ocean - 354-166 | ecosystem: Environmental > Aquatic > Marine > Hydrothermal vents | place: Atlantic Ocean: Mid... | reverse complement strand
GCTCTCAATTGATTTTGATAGAGTTGGGCGCAAAAAAGTGCTTGAGAGTTTTGTGAAATAGGTCAAATGGTGGGTGCGGTGTTTCGCCTGTGTCTTTGCGAGCATCTTCCCTTCATAGTGAGCAGTCGAACTACGAAGGGAAGATGCTCGCAAAGACAGGAGGAGATAGGAATGCTTTTTGAAAAGAAAACGTCACCTCGCTTTTTCTCTCTAACATGAGGCAATCGAATCATCTAATGTTGCCTTCATGAAACAATATTTAGACCTATTAAAACATGTAAAAGAAAATGGTGCGGATAAGGGCGATCGGACGGGCACTGGCACTCGCTCAGTTTTTGGCTATCAAATGCGTTTTGATTTAAGTGATGGATTTCCGCTAGTTACTACTAAGCGCTTGCATGTTAAATCTATCATTTATGAGCTTTTGTGGTTTTTACGTGGTGAAACAAATGTGCGTTGGTTGCAGGAGCGTGGAGTAAAAATTTGGGACGAGTGGGCAGATGAGAATGGTGAGCTTGGACCAGTTTATGGCTCGCAATGGCGCTCTTGGCCTGATGGTAGTGGTGGAACTATCGATCAGATAAAAAATCTGGTTGAGGGGATAAAGAATAACCCAGATTCTCGGCGACATATTGTTAGTGCGTGGAATCCTGCTCAAGTTGACGATATGGCATTGCCGCCATGTCATTGCTTATTTCAGTTTTACGTGGCCAATGGTAAATTAAGTTGTCAATTATACCAGCGCTCGGCAGATATTTTTCTTGGTGTGCCGTTTAACATTGCCTCTTATGCTTTGCTTACTCATATGATTGCTGATGTGGTAGGTTTAGAGGTTGGAGATTTTATTCATACGCTGGGAGATGCACACTTATACTTGAACCATTTTGAGCAGGCTGAGTTGCAATTATCTCGTGCGCCAAGGGCTTTGCCTAAACTTAATATCTTGAATCAACGAAGTTCGATATTTGATTATGAATATGAGGGTTTTGAGATTTTAGATTATGATCCATATCAAGGAATAAAGGCTCCGATTGCAGTATGAGTATTTCTATCAGATCTGCAAAATATTGTGATGAGGAGCTCATCATGGATTTTGTTGTTGCGTTAGCGAAATATGAAAAGCTGGAACATGAGGTTAAGGCAAGGAAAGAGGATATTGGTCGTGACTTGTTTTGTGATAATCCGCGGGTGTTTTGTGACATAGTTGAGATTGACGCTAAGCCAGTTGGTTTTGCGCTTTATTATTACACATATTCTACCTTTCGTGGCAGACATGGGATTTGGCTTGAAGACTTATTTATTGACCTAAAGGTTCGAGGTTTAGGAGCTGGAAAGGCGCTGATGGCTCATTTGGCTAAACGATGTAAAAAAGAAGGACTGGCTAGGTTTGAATGGTGGGTTTTAGATTGGAATAAACCCTCAATTGATTTTTATCAATCACTAGGGGCAGTCTTACAGGACGAGTGGAGTGTCTGCCGTATTGACGGTGAGGCGTTAAATAAGTTGGCGTCTAATAATATTTGAGCTCCTTTTTAAAATTATAGGAGAGTTAAAATGAAAAATATCGCTTTAAGCCTAATAGTTTTATTATTTTCTATTATTTCTGCTCTAGCCAATGATTCTTTAGCTGAGATGAATACTGGTGGGTTGGTTTTTGTCTATTCTCCTAATGTTGAGATGGTTAGTGAGGAATTATATGTTTCTACAAAGGAAATTAGAGTTGATTATATATTTCGCAATAATTCTGAAAAAGATATTAGATCAATAGTTGCATTTCCAATGCCAGATATTACGGGTGATCCATATGGGGAGGTAGCAATTCCTTTTCCAGATGAAGATAATTTTCTTGGCTTTAGCGTAAGAATTAATGGCCAGCCAGTTGAAGTGAAATTGCAGCAAAGAGTGTTTGCACTAGAGATTGACCAAACAGATTTACTCATTGAGGCCAATATTCCACTAATGCCATTTGCATTAGAAACGACGAAAAGATTGGAACTATTACCTGCTAGTTCACAGGATAGGCAGAACGACAATCAAGTAACTCTAGATAAGCTTGTTTTTCTTGGGCTTGTTGAAAATGAAGTTTGGGATGATGGCTCAGGAGTGAAAAATTATCCAGTTCCTATCTGGACATTAAAGTCCACCTATTGGTGGGAGATGTCATTTCCTGCAAATGCAGAGATAAGTGTTAGCCATAAATATATTCCTAGCGTTGGCGGCACAACCGCTACATTTTTAATAAACCCTGATGGCTCTAAAGGAGAGTCTTATGATGAATATGTAAAGAGATATTGTGTTGATAAGACATTTATTAGCGCTGTGAAGCGAGGTTTTGCTAATAATACTTCAGAATATATGGCGCCGTTTTTTGAGAATTATATTTCTTATATTTTAAAAACCGCGCAAAATTGGTATGGAAATATTGATAATTTCCGCCTTGTGGTAGATAAGGGAAGCACTAGAAACTTAGTTAGTTTTTGCGGTGAAAATGTTAAGAAAATTGGCCCAACTACTTTTGAAATGCGGGTTGAGGATTTTTATCCTGAAAATGATCTAAATATCCTTATCCTTGTAAGAAATGAAGAGTAAAATATTGAAAATATCGATTATTGCGGCAGTGGCCGAAAATGGTGTGATTGGTAATAAGGGAGATATTCCTTGGCATTTACCATCTGATTTTGCTTTTTTTAAGAGTGTAACGATTGGCAAGCCTATTATTATGGGTCGCAAGACTTTTGTTTCGATTGGCAAGCCTTTGCCTAAGCGCACTAATATTATTGTCAGCAAGCAGAAAAAATATCAGCCAGATGGTGTTATTGTGATTGATTCTCTTAAAGGGGCAATTGAAGAGGCCACTCAGATTGCCAAAGCTGATAATATTGATGAAATTATGATTATTGGTGGGGCAGAAATATATCGTCAAGCAATGGAGCTTGCTGATAGGCTTTATATTAGCCATGTTGCGCTCTCACCAAAGGGAGATAGTTTGTTTCCAGAAATAAACCCTAAGGAATTTCGATTGTTTGAGCAATTAAAGGTTAAAAAATCAGAAAAAGACAGCGCTCAATATAAAGTGAATATTTATCGGCGAATAAATGATTAAAAGATTGAGCTAGTGATTGATTGTGTCTCTGTCTTTGCCTATATAGTGCCTATATGAAATTATCATATTTTTTTAACTGAAAGGGACATGTATGTCTTGGGATAATAATTCGGGCGGCTCTGGCGGCCCATGGGGTCAAGGGCCTAGCGGTCCAAAGGGGCCAAAAAGACCAGCTGGTGGTGGTCAGGGAGGCAATCAGCCAAGCCTTGAAGAATTGCTAAAAAGTGGGCGTGAACAGTTTGGTGGTGAGTTGCCTGGCGGTAAATTTCTTATAATTGGCGCTATACTTGCCGCGCTTGTATTTTGGGTAGTGCAATCTGTTTATACTGTTAAGCCGCAAGAAGTTGGCGTTGAGATTTTATTTGGTAAGCCAAAACAAGAATTATCTCGTCCAGGTTTGCATTTTATCTTTTGGCCTGTTGAGAGAGTTGAAAAAGTTGTAATCACTGAAAACCAAACAAAAGTTTCCTCTGTTTCATCAGGGCGGGTATCTGATGGTGAAGGCTTGATGCTTACTAAGGATCAAAATATCGTTGATGTTGCTTTTTCAATTATCTGGCGTGTTTCTGATCCAGCAGATTATTTGTTCAAGGTTCGTGATCCGCAAGAAATGGTTCGCAAAGCATCTGAAAGTGCGATGCGTGAAGTTGTTGGTCGTAGACGTGCTGATGAAGTTTATCGTGATGATCGTGCTGGTTTTGCTTTAGAAGTTAAAGAAATTGCTCAGCAAATTGTTGATAACTATGAAGTTGGCGTGCTAATTGCTGGCATTTCTGTTGAAAATGTTGCTCCTCCTGTTGAGGTGGCTGATGCGTTTGACGAAGTGCAACGTGCGGAACAAGATGAAGATCGTTTCCAAGAAGAAGCTCGTCAATATGCAGCTACTCTTTTAGGTCAGGCGCGTGGGCAAGCTGCGCAAATGAACGAAGAGGCCGCAGCTTATAAAGACCGTGTAGTTAAAGAAGCTCAAGGTGAAGCTGCTCGCTTCATTTCAATTTATGAAGAATATTCAAAAGCTCCTGAAGTTACTCGCAAACGCCTATTCCTTGAGACTATGGAAGAAGTGCTTAGAACAAGTAAAAAGGTGATTATGGAAGAAGGAACAAGTGATTCTGGAGTTGTTCCATATTTACCGCTAAATGAGCTTCGCAACAATTCAGGGAGTAACTAAGATGAATAAACTCGTTATTTTAGCTGCTGTAGTAGTTGGCGCATTCTATATTCTTATGTCTTCGCTTTTCATTGTAAATGAGCGTGAGCAAGCAATTGTTACTCGTTTTGGTGAGATTATGCGTATTCACTCTGAACCAGGTATTTATTTCAAAGTGCCAACTGCAATTGTTGAAGATGTGCAAATAATCGAAAATCGTTTGTTGCGTTATGATCTTGAAGATATTGTTGTTCAGGTTTCTGGTGGTAAATTTTATAATGTTGATGCGTTTATCTCTTATAAAATTACTAACCCGACCAAGTTTCGTGAATCGGTGCTTGGTGATTTGAGAACCGCTGAAATGCGTATTAACACTAGATTAGAATCTGCTCTTCGTGGAGTTTATGGTTTGCGTGATTTTAATGCCGCTCTATCAGATCAACGCACAGAAATGATGCGTGAAGCTCGTGAATTGATACGTGATGACTTGGCAGAGATTGGCCTTGAAGTTGTTGATGTTCGTGTTTTACGCACGGATTTAACATCACAGGTTTCAGCGCAGACTTTTGAGCGCATGAAAGCTGAGCGTCTTGCTGAAGCTGCTGGTTTGCGTGCTGATGGTCAAGAACAGGCTCAAACTCTTCGTGCGATTGCTGATCGTCAAGCGGTGCAAATTGTTGCACTTGCTCGTCGTGATAGTGAGATACTTCGAGGTGAAGGTGATGCTGAGAGAAACGCAGTTTTTGCTAATGCTTATAGCAAAGACATAGAGTTTTTTGAATTTTATCGTTCAATGCAATCATATCGCGCTTCGCTGGTGAATACAGATACAACTATGTTACTTTCACCAGATAGTGAATTTTTTCAGTATTTTAGTGGCTCAACTTTACCAGCCAACTAAGTTTGAAATGTTGATTTAATTATGCTCCCGAATGTAAGTTTGGGAGCATTTTTTTTGGAGTAAATTTATGAATGATTTTTTAGCCGCATTGGCACTTGTTGCTGTAATTGAGGGGCTGCTTTATGCTGCATTTCCTGAGCAAATGAAAAAGGCGATTGCGCAAATGCTAGAAACCCCCTCAACTCAGATAAGAATTGTGGCGTTGATTTTTGCAGGGTTAGGATTGATAGCTTTGATGTTTATTCGAGGTTAGGGTTGTAATGGCTGTAGTAAATTAGAATGACACCAGACTCTGTCATCCTGAACGAAGTGTAGGATCTTATGAAACTACGAAAGATTCTTCACTTTGTTCATAATGACATTATGGCTAGTTAAGGGCTATAGATTAGCAATATCACCTAACAATATCGTCTTCATTATAGCCCTGTAAATAGAGCAGGGCGGTTAAATCGCCGTGATTTATTTTTATTTGCGCTTGTGCTGCAACTACTGGCTTTGCATGTAGTGCCACCCCAAGTCCTGCCGCTTTTATCATTGGTAAATCATTTGCCCCATCGCCAACTGCTAATGTTTGTGCTTGGCTAATTTGCAACTCATTTGTTAGAAACTGCAAGCGGGATAGTTTTGCGTTTGCATCAATTATCGGCTTATTTACTTTGCCACTAAGCAATTCACCATCAAACTCAAGATGGTTAGCAATTGCCTCATCAAAGCCAATTCGTTTGGCGATATAATCTGCAAAAATTGTAAACCCACCAGAAATTAGCGCTGTGTGCGCGCCAAATGCTTTCATAGTATGCACCAGAGCGCGCCCACCTGTTGCAAGCGTGATACGCTCACGGCGCACTTGTTTTATCACCTCTTGCGATAATCCCTTAAGTAGGGATACGCGAGTATCAAGCGCTTGGACAAAGTCTAGTTCACCATTCATGGCGCGTGCAGTAATATCTGCGACTTTATCTTTTATGCCAAGTGCATCGGCCAATTCGTCAATACATTCCTCATTTATCATGGTGGAATCCATGTCAGCGATAAGCAGTTTTTTGCGTCTATTCTCTTTTGGAATGAGTGCTATATCAATTGGCTGGTCTGTTAAGACTTGTCGTGCTAAATCAATCGCATTGCTTGCTTTTGGTGAAATAATTTCACAGGCTATTTTTTGGTTTAGCCAATTTATTTCACCGCCAGTTTGCGCCTGCACTGCTTGAGCCATTTGAGGGCTTAAAGCTTTATCTAACGGATTAGAAATTAAACAAAGAACAGACATGAAATATTCCCAAAATAAAAAACATGTTATTCTGATAGCTGGTTCAACAGCGAGCGGCAAGTCTGCATATGCATTAAAGTCTGCATTAGCAATAAAGAAAGAGCAACAGGGGGAGGCGCTAATTATCAATGCAGATTCAATGCAGGTTTATGATGTGCTAAATTTGTTGAGCGCCCGCCCGCAAGCTGAAGAGTTGTCGCAAGCTGAGCATGCGCTTTACGGCACGATAAATCCAGCTATTCGCTTTTCAACTGGTGCATGGTTGCGTGCGGTTGAGCGCATTATTGATCTTGAGAAAGAGAATCAGCGCACACTAATTTTCGTAGGTGGAACAGGGCTTTACTTCTCTGCTTTAATTGATGGATTCACGCATGTGCCGTCAGTGAGCCAAGATATTGTTGTTTCGCTAGAAGAAGAGGTAAAGCTACTCTCTCGGCAAGAAAGGCTTGAGTTATTACAGCAACGTGATCCTTTAATGGCTGAGCGTTTAATTGAGCCAGACAAGCAAAGGCTTGTGCGGGCTTTGTCAGTATTACAAGCAAGTGGAAAATCTTTAGCGACTTGGCAGTACGAGGGGCAGGCAGGTTTGCTTGATGATTTTGAGGTTGAGAGGGTTGTTTTAAATCCTGAACGTCAGGTCTTGAGTGAGAAAATAGAGCGGCGTTTTGAAATGATGATGCAGGGCGGGGCGGTTGATGAGGTGAGGGCGCTTTTGGATATGAGGCTTGAAAAAAACCTGCCCGCAATGAAAGCTATTGGGGTGCAGCAAATTGCCAGCTGGCTGAAGGGAGATATTTCTAAGCAAGAGGCAATCGATCTGTCAGTGATTGCAACTCGTCAATATGCAAAACGTCAACGCACTTGGTTTCGTAAAAGAATGAAAGATTGGGATTGGATTTAGCGTAAAATATTTCATCTTGACGAAAAGAAATAAAACACATAACAATTAGCGCAATATTTTTTAGGATTTGAATTATGCAGATTAAACTCATTGTGGTGGTTATGGGGCGCATTGGTGTCGCGGGTTATAATTAAATCCCTGCGATAGATGATGCGCGTCCAAGGCTCCTTTTAGGAGCCTTTTTTATTAGGTTAGTTTTTAAATTAAAAATAAATATGTTAAATGGGGTGAATGAATATGAGTAAACAAATGAGTGGCGCGGAAATGGTTATTGAGGCATTTCGTGACCAAGGTGTGGAGCATATTTTTGGCTATCCAGGTGGCGCGGTGTTGCCAATTTATGATGCAATTTTTCAACAAGATGAAATTGAGCATATTTTAGTGCGTCATGAGCAAGGCGCAACCCATATGGCAGAGGGCTATGCTCGCTCTACTGGTAAAGTTGGTGTGGTGTTGGTGACTTCTGGGCCAGGCGCAACTAATGCGGTTACTGGTTTAGCCGATGCTTTGCTTGATTCAATTCCGCTAGTTTGCATTTCAGGGCAAGTGCCAACACCGCTTATTGGCTCGGACGCTTTTCAGGAGTGCGATACGGTTGGCATTACTCGCAACTGCACCAAACATAATTACCTAGTTAAAAAAGTTGAAGATTTGCCACGGGTATTGCATGAGGCATTTTATATTGCTTCTTCTGGTCGCCCTGGCCCAGTTGTAGTTGATATCCCAAAAGATGTTCAGTTTGCACTTGGTGAATATTATAAACCTTCAATTGCTTCTACGCATAAAAGTTATAAGCCGCATTTAGATGGGGATTTGGGAGCGATAGAGGCTGCTGTTGATCTCATGCTTAAAGCTGAAAGGCCAATATTTTATACAGGTGGCGGCATTATAAATTCTGGCAAAGAGGCCAGCGTAAATTTGCGTGAACTAGCTGAACTTACAGGTTTTCCAGTTACTTCAACCTTGATGGGGCTTGGCGCTTTTCCTGCTTCAAATTCCCAATGGTTAGGCATGTTAGGAATGCACGGCACGTATGAGGCTAATTTGGCAATGCATGATTGCGATCTAATGATATGTTTAGGCGCTCGTTTTGATGATAGAATTACTGGACGACTTGATGCTTTTTCACCTGATTCAACCAAAATTCATGTTGATATTGACCCATCATCGATTGGCAAAACTGTGCATGTTGATTTGCCCATCATTGGTGATTGTAATCGTGTGATTTCTGAAATGATAAGAATATGGCGTGAGAAAACTAATGAAAGCCGTGCAGGCGAAATTGCGCCATGGTTGAAAAAAATTGAAGAATGGCGTGATGAAAAATCGCTTCGTTATGTCAATTCAGATGAAATTATCAAACCGCAATTTGCAATTCAACGCCTTGCAGAGGCGACAAAAGATAAGGATACTTATATCACCACAGAAGTTGGACAACATCAAATGTGGGCGGCGCAATATTTCCCATTTGAAGAGCCTAATCGCTTTATGACATCTGGCGGACTTGGCACAATGGGTTATGGCTTGCCAGCTAGTGTTGGTGTGCAAGTGGCGCACCCAGAAGCTACGGTGATTGATATTGCAGGTGAAGCTTCTGTGCAAATGACTATGCAAGAATTTTCAACTGCGGTGCAGTTTCGTCTGCCAGTAAAAATCTTTATTCTGAATAATGAATATATGGGCATGGTGCGTCAATGGCAGCAATTATTGCATGGTTCTCGCTATTCCAGCTCTTATTCTGAGGCATTGCCTGATTTTGTTAAATTAGCAGAAGCAATGGGCGGTAAGGGAATTCGTTGTGATGATCCTAAAAAACTTGATGCAGCAATAAAAGAAATGCTTGAGCATGATGGACCTGTTTTGTTTGATTGCCGAGTTTCGCGCGAGGAAAATTGCTTGCCAATGATACCATCTGGAAAAGCGCATAATGAGATGATTTTGCCAGACACTAAAGATATAGAGAATGTTATTGATGAGAAAGGGAAAGTTCTTGTTTAAGAGCTAGGAGGGTAATAGATTTGGGTATTTCTTTCCTCTCCCCTTGTGTTCGATTGTGGCTTGCAAAGCATGATGGGTGAGGGAGCTAAGAATAACTTTTTTATTGTCACCCCGAGTGAGGCAATGTCACTCTGAGCGAAGCGAAGAGTCTTAGATCCTTCACTGCGTTCAGGATGACACTGGGGGGAGAGTTCAGGATGACACTGGGGGGGAGTTCGAGATGGCATAACCCCTCATCCGCCCTTCAGCGCGACCCGTGTCGTAACACGAGGCAGGCTCTTCTCCCACAAGTGGAGAAGGAAGAATGACAGAGAAGATAAGAATAATTATAAGAATTTAAGGACAAAAAAATGAACGAAAATCTTTTACCGAGTGGATCGGCATATTTTATTACCAAACCAACAGCAGAGCCAGAGCGGCACACACTTTCTGTTCTGGTAGATAATGAACCTGGAATTTTAGCGCGTATTGCTGGGCTATTCTCAGCTCGTGGTTTTAATATTGATAGTCTCACGGTTTCTGAAACAGAGCATGAAAAAGGCCTCAGCCGCATTACTGTTGTGACGGTTGCACGCCCAAAAGTTTTGGCGCAAATAAAGTTGCAACTTGAGCGGCTTGTACCAGTGCATAAGGTGCATGATTTAACGCAAGAGGGTAAATGTTTGGAGCGTGAATTAGCATTGGTGAAAGTTGCAGGCAAGGGCGAAGATAGAGTTGAAACATTACGCCTAGCAGATGCCTTTCGTGCGCAAGTAGTTGATGCTTCAACAAAGAGTTTTGTGTTTGAAATTACCGGCAAGCCAGCAAAAATTGAGCAATTTATTGCACTAATGATACCGCTTGGATTGGTTGAAGTGGTGCGAACGGGTATATCTGCAATATCAAGAGGTGCAGCAAAAATGTAACGGATTTTGTCCCTGTGTGTCCATTATCGGTGGTTTTGTTCTTGCAAGTATTGATAATACTCGCTGCGAATAAAAGCTTGATTTTGAACAAACATGAACAAAATCAAAAAGCAGTTTAT
>Ga0256839_1006383_pt1 | contig 10345 bp, 11 predicted proteins | sample 354166metaG_FD_185968 | JGI IMG/M metagenome (GOLD analysis project Ga0256839, IMG submission 185968) | Hydrothermal vent microbial communities from Mid Atlantic Ridge, Atlantic Ocean - 354-166 | ecosystem: Environmental > Aquatic > Marine > Hydrothermal vents | place: Atlantic Ocean: Mid... | reverse complement strand
GGCCAAATATCAATACTCACTAAAAATAAACCATCTTTTGCTAAAACATGATATACCTTATGCATAACCAACTCAGGATTCTGCACATCACTAATCGTATCCAAGCAAAGAACCATATCAAAACGCATAGGCTCCAAATCCATTTTTTCCGCCATAACCGCCAAGTATGTTGCTTTTTCAGGCATAACACCTGGGAACAGTTTGCGGTAATCATCCAGCAATGGATCCACATAAGTTTGGTTGGCAAATCCCAAATATTGCGCTACACATATTGGACCTGAGCCCAATTCAAGCACATCTGCTGCTTTCGAAAGGTGCTGTACCTCTTTTTGCAGCAGTGGTAAATAATAGCGTTTGCTAAATACCCTGCGAGATTTTAATGCCCGTTCACTTTTCCAAAACTGGAGCACGCGTTTTTGGTAGGTACTCCAAAGCTGCTTGCTCACCGCAGGGTATAAAGCCCGATGCGTTCGCTTTGGCGCACTATGCTTTTTTGTGAATGATTTGATTAGCATAAATATCGCATACTCTAATCACGGAAAGTGACTTTATCACCAAATTTGTAGCCAGCAAAAAAATACCCGCACAAAGGCGGGTATTCTATAAACAAGAATCAATTAATGAACATCTTTCCAAATTTCTTTTTTCAACAAGAATAATACAAGTGTCAAAAGAATGAGAAAGCCAATCACATACTTACCCATAGTGCGACGCTCATTTTGATGTGGATCACTAATGAAAGCTAAAAATGCTGTGACATCATTGGCTTGCTGTATGATTTCAGCTTCATCTTCTGGCTCATGATCCAACCAGCCGAGAGGGTCTGGCATAGCTGTACTATGACCTGGAAAGTAAAGGTTATAATTTCCTTCAGGAACTTTACCTTCAGGGTCATGTGCGTACCCCGTCAACAGTGAGTAAACATAGTCTGCACCACCACGACGACCTGGTACAATCAACGATAAATCTGGGGGAACCTTACCATAAGATTCCGTTGCATCTTCAGGTGACAAGTCTGTAATGAGCCCAGACATTAAAGGCTTTTCACCACGCAATTCATCTGCCATCTCACGGCTAATGCCCAATTCAGGGTAATCCATTAAACCCTTAAAAGTCACATATTTTGCCGAGTGACATCCCATGCAAATATCAGTGAATACAATTAACCCTCGCAAAAGCTGCTCACGGTCAGTCACATCAATATTTGCATGTTTGAGCGCCACACTACTTCCACCCGATGCCAAAGCCACTTGGGAAGTAAGCATCATCAATACCGCAGCAAGGCTTAATAGAATTGTATTGAACTTCATGCTACACCCCCTCCGGCAATGGTTTTGTTTTCTCTACCTTAGGCAAGAAAGGTAATGCTATAAAAAAGAGAAAGTAGTAGAATGTTGCAATTTGACCAACAACTTTCAATGTTGCTGTTGGTTCTGAGTGACCACAGTATCCTAATACAATAACATCAATAAAGAACAAAATGAGCATGCCACGGTACATCGGGCGATAACGCGCCGATCGCACCTTCGACCTATCCAAGAAAGGATAAACAAATAAAATAGCCAGCGAAGCGCCCATGGCTACAATACCCAGCAGCTTATCCTCAAACGACCTTAAAATCGTGTACCATGGTGTGAGATACCACACAGGTACAATATGTGCAGGTGTTTGTAGGCTATTCGCAGGCATATAATTATCTACTTCAATAAAGTAACCGCCCATTTGTGGGTTAAAGAACACAATATACATATATAAAATCATGAATGCCGATACCGCAAAGGCATCTTTCATGGTTACATATGGATGGAATGTAACTATATTTTTCGGATCACTTTGGTCTAAGTCGATGCCATCAGGGTTATTGGAGTGAACTGTATGCAGCGCATGAATATGCCCACCAACAATGGCAACCAACAATAGTGGAAGAAGATAGTGTAGTGAAAAAAAGCGGTTTAGCGTTGGATCACCAACAGAGAAACCACCCATCAACAACTGACCTATCAAATCACCCAATACAGGAATTGCACCAAACAAGTTGGTAATCACTGTTGCGCCCCAGAAGGACATTTGACCCCAAGGAAGCAAATAACCGAAGAATGCAGCACCTTGCATAATCAGCAGAATCACAACACCGATAATCCAAATTAACTCCCGCGGCTCTTTGTATGAACCATAATACATACCACGACCCATATGAATATAAACCACAAGGAAAAACATGGATGCACCAACCGCATGTGTGTAGCGGATAAGCCAGCCAAAATTAACATCGCGCATAATGCGTTCTACGGAATCAAAGGCTAAAGAAAAGCCACCTTCAGTTAACATTGCACTTGGCTTGTAATACATGGCAAGGAAAATGCCTGTTACAATTTGCAAAACCAACACAGTCATGGCAATCGCACCAAATACCCACATCCAGTTTAGGTTTTTCGGTGCAGGGTATTCAGTAAGCTGCGACTTAATTATGCTTTCAAGCCCAAGCCTGCGATCAACCCAAGCAAATAATTTCGTTTTCATCATCGCATCTAACATTATATCCCCCCCCTTAACCAATCACAACGGTTGTATCATTGATAAACTTGTAAGGCATCACATGAAGGTTATGTGGTGCTGGGGATCCTTTAATAACGCGAGCTGCCAAATCATAATAAGAACCATGACATGGGCAGTGCCAGCCACCAACCCAATTTGAAGGTACAGAATCTCCCCATTCCGCACGCCCCTTACTTGGTTTGTACAAAGGAATACAGCCCAAGTGTGTGCAGCTTGCAACCACGATAAGATACTCAGGCTTAATTGATCGGTTTTTGCGCTTCTCAGGTGTATCCATCCACTCTGCTTGAACCGCTTCAATAGCTTCAGAGTTTGGATCTTTTAGCTCATCATCATGCCCATCCAGTTGTGCCAATAGCTCAGGCGTACGGTGTGTTACAAATACAGGCTTACCCTGCCACTGTACAACCACCAATTGTCCTTCTGCAACGGTTGAAACATCAAATTCAGTGGTTGCTGCTGCCAATGTATCTGCTGCAGGCAACATACTGCCTAAAAATGGAACCGCCGTTGCTCCTCCTGCCACAGCACCCAGCCCTCCTGCTGCAACATAAAGAAAATTGCGTCGTGAATGATCTGTTTGATCTGTCATGCTTTCTCTTCCTCCCTTTACCACCATAAAACAAAAAGAGGCGAAAAAACTTCACCTCTTTTTGTTTATTTTATGATGTCGTTAAACTTTTTCTGCCAAGCCCCTCAACTCAGCAATGGCTGCTGCATAATCAGGCGTGTTATACACTGCTGACCCTGCAACAAAGCAATCTGCACCAGCAGCCGATACCTCTTCAATCGTTTTCGGGCTAACACCACCATCCACATGAAGATGAGCCTTAGAACCTGCGGTATCCAGCATTTTCCGAGCTTCTTTAATCTTATCCGTCACTGCATGAATATACGATTGCCCTCCATACCCCGGATTGACACTCATCATTAAAATGAGGTCAGTACAGTGCAATACATTTTGAAGTGTTGAGACAGGCGTTGATGGACAAAGCGCTACACCTGCCTTACAGCCCAACGAACGAATTAACTGCAATGTACGCTCCAAGTGTACGCATACTTCCTGATGCACTGTAATCATATCTGCGCCAGCTTGAGCAAAAGCTTCAACCTGTGTTTCAGGGTGTTCAACCATTAAATGAACATCCAAAATCTTTTGGGTATGTGGACGAATGGCCTTTACAATATTATCACCAATCGTAATGGGTGGCACAAATGTACCATCCATAACATCAACATGAACCCAGTCACATCCGCCTTCATCGATGGCTTTAATTTCTTTTTCTAGGTTGGCAAAGTCTGCCGATAAAATTGAGGGTGCTATAATTACTTTTTTCATAGCGTGGATTTATAGCCCCATAATTACACTTGTCCAGTTTTTCGTAACAAAACACTTGCGGTTTATCAAACACAATCATATTGCCTCATCTGATCCAAGACGCTTTCCATGCAAGTTTATCTATAAAATATAATGATTTATGAGTAGCTATAAGGAAAGCCAACCTCTTCTTGGCAACCATACTCAGCATTTACCTTGTACACCATGTTGACAGCACTCATCTACTAACAGACAATAAATTGTATATCAGATATATTTTCTACACCTGCTATCCACATTCAAAAGGAGAAGTCAATGCGCATCATTTTCACCAGCATAGATAATAAAAGCAAAGCGCTAACCCTTGCCAAAGCTTTGGTTCAAGCCAAGCTTGCTGCCTGTGTGCAAATATCAGCCCAAGGTGAGTCGGTATATATGTGGGAAGGTCAACTGTGCCAAGAAGCCGAGTATTATTTAAGCATCAAAACAACGGCTGCGCTTAAAGACAAAGTTGTGACCTGGTTAGAAGCTAATCACCCTTACAGCATACCTGAAATTGTTGTTTTAGATGCAAAAGCCAGTGAAAAATATCAAACTTGGTTAAGAAAGATGTAAAACGGAGAGAGATATGATAAAAACAATCGCTCTTTTTTTATCTATATTTTGGGCAACATCTTGTACTTTAGGCATGTGGGCTTTTCATGGCTATGATGAGGAAATTGCTGGCTTCTTTGTAGAAAAGAAAAGTCAATCATTGGTTGGCATTGGTAAAAAGTATCACTATATCTTCAAGGTTGAAAAAGCATTGGCAGATATACTCGCTGCAGACAAGCACTACCGCTTTAAGCCACACTTCTTTGATTTTGCTGTGGATGAAAACAACCATATTGCTGGTGATTTATACCTTACAGCAAAACAAGATGATTTGACAACATCTGAACGCGTTTTTTTTCAAACACATCATGCTTATCATGATGGTCTTGAGATAACTGCAAAAGTGCGTATTCAAGGTATGCGCTATGCAATTCAAGAGGCATTCAAGAAAGCTATTCACTTTGATCAACCTTACCAGCTCAGGATTCGTGAACCATTGGATAATCGTCAAATTGCTAAAAATATCGTGATGACACCTGTTACACTTATTGGTGACGCTGGCTTAATACTCCTCGCCTTACCCGCAGGTGTACTATATGGTGTACTTAGCCCCTTTGACTAGAAATCACCTAAAAAGACTCTGAGCAAACCATAAAACGCAGTGTATTCTAAGTTGTTATAGCTAGAGCTTTCCTAGTTTTTCTTCACAAATTCAGTAAGAATCACAATCATCTGACCATTGACCCTACCTTCGATGTGTGCTGGATTATCATACACCAAACGAATATTCCGCACAGGTGTGCCTCGTTTGGCGGTAAAACCAGCACCCTTAACCACCAAATCTTTAATAATAGTGACAGAGTCCCCTGCTTCTAACACAGCACCATAACTATCACGATGAACGATGGCTTCTTCTGCATCACCGGAGACCATGCCCGCATCAGCCCAAGCTCGGACATCATCTTCTAAATACATCATATCCAACAAATCTTGCGGCCAACCTTCGCCTTGAAGTTGATGCAGCATACGATAAGTCACCACTTTCACCGCATCCACTTCGCTCCACATGCTATCATTCAAGCAACGCCAGTGGTTGGCATCCACACTGCTCTCATCACTCAGTTGACTCACACATGTGCCGCAAGCATAAATAGCCGCATCTGCACCATCTACAGGGCTGCTTGGTACTTCATATACAAGCAAACCATCTATGCTACCACACAGTTCACATGTGTTTCCACTACGGTTTTCTAATACTTGTTCAACACTCATGTCGCTTATCCTTGGCTTAACTTATTCTTAACTCATTATTCAATGCCAGCTTTAGTCTTTGCGCGTTGGTCTATAGCCACGCCCACTACCATCCACTGCGTCTCTGCTCCTAGGCTCAAGCAAGTGAATCGCTTCACCACGGAGTACAACATCTTGTCTGCAGCCCTGACAGACTCCACCAAATCCCGAAAACAGAAACAGCCGCATTCTGCCACACTCTGGACACCTACCCTTGCGTGCCTTAAAAGGCAACACAAACAAAGCAAACAAAGTAAAAACAAAACCAATCATGCCTGTCAATGGCATAAAGAAAAATAAAATCATGGTTAGTACCAAAAAAGGTAAAATGTAAAACACAACTTGAAACTGTGCATGTTGTGCAGGTGATGTTTTCAGGGTTCGACGCTGGGGGCGAAGGCGACTCATGCGCAGTATGATGCGCAAACAACAACACCGTGCAAGTCATAAACTTACACGGTGTGTATACAGGTATAAAAAGTAAACCGTGTTACGCCACAGTGATGCTCATGCGCGATACATCAGTCTTCAAAGTTTAACGCTTTCCCTGCAGGGCGCGGCAACACAGGAAATGTCACTTCTGGCGCTTCACCTGTTAAAGTTTCCAAGAATGCTACAATATCTGCAATATCTTTCTTAGACAGCTTAACATCCAATTGCACTTTCGCCATGGTATCTACAGCTTCTTCCAAAGTTGCGGCAGAGCCATCATGAAAATAAGGTGCGGTCATTGCCACATTGCGCCAAGATTGTACACGAAACACATGATCATCTTCATCCTTGCCAGTAACCGACTTCAACCCTTCATCTTTACCATAAGCAAACTCAACAAACTCATTATTCGTAAACAATGGTCCTGAGTGGCACGATGTGCAGCCAATTTCAGCAACTTTTTTCATGCCTCGTTTGGCTGCTTTGGAAATATCACCTTTGCCTTGCACAAACTTATCAAAGGGTGCATTGGGGGTAAGCAAAGTGCGCTCAAAGGCCGCAATGGCTTTTGCCATATTGTCATAGTTTAATGAATGCTTGCCAAACACTTCATCAAACAATGGTGCATAACCCGCATCTTTCAGCCTTGCCACTACAGCTTTTTCACTATCAAAAGCCATTTCAACAGGGTTTAGTGGTGGACCTTTGGCTTGGTCTTCAAGCATTGGTGCGCGACCATCCCAGAATTGCTTGCTCCAAAATGCCGAGTTCAACACGGTTGGAGCATTGCGACCGCCTCGCTGCCATTTATGCCCAATTGAAAACTTCTGATTATCCACACCCCATGTGCCTAAGTTATGGCATGAATTACAAGAGAATTGACCACTCTTGGATAATGCAGGGTCGAAGTATAATTTCTTGCCCAACTCAACCTTGGCTGCGCTCATAGGATTGTCCGCAGGCACAGGCACTTGCGTTGGCAATACACCCATTCCCTCTGGAATATCAGCAGCAACTGCCTGACCGAACCCAAAACACGATAATGACGCCAATAAAATAAGCTTTTTCATATCTTAAAAACTCCTTGCTATCTTCTGATTGCTATGCCATGGGCATTCATGGCTTTTTATTCGCGAAGCATAACATAAACATACAAACAGATAAAATTGATTATTTATATGCTATCCATTGATTTTATAGATGGACCAGCACAAGATATGCACCATGAACAACTACCCCACCACCAAACAACTCCAATGCTTAATCGCGCTTGATGAGTTGAAACATTTCGGCAAGGCTGCCAGTGCCTGCCATATATCCCAGTCTGCATTCAGCATCGCTATTAAAGCCTTGGAGGACAAGCTACAAGTACAACTGGTGGACAGAACGAACAAGCAAATCATTTTTACCGACATAGGGCTAAGTGTAGTGCATCAGGCAAGGCTTTGTTTATCTGAACTGGATATATTATTGGATATTGTCGCAGGCGCGGATGCACCACTCAGTGGTAAAATAACCTTGGGTGTGATTCCGAGCATTGCCCCTTTTGTTTTGCCCAAATTCGTGCCTCAAATCACCCAAACCCATCCTGATTTACAGCTTTATTTGCGTGAGGATAAAACCCATATCGTGCATGAACAATTGTTGTCAGGAAAGTTGGATGTTATCTTGATTGCCCTACCCTTTGAGCTGCATGGTACACAAACCTTAACGCTATTTGATGACCCCTTTTTATTGGCTTATCATCAAGATTCCAAATGGTTTCAAGAACAAGGTAAAGCTTTTGATATTAACAGCCTGCCCAAAGAAAGCCTATTGCTTTTGGATGATGGACATTGCCTGCGTGACCATGCCTTGGAAGCTTGTCAGTTGCGTTCTGTGGAGCAGATCAGCCGCTTTGCCGCAACCAGCTTGCAAACCCTACTGCAAATGGTTGCCAGTGATTTAGGGGTTACCTTTATTCCCGATATAGCAAAAGATTCGTTGATGGTGAAAGACTCCAACATTGAACTTTTACCTTTGCCCAAAAACATGCACAGACAAATTGGCTTGGCTTGGCGTAAAGGATCTAGCCGTGCGGAAGAATTTAAGATGCTGGGTGACAGCATAATTGCATGTATGCAAAAACCAAAGAAACATGTTAGGAACACATAACCTGTCCTCATCAGGAGCACGAGAGTTGTCCGCCTTGCAGGTTGCCCTTGGAGGCAAGCAACGATGCGACAAACCGAGGTGTTACAGGCGATAAGAAAGATGAGGTTTTGAGAAGTATATGATGACTGGCAAAGTGGCCGGTTAAGCCAAAAAGAAGCAGGGCAGCTCTTGGGTATGGGTGGTCGCAGCTTTCGGCGATATATTGCCCGCTACCGTAAAGAAGGTGAGGCAGGGTTGCTGAATGACATCTTGTGTGAATCATTTGAGCGCACCGTCAACAAAGACAACACCGTAAGCTTTGAAGAAAGAAAGCTGCAAATACCCAGTGATAAATATCGGCATCACTATGTCAAAGCCAAGGTCAACATCAAGCGGCATATCGATGACTCACTCACATTGTTTCACAGACCAAGAAAACTGGCTGCATTTCCAGCCATCACAACGGAGGAAGCCAAAGTGGCTGAACAACCCATGGTCATGAAAATGCCATGACTTCAAACCAATTCAAAGCGGGCAACCCTTGTGCTCTAAAACAGGACAGGTCTATTTGTTGTTAACATATGGACAAGCGGCGACTGATTGCAGCTCAGAGCATTCAAAGCCAAGCTGGGGGGACAACATCAAACAAAGCCTCCCTTATTCTTTTCGCCCAAAAAGCTTATCCATGTCATTTAAAGATAAACGCACATAAGTCGGTCTGCCATGATTACACTGCGCGATATTGGGTGTTTGCTCCATTTCACGCAGCAAGCTCACTTGTTCTTCATGGCTAAGCGTGCGCCCAGCTTTGATGGATGCTTTGCAAGCTCGGTTGCCCAGCCATCGCTCTAATACGCGCCCTAGCCCTGTATTCCCCGCTTCAGCTTGCATACCCAGCAACACACATGATTCTATCAACTCTGCCACCAGTTCCGCAGGTGGTTCACTGCTTAACATCGCAGGTATGCTATGGATTTGCACCATCTCATCATCTTGAATGGACACAGACACCGCAAAAGCTTCCAAGGCATCTTTATTGTCATGCAGCCATGCCAAGCTTTCGCTATCTAAAGTTAAGCTTTCAGGGGTAAGCATCATTTGCGCAGCGATGTTGCCACCTGATAATTGCGCTTTTAACTTTTCAAAGGTCATGCGCTCGTGGGCAGCGTGTTGGTCGATTAAAACAATACCGTCCGCTGTTTGCGAAAGCACATAACACTGATGGATTTGCGCCAAAGGTTGCCCCAAGTCCAGCTTACCTTCCACATCATAAGCCACACCACCCTCAGCCACCGCTGATGAAAACAAAAGTCTTTGCACATCTTCAGGCACGCGGTTGGACGCTTGAGATGAATACCCTTGAAGGCTAGGCGCTCGTTCAGAGGCAAACCTGGGCATGGTGCTGTGAGATACGGGTTGTGAAGTTTGGTAAGATGGTTGCTGTGTTTGATTGGATACATTTGAAGACTGCATCGCATCCAAAGCTTTGCCCGTGGTCGTGGAAGCCACCGTGTGCCCCATGCGCTCAATACCAGCACGAACACAACCCACAATGGCTGCAAACACAGCCTGCGGCGACTTAAAGCGCACTTCCCGCTTAGCAGGATGCACATTCACATCCACAAATGCAGGGTCTATTTCCAGGCGAATCACAGCCACGGGATAACGGTCGTGAAACATCACATCACGGTAGCCCGCCCGAAGTGCAGCAATGAGTTGTTTATCCCGAATCACCCGCCCATTGACCAAAAACATCATGCGCGTGCTGTCTCGGTGGTGATAGGTTGGTAAGCCCAAAAAGCCTGAAACCTGAATGCCTTCATGCTCTAGCGTTTGATAAATATAATTCTCTGCAAAGTCTTTGCCCATCAACTTCAACACACGCGCTTCTTCGCTTTGTGCTTGAAAATCAAAGCGGACACGCCCGTCCAGCTCCAATCGCAAAGCAATCTTTGGATGTGCCAATGCCAACCCCTTAAACACGTCCACAATGGCAGCTTCTTCGGTTTTATCGGTGCGCAT
>Ga0256839_1006382_pt1 | contig 10345 bp, 7 predicted proteins | sample 354166metaG_FD_185968 | JGI IMG/M metagenome (GOLD analysis project Ga0256839, IMG submission 185968) | Hydrothermal vent microbial communities from Mid Atlantic Ridge, Atlantic Ocean - 354-166 | ecosystem: Environmental > Aquatic > Marine > Hydrothermal vents | place: Atlantic Ocean: Mid... | reverse complement strand
TGAAGGTTGCTTCATCGCTTGTACAGATATTAATATGACCTAGCTTTCTGCCGGAACGTTCTTCTTTGCCGTATAAATGCAAATTTGCATGCGTTTGTTGCAGAATTTTTTCGCGTGATGGAACGGTACTGATGATGTTGATCATGGCGGCGTAGTCGCTACTGTCTGTTGAGCCTAAAGGTAAATCGAGTATTGCGCGTAGATGGTTTTCAAATTGATCAATGATCGCTCCATCCTGGGTCCAGTGGCCTGAGTTATGTACGCGGGGTGCAAACTCATTGGCGAGAAGCTGGTCTCCCACTTGAAATAACTCAAGTGCGATGATGCCTACATAGTCGAGATGATTAAGCAGTCGTTTCACATAATCAGCGGCCTGGTGTTGTGCTGAGTCATTTTTTAATGCTTTGGAGAAGCGTAATATACCTGCGTGGTGAACGTTTTCTGTAACAGGGTAACATTTAGTTTCACCGCTATGGTTACGTGCGGCAATAATGGAAATTTCACGATCAAAAGGAATAAAATCTTCAACAATAGCGGGTACGCCATTCAGGTGTTCCCACGCTGTTGTTAAATCAGCGTTACGGCGTAATATTGCTTGGCCTTTGCCATCGTAACCTTGAGTACGGGTTTTGAGTATGGCCGGGTATGAAATTTCTTTTAGAGCACGTTGTAATTCTTCCAGGCTATTGACGGGTATGAATGCAGGTGTACAGATATCAAGTTTACGAAAAAGGTTTTTTTCGTAAAGTCGATCTTGAGCCGTGGTCAAGGCGAGGAGAGGCGGGTAGACGGGTACTTTTTTGGCAAGAAATTCAACGGCGGCTGCGGGAATATTCTCAAACTCATAGGTCACTACATCTGCTTTTTGTGCGAGCAATTCAAGTTTAGCGATGTCATTATAGCGGCCTTGAATTTGATCTGCGACAACGCCTGCGCAGGCGTCTTCACCGGGGTCAAGCATGATAAATTGCAAACCTAAAGGGTGTCCCGCCAGTGCCAACATTCGCGCCAGTTGTCCGCCGCCTAGAATACCAATAATCATGTTTTCAGTTTTCTCGGGTCTGGGTGCGCTAAAACCCGCTGAGTTTGTGCGCTTCTGAACGTTTCTATTGCATTGCGATATTGAGGATATTTATTGGCGAGGATGGATGCGGCCAGGATCGCGGCATTGGTAGCGCCTGCGGTGCCGATAGCTAATGTTGCTACGGGGATGCCGGCAGGCATTTGCACAATAGAGAGGAGTGAGTCCTGTCCGCTGAGCATCTTGCTTTGCACCGGTACTCCTAACACTGGCAGCGATGTTTTGGCGGCTGTCATGCCCGGCAAGTGTGCGGCTCCCCCGGCTCCTGCAATAATGACTTCCAGGCCGCGCTCGATTGCGGTGCTCGCATAACTAAAGAGTTTATCGGGCGTACGGTGAGCGGAAACCACTTCAATTTCGTGCGGGATGTTAAATTCTTCAAGTTTTTCAGCGGTATGGCGCATGGTTTCCCAGTCAGACGTGGAGCCCATAATGATGCCTACAAGCGGTGTGTTTGTGTTTGTCATAATGATATCTGCTCATCAGTAATGGCGTTGCCGTTATTTGTTGGCAACTGAAATAGGCGGGTAATTATACCGTATTCTCAAAGTCTGAGAATAACGTGCGTGAGATGAGCTTTAGAGGGAGGCTGAGCAATGCTTCCTAGCCCCTTTCGGTTTTTTTTCCGGATTTATCGGCTGGCAGGACGAACCAGTTTTTTCGTTATCAGGTCACGAATGGGGGTAGGGCCGGTTTCTGTACCGAGTGCGCCGTGCAGGATGTCATCCAGTGCGTTGGGAAAGTAACGGCGTACACGCAGGGGGTTGCTGGCCGGTGTTTTGCCCGTAGGATTGGCGCTGGTGGAGATGATGGCGTGCCCGGTGGCCCGGCACAATGCAGCGGCGATGGGGTGGGCGGTGACTCGCACGGCAATGGTGTCGTGACGACCGCGTATCCAGCGGGGGGTGTCAGTGCGTGCGGGCAGCAACCAGGTGTGGGGGCCGGGCCAGGTTTCGGCCAGTTGTGCCTCGGCTTTTGTTGTGAGCGGGGTGATAAAAGGGGTGAGTTGTGCAATGTCGGCGGCAATGAGAATCAGCCCTTTTTCCATGGGCCGGTGCTTGAGCGCCAGCAGGTTTTGCACGGCTTCGGGATTCAGCGGATCGCAACCGAGGCCGAAGACGGCCTCGGTTGGATAAGCGATAACGCCACCGCCATGGATTGTTTGGGCGGCTTGTGTGAGTTGCCAGCGATTCATGGCGATGTGAACGGGGTTGACTTGCCGAGTTTGCTTTGCAGCTTGGCATCTTTGGCAATCACTGCGCGGGCGTTGGCGGCACGTTCGGCTTTGACTCGTTCACTCAGTTCCGGGTCACTCAGGGCAAGAATCTGGGCGGCCAGATAGGCAGCATTTTTGGCACCGGCTTTGCCGATAGCCACTGTGGCTACGGGGGTGCCGCCGGGCATCATGACGGTAGACAGCAGTGCGTCCTGACCTTTGAGCGGGCCGTCGTCCATGGGTACGCCAATGACGGGTTTGATGGTCAGTGAAGCCACTACACCAGCAAGATGGGCGGCTAACCCGGCGGCAGCAATGAAAACTGCGCAACCCCGCCGGTCGGCATCGGTCACGTAATGATGTGTGGCGTCTGGTGTGCGGTGTGCAGAGGTGATTTTCACTTCGCAAGGTATTTGCAGTTGGCTCAGGGTATCGATAGTAGCCTGCATAATGGGTAGATCGGAATCAGATCCCATAAGAATGGCGACGAAAGGTGTAGTCATAATAGTTTATCGATTAGTTTGAAATTATAGGCTGGGGTTTAAGCGTGTTGTCAGTGTCAACTTTTTCGCGGGCGATGGCACGATAACCGATGTCGCTACGATAAAACATGTTGTTCCAGTTAATTTGTTTTGCTAGCGTGTAAGCACGTTCCTGTGCGCTGCTCACGGTGTCGCCCAGGCCCACGGCACACAATACACGACCGCCAGCGGTGGTGATCTGGCCGTCTTTCTCTGTGGTCCCGGCATGAAAAACCTTGGCGCTGTCTGAGTTTTCTGCGATGTCCAGTCCGGAGATGTTGTCACCTTTGGCATAGTCGGCAGGATAACCTCCGGCGGCCAATACCACACCCAGTGCCGCACGCGGATCCCACTCGGCGGTGACCTGATCCAGCTGGCCATCCAGTGCGGCATTACACAGCGCAACGATATCTGAGCGCAGGCGCATTAAAATGGGCTGGGTTTCGGGGTCGCCAAAACGGCAGTTGTATTCGATGACTCTGGGCGCACCGCTGTTGTCGATCATCAGACCGGCATACAGGAAGCCGGTGTAGGGGTTACCTTCGGTGGCCATGCCTGCCACGGTAGGTTCGATAATCTCGGACATGATGCGTGCATGTACGTCAGGAGTGACCACCGGAGCGGGGGAGTAAGCACCCATGCCTCCGGTATTGGGGCCAGTGTCGCCTTCACCGACACGTTTGTGATCCTGAGAGGTCGCCAGTGGCAGGATGTGTTTACCGTCCACCATGCAAATGAAACTGGCTTCTTCGCCTTCAAGAAATTCTTCAATAACCACTCTGTGTCCGGCTTCGCCGAAGGCATTGCCTGCGAGCATATCGCGTACGGCATTTTCAGCTTCGCCCAGGGTCATGGCCACGATGACGCCTTTACCAGCGGCCAGGCCATCGGCTTTGATGACGATGGGTGCGCCTTGTTTGCGCACATAATCCAATGCTTCGTCGATGTTGGTGAAGTTGCCGTAGCTGCCGGTGGGAATCTGGTGTCTCGCTAAAAAATCCTTGGTGAATGCCTTGCTGCCTTCCAGTTGTGCCGCGCCTTGGGTGGGGCCAAAACAGCGCAGACCAGCTTTGTTGAATGCATTCACGAGGCCAATGACCAAGGGTGCTTCGGGGCCGACAATGGTCAGGTTGATGGCGTTGTCCTGGGCAAAAGCCAGCAGGGCATTGATGTCTTCCACACCAATAGGGACATTGTCCAGTTTGGGCTCCTGCGCGGTGCCTGCATTGCCGGGAGCCACGAAAACTTGTGTGACATCAGGTGATTGCGCCGCTTTCCAGGCCAGGGCGTGCTCACGTCCGCCGCCGCCGATGATCAGTACCTTCATGCTGTATTCCGCGTAGCTGTCATTTCAAATCGTGCCATCAAATTAAAGGGCTGCGAAAAAGGCCGCTAATGATAGCAGGTTTACCCGTTTCCGCACGCGGGTTTTTCCGCGCGGAGAGATTGTGCTGATGGCTGTGTATTGTTAACGCCCCGCCCCCAACGCCCCAAATGCTACAGTTCGATTCTGATGCCGCCATTGATCCAGTACTGACGGACATTGTCTTGTCCCAATCGACTTTCGTAGTGAAAAAAGCCTGACCGGCCACGGGTAAACATGGCTGTAACACCGAGCCCCAGATTAAAGTAGTTCCGGTCAGGGCTGTCGGAGGCAATGTCGAAACTGGTACGGGTTGGGTCGTAGGCAAATTGCGCGGCAATGGCGCGTGAATTATCTCTGAATTCGTGTTCCCATTCGCCATTGAGTTGCAACAGGTACACGGCGTTGCGAGTGCTGATTGCATAGCTGACTTGGCTGCCCAGTACCGCTGTTATGGAATCCACATCTTGGTTATCAATGATTAGCACTGAACCCGCTCCCGGGTTGCCAGGGTTTGACGCTGTTTCAGTGTAACCGTTAATTGATGTTTGAATGTACCCCAGTCGTCCATAGGGGCCGAAGGCCAGCGCATTTCGGCTATATTCATAACCACCATTCAGGCTGACAGCGTATTCCCAGCCTGTTGTATCACCGATACCTTCTTGCATTGGGTCACCCGGTAGATTGATTCTGCGCCGGGTGTCGATAGTGTTCTTGCCCAGTTTGAGCAAGCCATCCAGGTAAAACGAGTCTGACCGGTAGTAGCTACTATAGGCTGTCAGATGCCAGTTATTTATCTCCATATCGCCAGCATTTCCCTTAAAATCAGAGTCCTTGCCGGTGTAACCCAGAGCACCACCTACGACTAGTTTGTCTGATATGCGATAGTCGGCACCGGCGGTGATTCCCTCAGCGCGGAAGTTGAACCCCGTTTCCTGGCTCGTTTTGTCCCGGTCGCCCACAATGACGGTGGCATTAACAAAGCTGCCCCAGCGACTGGCAATACCTTGTTTGTCACCTGCCGAACCACCACGAGCGTTACCACCGAGCAGTGCGGTAACAACGGATTCTGGCAGGGTTTGCCCATCTATTTTGATATTCAGACCTGAGAGATTGACACCTCGCGCACCGGCACGCAGGGCCACAAGTCGTTGATGAATGCTGACAGATTGAAGCTTGGCGGTTTCGATAATTGCCCTGCCCTGGGTCGATACCTCTTCGTGAGCCAGCAGATCCAGGCGTGCGGCAAGCGCTGCCAAATCATCGGTTTCCAGGCGGTCGCAGGTTCTCTGCAAGTCATTCTGTTCGGTACTTCGTCCTTCTCCCATTTCTGCCAGGGTAATGCACATGGGATCCAGCGCTTTTGCCACGGATTTTTGGTTTCTTGTGAGTTCTGGCTGATCGGCAATACCGCCATTGACCACAAAAGTGACAGAAGCAGGATTGTTCGAGCGTGTAAAAGTGCTGTTATTCCGGGTGCCATTTGATTGGGCGCTGGGTGTGAATTCGTCAACGATAGCATTTGGGTTCACGGTAGCTTTTACAAATAGAAGATCCGATGTCCCAAGGGTGAGTGTGTTGCTGGATTGGCCGCTGGCATTCGTTATTGTTGTCAGTTGTGACAGGGTTCCGCCATTAGGGGTCGAAATTTCCCAGTCAACCGATACGCCTTCAATAGGGTTTCCTGTTGCATCAAACGCATTGATAACAAATGGTGCCAAAGTGGTGCCTAGTGTGCCACGCTGTAAATTACCGGAAGCGGGCTTGAGTTGATTGACTGTCGGCGAAGGCTGGATGACATTTGTTGTGATGGATTGACTATATTTTCCCGAGCAGTTAGTGCCACACTCTACGGTAAATAAAAGATTATGTTGTCCTTCAGGCGGCTGCCAAGTGAGTGTGTACTGTGTTGGCTGGTTTTCGTGGAGTACCGGGAAAAAGATATTACCAGGATTAGGGAATGCAAATTCTGGCGTAGCTAATAAACTGAACGGCCCGACAATGGAGCCAGTGTTATCAGCTGAAGTGATTTGTATACCGATTCCAGCGAGAGGAATACTTTGCACTGTAAATGTATAACTTACGGTATCCCCAGGGACAACAGGATTGACAGGGGATTGCACGATATTGCTTACTTGGAGGTCATGCTCCTCCGCTAAACAAGTGCCAGCCACACCAAGTCCGACAATAAGTAGAAATAACCGGGAAAACAGGCCCTGTGAACGTACCCAAAAAAACGTCCTGCTAAATTGCTGGTCTCCGGTGATTGAAAACATCTCCATAAAATTATTCATAAGTTCTCCCCGAAAGACTTGTTGTTTGACAGCCACGTTCAGTATTTTTGACAGCACGTTTTTGTCGTTCTTTCCGACATAATGCAGTTGATCAATATGACGCGGCAAAGGCAGAAGTGGTGTACCGAATGCAGCGAATGTTTTATTTGGGCGCGCGAATTCATGCAAACGTGCGAAAAGTGTAAATACAGTCAGGTTGAGTGTCGCTGCAATATTACCCTTTTACCCTTCTTTTACGAAGAGAAATTCTCCACCGTTATGGCCGGTATGGCGAATAGGGGCATAAGTTGGCTGTTGTAAAAACCCGATAGATGCGGCACCTGTTTCAACCTGTTGTGATACGCCAAGGTAGATTTTATAGGCGTCAATAATACCGGTATCTTTTTTCAGTTCTTGAATAAAGGCTTTGGCAAAAACGGAGTGTTTGCCGCCACCACTATCCAGCACAGGACTGACACCGCCGGATGTCAATACTGTGCGCGAGGGTGTTTTTGCCATGACTTTTAACCACTTTTTCAAATGTTCATCATCCAGTTGGGTATCAATACGTGCCACCGAGCTTTGTGTCATAGAACCGGAATAACAAGAATCGGCAACCACTAGAACATGTTTGGCTTTCAGTGTGTTAAGCAAATCCGAAATAGTGGAGTTGGCGATCCAGTTGGCAGTATTGTCCTGTTCAGCATCCACAGGCAGCCAGTACCCTTGTAGGGTTTTCGGATCACGCTCGCCGTGACCTGCGTAATAAATTAACAAATTATCGGTTTCTGTCAGTTGCCCGCGTAGATCGTTCAGTGCGGAAAGAATGGCATACCGGTCGGCGTTAAGAATCAGTCGCGTTTCAAAACCATATTCAGATTGCAATAAAGCAGCGACGTGCTTTGCGTCATTGACAGCGGTTGTCAGCGTGGGAAATTGCGGGTAGTCATTGTTGCCGATAACCAATGCGAAATAGCGTCCAAAATTAACACCTTTGGAGGCTGTGCTCATTCGGGTAGCGTGCTGACCCTGCGCGACCATACGCTGGACTGGCTCCATAATAAAAGAGAAACGGGCGGTTCGGTTTTGTTTGTCAGTGGCCAGTATCGCGACTTGCATTTTGCTGTTGACCGGTACGCTTGTTTGGAAAACGCCTGTACTGTCAACGGATAATGGCTGATCGTTGATGGATGCCTGTTTTAGCCCTGCGGGCGCGATAATTTTTCCGGTGATAGATCGTGTCGTATCGTTTGGTGGAACTCGTACCACAGGGCCGCTGCCACGGGTGATTACGATGACAGGGTCAAATAATTCAATAGAGGGGCCAGCAAGATCCTGGCTCTGCATTGCGAGCATTTGTCGCTGGGTTGCCAGATTATCTGTCTGTCGTGTGGCTTGTGTTTGTATTCGTGACATCTGTGATTGCAGGGCAGTAACGGCGGCCTGCGTTTGGGCAATGCGTTTTTTCTGTGCAGCATAGGCGGTTTTCAGCTCTTTCAGACGTGCGGTATTTTCCGTGTCTTGCGCCATTTTGCCAGTTAACTCTGCAAGTTGCTGCTGCGCGTCTTGCAGGGTGTTTTCCCGTTGTTGCAACTGTTTTTGCATATCGGTAACAGAAGCTGTCAGGTTTTTCACCTGTTGTTCCCGTCGCTGTACTTCCTGTCGCAGTGTTTTGGTTTGTTCCTGTGCCAGGGTGGTTGCTTTGACTTCGATATTGGAGGAATAATCAAGATGGTCATCGTCAATACCGGATGCACGTCGGTACCAGTTTAATGCCTTGAGCATGTCTCGGGGAACGCCCAGACCTTTTTCATACAGGTAGCCCAGATTGATTTGTGCGCGGGAATTATTTTGCTCTGCGGCGCGGGAGTACCAAATAAATGCTGTTTTGTAATCTGCCGGTAAACCCAGTCCCTTTTCATAAATTTCACCCACATAGGTTTGTGCTTCAGCATTGCCTTGTTTGGCTTGTTCCAGCCAGGTTTGCAGTGCAGTACGATAGTTGGCCCGGTCGAAAGCAACGTATTCACCGCCGCGTATTTGACAATCCTGAACGGTGGTTTTTATGGGCCTGCGCGCGGTCATGTACGTCATTTGTGCGCCGAGTTTTCGAGTCTGTGGTGGCAGCAGGCAATCGACGGGTAAAAATTTATCCGGTGACGTTTTTGCGGTATTTTCCTTTGTCAGAGTTGCATTGTCGGCGGTGTTTAGCCCAGCAGCACAGCCAGCCATCAGCGTGATGATGAATGCCGCTGTCCCGTACCGTAATGATTTTAGAGAAAAACCTGCGAATGTTGTTTTTCTCCACATTTTCGGGTTGCTGCATGTCATGGTTGCACCTCGATAAGTTGTTGCTGCAAAAGTAATAATTGTTTGTGTTGAGGGTAGGTTTTCAAACCGGTGTCAATCAGTTCCTGGGCTCTATGTTGTTCGCCCTCGTTGATGGCTCGCTTGGCGGCTTGCGTCAGTTTATCCAGTAATGTTTCCAGCCCTTGAATAGCCTGACGATTGTAAGGGTGTATGTTGAGCGCCTGATTATAAACATCTAGAGCATTTGCACCACTGGGTGAAATCAGACGGCCGACCATCAGATGTACCTCGGCGATTTCCAGTAACCGGTTGACTTGATCTTTGTCTGCTCCGGTCAGTTTGGCCGCAGGTGGCGGGTTTTCAAACAGGCTGGGGGCGACAATTTGTGGAGGCTGTAACCAGAAAAAAAGACTGATGATGATTGCCGTTGCCGCTGTGCCAACGGCCAGCCAATAGCGGTAATCCACTTTTTTTGGCAGCAGGCTGTCGAGAAATATCTCGGCGGAGAGAGTCCTGTCCTCTCGTTTAAGTGCAAGCCCAGCTAAAAGACCTTTCCATTGTCGGTCGGTTAAACCCGGGATTCGTTCCGGCTGTAGATTTTTCTGTCGTACCTCTTCTGCTGACAATTCTCCGAAAGGGTGTTTTCCGGCCAGTAATTGATAAGCAATAATTGCCAGCGCATAGATATCATCCCGGAGATCTGGCTGCTTGCCACTAAACATTTCAAGGCTGGCGTAGCGCGGCGTCAGTGCAATCATCCCGCTAAGTTCAGACGCATCGGGTACTATTTTTCCGCCCGAAGTCCGTATGGCGCGGGCAATACCAAAATCCAGAATTTTTGTTGTGCCGTCATCCGTAATAAAAACATTACCGGGCTTCAGGTCAAAATGCACAATGCCGCGTTTGTGTGCGTAAGCCAATCCTTGCACAATGTCAGTGATAATGGCGAGGGGTTCGCTGAAGTCCGTTGTTGAATTTTGCCCGGTTGCGGCACTTTCCCGGTCGATAATGTATTTGTCCAGGGGCTTTCCTGCAAGCAGTTCCATGGTCATGTAAACGACTTCACCATCCCGGTCAAAGTCATAGACCGTGACCACATTGGGATGAGCCAGCTCCTGAGCTTTTTTACATTCCTGCTGCAACATGCGCAATGCATTGGGCAGGTGTTGAACTTCTTCGGACAGCAATTTGATCGCAATAAGTGAGTCATCATCACCTAGCTCTTCCTTACGCAGATCCCGCGCGGCATAGACAACACCCATGCCGCCTCGTCCTAACATGTGCTCAAGACGAAATCGGTTGTTGATCAGCTTTCTATCACCTGTTTCGTTGGCATATGATGAGTTCGATGGGGTTACCGGTTGCTCATGCTGCTGAATAATATGGGTCGTTTCATTTTCTATGTCGATATGCTGGTGATGAATCCGGGTTTTTTCACCTTCAGCGTCGGCACGCGGGTGACGAATCCGGGTTTTTTCATTTTTTATGTCCACTTGTGGCCCCGCTACAGATTGTGGCTAAAACAGGCTGGCTGATTTGGAATGGCCTTATATTACAGGGAAACGGTGCATGATTTAACGC
>Ga0256839_1006381_pt1 | contig 10346 bp, 7 predicted proteins | sample 354166metaG_FD_185968 | JGI IMG/M metagenome (GOLD analysis project Ga0256839, IMG submission 185968) | Hydrothermal vent microbial communities from Mid Atlantic Ridge, Atlantic Ocean - 354-166 | ecosystem: Environmental > Aquatic > Marine > Hydrothermal vents | place: Atlantic Ocean: Mid... | reverse complement strand
TTTTCCTTTCGAGTGGGTTTTGCGGTGCTTTCTCTTCCACCACCCATTGGTCTATTTCTTTAAAGATTTCCCCCAGTATTTCCCTTCTCAGTTTTTCCGGCTCATCCGTCTCATTGTAGTCAAGATATTCGCTTGCTTCAGGCTCGGAGGGACTCGGGTTGCTATACTCCGGAAAGTAACCGGGTTCTTCCGCTACGATTTCAAATTCTTTTTCACGCGGTATGACCAGCCCGAATTTCCCTTCCAGTTCTTTTACTTTTTCCTTCTTATTTTCTTTCTCCGTTTTTTGAGAGATGAGGGCATTGGGCTTTTCTTTGATTTTGATTTTCACCTTCATCGGTTCGCGGGTGATGGAGTTAATCACACGGCCTTTGATAAGGGCCACCGGCTCCGGCTGCACCTCGCGAGGCAGGGCAATGCGAAAAATATCGCCTTCGCCAAATCCGCTTTTGCTCGAGGCAAAGTAGGCATAGTCGCCCCGTGCCGAAAGGGTGTAGTTCCATTCGGCCTTGGGCGAGTTGATGACGGGCCCGAGATTGACGGGCTCGCTCCAGCGGGTCCAGGTATCATCAAGACGCTGGCTGACAAACATGTCGTAAGAGCCGTAACCCGCATGGCCGTTGGACGAAAAATAGAGCGTTCGGTTGTCGGCTGCCAGAAAGGCGCTCCCCTCCGTTCCGGCCGTGTTCACCACCGGCCCGATATTCACCGGCCGGGTCCATTTTTTCCCGTCTTCCCTGAAGGAAACATAAATATCCAAATCTCCGTAGCTGTCGTCCTGTTCGATGGCCATCACAATCACATCCCCGTCCACATTCATCTGATAGCAGGTGAAGAGATTGTCATTCCACATGCTTCGTATTCGCAGCGGATAGGGCTTTTCCCATTCTCCGTTGGCCTTCCGGTGGGAAATGGAGACACCCGGACCGGCAAGACGGGTGTACTCATTGGCCAGCACGAGGGTTTCGTTGTCGGGCATCACGGCTGTCACAAAGTTGTTGTGCTCATTGTTCAGGGGCGGGCCTATGTTGCGTGCTTTGCTCCAGCGCCCGTCTTCGCCCAGCTCGCTGTAATAAATATCATCGCCCACCTCAATCAGGCTGCCGGCCGTTTCGGCTCCGATATTTTCCGGAGAATGTTTGCGGGCAAAATAAAGGGTCTTCCCATCGGGAGCAATGATCGGGTAGCGGTCTTCGTACCTTGAGTTCACCATGGGACCCAGGTTTTCGGGTTCTCCTTCATACTTCTCGTACTGTATCACATTGATCGATGCCTCGATGGGCTTCTCATCCGCTGAGATGCCGATGCAATCAATCTGCTGCATTCCCTCCACGGCCGAGGTATTCAGCTGGAGCCAGAGTTTTTTTACCCGGTATGGGGTGGTTTCATCCAGGATGATATGGAAGACCCTGCTCATCTCCATCGTATTGGCCGGATGATTGTTTTCATACACCGTATGCCGCTTCCCTGAATCGTCATAGAGGACGACTTTGGAGACAGCGCCCGGATTGAGGCTTTCGCCTATGGCAATTTGCTTTACGTGCATGGATTCGTTGAACTCCACCCATACAAACTCGCGGCCACGGTCTTCGCTCTCCGGGGCCCAGGCCACCGGACTTTCTCCATAATTGGGCAGCACATTGGGCTTCCCCAGCACCTGAGCGGCACTGTATTGTTTTTTCCCGTACTGGGAGCTGTATCGCAGTACTTTGGCGGCCCACTGCACCTTCTGGGCATGCACGAAAGTGAAAAGAAAGAGCGGACAGATTAAAAGGATGAATTTACGCATAGAATTAATGGCTGTTGGACGGAAACTACCTTGCATTAAATGTGCCGAAGTTCCGCTTTATTGCCTTTGACGGAAAAATCAAGGCAGAAGTATCTGTTAAAAAAAGGCTGGAAATGTTAGGAGCGGCAGGGCTTGACCTCTTTACAGGCAGCAGGCGGCTTCAGGCTTCCACTTCTTCGGACGATACCCAGACTGCCCTAAAGAACTCGGCATTCATCTTGTGAATGTTTTTGATTTTAATGCCTTTGGGGCATTCCACCTCGCAGGCGCCCGTATTGGTGCAGTTGCCAAAGCCTTCCATGTCCATCTGACGGACCATATTGACGGCCCTGCGTACCCTTTCCGTTTTTCCCTGCGGGAGGCGGCTCAGGTGTTCGATTTTGGCACTCACAAAGAGCATGGCCGAAGCATTTTTGCAGGCGGCCACACAGGCCCCGCAGCCTATACAAGAGGCGGCATCGAAAGCCGCATCCGAATCGCTTTTTTTCACCAGAATGCTGTTGGCGTCCTGCGGGCTTCCGGTGTTCACCGAGACATATCCTCCGGCCGCAATGATGCGGTCAAAAGGCGAACGATCCACCACCAGGTCTTTGATCACGGGAAAGGGCCTGGCCCGCCAAGGCTCCACCACAATGGTGTCGCCATCCTTAAAGTGTCGCATGTGCAGTTGGCAGGTTGTGGTTCCGGATTGAGCGCCATGGGGGCGCCCGTTGATGTACATGCTGCACATACCGCAGATGCCTTCCCGGCAGTCGTGGTCAAACTCCACGGGGCGTTTTCCCTCTTCAATCAGTTGCTGGTTCAATACATCGAACATTTCCAGAAATGACATATGGCTGTCGATATGATCCAGCTTGAATGTATCAAAGCGGCCCTTTTCTTCCGGACTTTCCTGTCTCCAAACCTTGAGCGTAATTTTCATACGAATTCTTTTTATTTATAACTTCTGGTGCTCGGTGTGACCACCTCAAAATTCAGTTCCTCCTTGTGCAATATGGGGTCTTTGCCCGGGCCGGCATACTCCCACGCTGCCACATAGGCATAGTTTTCGTCATCGCGCAGGGCCTCACCGTCAGGGGTTTTGTATTCTTCGCGGAAGTGGCCTCCGCAGGATTCGTTGCGATTATAGGCATCCACAATCATCAGCTCGGCCAGTTCCATAAAGTCGGCCACCCGCCCGGCTTTTTCCAGCTCCGAGTTCAACTCGTCCGCTTTGCCCGGCACACGGAGGTCTTTCCAGAATTCTTCCCGCAGTTCCTGCACCATTCCCCGGGCCTTCAGGAGGCCTTCGGCTGTTCTTGACATTCCGCAATATTCCCACATGATCTTGCCCAGCTCGCGATGGAAATCATCGACCGAACGTTTGCCGTTGATCGACAACAGCTTCCCGAGTCTTTCTTTCACCTCCTTTTCCGTTTCTTCAAACTCAGCAGATGAAATTGCGGGCAAAGGCGTACGGATATCATTGGAAAGATAATTGCCGATGGTCATCGGAATGACGAAATATCCATCGGCCAGGCCCTGCATGAGGGCGGAGGCCCCGAGGCGGTTGGCTCCATGATCCGAGAAGTTGCATTCGCCCGTGGCATAGAGGCCGGGGATGGTCGTCATCAGCTCGTAGTCGACCCACAAGCCGCCCATGGTGTAATGCACGGCCGGATAAATCATCATAGGCGTATCGTAGGGATTGTCACCCGTAATTTTTTCATACATTTCAAAGAGGTTGCCATATCTTTCTTCTATCACATGGCGGCCCAGCCGCTGAATGGCATCTTTAAAATCGAGATAAACGGCCCGGCCCGTAGGTCCTACGCCCCGTCCTTCGTCACAGACTTTTTTGGCTGCCCGGGCCGCCACATCGCGCGGCACGAGGTTGCCGAAGGCGGGGTACATGCGCTCGAGATAGTAATCCCGGTCTTCCTCTGCTATCTCTGCCGGCTTTTTCTTCACGTCTTCCGCCCTTTTGGGCACCCATACCCGGCCATCGTTGCGGAGGCTCTCGCTCATGAGGGTGAGTTTCGACTGGTATTCGCCCATCTGAGGGATGCAGGTAGGATGAATCTGTGTGAAGCTCGGATTGGCAAATGCGGCCCCGCGCTTGTGCGCTTTCCAGATGGCCGTGACGTTCGATCCCATGGCATTGGTCGATAAATAAAAAACATTTCCATAGCCTCCGGTGGCCAGCACCACGGCATGGGCGGCATGGCGCTCTATCTCTCCCGTTATGAGGTTGCGGGCAATGATGCCGCGGGCTTTCCCGTCAATGAGCACAATGTCAAGCATCTCGTGGCGGGTAAATTCTTTCACATTGCCCCGTGCCACCTGCCGTTCCATGGCCTGGTAGGCCCCGAGGAGCAATTGCTGCCCCGTCTGTCCGCGGGCATAGAAGGTTCGTTTCACCTGCACTCCCCCGAAAGAGCGGTTGTCGAGCAGGCCGCCATATTCGCGGGCAAAGGGAACACCCTGAGCCACCGACTGGTCGATGATATTGACACTCACTTCGGCCAGGCGATATACATTGGCTTCGCGCGAGCGGTAATCGCCCCCTTTGATGGTATCGTAGAAGAGGCGATAGACGCTGTCTCCGTCATTTTGGTAATTCTTTGCCGCATTGATGCCTCCCTGGGCCGCGATGCTGTGTGCCCTCCGCGGACTGTCCTGAAAGCAGAAAGCCTTCACCTGATAGCCCAGCTCACCGAATGTGGCGGCAGCCGAAGCACCGGCCAATCCGGTTCCTACTACAATGATCTCCAGCTTTCGCTTATTGTTGGGCGAGACAAGCTTTACTTTCGAACGGTAATCCGTCCACTTCGTGGCCAAAGGGCCTTCCGGTATTTTAGCATCCAGTTTTATCATGTCAAGAAAGTGAGTTGATTAAAAAGTAGATCGGAACAACGGCAAAGCCAAGGGGAATGATCACGGAAATGAAAATCCCGATGCCTTTGAAAAGGGGCAGATACTTGGGATGTCGCAGGCCGAGGGTTCGAAAAGAACTGTAGAAGCCATGCCAGAGATGGGCTCCCAGGGCAATGAATCCGATGATATAAATAAGGTCAAACCACCAAATTTCAAATTTTGCCTTTACCAGGGAATAGACATCGTGCATTTCCACCCCGTTGATGGTCACCATCCCCAGATCGTGTGTAATGCGGGCTTTGGCAAAGAAGCCGGCCAGGTGGATGGCCAGAAAGATAAAGAGAATAAGCCCCAGAAACCCCATGTTCCTTGAGACCCATGAGCTGTTTTCACCGGGCTTTCTTACGGCATACTTTACAGGCCGGGCCTGCCGGTTGCGGTAGGTCAGTACCAGCGCATAGATAATGTGAAATATGATGGAGGCGAAGAGCAGGATTTCCACCACACGGATCAAGGGAAAAGTCACCATGAAGTGCGAATACTGGTTATATATCACGCCATTGTCCGGCAGGATCAGCAGGAGGTTGGCTATCATATGCTCCGTGAGAAATAAAATGAGAAAAAGGCCCGTCAGAGCCATGATAAATTTCCTTCCGATGGAAGAATTAAAGAACCCTTTTAACCAGCTCATTTCGTCTTTTTTAGTACCTAACAAATATACGCTGCTCCTCCAAGCTTTTAGGCCTGCGTATTATGATTTTTGTCAACTTCAATTGAAAACTCAATTGCAAAGTCAATGAGGGCGGGATAGCGCCCCCGGTGATAACTTTCCAGCTCGGGGGGGAGGCTTTCGGCTCCGATCATCACGGCACGCATACCGGCATTCCGGGCAAAGGCCATGTCATCCGGCATATCACCTATCATCCAGCTCCGGTCAAAGCGTATCTGCGGGTATCTTTTCCGTGCTTCCAGCGCCATAGCTATGGCAGGTTTGCGGCAGTTCCCGCTTTCCCCGGCCAAATCCGGACAAAAAAGAATATCATCAATACGGCCTCCCGCACGGGCTATTTCATCGCGGAGCTTCCTGTGAATGCGCTCCAGGTCCTCCGTGCTCATCAGCCCCTTCCCCACACCCTGCTGATTGCTGACTACCAGTATCAAATCAAACAGGGGACGGAGCAGTGCGAGTGCACGGAGCACCCCCGGAAGAAGCTCAAGCTCTTCCGGAGATTTCACATAATCCCCGGGCAATCGCCTGTTGAGCACTCCGTCACGATCAAGAAACAAAAACCTTTTCATTTGCATTTTTTTCTTTTCGGGCCCCTTTGCCATAATTCATAAAAAACATTAAAATTAGCCGCGGCCTCAGCCTATAAACTATTTTTGAGCCTCAAATGCAAATCTAAGCAAGCAATATGACCAAAAGTGTTCTCCTGATCCTTCTCCTCTCCTCTAGTTTTCTACTCGCTGCGCAGCCGGGCAATCAAAAGATGAAGGGCAGCGGCATTGCCGGGCGCATTGTCGATGAATACGGGACGCCCATTCCTTATGCTACCATTGCCATATACAAAACAGCCGACTCGGCCCTCATAGACGGTGGCACCAGCGATGACGAAGGACGTTTTTTTGTACCCCTTTCCCCCGGAAAATATTATATGGCCATTCGTATGATTTCGTTTAACGACACATCAATCAGCGGCATTGAAATAGGAAAAGAGCTGCTCCGCCTGGGAGATATTCGCCTGCGGGCAAGTGCTCAGAATCTGGAAGAGGTACAAATACGCGGACAACGCAATCAAATGGAATTGAAGCTCGACAAGCGGGTCTTTAATGTAGGTCAGGACCTCACATCAAGAGGCAGCAGCGCCTCGGAGATTCTGGACAACCTGCCCTCGGTCAGTGTGGATGTGGAAGGCAACGTCAGCCTGCGCGGAAGCGGCAACGTAATTATCCTGGTGGACGGCAAGCCCAGCGCCATCGTGCGCAGCGGTGATCCGCAGTCGCTGCGGCAGCTGCGGGCTGACATGATAGAGAAAGTAGAGGTAATCACCAATCCTTCGGCACGATACGATGCTGAAGGAGAGGTCGGCATCATAAACATCATACTTAAGAAGAAAAAGAGAGCCGGCTTCAACGGATCATTTGACCTTAGCGCGGGTTATCCTCAGAACCACGGTGCTGCCGTCAACCTGAATTACCGCAAAGACAAGGTCAACTTCTTTCTGAGCGAAGGCATAAATATCAGCCGCTTTCCGGGTGGGGGCTACAGCACACAAATCTTCAATCTGCCTGATACTTCTTTTAGTTTCATTCGCAAACGGGAGCACAACAGAGGAGACCTCTCCAATACCCTTCGAGTTGGTACGGATATCTATTTCTCGCCAAAAGATGTTTTGACCCTTTCAGGCACCTATCAGTATGCTGACGGCAAGAACTACTCAACACTTACCTATTTTGATTTAAGCAGTACTGGCGACACCACGGATACGGTAGTACGGAAAGAAGATGAGCGGGAAATCGAAAATACCGTGGAATTCAATCTTAGATATGATAAGCAATTCGACAGCAAAGAACACAAGCTCACTTTTGACTTTCGCTACTCGCTTCGCGATGATGCCGAGAAGTCCTTTTATGATGAAAGAAGTCTGGGAGGTATTACGCCTCCCATCCTGCAGCGAAGCATCAATGTCGAGAACAGGGGAATGCTTCAGGCCCAGATTGATTACGTCCTTCCTTTTTCAGAAGACGGAAAATTCGAGACCGGAGTAAAACTGACTGCGAGGAATATATTAAACGACTTCACCGTAGAACAAGATTACAATGGCTTATGGGAAGTCTTGCCTCAGTTTGATAATATTTTCCGCTATGACGAAAAGGTATATGCCGCCTATATGATCTTTGGAGAGAAATACGGAAGAGTTTCTTTTCAGGGTGGATTGCGAGCCGAGTATACAGACATCACGACTACTTTGGTCAAAACCAATGAGCAAAATGTACTGCTATACCCCAACCTTTTCCCCAGCTTCTTTCTCGGCTACGAACTGAGCCAGGAAAAAAGTCTGCAAATGAGCTACAGCAGACGTATCAGCCGTCCGCATTTTTGGCTTTTGCTGCCCTTTTTCACTTTCAGTGACAGCCGCAACTTCTTTTCCGGAAACCCCATGCTCAGGCCTGAATTCTCCAACTCCTTTGAGCTTAACTATTTGCAGTATCTCGAAAAAGGTTCTATCGTTACAGGCGTTTACTTTCGCCACCGAAATGATGTAATCGACCGGATAACCACCGTTGACAGTACAGGTTTCACAAGAATATTTCCGGTCAACCTCGCTACCGAAAAGAATTTCGGATATGAGTTGAGTATCAATTATGACATTAGCTCATGGTGGGATTTCAACGGCAGTTTCAATTTCTTTAAGGTAATTACGGAAGGCAGTTATGAGGATATCTTATACGATCGCAACACCTTTGCCTGGACCACCCGGATAAATACTAAAATCACAATTGGGAAAAAACTGAGCACACAGGCCACTTTTCGTTACAGGGGGCCCCAGGAAATCACTCAAGGACGTATGAAAGGAATCGGATCGCTTGATCTTGCCACTTCGATGGATGTATTAAAAGGAAAAGGTACCTTGGTTTTTTCAGTGCGGGATATGTTCAACACCCGAAAGAGAAGAGCATATATAGAGGGTCCCGGATTTACAGGCTATCATGAATTTCAGTGGCGAAGACGCTATGCTCTCTTGTCATTCAACTACCGTATCAATCAGAAGAAAAGGCGGGGCCGCAACGGAGGATTCAACGGAGGAGGATTTGAGGGCATGGGCATGTAGTGTTGTACGGGGCTTCTACCTGAAAAGGGCCGTTTCGCACAATTCGCAAATGATATGCCCTATGGTGATATGTGCTTCCTGAATGCGGGCCGTATCCGATGACGGAACGTTGATCAGCAGCAGATCCATGGAGGCCAGCCGGCCACCGCTCTCACCGGTCAGGGCAATGACATGCATGCCCTTGCTCAGGGCCGTTTCAACCGCCCGGAGAATGTTTTCCGAATTTCCCGAGGTGCTCAGTACCAACAGAACGTCTCCCTCCTTTCCGGCACCCTCTACTTGTCGAGCAAAGATTTTATCAAAGCCGTAATCATTTCCTATGGCCGTGACGGCTGAGCTGTTGACCGACAGCGCCACGGCATGAAGCGGACGCCTCTCCAAGCGAAAGCGGCCACTCAATTCGGCTGCCAGATGCTGGGCATCGGCCGCACTGCCCCCGTTGCCGCAAAAAAGCACTTTCCGCCCTTCCCGGAACGCTTCAATAAAAAGAAAGGCAGCCTGCTCAATGCGCAGTGTCAATATTTCATTGCCGGCAATGGCTTCCTTTACCCGAATCGACTCCCTCAGTGCACTGTTAATTTTCTCAACGCGGCTCATGGCTTTTTTTCTTTTATCGAAAGATACAATTTTTCAAAAGCCTCGCCCATCTTGTCCCACGAAAAGCGTTTCTTCTCCTCCCCGATGGCTGCCGAGAATTTTTTCAGCCGCTTTTCATCCAAAATTTCATCAATCGCACGGGCCAGGGCGCCCTCCTCCGGCTCCGTTACCAGGCCGACCCTCCCGTGAGGGACAATCTCGGGCAGACCGCCTACATTGCTGACAATCATGGGCACATCAAAGTGATATGCAATTTGCGTCACCCCGCTTTGCGTGGCACTGCGATAGGGCTGCACCACGGCATGGGCGGCCGAGAAATAGCGGGCCACCTCCGCATCGGGGATGAATTTCGTGTGCAGTATCACCTTTTCCTCCAAGCCGGCTTCGCTGATCAGGTTCATGTATTTCTTTTCATCCTCATAAAACTCACCGGCCACAATGAGGCGAAGGTCATCCCGTGATTTCAGGATTTCATGTGCCATGGCGCGCAATAGGATATCGAGCCCCTTGTAGGGACGGATAAAGCCGAAAAAGAGCAAATATTTTTTATCAGCAGGCAGGGCAAGTTGCCTGAGCGCTTCCCCGCGCGGGATTCGCGGGCCAAAGTGATCGTAGATGGGATGCGGATGCCAGGCAGCCGGGCGGCCCGGTTCAAAGGCCTTTATGTCGTTGAGCACCTCCTGCGACAGGGCCACGAATCCATCCATGCTGCGGGTAAAAAGCTTGGTAAAAATGCGATCACCCGGCCTCGACTCGTGAGGGATGAGGTTGTGGACCAGGGCAATGCTCAGGCTCTGCCCGTTCTTCCGTGCCAGAGCCGAGATGATGCCGAGAGAAGGCCCCATAAACGGAAGCCAGAAAGACGGGATAATGAGATCGGGCTGCGCTTTGCGCAGCCTTCGGCCCACGGCCAGCCAATTGACGGGGTTGACGGAATTGACTTTTGCCTCTATCGAAAGTTGAGCAGGAGCTTTGTCCCGGCCATACTGGCTTTTCCCGGGGAAGAGAAAGGAAGGATATTGCAGAGAGAAAGTGATGATACGGACCTCATGGCCCCGTTGCTGCAAAGCCTTTGCCAGGCTTTCATTAAAAGTGGCCAATCCGCCCCGCAGCGGGTAGGCCGGGCCGAGCAGTACAATTTTACTCTTCATCTCCTATTCTCTCCTCTATCAGGTAGCGGTCTTTGTCGGCCGCACTGCGCGAAACGAGCTCGGCCACAAAACCCGTCAGAAAAAGCTGTGTACCGATGACTACGGTGAGCAAGCCCAGAT
>Ga0256839_1006380_pt1 | contig 10346 bp, 10 predicted proteins | sample 354166metaG_FD_185968 | JGI IMG/M metagenome (GOLD analysis project Ga0256839, IMG submission 185968) | Hydrothermal vent microbial communities from Mid Atlantic Ridge, Atlantic Ocean - 354-166 | ecosystem: Environmental > Aquatic > Marine > Hydrothermal vents | place: Atlantic Ocean: Mid... | reverse complement strand
TCTTGGTAGTATATGAAATTCCAGCCAATAAAATTAAATGAGTCTTTATGCTGACTTAAATCTTCAAACACCTCAGGCTCCGCACGACGAACACCTTCTAATAAGGCTCGCCAAATATACTTTTGATGTTCTTCTGCAGGCGGTTTGGGGTTCTTACCTGGAATATAAACAATATGTCTTCGAGCCATTTATTATCCTTGATCTGAGTGTCTTTGCGCTTTGATTATAGAACACACTAAAATAAGTGCATTTTTATATGATAAATAGATTTAGAGTGCGCCCTTACCAACACTATTCTTTCTTGGCTTTAGTTTAGAACCTCGCTACTATGCCTTGCAACTAATCAATTCGAGTTACACTTATGTCATCATCAGACCCTCAAGATAAAATCACAGTAGAAGATGCCACGGTCATTGCTCAAGAGTGGCTAGACGCATCTGCATCAACCGCAACCAATAGGCAGTTTGAAGAGCACTTCAATTTAGTCTCTAAAAAAGTAAAAATTACCGGTGTGCCAGGTTATGAGAGTATTAGTTACGATGATTGGTCCAGACAATCTAAAACAGACTTCAAAGAGGGCTTACTGAAAAGTGTTAGCTATGAAGGCTTTAAACTCGTTGCCACTAATGAGCGTCAAATAATGTTTAAAACCATAGAAACTATTTGTGGTACCGATGGAAGCAAAAGAGCGCATGGCGTGGAGATTTTATTAGGGCGAGAAGAAGACGGCGTCTGGCGCGTAACACAAGAACGTGTGCAAACTGATGATGAGTCACGCCATGATGGTTTGATGTGATATCAATTACCCCAAGAGTATTGGCATATTAGCGCTATATATTCGTACCCTTCTCTAAAAGATAGAGCCTTTCGGTTTTACCCGCTTCTTTTTCAAGTGAGATATGCTCGTCGCTCCAATACCATTTTTGCTGAGAGAACAAGGTATTCATATCACTTAACTCACAGTGATAGGGTGGGCCGCCCTCTTGCCCTGTTTGCATAAATGCAGCAAGAAGTTTGCCTTGAGGATTTAGCCATTCATGCAACTTTTCTTCATATTCGATCCATCGTTCTGGTGATAGTGCGCACAGGCTAGTTTGCTCAAAGATGGCATCAAATTTTTCATCAGGAGACCACGTAAAAAAATCACCGAGGACTAGCTCTGCTTCGAGGTTTTCTTTATCTAGCATTGCTTTTAGATTTTCAATCGCTGTTGGCGCAATATCAATAGCAACCACATCAAAGCCTAGCTTTGCTAGCGTTAAAACTTCATAGCCATTGCCACAGCCTGGCACTAAAATTCGACATGGCTTTAGCAAATCATTATCAAGCCAGTAGTTCAGATTAGTGCTAGTAGCACCTCTATCCCAGCCGATTGTTCCTGCTTGATAGCGCGATTCCCAAATATTTTCTTCGTTATTCAAGTTTGTATTCTCTCATTAAAATGCAGGCTCATGACTAAGCCTGCGTTTATATTACCTCTCATGCAAGGTTTCTATTAATACGTTATTGCTTTATACCTTCAAAATTAAAGATTAAATCAAGTTCAGCAGATGCTGGCCCTAGATTTTTAGTGATTCCAAAATCTTTTAAAGCGATGCGAGTTGTTCCTTCAAATCCACGACGGAAACCTCCCCAAGGGTCTTTTCCTCCACCAACTTGAGCAACATTGACTTCAATTTCTTTGGTTACTCCGTGCAATGTTAAGTTACCTTTTAATATTGCTTTTCCATCGCTAGCCTCGTTATAACTGGTGCTCACAAATTTAGCTTCAGGATATTTTTCAACGTCTAAAAAATCATCGCTACGCAGGTGCTTATCTCGTTCTGCATGGTTTGAGTCTACGCTTTTTGTGTTCACCGTAACGCTAATCTTAGATGCACCTTTATCCTTTTCATCGTAACTAAACGAGCCATCAAAGTCATTAAAACGTCCCCACATCCAGCTATAACCTAGGTGTGATATTTTAAATTGAATAGATGCGTGTGCGCCTTTTTTATCAATTGCGTAGTCATCAGCAAATAGACCACCTGTAGCAATAAGTGCTGTAGCAAGTGATGCGCTTAATAGTGTTTTTTGTATCAGTTTTTTCATTAGATATTCCTCTTGTGTGTGTACGTGTGTGTGTTGTTAAAAGTGATATTCATTCATTTATTAATCATGCGTTTGAGTGTCTCATCCTTATCGATAAAGTGATGTTTTAAGGCTGCCACGGCATGCAAGACAGCGAATATAATCAAGATTATTGCCAATGTTTCATGTACTTCACCAATCAAATCGGCACTGTCTTCATTTAAAGGATTTTGTGTCATAAAAGGTAATGCAGGGACTTCAAATAGCGTGAAAAACTCTATGCCCTTACCTTTAGCGGTTGAAATGAAATAGCCTGAAAGTCCAATCAACAGTATCAGTCCATAGAATATATTTTGGAGTATATGAGCGAGAGAAACCTCCCATTTTTTATGTGACTCAAGCGCTTTTGGCATTGGGTTAATCACCTTCCAAATAAAGCGAAAAATAAGAAGCCCTATGACTAACAAGCCGATGCTTTTATGCCACCAAGGTAAGGTGTGATAAAGGGAATCGTAATAATCAAGCTCTGTCATGTACAAGCCAACAGCAAATAAACCTACTATCAAAATCGCCATTAACCAGTGTAAGATTTTGCTCATTAAACCAAAATAATCCTGCGTGTTTTTAATCATCATCAGGCAAAACTCCCAGACTCATAATCTGCAAAAGCCTGTTTAATTTCCTCTCGTGTATTCATCACAAAAGGCCCACCTCTGGCAACGGGTTCATTTAAAGGCTTACCAGCAATCAAAAGAAAACGGCTTATGGTGCTTGCGGTTATTTCTACAGAGTCTCCGTCACCAAGAATCGCTAATTGTTTCTCTCGCACTTTTTTATCATCAATTAACAAATCACCTTCAATGACATAAATAAAGGCATTGTGATCTTTAGGTATTTCATCGCTAAATTGTGCTCCACTAGAAAGGTTAATATCCCAATAGATTGGATCAACCAAATCATTGCTAATCGCACCTTGAGTACCATTTATAGTACGACCTGCAATTACTTTCAGATGACAAAAATCTCCACGCGTTTCTTCAGGGATATTATCTGCTGTCACCTCCTGATAATTAGGTTCTACCATTTTATGTGATGCTGGCAGGTTCACCCATAGCTGAAAGCCTGCGAGTAAGCCCTCTTCTTGTTCTGGCATTTCTGAATGAATGATGCCTTTTCCTGCACGCATCCACTGCACGCCACCTGCTTCAATGACACCTTCATTACCTGCACTGTCTTTATGGCGCATTTTACCCGCCAGCATATAGGTCACTGTTTCAAATCCTCGATGCGGATGAGGCGGAAAGCCACCAATGTAGTCTTGAGGTTTATTTGAGCCAAAAGCATCCATTAATAAAAATGGATCGATCATATCCAGTTCAGGTGAAGCAATAATTCGTGTGAGTTGAACGCCATCACCATCGGAGGCCTTCATACCTTTAATTATTTTTTTAATTTTTCTATGCATACCGAATCCGTTTCTATTGCTTGTTGTTTATGATGAACTTAGTATAGAAAATGAAAGCTATGGAATAAATAGCTAACTAATAAACTCATAGTTTCCAATATGGAAACTATGAGTAAGGTCAGGTAATAAGTAAATGGACACCTTAAACGCAATGAAACTCTACTGCCATATTGTCGATGCTGGGCAATTCAGTATTGCGGCAGATCAGCTAAACCTATCAAAAGGTGCTGTTAGTAAACAGCTAGCAAAACTTGAAACTCATTTAGGTGGACGATTACTCAACAGAACAACAAGACGTTTAACACCTACTGAGGCTGGTATCGCTTTTTATGATCGAGCAAAACTAATACTTGAATCTGTGGATGAGGCCGAGTGTGTTGTAACAGGTTTAACAGCAGAGCCCATAGGAACTCTAAAAATAAACGCTCCAATGTCATTTGGGTTTTACTACTTAGGAGAGCTACTCGCAAAGTACCAAAGCAAATATCCGAAAATGAAAATTGACCTCACTTTGCATGACCGACAAGTTGATCTCATAGAAGAAGGCTATGATCTAGCGCTACGAATCGCCACACTCAAAGACTCATCATTAATTGCGAGAAAGCTTGCACCCTGCCATCTTGTGATGTGCGCATCCCCTGATTATTTACAAAAAAATGGTGTACCCAAAAAACCAACTGACTTAAAAAAGCACCAGTGTATTTTATACGCTTATAACGACTCGGTAAGGAGTTGGAGCTTTGAAAATAAACAGGGTAAAAAGCAACAGGTTTTAGTTGATGGCTCACTCTATGCAAATAATGGAAACCTAATTTGTGATGCGCTCATTAATGGAATGGGTATTGCACGTTTACCAACATTTATTATCGGTGATGCTATTAGAGCAGGGAAAGCAAGGATCATACTGGATGATTGGCGAGAAAAACCACAAGATATTTCTTTGCTCTACCCTTCTAGCAGACACCTATCTGCAAAGGTTAGAACCTTTGTTGATATGGCAGTAGAACATTTCAAACCTGCTGATGGTGAGGCAAATGCTTGGGATAAAGAATTACCACTTTAACCACTTTCTAATATCCCGACTATAATAACTACAATCACTTATTGGATAAAACTATGTCACTCAAAGGAAAAACAGCCATCATCACAGGCTCAACCTCAGGTATTGGTTTAGGTATAGCAAAGGGATTCGCTAATAAGGGGATTAATATAGTCCTTAATGGTTTGGGTGATAAAAACGATATTAAAAAGCTTTGCGCTGAAATAGAAAATATGGAAGTTAAGTGTATTTATCACAACGCTGATATGACCAAGCCTGATGAAATTACCGCGATGATAGAAGTAGCGGTAGAGGCATTTGGCTCGATTGATATTCTCGTCAATAATGCAGGCATTCAACACGTTTCACCCATTGAGGATTTTCCACCTGAAAAGTGGAATGAGATAATTGCCATTAATATGTCATCTGCATTTCATACGACACGTGCAGCAATCCCTTATATGAAAAAACAAGGCTGGGGCCGGATTATAAATATTGCATCTGCTCATGGGCTCGTTGCATCGCCGTTTAAATCAGCTTACGTCACTGCTAAACATGGCTTACTTGGTTTTAATAAAACAGTGGCGCTAGAAGTTGCCCAAGACAACATCACCAGCAATGCAATATGCCCAGGTTATGTATTAACACCATTGGTAGAAAAGCAAATCCCAGATACGGCCAAAGCACGAGGTATCAGCGAAGAAGAGGTAAAACGTGATGTGTTGTTAGCCGCTCAATGGACAAAAAAGTTCGTTAGTGTAGAAGAAATTGCAGGCACTGCTTTGTTTTTATGTTCTGATCACGCACAAAATATTACAGGTGCGCATATTTCAATTGATGGAGGCTGGACAGCGGCTTAATCAAAACTACCCTACACATGAGTGATAAAAGTAAATAAAACCGCTAGTCCATTTTTACTTCCATTAACCATATGAATAAGTAATCATACTGGAATAATTATAATTCTAAGTAAGTGACGACCATCAATATATTTGAAAAAAATAATATTGTGATTAATAAGCAACTTGGTCATGTGATCAAATCAACGCTTTTATTAATCGCTCTACTTTTAGTTAATAGTATCATTTTCTCTGTAGGGAATATTGTTACAGGTCTGTTGCTGGGCGAGTTTTTTGTATTAACGACCTTGCTTTTTTTGCTTAAGTCTGGGCTAAATTATTTAGTAATTAAAAACTCATATATTATATCAAACATACTCTCAATGAGTCTTTTGATGTGGAGTACAACCAGCCCTCACTATATATTAATTTCCCCTGTTTTTATTTTACTTTCATCGCTTATGATAAGTACAAGGATGCTTCTCATCACATCCTTCTATTGTATTTTCAGCCTTTTAGTTCTAGCTTTAATAAGAGATAATAGCTGGATGATTACACCTTCGACTAGCCACATTTATGGTTACTGGCAAATCATCGATGGTGTTATTTTACTCATTGCTGCTTTTTATACCGCATGGCGAGTAAAAGTAGACTTTAGATATACCCTCAAAGGATTAAATAATGAAATTATTAAAACTACCGAAAACCATTCAAAGATTGAAGAGTTAGTAAACTATGATCCCCTAACAGGCTTAATCAATAGAACTCATTGTGAACAGCTATACTCTGAGCTCTTTAAAAACACAAAGAATTCAAAAAACAAACAAATAACAGTATTCTTTCTTGATCTTGACAACTTCAAATCTATAAATGATTACTATGACCACACTACTGGAGATAAAGTCTTAGTTGAGGTTTCCACAAAACTAAAAAAACTCATTCAAACCGAAGGGATTGCTTGTCGTCTAAGTGGCGATGAATTTGTTCTCATTATTACTAGACCTAAATATTATGATGTCCAATTATTTGCGAGCCGTATTTTACAAGTAATCGCAACACCAACTCAGATTGACGCTAATATTATTGATATCACCGTATCTGTAGGAATTGCAATAGCCGGCCCAAAAGATGATCAATTTAACGAAGTTCGTAAAAAAGCCGACCTAGCAATGTATAAAGCAAAAGAATCTGGGAGGAATTATTTCCATCTTTATAATGAAGAGATGTACCAAGCCTCGATTATTGATATAAGCATAAAAAATAAGCTTAAAGAAGCTTTAAAAAATGGGGACTTAGAACTTTACCTTCAGCCAAAAATAGATTTAGCTTCTAAAAAAATTGAGAGTGCAGAAGCACTGCTTCGCTGGACTAAAAATAACGAAATGAATATTGGCCCGGCAGAATTTATTCCTATTATCGAATCCAGTGAATTGATATGTAATATAGGAGAGTGGGTTATTAAAAATGCCTGCAAGATGTGTAAAGAGCTACATGATGAGGGCTTCACAGAAATGTCTATTGCCGTTAATATTTCTTCCGCACAACTACGACGTGGAAACTTAGAACACATTTTAAGAAGAGAATTAGAAGCCTCACAACTACCTGCAAAATATCTTGAACTTGAACTCACTGAATATGCAATATTCAGTGATAATGAAAGCACTGTAGAGCAATTAAAAAGTCTTAAGAATTTAGGAGTACAATTATCTATCGATGATTTTGGTACAGGCTATTCAAACCTAGGCTACTTAACTAAGTTCAACGTAGATGTTTTAAAAATTGATCGATCTTTTATAAAAGAAATCACTCATTCAACGAATCAACTCGCCATTGTTAGTGCCATTATAAAAATGGCAAAAACTCTAGGACTCAAAGTCGTTGCTGAAGGAATAGAAACAAATAAGCAGCTAGAAACCCTAAGAAAATTAAACTGTCATTTCGGTCAAGGATTCTTCTGGTCAAAGGCACTTCCTGCTACTGATTTTTTAGAATTTATAAATCAAACAAACAAGCCGTCAAGATCCAACCATTCTCAATCTCGTCAGATTTTATCGGCGTGACCGATAGTTTGCGTAACCTTATGTACGTGAGAAATATTCAACAAAAGTCACGGATTCAGGTTTAAATTAATAGAGACCTTTGCACGATTCGGTGGCGAAAGAAAAATCGGATGGAATTCCACTGATTGAGGCGGGAAATGAAGCTAATAACGGGTTATTAGCAAGTTTTTCAACGAAAAGCAGTGGGGTTTCAGTCATTTTTACTCGTCATCCGAGTCGTGCAAAGGTCTCTAATAATGGAATTCCTCAAAATAGTTAACCAAAGCTTCAATAAACGCCTTTACTCTTTTCGGCTGGTATTGACGACTGGGATAAATAATGTGCAAATCCGCACTATTACTTTCCCCCTCATCCTTCACAAAATTAGGCATATAGTCCTCTAAAATTACAACAAGTCTCTTTGCTTTAATATCTTCCGCTACTTCTAAATATGATTTGAGAGTAATTCCTGCGCCTTCCAACGCCCATTGCCGCACCATTGCACCGTCGTTACTGGAGCGTACACTTTTAATTACCACGGTTTCCAATCCCTTAGGTGTTTGCAAATGCCAATTGGTTAAAGGCTCTGTGCCTCTTGTCATGGTTAAACAGTCGTGATTTTGTAACTCTTGCGGTGTTTTTGGAGTACCCTTTTTCTTCAAATATTGAGGCGATGCGCAAAGCACACGATGATTGGATACTATTTTTCTAGCAACCAAGGAGCTAGCAGGCAGATTACCATGACGTATCGCGCAGTCAAAACCTTCTTCGGTGATATTGACGAAATCATCTGATAAATGCAGATAGGGCTTTATATTCGGATGCTTAGCAACAAATTGAGAGAGCACAGTGGCAATATGTTGCCTGCCAATATCGGAGGAAACTGTAATACGTAGCGAACCTGTGAGTAAATGTTGATTGCTAGTAATTTGTGATTCAACTTCATTCACATCCGACAATATACGCAAACTAGCCTCATAAAATTGTAGCCCCGTTTCAGTTGGTGATACATGGCGCGTACTTCTGTTTAAAAGCCGTGTTCCGTAGCGCGCTTCTAAAGCATTCATACGCGCACTCATACTTGCTGGCGACAAACCCACCTCGCGCCCTGCAATTGCCAAGCCTTTGTTTTTTACTACACGAACGAATAAATCCATATCGCCTAACTTATCCATAACGCATCATCGCCTTTATCCCTGCATTTCATTATTCATAAATACTGAATAGTAATTTCATATTTTACACTATTATAAAATATTAGCTAAATCGCTATAGTTACCTCACATGTTAATAAAAAACCATTTATAGGAGAGCCTAATGACAAACTCAATCATCGAAGACCTCAACTGGAGGCATTCAACTAAAAAATATGACAGCAGTAAAAAAATCCCGCAAAAGGATTTAGATATTCTGTTTGAAGCAATGCGCTTATCTGCTTCATCCATCAATTCACAGCCATGGAAGTTTATCGTGATTGAAAGTGATGAGGCCAAGGAGCGTATGAACAAGACTTTTGCCAACAAACATCATTATAATCAGCCTCATGTTTTTGATAGTTCACAAATAATCTTATTTGCTCACAACCCATTTTATACCCGTGATGACTATGCAAAAGTGGTCGATAAAGGCATCGACGATGGGCGCACCAAACCAGAAAATAGAGAAAGTGCCTTTGGCGGATTCGCCTTTGCAGAATCAAATACCGATGAAAATGGAAATACTGCGCCATGGACAAAGGCCCAGTTATACATCGCTTTTGGCAATACCTTACACACGCTAGCGCGTCTCAAAATTGATTCAACTCCACTTGAAGGGATTGATACAGAATTAGTGGCTGAAGAATTTAAAGCAGAATTAAGTGGCTACCAATGTGATGTAGCGTTGGCGATTGGATACCACCACCCAGAAGAAGATTTTAATGCCAGCTTGCCAAAATCACGTCTTAGCGCAGAGAGTGTTTTTGTGCATCTATAAGAAACAGAATAAACAGAATAAACAGAATAAACAGAATAAACAGAATAAACAGAATAAACAGAATAAACAGAATAAACAGAATTTTATATTACATTCAATTTAACAGAAAGAATCTCATATAGAGATTCTTTCTAAGACAATTCTCAGCTTTTTATCACCAAGGTAAAAGTGAAACTACAACGCCCAAGACTTATCAATCTCATCAGCCCCTAAAGGCTTAACTTGTAGTTCACGCTCTTCTTCACCAGGTCTGCCAATCTTAACCGTGATTTCATCTTCATCGCGCCCTTGACTATAACGCGCGGTGATTTGTGCAGCGATGTAAATATCTTCGGCTGAAATATCTGTTCCATCAAGCAAGGTTAATGGTCCATTACAACTGGCGGTTTTAACGTAGGTGAATTGTTTTTTGTAGCCTTGTAAAAAACGTGTTTCACCTTCTTCTCTTGAAACAATCACTTTGAAGTTTTCGCGCGGGCGGAGGTGACGACCAATTTTCAATAGCATGATGTCGTCCATTTCGTAGGTTCTGTTTTCTCCACGATGCCCTAATAAATCTTTCATTTTCCCTGAATAGTTTGGATCGGTTAAGAAACAGCAGCCACCTGCGGGTTGTGCATAATCATCTAGTTTCCATTTTTCTGCCAGTGCCATTTGTGGTTTGCGATTTCTTCCAGAAAAGTCAAACAGCTTTTCTCTATCAACCCAGCCTTCACGCTCTGGTTTTGTGGCAGGTAAATTTTGCGCGCACAATGGGCGAAGCAATAAATCATCCGCGCCAGATTCTGCAGCGATAATGGGCATGGTTTCACGACGTTGCGACATAGGACGTTGCCCAATCACCTCACCTGTGACGATAAAATCAAAATCATGTTCTGCAATCCATTCGTGTGCTTTTCTTACCATGAATATTTTACAAT
>Ga0256839_1006379_pt1 | contig 10346 bp, 10 predicted proteins | sample 354166metaG_FD_185968 | JGI IMG/M metagenome (GOLD analysis project Ga0256839, IMG submission 185968) | Hydrothermal vent microbial communities from Mid Atlantic Ridge, Atlantic Ocean - 354-166 | ecosystem: Environmental > Aquatic > Marine > Hydrothermal vents | place: Atlantic Ocean: Mid... | reverse complement strand
ATGTCGATGATCTCGATGCCCAGCTTTTCCGCCACCGGCTGGGTGGCTTTCAGGAGAATCTGGCGGATCACCTCCCGGTCGGTGGACACCAGCTGGCGAATGGTGCGCTTGCCGAATTCGCTGCGCAGCTCGTCCTTGATGATCTGGTCCAGGCGGATATTGGCCTGACGAGGATCGCCGCCAACGGTGATGTAGAACGTCTTGACGTTCTTGACCCGCCACTTGACGAACGAATCGACGATGACGTTCTTCTTCTCCGACGTCAGGAAACGCTCGGGCTTGGAGTCCAAGGTGAGAACCCGGGCGTCGAACTTCCGGACCGTGTTCCACACCGGAACCGGCACCTTGAAATGCAATCCGGGCTCGTAGTCGTAGCGTACGATCTCCCCGAAGCGGAACTTGATCGCCTTTTCGGTCTCGTGGACCGTGAACACCGAACCATATCCCAACAACAACGCCAGGACCAGCAGTCCCAAACCGAAGTTAGACAGCGCCATCAGCGTCCCCTCCCTTCACGACCTCGGACGATACGGCGCAGCGGGCGCCGTTGCAACATCTGCTGGGCCGCCTGCGGCCCGCCGACCGTCTCCAGCTGCGACGGCAGCGAAACCGGACGGGCGTCCCGCACCCGGTCCAGGGGCAGATACAACAGATTGTTGCCGCCCTGTACATCCACCATGATGGTGTCCGTCTTGCTCAGGACCGCCTCCAGGGCATCCAGATACAGGCGGGTGCGGGTCACCTCGGGCGCCTGTTCGTATTCCGCCAGGATCTGCTCGAAGCGGCTGGCGTCACCCTGGGCCTTGGCGATCGTCTTCTGTTTGTAACCCTGGGCCTCCTCGAGGATGCGAGCCGCCTGACCACGGGCCTTCGGCACCACTTCGTTGGCGTAGGCTTGGGCCTCGTTGATGAAACGCTGCTTGTCCTCACGCGCCTTGATGGCGTCCTCGAAGGCGTCCTGGACTTCTTCCGGCGGCTGGGCGTCGACCAGGTTGACCGTGGTGATGGCGATCCCGGAACGATAGGTGTTCATGATGTCCTGAACCAGTTTCTTGACCTCGGTGGCGACTTCGGCGCGGCCCTCGGTCAACACGAAATCCATCGTGTGATGGCCGACGACTTCCCGCAGCGCGCTCTCGGTCACCTCCCTGAGGGTCTTTTCCGGCGCCTTGATGTTGAACAGGAAGTCCCGCGCGTTGCTGATGGTGTACTGGACCGCGAGGCGGACGTCGACGATGTTTTCGTCCTCGGTCAGCATCAGGGCCTCCTGGGGCACGGAACCGACACCGGTGCGATAGCCGACTTCCAGGAAACGCTGATGCTCCACATCGACGATGTCGACCGTCTCGACCGGATAGGGAACGTGCCAGTGCAGACCCGGCATGGTGGTTTCGGTATAGCGGCCGAAACGGGTCACCACACCGCGATTTCCTTCGTTGACGATATAGAAGCCGGTCAACAGCCAAAAAACCAGAACGACCGCGACCACCAGCCAGACGATCGCCGCCGAGGCGCCCCCAGCGCCGCCGAAGAAGCGCCCCAGTTTCTCCTGCATCGAGCGGATGATCTCGTCCAGGTCCGGCGGCCCCCCGCCCGGCTCCTGCCCATCGCTCCAGGGATCTTTCTTGCCTCCACCCGGTTCGTTCCAGGCCATGGACTCACTCCTAGTTGTAATCTACGACAAACCGCCCCGGGGGCGGTGAAGAACGGTTCAGTTTACCACGATTCAGCCGGCTTCCAAGGAGGCGCCGAATTCGGCGATACCATCGAGCACACCCTTGTAGCGGGCCGGAATCTCCACCTCCATGTTCCAACCGCCCGCCGGATCGACCTCGTCGCGCAACACGCGGCCGAGGCGGAACAATCTGGCCCTGACGCCCCCTTCGCTGGGCCGAAGATGGACCCGGGCACGCATCAATTGGGAACCGAGCATGTCCCGCACCGCTTCCCCGAGCAGATCCAACCCTTCACCGGTCGCCGCCGAGAGCCAGACCCGCCTCGGGCGACCGTCCCCGTCCCGTTCCAGGCGCGGCGCCCGGCCCATACGGTCGATCTTGTTGTAGACCTCGAGAATCCGGCGCTCCTCCACCCCCAGCTCCCCGAGCACCTCGTAGACCGCCGCGACGTTTTCCTCGCGGCGCTCGCTGCCGGCGTCGATCACGTGGAGCACCACTTCGGCCTCGCAGGTTTCCTGGAGGGTGGACCGGAAGGCGGCCACCAGCTCATGGGGCAGGTGGCGGACGAAGCCCACGGTGTCGGCGACGATCACCGGCCCGCAGTCCAGTTCGACCCGCCGCAGGGTGGAATCCAGGGTGGCGAACAATTGGTCGGCCGCATAGACCTGGGAACCGGTCAGGGCGTTGAACAGGGTGGACTTGCCGGCATTGGTGTACCCCACCAGGGCCACGGTGGGCAGGTCGGCCTTCTTCCGTGCGTTGCGCCCCTGGGCGCGCTGGGTCTCCACCCGGCGCAGGCGCTGTTGAATCTGGCGGATGCGCTGACCGACGAGGCGCCGGTCGGTTTCCAACTGGGTCTCCCCCGGCCCCCGCAACCCGATACCCCCCTTCTGGCGCTCCAGGTGGGTCCAACCCCGCACCAGGCGGGTCGCCAGGTGACGCAACTGCGCCAGTTCCACCTGGAGCTTGCCCTCGTAGGAGCGTGCCCTTTGGGCGAAGATGTCGAGAATCAACCCGGTACGGTCCACCACCCGCACCTTCAGTGCCTGTTCCAGATTGCGCTCCTGGCTCGGAGACAGGGCGTGGTTGAACAATACCAGCTCGGCCCGATGGTCGGCGACGACCCGGGCCAATTCCTCCAGTTTGCCCCGGCCGATGAAAAAACGGGGATCGGGCCGGTGGCGGCTGCTGGTGACGGTCGCCACCGGGCTGGCACCGGCCGCGCGGGCCAGCGCCTCCAGTTCCGTCAGGTCTTCGGCATCGAACGTGGTGCTCAGATGGACCAGAACGGCGCGTTCGCCCGCCCCGGGGCGCTCGAACAGCTGCATCAGCGAAAAACGACGGTCATGTCAATCTTCGGCGCGGCCGCCATCGTCGGAACCGCCGTGGGGAATCCGCACCGGCCGCGCGGGCACGATGGTGGAAATGGCGTGCTTGTAGATCATCTGGTTGACGGAGTTCTTGAGCATGATAATGTATTGATCGAACGAGTCGATCTTGCCCTGCAGCTTGATTCCGTTCACCAGATAGACCGAGACCGGAATGTGCTCCTTGCGCAGGGTGTTCAAAAACGGGTCTTGCAAATTCTGGCCTTTCGACATCCTCGATTCTCCTTATTCTTTTGCCCGGGAAGGATGCAGGTTATTAAAACAGATTCTATTCAAATTGACCATGTGGCCTTATCATAGACGGCAGAATCATCGAAAAATTCTCATTCTCATCCCACTTTCCTGAGGAAGCCGCTTCCATGCAAATTCTACTCGCCAATCCCAGAGGGTTTTGCGCCGGTGTCGACCGGGCCATCGAAATCGTGGAGCGCGCCATCGACGCCTTCGGCTCCCCCGTCTACGTCCGCCACGAAGTGGTCCACAACCGCTACGTGGTCGACAATCTGCGCCGCCGCGGCGCGGTGTTCATCGAGGAACTGAGCGAGGTTCCCGAAGGCGCCACCCTGATATTCAGCGCCCACGGCGTCTCCAAACAAGTCCAGGAGGAGGCCCAAAGACGCAACCTGACCGTTTTCGACGCCACCTGTCCATTGGTCACCAAGGTGCACATCGAAGTTCACCGCCATGCCCGCGAAGGGCGGGAAATCGTTTTCATCGGCCATGCCGGCCATCCGGAAGTGGAAGGCACCATGGGCCAGTATCGCACCGACAATCCCAAGGGTGGCATCTACCTGGTGGAAACCCCCGAGGACGTCGCCACCCTGGAGGTCAACGACCCGGACAATCTGGCCTATGTCACCCAGACCACCCTGTCCATCGACGACACCCAGGCGATCGTCGATGCCTTGCAGCGACGCTTTCCCAACATCGTCGGCCCCAAGAAAGAGGACATCTGCTACGCCACCCAGAACCGCCAGGACGCCGTCAAGAAACTGGCCCACAAATGCGACGTGGTCCTGGTGGTGGGATCGCCCAACAGCTCCAATTCCAACCGCCTCCGCGAGATCGCGGAAAAACTGGGCAAGCCGGCCTATCTGCTCGACGACGCCGCCCACCTGCAACGCCGCTGGGTCGAGAAGGCGAAGACGGTCGGCGTCACGGCCGGAGCCTCGGCACCCGAAATCCTGGTGCAGCAGGTCATCGCCCGCCTGAAGGAATGGGGCGGGCAAACGGTGGAGGAAACCCCGGGCGTCGAGGAAAAAGTGGTATTCTCCATCCCCAAAGGACTGCGCCAGAGCGCCTAGGCCACCGCTCGGTGCCGGGGCCAGCCCAGGATCGCCCGCCCCCAGAGGCGGGCGTAGAGCCACTGCATGAACCAGCCGCGCGGCAAATCCCGCCCGGTCACCACGTAGAACAGCAGGTACTCGTTGTTGAGGGTGGCGTCGAGCAGATCCAGCGCGGACTCGCTGCCGCATAGCAGCAATTCGTCCCCCGGCCTCAACAGCACGTCGTCTTCCGGCAGGAACATGATGGCATCGTCGGCCGAACGCAGCGCGAAGGGAACGATGGCCAGCCGATCCTCCCGCTGCCGGGGATCCCGCAGGATGTCCCCCAGCCGGATTTCCGCCCCCGCCTCCCAGGCCCGGATCAAGGCGTCGGTCTTCCCCTTTTTCAGATGCAGGGTCAGCAGTTGGGGGGTCGCGTCGCCGAGAGTGCGCCGCAGCCGGTCCAGGAGCTGGGCCATGAAACGGGCGTCGTAACGGTGCTTGCGCACCAGGAAACTGAAGAAGGGACGCAACAAGGGGGCGGTGAGGCGAAACAGGATGTTGCGCGCGGTCACCAGGGAAGGTTGCATGATGATGTCGGCGTCGGCGGCCTCGAAGGCCACTTCGTTCTGGTGGCGGTTCTGGCGCACGATCATGAACACGCCGGGGTTCAGGCCCCGGGCATTGATGAGGATGCTGAGATTGCGGCCGTCGTCGTCGTTGGCCGCCACCACACCCACCGCCTTCCGAATCCCGGCGGCCTTGAGCGTCTTGGCCGTGGCCCGTCCCTGAATGTAGATGTCCACCTCGTCCGCCGGCGGACGGGGATCGATGACCGCGGTCTCCACCCCCAGGTTGTGAAGGGCCCGATACACCTCCCGTCCCATCCGGCCGTAACCGCAGATGATCCAGCGCCCCGGCGGCGGCAGGCGGAAGCGCTTCTCCAGGCTGGCTCCCCGGGCACGGGCCAGCCATTCGTCGAGAATGTAGAGATGCGGATTGACGATGGCCGCCCCGAGCCCCTTGGCGAACACTTTGAAGGGATCGACGAAATGGGTGTCCCGCCCCAGGGTCGCCAGCGTCTCCTCGTGAAACTGGGAAGTCGACATGGCGATGATCTTGATGTTGGGATTGAGCAGGCGGGAAACCGCGGCGATCTTGAGGTTGACCTCCTCGTCGTGGGTCAGGGCGATGACACCCCGGCAGCGGGGTGAGCGCACCCCGGCGTCGATCAGAAAACGCGGCACGCTGGCGTCGCAGCACAACCCCGGCATGGGAACGTTGTAGTCGCGCAGCCGCAAGGCACGGATGCGGTCCTCGTCCTTGTCCAGGACCGCGGCCGGAATGCCGGCGTCGCTCAGCCCCCGGGCCAGCAGGCTGCCGGTGTCGCCGAAACCGCAAAGGATGTAATAGTCGGCCCCAAGCCGGCGCACCGCCCGGGCGAAATGCCACTCCTCCCGAGCCAGTTGAAAGAAACGGTTCTGCAGCAGACGGATGATCGCCCCGATGGAATACAGCCACGTCACCACGGTGACGAACAGGCAGAAGACCGCCCACATCCGCTGGGCGTCGCTGAATTCCTCGGGAATTTCGCCGAACCCGGTGGTGGTGGCGGTGTACATGACGAAGTAGAAGGCGTGGAACACGCTCATGGGCTGGCCGTCGCGCCCGGGAATGATCGCCATTCCCAGAATCGCGACGGCATAGACGCAGATGAGCACCAGAATCGGGGTGCGCATCTCGCGCAGGATGATGAAGACGACCGGATTGCCGCCTTTCCGGGAATCGGCCGGCATGGGAATCAGCGCCGCAGCATCAAGGTTTCGGCCACCACCATGACGACCGAGACGATGTTGGCCACCAGGGCGCCGCCGCTGAGGGAAACGATGCTGGCGGTCACGTCCGGGGTAAGACCGGTCTCGGTGATGTGCACCACCACCGTCCAGTAGATTGCCGCGGCGATCAGCTCCAGGTCGGCGACCAGGCTGGTGGAAAGCAGAATGGCTCCGATCTGGGTCCGGTCCCCCAGCTTGAGTCCGGTGGCGATGAGATTCACCACCACCAGAATGAAGAGTTCGAACACGTTGTGATACTGGGGATTGTCCATCTCGCCGATGAAGAAGCCGAAGTTCAGCGTCAGCGCCAGGACGATGAAAAAACCGAAGATCACTTTTTCCAGATTCATGGCCTCCCCTGCTCGCGTCACCCAAACCCGAATCGGCGCCACGGCGTTTCACCGCAGCGGATCATTATCGCCTCTTTTTCCCAGCGGCCAAAGCCGGATGACCGGAAACCTTCGCACCCGAATTCTTCCCCGGAATGAAGGCGGACCGGCGATTGAAGTCAAAAACAGCTATTCTTACAAATAGAGAGCTCCCTCATTCTGGAATCGCTGTGTCCAACTTCCTAATCGGCCGTCAGCCCATCTTCGACCGCGATCGTCGCTTGTTCGGTTATGAACTGTTGTTCCGTAGCACATCGGCGGATTTGTCCCCGGAAGTGGACGGCAACCGGGCCACGGAACAGTTGCTGGTAAACGTGCTGCTGGAATACGGACTGGAGACCTTGTGCGGCGATGCTCGGGCTTTCGTCAACCTGACCCGGGATAACCTGTTGTCGGACACGGTTCGTTCCCTGCCCCGCGACCGGGTGGTGCTCGAGATCCTGGAAAGCGTCGAAGTGGATGACGAGTTGGTGACCATGGTTCAGGACCTGGCAGCAGAGGGCTACACCATCGCCCTGGACGATTTCGTGTTTGCTCCGGAATGGGAGCCGTTGTTGAAACTGGCCCATATCGTCAAGATCGATCTGCTGGCACACAGCGACACCGAGTTGGAAGCTCTGATACAGTGTCTGCGTCCCTATGGCGTGCGACTGTTGGCGGAAAAAGTCGAGTCCGAGGCGATGATGCAGCGCTGTCTCGACCTCGGCTGTCATTACTTCCAGGGTTACCATCTGCAAAGACCACAACTGGTCCAGGGTAAACGCCTCAGTGCCAACAACCTTGCCAAACTGCGTTTGCTGGCAGCGATCAATGATCCGTCCGTTAAGGTCGAACGATTGGCCGACATCGCCCGCACCGATCCGGGGCTGAGCTTCAAACTGCTCAAATTCATCAATTCCGCCCGTTTCGCCCTGCCGGTCAAGGTGGAATCCATCGAGCGCGCCATCGTTCTGCTGGGTCTTACGGAGCTGAAACGCTGGGCTACCTTGCTCGCCCTCAGTGAAACCACCCACGACTCTCCGACCCATACCCTTTACCTTGCCCTGAGCCGGGCCAAAATGTGCGAGCAACTGGCCCGGGAAAGCGGTTTTCCAGACGGCGACGCCTTCTTTCTGGTAGGATTACTGTCGGTATTGGAGACCTTTCTGCAAATGCCGATGGCGGAAATCCTGCGCCATCTGCCCCTGGCCGAGCCGGTGGCCGAAGGGTTGCTGGGCCGGGGACCGGCAGGTGAAGCTTTACGGTGCGTGTTCGCCTACGAAGACTGGGATATGGATGCTGCTCGTTTCCGCGACCTCGACCTGACCATTGTGGGCAACCTGTACCTGGAAAGCCTGCGCTGGGCCATGACGACCGTTGCCGAAATCCATTAATCTAACCTGCCCATGTCCGATACGCCACAGCGGATGCGCTTGGACAAGTGGCTTTGGGCCGCGCGTTTTTTCAAGACCCGCAGCCTGGCGGCCGAGGCCATCCGAGGCGGCAAGGTCCACGTCAACGGCCAGCGGGTCAAGCCGAGCAAAGAGATCACCGTCGGCAGTCGGATCGAAATCACCAAGGAACCTTACACCTGGGAAATCACCGTGGTGGCGCTGAACCAGCAACGGCGGCCGGCCAAGGAAGCGGTGACACTGTACGAAGAAACGCCGGAAAGTCACGCCCGTCGCCAGGCGGAAGTCGCCCGCCGCCGGGCAGAGAAAGAAGCCGCCGGCCATCCCCTGAGGCGGCCGGACAAGCGCCAGCGACGCCAGATCCACCGCTTCAAACGGGCCCTCGACTGATGGTCGCCAATACCGCATCTCTCCAACGGCGGGAGATTTACACCGTTTCCCGCCTCAACCGCGAGGTGAAATGGCTGCTGACCGACCATTTCCCCCGCCTGTGGATCGAGGGGGAAATTTCCAATTTCTCCCGTCCGGCCTCGGGTCACTGGTATTTTACCCTCAAGGACGACAAAGCCCAGGTACGCTGCGCCATGTTCCGCCGCCAAAACCAAGCCCTCGGCTTCGTGCCGAAGGACGGCATGCAGGTGGTGGCGCGGGCCCAGATCAGCCTGTACGAAGCGCGAGGCGAATTCCAGCTCGTGGTGGAAACCCTGGAAGAGGCGGGCGACGGCGCCCTGAGGCGCGCCTTCGAGGCCCTGAAGCGACGCCTGGCGGCCGAAGGGTTGTTCGCTGCCGAACACAAACGCCCGCTACCCGCCTGGCCCCGCCGGCTCGGCATCGTCACCTCCCCCACCGGCGCCGCCATCCGCGACGTCCTGACGGTGCTCAGGCGCCGCTTTCCGGCCCTGGAAGTGACGGTCTATCCTTGCCAGGTCCAGGGCGACGGTGCCGCACAGGAGATCGTCCGGGCGTTGGAGGACGCCAACCGCCACGGCATCTGCGACGTGCTGCTGCTGGTGCGGGGCGGCGGCTCCCTGGAAGACCTTTGGCCCTTCAACGAGGAAAGCGTCGCCCGGGCCATCCGAGCCAGCCGGATTCCCGTGGTCACGGGCATCGGTCACGAAATCGACTTCACCATCGCCGATTTCGCCGCCGATCTCCGGGCACCCACCCCCTCGGCGGCCGCCGAGACGGTCAGCCCCGACGGAGCCGCGGTGCTGCAGCAGGTTCAGAGCCTGCAAAGCCGGCTGGAAACCGGCATTCGCCGCCAACTCCAGCAGGCCGATCATCGATACCGTACCCTGCTCGCCCGTCTGGAACGCAGTCATCCGGCCCGGCAACTGGGTGACAAAATGCTGCGGTTGGACGAACTGGAAACCCGCCTGCGCCGAGCGTTGAACTACAAGCTGCAACAGAGCCGCCAGCGGCTGACGACCCGGCACGCCCAATTGCTGCGCCATCATCCAGGCATGCGGTTGACGCAGCAACGTCAGCACCTGCTGCAACTGACCCAGAGCCTGGAAAGGGCGATGAGACGCCGCCTGGAAACCGCCCGTCTGCGTCTGGGGGAACTCGGCCGCGCCCTGGAGGCGGTCAGCCCCCTGGGAACCTTGCAACGGGGTTACGCCCTGGCCACCGACAGCCACGGGCGACTGCTGACCGACGCCGGCCGCGTCCGTCCCGGCGAGCAAATCGAAGTGCGCCTGGCCCGGGGGCGCTTGACCTGCGAGGTGAAGGAGAGCCACCGGGATTGAGGCGCCCGAAGGCGCCTCCCGTATCAGTCGTCGACGATCGACAATCCCGTCTGGCTGGCGTAGTAGGCCGAAACGTTCTTGACGTCCTCCTCCGACAAACCCTGGACCATGGACTGCATGATCGGGTTGCTGCGTTTGCCGGACTGGTAATCCTGGATCGCCTTCACCAGATAGCTTTCATACTGGCCGGCCAGACGCGGGAAATTCGGCGCTGGGGCATTGCCGTCCTCCCCATGGCAGCTGGCACACTTGGCCGCCACTTCCTTTCCCTTGGCCACGTCCCCGGTCACCGGCCCTTCCTGTTCCTTGCTCTCGAACTGGGCCAGGTAAGCGGCGATGTCGGCCATGTCCCGATCGCTCAGGGCGCCGGCGTTTCCTTCCATGCTGGCGTGCTTGCGGCTGCCGCTCTTGTAGGCCTGGAGAGCGGAGACGACATAGGCTTCGTATTGGCCGCCCACCTTGGGCACGTGATAGGTGGGATAGGCATTGGTGTAACCGGCGATTCCGTGGCAGCCCTTACAGGCGTAGAATTTGCTCTTTCCCGCCGCCGGATCGCCCGCCCCCTGCGCCGATCCGGTGACCAACAACACCGCACTCGCAATCCCCAACCATACGTTTTTTCGTTTCATCGATTGGTCACTCCCCCAAAAATCA
>Ga0256839_1006378_pt1 | contig 10347 bp, 15 predicted proteins | sample 354166metaG_FD_185968 | JGI IMG/M metagenome (GOLD analysis project Ga0256839, IMG submission 185968) | Hydrothermal vent microbial communities from Mid Atlantic Ridge, Atlantic Ocean - 354-166 | ecosystem: Environmental > Aquatic > Marine > Hydrothermal vents | place: Atlantic Ocean: Mid... | reverse complement strand
TTGCTCTTCGAAAGTAAATAAGTTAAACAGAGAAGAAGTTGAATCACTTGTAGGAGTAAAATAATGGCTAATGTACGCGGATGTGACCTTCCAGACGATCTATTATATGATGTTGACAACCATACTTGGTTTACCGAAGTTGGTGATGGCACGGTAAAAATGGGCATGACCACAATCGCCACGGCTTTGGCCGGCGAATTGGTGGCATTCACCCCCAAGAAAGTAGGCCGCAAAGTCCGCCCTGGTAAATCTTGTGCCACGGTTGAAAGTGGTAAATGGGTTGGCCCAGCCAAATCTTTGGCTGGCGGCGAAGTTATCGAGACCAATAGTGATTTGGCCGAAAACCCGAGCAAAGCCAATGATGACCCTTATTCAAATTGGATGGTTATATTAAAGCCAGATGATTGGGATAGCGTCAAAGGTAATTTAGTGCCTGGCTCCGAAGTGGCAGCGCCATATGAGGCCAAAATGGATGCGGACGGTTTTGAAGGCTGCGGCTAATAGCTATTTGGGGTTACGACGATGGATATGCCAATGGAACAAATGGGCGCAAATGCAGGTAAGGCCTGTGCTTTGCTCAAATCAATGGCCAATCAGTCACGCCTTATGATATTGTGTCAGTTGGCGGAACGCGAAATGTCAGTAGGGGAATTGCTGGAAAGTGTGCCCCTATCTCAATCCGCTCTATCGCAACATCTCTCTATGCTTCGGCGGGAAAAAATTGTAACAACACGGCGTGTTGCTCAATCCATCATATATTCCCTAGACAGCGACGACGCCCGCGTCCTTATAGGCGCCCTCTATGAGCTTTATTGCAAAGACGCAGACGAAGACGCTTGCGGCATGGTTGATTCTGAGGCGGCGTTTATCTAGAAAAACAGAATGGTTTTGTAGAAGGGAAGAGCGCTCTGACGCAAAATCCCTTTAAGCAACATCTCTAGGCGTTGTCGGATTGAAACCGAAGTCTTTATCGGGGAGGTCTATGCCGAGTTCTGTGATGATATAGCCCAAGCTGGCGAAATGGTGCATGGCGTGGCTGTGGGCTTGGATAAGAATAGCTGCCAAAGTGTATTTGGCTGTCACCATGCCGAGACCCAAATTGTCTGAAACAAGGATAATTTGCTCTAAATTACTATTATTCAAGGCTTCGAGCTTTGCTAGTATTTGCTCGAAATAGGCGATGCCGACGCCTGTACTGCGTTCAACCAATTTATTGCGTTTGCGTGCCGTTAAATCAATGTGACCATCTTCAAGACCCTCAAATATGCAATCGAAAACATCCAAGATATGGCGCATATGGCTACCGATACTGGAATGGTAGGGTTTGACCGTGGTATCCGCATATTGCGCGTCGCTAATCGCGTCTAAAAGCTTGATACCGATCTTTAGATTATGTTCTATTGCATCTATCAAAGGGACATATTCCTATAAACAATGAACAAGGGTTTTCAGGCGCAGTGTGTGAAATGCTGCCCATATATCCATGATGCGTTCATCATATTTTTCCGTATCGCCTGTTTTCTCAAGATCATAAATCGCCCGCATCAGAGCTTTGATAGGATCGGATAGTTCATGGGTGCGAAAATCGCCTTTGGTCCAGCCAATATACAATCCGTCTTTTTCCATATCTGCATATGTGTCGCGGGTTTTCGCGAGTTCGCGCAATTTTTCCACCCGTGCGAGGTCTTCACGCGCCAATTGGGTTTGCACTATGCCTGCATTACGGCTAATGACAGATTCGAGATAGGTTATCAATTTCATAGCCTGCACTTACCATATAATTTGGGGAAATAAAATGAATTTAAAACACATAAATGTGTTAATTACGGGAGCAAGCCGAGGCACGGGCGCGGCGATAGCCAAGACTTGTGCAAAATACGGTGCGCATGTGGTTTTGCACTATAATTCAAATCACAAGGAAGCCGAAGCTGTAGCGGCAGACATTGGTGATAATTGTGTTGGTCTGCTCACCGAAGATTTATCCAAGCCAGGTGCAGGTGCACGTCTTTGGACGAAAGCCACTGATATGGCTGGGCCTCTCAATGGGCTGGTCAATAATGCGGGCATAGATCTGGTCACAGACCCTTATGGTGATGATGCCCAATGGGCTGATGGCTGGGCGAAAATTATGGCGGTTAATTTGCAAGCACCAGCGGATTTATGCCGGGCGGCTTTGGTAGATTATCGGGCTGCTGGAGGTGGGCGGATTGTCAATATGTGTTCACGAGCCTCCATACGCGGAGATTCGATAGATCATCCAGCCTATGCAGCCTCCAAAGGTGCATTGTTGGCACTGAACAAAACCATAGCACGCGGTGCGGCGGATGATGGTGTCTTGGCGTATGCCTTGGCACCGGGCTGGATTAACACCGAAATGGCTCCGACCGACCCGGAAGTATTACGGGCCGCCAAAGCAGAAATCCCGCTGGGAGACTTTGCACAAGTGGACGAAATTGGTGCATTAGTGGCGTTTCTATTATCGGATTTATGCCCGTCAGCAACGGGTGCGACATTTGATGTGAATGGTGCATCGCATGTGAGATAGAACGCTCCGCAGTAATACGGGGCGGAGAAAAGCTTAGCCCAACATCTTAAACATCATAATTTTAGCGATATCGCCCTTTGCCAGCGCGCTATCCCCAGCTTCTCTCACCAAGAAGCAGTTGGCAGTTAGGAACGGGGTTAGCAGAGAGCTATCTTGGCGGGGTATGGCAGTGACTTGCAACAGACCATTTGCGTCAATTTCGACACAAGCACGGACATATTCTGCCCGCCATGTGGCGGCTGGTGCGGGGTGGGTGATGCGGGCATTGACATATTTATGGGCTGGTGCGGCGGCATTTATCAGCCTGTTTATGAGCGCCTTTAAGAATATATGGGCGGTTACCAAAGCCGAAGCCGGATTGCCGGGCAGGCCGAGTACATATTGCTTGTTATTGTTTCTTGGCATAGTGCCAAACCATACTGGTTTACCCGGCTTGACCGCGACTTTCTCGAATATTTTCTCATAACCAAGCTCGGCAAAAACCGGGCGCATATAATCATGATCGCCGACCGATGCACCGCCTATGGGGACGAGAATATCTGCATCGGCACAATTGGCGATTTGGGCTTTAATAGATCTGGGGTCATCGCTGGAAATGCCTGCGAAAATTGGTTCAGCACCCCAAGATTTTATCAAGGGGGCGAGAGCAGACGGGTTAGAGCTAACGACTGCGCCCGTACGGAGTATGCCGCCTGGTTCTGTAAGTTCATCGCCATTGGCAATTAGCGCGACTTTCGGGCGTTTATAAACTTGCGCAGTTCCGTTATTAGCGGCAGCTAGAAGTGCAATGGCATAGGCATCGAGATACGTACCTGCTTTGACAACCACTTGTCCCTCGCTGAAATCTATGCCGGCTTTGCGGATATGGCTGGCAGGTGAAACCGGTTCACTTAGCGTGATAGTCATGCCGTCGACCTGGACATTTTCTTGCATAATTACATGATTAGCACCGTCAGGTACGGCTCCGCCTGTGAAAATGCGCACGGCTTCGTCTGCGCCAATTTTGCCAGGGTAGGGATTGCCCGCTGGGCTTTCACCGATTTGGGTGAATGTTGAGCCTTGTTTGTGATGTTTTTCCAGTTTTACGGCGTAACCGTCCATGGCCGATGCATCCAGGGGGGGGAGGGTGGTTTTTGCATATGCATCTTGGACGAGGACATGGCTATTCAGCATGGCAAGTGGCAAAGTTTGCACATCCAGAGGTTTGGCTGTGTCTGAAATTGCGGCGAGGGCGGTTGCGACTGAAATGAGTTTAGCCATTCTTGTTCTCTGATGATTTCCTATATGTGCCGGACTTGCCGCCACTTTTTTCCAAAAGTTCAATCCGCTCTATGACCATAGATCTGTCCACGGCTTTCAGCATATCATATATGGTCAGGCAAGCGACAGATACGGCTGTTAAAGCTTCCATCTCAATACCGGTTTGGCCTGTGGTTTTGACGCCAGCCCGCACGGACAGGCCGGGTAATTTATCGTCAAAACTGATCTCTAATTTTGCCCCTGTAATGGGTAAGGGATGACAAAGCGGGATCAAATCTGCTGTGCGTTTGGTCGCCATAATACCTGCGATTTCGGCAACAGTAATAACGTCGCCTTTCTTGGCGGCACCAGATTTGACCAAGGCTAATGTATCCCTATGCATGCGCACACATCCTTGTGCGATAGCAATGCGGTGGGTGATGTCTTTAGCGGTCACATCGACCATTTTGACGCGGCCATCTTTATCAAAATGTGAAAGATCGTTGGGCATATTATGTCTCCTTAAGGCGCGGCATGAGCTCGACCAAATTACACGGCCCGTGGCGGCTATCCAATTGCGGGGCAATCACTTTGTCCCAACCGTCTTTGCATGCCCCATTAGAACCGGGCAGGGCAAAGATGAAAGTGCCATTGGCAGTACCAGCGACAGCACGGGACGCCAATGTTGAGAGGCCGACCGATTGAAAACTGACCATATGAAACACATGGGAGAAACCCTCAATGGTTTTCTCAAATAAGGGGGTAATGGCTTCGGGGGTGATGTCGCGCCCGGTCAGACCCGTACCGCCAGAGCTAATCACCACGTCCACATCAGCCGCCTCTATCCACTGTTTGACCTGTGCGCGTACCAGCGGGATTTCGTCGCGAATAATTTTGCGGTCGGCCAATTCGTGTCCTGCGGCTACCACACGCTCAGCCAATAAAGCGCCCGATGTATCATCGTCGAATGTGCGTGTGTCGCTAACCACTAATATGGCGATGCGCACTGGTTTAAATGCTTTGGTTTCGTCAATACCTTTCATCGTATTTCCCATCTTTTCTTGTCTTGATAATCTTCGGTGCGCGGCTCAATCCACTTAGAACCATCTTTACCTGTCTGGCGCTTCCAGAAAACGGCTTGGGTTTTGAGATAGTCCATTAAATAATCACAGGCAAGGAAGGCAGGGCGGCGGTGTTTTGCCGCTATTGCCACTAAGACAATAGGCTCTCCCACATCCATTGTGCCGACACGGTGAATGACCATGACATCTGTAAGCGTCCAGCGGGCTTTGGCTTTGGCCACTGCGTCCATTATGCCCGTTTCGGTCACGCCAGGATATTGCTCAAGATAAAGGGCGTTGACCTTGCCCGCTTCGCTGCGCACTTGACCCAAAAAACTGGTAATCGCCCCCGCATCACAATTGGCTTGGGTAAAAGCTTCTAGCTCTTTGCTCGGCTTAAATGGGGTGTCGCGTATTGTTATCATCAGCCACCACCGACCGGGGGCAGAAAGCCAATTTCTTCATTGCCGTTCAAGGACATATCATTATGGACAAGGCTTTGATCAACCATGGTCTTTACAGACGGATCATCCAATGCGCCGCCAAGGTCATGTGCGGTATCGAGCCAAGCGCGGAGTGCGGAAATATTGCGCACACCCTGCGGCAAAGCCAATGTTTCCGTACGGCGTCCTGCCATATCGCTTAAGCGCCCAAAATAGAGTATTTTTATCATGGGTTTAAGATAGTGCCATTTGAGAAAATTTCCAGAGCAATTCCCCAAAGAAGACGAAGTGCGACAAATAGCACCAATATTGCCGTCATTTTGCGCACAGTGTTTTGCGAGAAAACTGTGATACTCATACGGTTGCCAATAAACCCGCCGACCAATACCAATGGGGCGAGTGCCCAATAAGGACGGGTGAGTTCCAGTTGCTCTAGCCCGTCAAGCTTAATCAATTGTCCCGCCAAGCCAGACACAGAATTTACCAAAATATATAAACTGCACAATGCCGCTATTTCTTTGGCTTTGCCCCAGCCGATATAGTGCAATATAGGGGCAAGGAATATGCCGCCGCCTATGCCGACAATACCAGATAATAAACCAAGCCCTGCACCGACCAAAAGGGCGAAGGGTTGGGCAAGGGGGAGGGATGTCGTGTTGGGCTTGCCATTTGGTTTGAATAGTAAAGAAAGCCCTGCGAACAACAAAGCCAGTGCGAGCAAGCCAATAAATACGGTTTCCTCCACACGCATACGTCCGCCAATCCAAGCCATGGGCACGGACAAAACCATAAATGGCCAAGCCTGCGCCCATGCTATGTAGCCAGCCCGTCTATAACGCCAGGTATTGCCGCTCACCACCAGGATGTTACAGGCGAGAGAAATGACCGGAATAATCAGGATATTAGCCCCCGCCAATATGAGCAAAGCCGTATAGGTCGAGCCGCCACCAAAGCCAACACTGGCATAGAGCAGGGCGGTGAGAAAAAACAATATGCCAAGAAGAGCGACTTTCATTCCACAGCATTTAGGGCTAAGGGGAGGATATGGCTAGTGAAAATAATATTGATGACAAAATTCCCCATATGATTTCCTGTATGATTTTATGTGCAGGCACCTCTAAGCGTTTTGGTAGTAACAAAATGCTGGCCGCACTCGCAGGGCGGCCATTACTCGCACACACGATTGACCGCATAGAGCCACAGGTTTCGGATTTAGCGCTCAACGGGGCGGGGGGCGCATATGATGGTTTTGGCCTTGCCGTTATCCCCGATAGTATCAAAGGCCAATTAGGGCCTTTGGCGGGCATATTAACGGCTATGGAATGGGCGGCAGGCTTAGGATATGATCGGGTGTTGACAGTATCGGGAGATACGCCATTTGTGCCCAAAAACTTTGCCTATCAGTTATCAACATGCCCTGAGCAGAAAATTGGCTTAGCGCAGGTCGGACAAAATACGCACAATGTGTGCGGCTTGTGGCCGGTACGGCTTGCCCCGGAATTAGGTGAGTTTTTAAGGGATGGTAAAAGTTTCAAAGTGCAAGATTTTTTGGCACTTTATGAGACATGTGCTGTGTCATTTGAAAAAACGAATGGCATTGACCCATTTTTTAATGTCAACACACGCGAAGACATGGCGATAGCGGAGAAAATGTTGGCGCAAAAAGCTAGACCCTAGCGCTTGTCAAATTTATCGGCGCGCCGTACACCAAATAACAATTTGGTCTCCAGCTTGCCGCGCAAGGCGGCGTAATAGGCGTTTAGAAATTCTAGCCTAGATGCATGGCTGGCATCGGCATTTGTTGGGTCTGCCCATTCGATTTTTGTCATAATGCGCGTGGTAACTTCTTCGATGGTTTTGGGGTCGTTTTTACGCAAGACGTTTTCGAGGACATGGAGTTCCTTAACCCCATAAGCATCTATTTGGCTTTGGCTAAATCGATACCGTCCATCGGATTTTTGGGATTCTGCTAGGTCTTTGGATAGGAAAGGTTTTGGGGATTTCACCACCCATGTTCCTGCAATAAGATCGCCAGCCCTAAGGCGGTCTTTGTTGAACAAGGGGAAGAGTAAAAATATGAAACTCCAAATCAAACCAAGCAAGGTCAACCAGCCATCTACCCCTTGGTTCATCATGAATATAGCAGAGAAGAAAAACGATAGGGGTAAGAAAAACTCCAATTCGCGCATGGCGTTACGGGCAAAAACCGCATTGGCTTTCAGGTGCCCACCGTGCCGATTGGCCACCCGTATTTTCATAGCCCTCTTGCCCGGCGTGGCCGCCTTTGGCCCCATTTCGAAAAACATAAAATAAAAATTACGTAAGAAAAATGCCAGCATAACCCAGACAGCAACCACGACTTCTTCGCCTCTGTCGCCCATGCCAATAGTTGTAAATGACAGGGCATATGTAATGGCAATGAGGGTGGCAATCATTATTGCTAAATCGATTGTGAACGCGCCGACCCGTGCGCCGCCGTCTGCGATACGCAGGCGCAAATCAATGCCCTCGGGAGTGATTAAGGTGCGGACATTTCTATCGGCGTTATAACTTGTGTTGGCGCGTGATTTCTTGGGAGCTTGGCTCATGATGTCCCTACCGTGCCATCAAATTTGAAAGCCTCAAAATTTCTCGGCAAGTAGAAATATGCTAGCCAGAGCAATAAGGTCGTTATCCCAATCCCATAGCGGGCATAATCATTGGTAATAAGCTGGCGGCCAAAGCCTTCAAGCAGGCCAGCCAAGAACAACATAATCACCACACCGCCCAGCACAGAGGCGGATTCTGCACCTGCTTTACCCACGGCTTCCATTCGCGACATCTTCCCAGGAAAAGCCACCGTCCAGCCTATTTTCATACCTGCCGCCCCCGCTAGCACGATAGCGAAAAGTTCCGTCGCACCGTGAATAATCAACCAGCCTCCAAGCTCAAACCCTAGTCCTTTATCCACGAACAGAGCCACAAAAGCCCCAAGCGTACATCCATTATATAGCACCAAAGTCGCTGACGGTATGGCGAAGGCAAAGCCAAGGGCGAAAGCCAGAATGGCCACGCGGGAATTGTGGGAAAACAGGTAGCTAGCGAATGCGGTCAAGCCGCTTTTATCGCCGTCGTGGTAGAGTGTGTCGCGCAGTTCAAGCGCCGTGCTGGCCGGCGTGCGCCCACCCATCAGGCCTTCCGGCATAAAGGAAAAATACCAATCCATATTATTGCGCACCAAGACATAGGCTAATAATGCACCAAGGAACATAATCAGTGCCGAAGCTATGGTTTCGCGAGTGATGTTTTGCACGGCTTGCGGCCAACCAATGGTGAAAAAATACCGTAAGCGGGCGCTCATTTTGGTCTGGTTGCCGTAAATAGAAAAATAGGCTCGTGTGCTTAAACTCTCCAGATAGGCAATCACATCTTGGTCGAGCGAGGTGGCGCGCGCCACGCTGAGGGACGATAAAGTAGCGCGGTAAAGGGCGGGCAGTGCAATCATTTCCGCGTCTGTGAGCGAGCGGATAGACCGATTTTCAAGGCGTTTCAAAAGCACCTCCAACTGCTTCCAGTCGGCCTCACGGTCGAGGCGAAATTTATGGCTTTTAAGAGAAGCTCCACTCATATCATTTCTCTGCGCTTAAGTTCCAAAAAGCGGTTCAAAACCGCCGTACTCATATGTTCTATATCCGTGCGCACGATTTGTACGCCCATACGTTCCAGCCTGGCCAGCACAATGTCGCGTTCTTTATTCATGGACGCGGCGATGACGGCTTTGGTCACGTCTTCGGGGGTTTTTGGCTCGGCAGCAATAAGATTTTCAATCTCTACATCTTGGAAAGTGACAAACAAAACAATATGAGATTTTATGAGGCGGCTCACATTCTCTATCATCAATTCCGCATTGGTGGTGTCGACAAATTCCGTGAATACAATAATCAATGAACGCCTGCGCAAGGACTTGGATAGGGACGATAAGCTGAGGGTGAAATTGGTCTCGTTGGTTGAGTATTCTAATTGCGCGGTGAGGTTTTGCAAATGGGGGAAACTATTGGTGCCGGACACAGGTTTCGTGAATAAATATGGGCGTTTGTCAAAACCAAAATAGCCAATTCTATCTCCGTATTTCAAAGAGACATAAGAGATAAGCAAAGACGCGTTAATCGACCAATCCAGCCGCGTCATCCCCTTGAGCGGCTCGCACATCAAATAGCCCGTATCTATAGCAAAGACGATATTATGGTTGCGCTCTGTGCGAAATTCTTTGGCGTGTAATTTGCGGTGCCGGGCTGAATGTTTCCAGTCTATGGCGCGTTTATCCATGCCGGGCATAAATTCGCGCAGGCTGTCAAATTCTGTGCCCTGTCCGCGTTCAATTTGCATTTTTTGGCCGTGGGCCGCGTCGCGGGAAAATATTTCTATGGCTTTTTGCTTGACCAGTCTCGTATCCGGAACGATGGCTATCGTATTATCCAAGGGTTGTTTGAGCTGTCGCCACATCAGGCCAAGCGGCCCTGTCCAGCGTGTCCAGATATTCTCAACATTGCCTTCCCCGCGCCGAAGCGCCGTAACGCGAAACCCGCCGAGAAGTTTGCCGTCTTCAAAAGGCGGGTGCCAGACATCTGGCTGTGCCTGCAAGCGTTTACCAAGTGTTAGTTTCATCTCTGGCTTATTGGGTTTGCGCCGCCCTTTAAGCGTATAGATAAAGGCAAAATCTGTTTTTGTCCCCACATAAAGGGATGCTGGAATTTCGGTTTTAAGTTCAAACTGATGCGGGGCAGGCGACATGATCACATCGTACATAATCAACCCAAACACCAAAGCAATCCACGCCGCACCCACCGCCCATAGATTGGGATTAAGCACAGCCAGAAGCAAGGTCACAGGTAAGCCTGCGCCCATGAGAAGAATGGCTCTTTGGGTCGGGTAGAACATTTATATGACCTATCGCGGGGCTTCGGTTTGTTCGATTATGTCGCTGATAAGTTCATCAGCACTGCGGCCTTCAATCTCTGCCACAGGGGATAAAATTACCCTATGCCGAAGTGCGGGCAGGGCGATGGATTTCACATCGTCC
>Ga0256839_1006377_pt1 | contig 10347 bp, 10 predicted proteins | sample 354166metaG_FD_185968 | JGI IMG/M metagenome (GOLD analysis project Ga0256839, IMG submission 185968) | Hydrothermal vent microbial communities from Mid Atlantic Ridge, Atlantic Ocean - 354-166 | ecosystem: Environmental > Aquatic > Marine > Hydrothermal vents | place: Atlantic Ocean: Mid... | reverse complement strand
GCGCTGCTCGGCTTCCTCTGGCACAACGCGCCCCCGGCCCGGGTCTTCATGGGGGATAGCGGCTCCGAGGCCCTTGGGGTGCTGATCGCGGCCTTCTGGCTGCTTTCGGGCGGCGGCTGGTTTCTGGCCGTCGCCGCCCTCGTTCCCCTCGCCGAGCTCCTTTCGGTGGTGGTACAGGTGCTCTACTTCCGCGCCACCGGCGGGCGGCGCATCCTGAGGATGGCGCCCCTTCACCACCACTTTGAGCTCTCAGGGTGGAGCGAGGGGCGGGTGGTGCTCCGCTTCGCCGCCGTCACCGCCGCCGCCGTGGCGCTGGCGGTGGGGCTTTGGAGGGGGCTATGAGGCTGGTCTTCGGGCTTGGGAGGAGCGGGCTCGGGGTGCTTCGTTTCCTCGCCCGCCGGGGCGAGCGGGCGGCGTTTTACGACGACCGGCCGAAGCCCGATGAGCTCGCACTGGCAAAGGCCCTGGGGCACGTGCCCGACCCCGATCCGCGGCTGGGTCGCTACCGCGAGGTCATCGCCGCCCCCGGGGTGGCGCTTGGGCACCCCCGGCTCCAGTCCCTCAAAGCACCGGTCATCGGCGAGGCCGAGCTCGCCTACCGGGAGGGCCGCGCCGAGATCCTGGGGGTGACCGGTACCGCCGGCAAGACCTCGACCACCCACTACCTCGCCCACGTGCTCCGGGCCGCCGGGGTGGGGGCAGAGCCCGGCGGGAACACCGGCACGCCGCTCGTAGACGTGGTGGACCGGGCCGAGGTGGCGGTGGCCGAGCTCTCGAGCTTCCAGCTCGAGCGCATCAAGCGCTTTCGCCCCCGGGTGGCGGTGCTTTTGAACCTGGGGGTCGACCACCTTGACCGGCACGGGAGCCTCGAGGCCTACCACCGGGCCAAGCTCCGGATCCTCGAAAACCTCACCCCCGAGGACGCGGTGGTATACAACGCCAGGGATCCCGAGATCGCGAAGGCGGTGGCCGCGGTCCCGGCCAAGACCTACCCCTTCTTCCCCGGGCCCGACGCCGATCAAACCAACCGCGAGGCCGCCCGCCTCGCGGCAAAGGCCTACCTCGAGCTCAAGGGCCTCCCCTACGACCCCGCCCACCTCGCCGAGGCCGCCCGAAACGCCCCCGGCGTGCCCGGGCGCTTCGAGGCCTTCCACCGTCAAGGCGGAATCGTCTTCATCGACGACTCGATCGCGACCCGGACGCTCGCGGTCGAGGCCGCGCTCAAGCGGGCTCCGGCGCCGGTCGCCTGGATCCTCGGCGGGCTCGACAAGGGCGCCGAGCCAAAAAGGCTCCGCCCGCTCGTCGAGACCAAGGTGGCGGTCATTCTGGCCATCGGCCAGGACGGCGAGCGGCTCGCCCGCCCTTTTGCCAACACGGTTCCGGTGGTGGTAATCCAGGAAAAGGGCAAGGCCGCGCTGGTGCGGGCGGTCAGCGAGGCCCTCGCCTGGATCGAGGAGGGTAGCGTGCTGCTCGCGCCCATGGCGGCTTCCTTTGACATGTTTCCGAACTACCAAGCCCGCTCCCGCGCCTTTCGGGAGGCGGTGGAGGAGGTGCTATGGACCCCCTCCTCCTCCTGAGCCAGGTGCTGCTTCTCGCCTTGGGGGCGAACGCGGTGGCGGTGAGCGCCCCCGAGCTGCTCCCCGGACACCTCTTCCGGCTCGGGCTCGCCCTCCTCGCCGCGCTGGTGGTGGCCCGGATCCCGCTTTCGATCTGGATTCGGGGCGGGCTCCTCCTCTACCTCGGTACCCTCTTCCTGCTGGTGCTCACCCTCTTCGTGGGGGTAGAGAAAAACGGCGCCCGTCGTTGGATCGAACTCGGCGGCTTCAGCCTCCAGCCCTCGGAGTTCGCGAAGCTCTTTCTGATCCTCTACCTTGCCCGCTATCTCGCCCGCCATGGAACCGACCACCCGATCCTCGGACCGGTCCTGCTGATCGGGTTCGGGGTGGCGGCGGTGGCCCTCGAGCCCGACTTCGGCGGGGCCATCTTCCTGTTGCTCATCGCCTTCTTGCTCTTTCTCGCGGTGGGGGTCCCGCTCCGCCGGATCCTCGCGATCGGCACCGCGGTCGGCTTCGTCGCCCTCGCCACCCAGGGGCTCTACCTGAGCCGTTTTCGGCACGTGCTCGAGCGCATCCGCGCCTTCATGCACGAGGGAGGCATGGCCTACCAGATCGCCCAAGGGCGGGAGGCGATCCTGGCCGGCGGCCTCTTCGGCCAGGGACCGGGGGCGGCGATGCCCCACGTCCCCTACGCCTACAACGACATGGCCTTTGCCGCCCTCGCCTTCGCCCTCGGCGCGGTGGGGGTGCTCCTGCTCTTCGCCGCCTACACCCTGGTCCTGGGGCGGGGCCTCCAGATCGCCGCCCGGACCGAGGGGGCGACCAGCGTGGTGGCGCTCGGGGTTACCGCCCTCATCGTGATCACGGCCACCCTCCACGTGGCCGTGGTTCTCGGGCTGCTCCCCCCCACCGGCCTGCCTCTCCCACTCGTCAGCTACGGAGGGAGCTCGGCGCTGACCTACGGCATCGCCTTTGGCCTCTTGCACCGGGCCGCCCGGGAGACGAACCCGGCCCCGGCGAAGGAGGGGGAATGAGGATCGCGGTGACCGGCGGCGGCACCGGGGGACACGTCCTCCCCGCCCTGGCGGTGGGGGAGGTCCTGGCTGCCCGGGGGCACGAGGTCTTCTACGTGGGCTCGGACGGAATCGAAGCCCGGCTGGTACCGGGCCGGCTACCCTTTTACCGGATCCCCGCGGGCAAGCTCGACCGCACCGCGCTCCGGCCCGGGGAACTCTTACGGGCGGCGCGGGGGGTTTTCGCCGCCCTCGCCCTCGCCCGAAGGCTCCGGCCCCAGGCGGTGCTCGCCACCGGGGGTTACGCCGCGTTTCCCTTCGCCCTGGCGGCCCGCTTTTTGGGAGCGAAGCTCTTCCTCCACGAGCAAAACGCCCGCTTTGGGCTCGCAAACCGCCTGCTCTTGCCGCTCGCCCGGGAGGTGTTCCTGAACCTGCCCGTCCCCGGGGCCCGGGGGCGGGTGGTGGGGATGCCGATCGAGGAGCGCCGCTACCCCAAAGCGGAGGCCCGGGCCCGGCTCGGGCTCGAACCCGATCGCACCACCCTCCTCGTCATGGGTGGAAGCCAGGGCGCCCGGGTCTTCAACGAAACGCTGCCCGAACTGCTCGCGCCCTTTCTAGACGATATTCAGGTCATCCACGCCAGCGGTTGCGGGCGCCTCGCCGAGGTGACGGCACCGGGCGAGGGCTACCACGTGGTCGAGTTCGTCGAGGGCCCGCTCGCCTGGTCGGCCGCCGACCTCGCGATTACCCGGGCGGGGGCGATGACCCTGGCCGAGGCCGCCTTTCACCGGGTGCCGCTCCTGCTCGTCCCCTACCCCTACGCCGCCGGGGACCACCAGCGGGCAAACGCCCGTCGCTACGCCGAGGCCGGGGCTGCTCGGGTGGTGGAGGAAAAGGCCATTGCCAAGGTACCCGAACTCCTCCGGGAGATGCTAAGCGCCGAGGTCCGGTCCCGGATGGCCGAGGCCCTCGCGGCCTTCGACCCCGCGGGAAGCGCCCAGAGAATCGCCCGCGTCCTTGAGGAGGAAGGATGAAGACCCGCATGCACTTCGTCGGCATCGAGGGGGTAGGCATGAACGCCCTCGCCGAGGCGGTGCGCGCGCTGGGGGCCGAGGTCTCCGGTTGCGACCTCGCCCCTGGGCCCGCTTCCCAAAGGCTCGCCCGGGATGGGGTCCGGATCTGGCGGGGGCACGACCCCGCCCACCTCAGCGGGGCCGAACGGCTGGTGATCTCGAACGCGGTGCCCGAGGACCACCCCGAGGTGGTCGCCGCCCGCCGGGCGGGGATCCCGGTGGAGCGGCGGATCGAGACCCTGGCGCGGGTGCTCGCGACCCGGCCGAGCCTCGGGGTGAGCGGCACCCACGGCAAGACCACCACCACCGCGATGCTCGCCCAAGTGCTCGAGGCCGCGGGCCGGGACCCCATGGCCCTGGTGGGGGCGCGGGTCCCCGGATGGCGGGGCGGCTTCCGCCCGGGGACGGGCCCGGTGGTCGCCGAGATCGACGAGTCCGACCGGCTTTTCCCCGAAGCCCGCGTAGCGCTGGCAGTGCTCACCAACCTGGAGGACGACCACGTCGGCGACCCGAACCGACCCACCTACCACGAAAGCGAGGCCGCGCTCCTTGCCGCCATGGCTCGCTGGCTCAAGGCAGCGGAAGCGGCGGTGCTGCCGGCGGACCCGGAGCTCTCCGACCTCAGACCCAAAGGCACCCGGGTGCTCGACTTCGGGCTCGACGCCGGAGCGGTGCGGGCCGAGGAGCTCGTTTTAACCCCCACCGGCGCCCGCTTCACGCTCGTGCTCGAAGGCAGGGCCCTGGGCCCGGTCGCGCTCCGAGTCCCCGGCCTACACAACGTGCAAAACGCCCTCGCCGCCGCCGCCGCGGGACTGCTTTTTGGGCTCGGGTACGAGGCGGTGGCCCGGGGCCTCGAAGCGTTCCCCGGCACCGGCCGACGCTTCGAGCCGGTGGGGGAATACCGCGGCGCCCTGATCTACGACGACTACGCCCACCACCCCACCGAGCTCGCGGCCACGTTGGAGGCGGCCCGGGGGCTTGGGCGGCGGGTGCGGGCGGTCTTCCAGCCCCACCGCTACCTGCGTACCGCCCGCTTGCTGGACCGATTCGCGGAAGCGCTGAAACTGGCGGACGAGGCGATCGTGCTCGAGGTCTACCCCGCCGGCGAGCCGCCGATTCCGGGGGTGAACGGCGCCGTCCTCGCCGAGCGGGCGCGCTCGCTGGGGGCGAGCGCGCGCTTTCTCGAGCGCGAGGAGGCGCTCCGCTACCTCGCCGAGACCCTGACCGAGGGCGACCTGCTCATCACCCTGGGCGCCGGCGACGTAGGCGAGCTCGCCCGTCGCCTGGCGGAGGAGGCCCGGGCATGGAAGTAAGGCGGGTTTTGCTCAAGGACTACACCACCCTCGGCGTGGGGGGGCCGGCGGAGCTTTGGATCGTGGAGAACGAGGACGACCTCCTCCGCGCCACCGAGGCCCCCTACCGGGTCCTGGGGAACGGCTCCAACCTGCTCGTCTCCGACCAGGGGGTCAGGGAGCGGGTGATCAAGCTCGGCGGCGTCTTCGCCGAAGGAGCGCTCACCGGCTGGGTGGGGGCGGGCAGCCTGCTCCCGCTTTGGGTCCAGGAGGCGGCGCGCCTTGGACTGAGTGGGCTCGAGCCCCTCCTCGGGATCCCCGCCAGCGTCGGCGGAGCGGTGCGGATGAACGCGGGCACCCGTTTCGGGGAGATCCAGGACGCCCTCGCCGAGGTCGAGGTCTACCAGCAGGGCAAGCTCGAGCGCCTCCCCCCCGAAGCCCTGGGGCTCGGTTACCGCAAGAGCGAGCTTCCCCCCGGTGCGATCGTCACCCGGGTCCGCTTCGATCTCAAGAAAGCCCCCAGGGAGGCGATCGCGGCCCGCATGGCCGAGGTCGACGCCGCGCGAAAGCGCCAGCCCAAGCGCAAGAGCGCCGGATGCGCCTTCAAGAACCCCCCCGGCGACGCCGCCGGACGGCTCATCGACCAGGCCGGGTTTAAGGGGCTCCGAGTCGGCCGGGCCATGATCAGCCCCGAGCACGCGAACTTCGTCGTAAACTTGGGGGGAGCCACCGCGCGCGAGGTATGGGAACTGGTGAAACGGGTACAAAAGGCGCTCAACCTGGAACTGGAATGGGAGATCTGGGGCGAGGTGGAGCCGTGACCCGGGCGCTCCTCGCCCTCCTGCTCCTGAGTACGCTCTTCCTGCTGAGCTGGCTCGCCCTCCCGATCCGCCGGGTGGAGGTCGCGGGCAGCCAAAGCCTCCCCCCGGAGGCAATCGCCCGGCTCGCCGGGCTCTACGCCGGGGGCCCGTGGCTTTACGCCCCCCTCTCCGCCGCCCGCCGGGTGGCTGCCCACCCCCGGATCGCCGAGGTCCGGCTGAGCCGGCCGGGGCTCGGGGTGGTCCGGATCGAAGTCAGGGAACGCCGCCCCTACGTATTCTGGCAGGGACCCTTGGGCTTCCCCGGGGCCCGGCCAAACGGCGTGGTCCTCGACGCTGGAGGTCATCCTCTGCTCGCCACCCGTGCCCCCCGAACCATCCAGGGACCCGACTCCGAGCTTGAAAAGGCGCTCGCCCTCGCCCGGCGCTATCCCGACGCCCGGAAAATAACCTTTGGCCCCGCGGGGTATAGCCTAGACTTTGGAAAGCGCCGGGCATGGCTTGCCCGCGCCGACCTCGAGGCGGGAAACCCGCCCCGCGGCCACGTGTATGCTTGGGGGGTGAGCGAAGGCCCATGAGCGAGCGTCTCCTGGTCGGACTCGACATCGGCACCACCAAGGTCACCGCGGTCATCGGGGAACGCGCCCCCGACGGCGTGCTCGACGTCATCGGCGAGGGCACGGTACCCTCCGAGGGCATCCGCCGGGGCGCGGTGGTCAACCTGGAAAAGGCCGCGGAGGCGGTGAGGCGGGCGGTACACGCCGCCAAGCGGGTGGCCGGGGTCGAGGTCGACCGCGCCTTCGTCGCCGTCGGCGGCCCCCAGCTTCAAAGCCACACCTCGAACGGCCTCGCGGCGATCCGCCGGGGCCAGACGATCCGGCCGGAGGACGTCGAGCGGGCGATCGAGCAGGCCCGGGCCTACCCTTTGGAAGGGGACCGCGAGCTTTTGCACGTCGAGCCGCTTGAGTTCCGCGTGGACGGGCAGGAGGGCATCCACGACCCGGTGGGCATGACCGGGGTCCGTCTGGAAGTAGACGTTCTCCTCGTCTCCACCGCCACCGGCCCGCTCGCCAACCTACGGCGGGCGGTGGAAGCCGCCGGGCTCGGCATCGAGGCCCTCGCCGCCGGACCCTACGCCGCCGGGCTCGGGGTCCTGCTCCCCGAGGAGCGGGAGATGAACACCGTGGTGCTGGACCTCGGCGCCGGCACCACCGGAGTCAGCTACTTCAAGGAGGGCCGGCTCGCCTACGCCGGCGTGCTCCCCCTCGGGGGCGAGATGGTGAGCGCCGATATCGCCAAGCTCCTCAAGATCCCCTTCGAGGAGGCCGAGCGCATCAAGAAGAAGTACGGCGCCGCCGTCCCCGAGCTCGCGGACCCCGAGCTGGTGCTCGAGATCAACCAGGCGGGCCACGCCGCCGGGGGCATCCCCGCTCCCGAGCTCGCCCGGATCATCCGTCCCCGGGTACGGGAGATCTTCATGCTGGCCCGGAAGGCCCTGGAGGACGCGGTGGGCCCCCTCGAGGTCGCGGCCAGCAAGCTGGTGCTCACCGGCGGGGGCGCGCTCCTTCCCGGAACCGACGACCTCGCCCGCCGCGACTTCGGGCTCCCGGTCCGGCTGGGCCGACCCGCGGGGGTCGAGGGGCTCGCCGATCTCGTGGCCTCCCCGGCTTACGCGGTGGCGGTAGGCCTGATACACTACGGCGAAGCCGCCGCCCCCAAACCCTCCCGTTTCCCCATGCGCAAACACGCCCCGAAGGCGGCGCCGGAGGGTAGAACCCACCACGGGATTTGGGAACGAATCAAGGCCTTTTTTAAGGACTTTTTCTGAGACGGAGCGTAAAGATGGCAGGAGCGGTTATCAAAGTGATTGGACTCGGCGGGGCCGGCAACAATGCGGTCAACCGGATGATCGAGGCCGGCCTCTCGGGGGTCGAGTTCATCGCCGCCAACACCGACGCCCAGGTCCTCTCCAAGTCCCTCGCCGACATCCGCATCCAGCTCGGGGACAAGCTCACCCGCGGGCTCGGCGCCGGGGCCGACCCCGAGATCGGCGAGAAGGCGGCGCTTGAAAGCCAGGACCTGATCGCCGAACACTTAGACGGCGCCGACCTGGTCTTCATCACCGCCGGCATGGGGGGCGGTACCGGTACCGGCGCCGCTCCGGTGGTGGCCGAGATCGCCACCAAGCTCGGGGCGCTCGCGCTCGCGGTGGTGACCCGGCCCTTCTCCTTCGAGGGACCGAAGCGCCGCCGGGTAGCCGAGGAAGGGATCGAGCGCCTCCGCGAGCGGGTGGACGCGATGGTGGTGGTCAATAACGACCGCCTTCTGCAAGCGGTGGACCGCAAGGTGAGCCTCAAAGAGGCCTTCCTGATCGCCGACCGGGTGCTCTACCACGGGGTGAAGGGGGTCTCCGACGTGATCAACCTCCCGGGGCTGATCAACGTCGACTTCGCCGACCTCAAGAACATGCTCGCCGGCGCCGGCCAGGTGCTGATGGGCATCGGCGCCGGCCGGGGGGAGAACCGGGTGGAGCAGGCGGCGGAGAGCGCCATCACCAGCCCCCTCCTCGACCGCAGCATCGAAGGGGCCCGGCAGCTCCTTATCAACGTGGTGGGGGACGAGGAGATCTCGCTTGCTGAAGCCTCCGAGGTGGTGGAGAAGATCCGCGCCGCCACCGGAGTCGAGGAGCCCGACATCCTCTACGGCATCACCTACGAGCCCCGGGCGGGCGACGAGCTCCGGGTGATCCTGATCGCCTCGGGCTTCAACGAGACCGGGGCCTACCCGAGTACCCCGGGCCTTTCCACGGACCGCACCCTCGACCCCAGCGACTTCGAGATCCCCGCCTTTATCCGCTACGGCGACAGCTAGTCGGCGTAAGGGGGAACCGAGAGGTACTTGGCCCCGCCGTCGGGCGCGATCGTCGCCACCCGGTGTCCGGGACCGAGCTCTCTTGCGACCCGGAGTGCGGCGGCGACGTTGGCCATCGCCGAGGGACCGAGGAAAAGCCCCTCCTCGCGGGCGAGGCGCAGCCCCAGGGGAAAGGCCTCCTCCTCGCCGACGAGGAGCACGCCATCGAGGAGCGAGGTGTCGAGGTTTTTGGGGAGGAAGCCGGGGCCCATCCCCATAAAACCGTGCTTCCCGGCGGCGCCCTCCCGCGAACCCCCAAGGACTGGAAGCCCCTCAGGTTCCACCGCGTAAACCCGGATTTTAGGATCCCGCTCCTTCAGGTAGCGGCCCACCCCGGTGAGCGTTCCCCCGGTGCCGTAGCCGTAGACGAAGGCGTCGATCCGGCCGGAGAGCGCTGCGTAAAGCTCGGGACCGGTGGTGCGGTAGTGGGCCTCGGGGTTCGCGGGGTTTTCGAACTGGTTGAGGACCAAGCCGCCCTCGGCCTCGGCGATCCGGCGGGCCTCCGCGAGCGCAGCCGGCATCCTCCCTTTGGGATCGGTGAGCACGAGCTCGGCGCCAAAGGCCCGGAGGATGCGCTTGCGCTCCTCGCTCATCGAGGCCGGCATGGTGAGCACGAGCCGGTAGCCGCGGCTCGCGGCGAGCATGGCCAGGGCAATCCCGGTGTTGCCCGAGGTCGGTTCCACGATCACCTGCCCGCGCCCGGGGAGGAGCTTTCCCTCCTCCTCCGCCCGGCGAATCATGAAAAGCGCCGGGCGGTCCTTGACCGAACCGCCCGGGTTTTGTCCCTCGAGCTTGATCCACACCTCCGCTGCCCCCGGGGGGACGAGCCGGGATAGCCGTACCACCGGGGTTTTTCCGATCACCTCGTCGATCCTCATCGAACCCTCCCCTCGGTCCCTATACTGAGGGAGCTTCCCGTGGAAGGGAAGGGAGCGATCGCATGAAGGTAGAAAAAGACAAGGTGGTCACGATCCGCTACACCCTGAAAGTCGATGGCGAGGTGGTGGACCAGGGCGAGCTGCCCTACCTCCACGGCCACCACCAGCTGATCCCGGGGCTCGAGGAAGCCCTGGAAGGACACGAAGCAGGCGAGAAGCTCTCGGTGACGGTACCACCCGAGAAGGCCTACGGCGAGCCCAACCCCGAGGGGGTGCAGGTGGTGCCGAGGTCGGCCTTCCCCGAGGGCAGCAAGGTCGAGGTCGGTGAGCAGTTTTACGCCCAGGACGCCTCGGGCGAGCCCATGCCCTTCACCATCACCAACGTCGAGGGGGAGGACGTCACCATCGACTTCAACCACCCGCTGGCGGGCAAGACGCTTGCGTTCGAGGTCGAGATCCTCGAGGTCCGGGACGCCACCCCCGAAGAGCTCGCCCACGGACACGCCCACGGCCCCGGCGGGCACCACCACTAAGGAAAAGCGAAGCGGCTACCAGGGGCTTCCCCTGGTAGCCTTTTGGTATGCGGATCGCGACCTTCTCCCTGATAGCCCGGGATCCCGAAAGCGGCGCCCTTGGCGTCGCCGTGGCCAGTAAGTTTCTCGCGGTGGGCGCGGTGGTCCCCTACGCCAAGGCGGGCGTGGGGGCAATCGCCACCCAGTCCTACGCCAATCCCCGCTTCGGACCCCAGGGGCTTGCCCTGCTCGAGGCCGGGGCGAGCCCGGAGGGGGTGCTCGAGGCCTTCCGCCG
>Ga0256839_1006376_pt1 | contig 10348 bp, 8 predicted proteins | sample 354166metaG_FD_185968 | JGI IMG/M metagenome (GOLD analysis project Ga0256839, IMG submission 185968) | Hydrothermal vent microbial communities from Mid Atlantic Ridge, Atlantic Ocean - 354-166 | ecosystem: Environmental > Aquatic > Marine > Hydrothermal vents | place: Atlantic Ocean: Mid... | reverse complement strand
ACAAATAGTTAGAGCCCGGTTTTGATTGAATCAAAACCGGGCTCTAGAGCAAAGCGCCAATATGCTCACAAATGCAACACCCCAGCGCAATAAATTCCCCTTGCCGCGAAGAATTCTTAACCAGCACTTTGCGCCCGCGATTTTTCCTGTTAACCTTACCGAGGGTTAACACTTTTCAAGGGGTATAAGAATGTTAGAAACCATCATGAATGACGTGATTGCTGCAGTCACGGGCGTGTTTCAGGGGGCATCACCAGCGGAATTAGGCGTATTGGGGGCGGTTGCGCTTCTATCCGGCGGTACGATGAGCAGCTTTGGACAATGGCTGGGCCGGTCCGGTCTCGCGGTTGTTTTGCTCGGGCTTGCCAATGTCGCTCTCGACGGCTTTATGAGCCCGGATCGCTTCACGGGCGGTGAGTGGATGGGCCAGCTTCAAACCGCTTGGGACTATGCCATGAATGTCAGCGGTGGGGACCTGCTTGGCTATTTTGGCGTGTTCCTGGTCTCTAATCTCGTATTATTTGGCGGTAAGAGCCTGCTGGTACGATAAACCGTAATTTCCCGAAAATTCTTTGGGCAAAACGCCACCTCTTTTTCGGGGTGGCGTTTTTGATGGCCGATATTGATGCGCCGCTCGCGGTCAAGGCTTGAACCTTGGCCACAGCTCCGCTACATCAATTTGCCTTTACAACAATAATTTTTCAATTCGAGGATCATCATGGCCGGCCATTCCAAATGGGCAAATATCCAGCATCGCAAAGGGCGTCAGGACGCCAAACGCTCCAAGCTGTTTTCCAAACTGTCCAAGGAAATCACCGTGGCCGCCAAAATGGGCGCACCCGATCCGGCCTTTAATCCCCGCCTGCGCCTCGCCATCGCCAATGCCAAGGGCGCTTCCATGCCCAAGGACAATATTGAACGGGCGGTAAAAAAAGCCAGCGATGCCGACGGCGCCAATTATGAGGAAATTCGCTATGAAGGTTTTGCCCAGGAAGGCGTCGGTATTATTGTCGAAGCCTTGACCGATAATCGCAATCGCACCGCCTCGGAGGTGCGCTCAACCTTTACCAAAAATGGCGGCAATCTCGGCGAGACCGGAACGGTCTCCTTTTCTTTCGACCGCGTCGGACAGATCGAATATAAAGCCGAAGGCATTGGCGAAGACGATATGCTGGAAGCCGCGATTGATGCCGGAGCCATGGATGTTACTTCCGGCGAGGAAACCCACGAAATCATTACCGCTGCCGAAGACCTCGCCGAAGTGGCAAAGGCGCTGGAGGAAAAATTTGGCGAAGCGGCCAATACCGCCCTCATCTGGAAGCCACAAAACATGATTGAGGTAAAAGGGGAAAAAGCAGAAAAAATCCTGAAACTGATCGACGCCCTTGATGATCTCGATGATGTGCAAAATGTCTATGCCAATCTGGAACTGAGCGACGAGGAAATGGCCAAGCTGGCCGGCTAGAGCACTTCTGCGGAAAGTGGGTCCTTCGACAAGCTCAGGATGAGGCCGGTTTTCCGATAAGAAGTGCGCAAAAACAAAGACCTAGAGCCCGGTTTTGATTGGTCTCAAAACCGGATAGGCTTTAGAGCGTTTCCAGGATAAGTGGATACCGGTTATCCGTCCGGAAACGCGTCAAAACAAAGACCTAGAGCCCGGTTTTGATTGGTATCAAAACCGGATAGGCTCTAGGCAAAATAAAGGAAGAGAAAATGCTCAACCATCACCACTTTGTGCGCCTGCCATCTATAAAATCTACCTGCAAAATTTTTCCCAGCATTTTCATCTTTTTTCTCGCCAGTCAGGCTTTCGCCGCACAGACCGAATATCCTGCAGGCCGTGATATCGCATTGAAAAATATCACCGCCACCATCACTATAAATCTCCAAGAAGATGCCGATGGCATATCCGTCAGCATAAAGAATAGCCAAGAAAGCTATACCCTCGATCACAGTTTGAAAGGCAACACAGTGCTTATTGAGGGGCCGCAAAAACCCAAAAGCAAACCTTTCCAACGGGGAATTAGAGGTCGTGGCGCTTTGGCCGAGCGGGTCGAGCGCTGGCTTGCCGACTATCCCGCCATCACCATCACAGCCCCCAAAGGCAGCGATATTAAAATTGAAAACTTCATTGCCACCCTCAATGTTTCAGGTGATGCCGGTACGGTCATTCTTAAAAACAGCCTTTATGCCGGTGGCAAATTTGGCAATATCGCGTCAGGAAAAATCAATATTGGCGGCAGTGGCTCGCTTGTCTTTGGCGATATTGCCGATAGCTTGACGGCGTCCCTTGGCGGCTCCGGCAAGCTGACCTTTGGCAATGGTAGAAATGGCAACTTTAATATTGGCGGCTCCGGCGATATTATCGCCGGCAGGTTTTCCGGCCCGGTCTCTGCCAGCATTGGCGGCTCCGGCACTATCATCATTGAAGAAATTGGTGGTGATGGGGAATTCTCCATTGCCGGCTCCGGCGACATTAAAACCGGTCCGGTCAATGACGGTATTTACGCCTCTATCAGTGGCTCCGGCGATATCAGCCTTGCCAGAATCAATGGCCCGGCGACAGCCAGTATTGTCGGCTCCGGGGACATCCGCATCGAGAGCGGCAAAGCCACGCAATTATCGGTCAGCATTGTCGGTAGCGGCGATTTCGTTTTCAATGGTGAAGCGGCCAATCCGGGCATTGCTATTCTCGGCTCTGGCGATGTAACCCTTGGCAGCTATAGTGGCAATCTGTCCATTCGCGGCAACAAGAATGATGTCCATATTGGCACGCGTCCCTAACCCTTGATATCCCGAACAACACGAAATTCGGGCCAGACGGCAAAATTGCCCCAGCGCTCTTGTCAAAGCCATAGGCTTTCTGGCAAAACCGCTTCAAATTTGCAGCAGGACCAATAATCGCATGAAAATCAATGGTAATGAAATCCGCCCCGGTAATGTTATCCAGCATCAAGGAAGCCTGTGGGCCGCCGTTAAAATCAACTCGGTAAAGCCCGGCAAGGGCGGGGCCTATGCGCAGGTTGAATTAAAAAACCTGGTCGATGGCCGCAAGCTGAACGAGCGCTTTCGCGCCTCGGAAACTGTCGAGCGGGTGCGCCTTGAGCAAAAGGATCACAGCTTTCTCTATGAAGAAGGCGATATGCTGGTATTTATGGATTCAGAAAGCTATGAACAAAACTATATCGCCAAGGATTTGATCGGTGATCGTGCGGTCTTTTTACAAGACGGTATGAAAGTGATTGTCGAAAGCCATGAAGGCAAGGCGATAGGGGTAAAATTGCCCGAACAGGTAACATTGGAAGTTGTCGAGACCGAACCAACGGTTAAAGGCCAAACTGCCGCATCCTCCTACAAGCCCGCCATCATGGATAATGGGGCCAGAGTGATGGTGCCTCCTTTTATCGGGGTCGGCGAGAAAATCATCGTCAACACCGAGACCATCGAATATGTCCGCCGCGCCGACTAGAGCACTTCTGCGAAAAGTGGGAACCGGTTTTCGCGAAGTGCTCTCGGGCAAAACTTTACCATAAAGATAGTTGAACCTGCGCCAGAGCGCTCTACTGTCTGCCAACCATATTGGGGGCAAATCAATGAGAAGGCTGGGGACACGGCAATGCACCATATTATCGACAGGCGAGAACTTGACCCAAAAGGGCGGGCAATCCTGCCCCTGACCCTTGGTTTCGGTCTGTTATTTTCAACATCGGTTTTTGCTCAGGAAAACGCGATTGGCGATTACTCCACCTTCATCCCCACCGCCAATGCCCTTTATATAGACAAATCCGAAGCGCCCGCCATTGACGGAAAGCTTGATGATCCCATCTGGCAAAAAGCCACGGCGATTACCGCGTTCACGCAGGTGCAGCCCAATGAAGGCGCCGCCCCGAGCGAGCCGGTCACCGCCTATATTGTCTATGATGACGAGAATATTTATTTCGGCGTCTATCTCCATGACAGCAAGGCCGGAGAAATTCGCACCGAAACCTTGCGCCGGGATCCGGGCATTGATTTCAATGACGGCCTGCGTATCGTTCTTGATCCCTTCCAGACCGGACGCGATTCCTTTTATTTCGGGGTCAATACCGGTGGCGCCCGGCTTGACGGCCTGACCGAAAACAATCGCTCCTTTGTAGAAAGCTGGGATGCCATTTGGAGCGCCAAAACCTCGATCCAGAATGATGGCTGGATAGCCGAGATCGCCATACCTTTTCGCTCCATTGCCTATGAGCCCGGCAAAGAGGCATGGGGAATCAATCTCGTGCGTACCCATCGGCGTACCAATGAGCTGGTCCGCTGGTCCAATATTGACCGCACCAAAAACAATATCGATGTTTCAGAAATTGGCATCCTTTCCGGCATGGGAAAAAACACCACCAAAGACCGTGGCCTCGAAGCACAAATTTACGGAACCGCTATTGCTTCTTATGACTGGCAGACCGGCCAGAGCGACACACAAACCGATCCAAGCGCCAATCTTTATTATCGCTTCACCCCGGCCCTCACCGGCACCTTAACCTTCAATACCGATTTTTCCGACACCCCCCTCGACAGCCGTCAGGTCAATACCGGTCGTTTTTCCCTGTTCTTTCCCGAAACCCGCGATTTCTTTTTGCAAGACAGCGCGGTATTTTCCGTTGCCAATCGGGTGTTTCGCAATCCCAATGGCCGTCCCTTCTTTTCGCGCCGCATTGGCCTTGTCGGCGGGGAGCCTGCCGATCTTCAGGCGGGAGCAAAGTTAAGTGGGCGCATTGGCGATACCTCCATCGGCGCCCTGCTCACCAAAACCGGCGCAACCTCGCTCTATGAGGGGCAAACCCTCGGGGTTTTGCGGGCAACCCGCCCGATCTTCGGTGATGTTCAGGCCGGCTTTATCGTCACCGCCGGAGACCCGACAGGGCAAAACAATAATCTCGTCACCGGGGTTGATTTTGATTATCAGAAAAACAATGTCGGCAAACTCGCCGGAACCATCGCCCTTGCCGCGGTCGCCATACGCTCTGACAATGATGGCGTTATCGGCAATATGTTTGGTGGCTCTGCGAGCTATCGTAATGATAAATGGCGTCTCGGATTTCGCTTTAGCGATATTGACGACAATTACGACCCGGCCCTTGGCTTTCTAAATCGCAGAGGTATCCGGCGCATCAACCCCTCTATTGGCCGAACCTGGCGCCCCAAAGACAGTATCATTGATGGCATCTCCACCGGCTTTTATTATTCCAAATCGACCGACCGTCACGGCACGACTTTCAGCGATGGCTTTGGCGGCTGGGGCAATATCTCCACCAAAACCGGCTATCGCATAGGCGGGGGCTGGAATATTGGTGAGGAATTTATCGACACGGATTTCTCTGTCGCCGGCCAAATTCCAGTAACCGCAGGGATTTATGATGACCGCAATATCTCCATAAATCTTTCGACACCTGAAAATCGAAAACTCTCAACCGAATTTGGTTTTGGTCTTGCCAAAACACTTGGCGGAAACAGAAATTCCTACAATACGAGCGTCACATGGCAGCCCAATCAATATTTGGAACTGGGCGCAGACTATGCCTATTCCAAATTTGATCTACCGGGCGGTGAGCTGGATATTCACATCGCCAGCGCCAATAGCGTCGTCAATATGAGCGCCGTCATGTCAATCGATACAGAATGGCAATATGACAATATCTCACAGGACTTTTCCTGGTTCAGCCGTTTTCGCTGGGAACCAACCCCCTATCGCGAGGTCTTTATTTCCTTCGGCCACAATGCCGTCATTGACCCCGACAGAATTGGCGAGGATTTCCGGTCCCGTGGCACCTCGCTAAGCTTCCGCATCGGCCAAACCATTCGTATTTAAAAAAAAACGGCCTGCAAAATTTATGCAGGCCGCTCTAATTAAAAAATATTCTGGAATCTCTTAGAGCGTTTTCAGGATAAGTGGATACCGGTTATCCGTCCGGAAACGCTCTAATAGCGATAGCTGTCAGACTTGAACGGGCCTTGCTGGGGAACCCCGATATAGTCCGCCTGCTCTTTGCTCAATTGCGATAATTGCGCACCCACTTTCGCCAGATGCAGAGCCGCTACTTTTTCATCCAAATGCTTTGGCAGCACATAGACCTTGTTTTCATATTTATCCCCTCGGGTCCAAAGCTCAATCTGTGCCAGGGTCTGATTGGTAAAGCTCGCCGACATCACAAAAGACGGATGGCCTGTGGCATTGCCCAGATTCACAAGGCGCCCTTCCGACAAAAGAATGATCGATTTCTCATCGGGAAATTCAATCATATCCACCTGCGGCTTGATATTGGTCCATTTATAATTCTTCAGGCCATCGACCTGAATCTCGTTATCGAAATGACCAATATTGCAAACAATCGCCATATGTTTCATCGCCCGCATATGATCAACCGTAATAATATCCTTATTACCGGTCGTGGTGACAAAAATATCCGCCCGCTTGACAGCTTCTTCCATGGTTACAACTTCAAAACCATCCATCGCCGCCTGCAGCGCGCAAATCGGGTCGATTTCCGTAACCATAACCCGCGCCCCGGCACCGGCCAGAGATTGCGCCGAACCCTTGCCCACATCCCCATAACCGGCAACACAAGCCAGCTTACCAGCCATCATGGTATCAGTACCGCGACGAATGGCATCAACGAGGGATTCCTTGCAGCCATATTTATTGTCAAATTTGGACTTGGTCACACTGTCATTGACGTTAATTGCCGGAAAGGGCAGCGTGCCTGCTTTTTCCCGTTGGTAAAGCCGCATCACGCCGGTTGTTGTTTCTTCGGTCACGCCCTGAATATTGGCCTTCACCTTGGAATACCAGCCGGGGTTTTTTGCCAGCCGCGCCTTGATGGTTTTAAACAAGAACTCCTCTTCTTCACTTTCCGGATTGGCAATCACCGACGGATCTTTCTCCGCATCCGCTCCCAAGAGAACAAGCAATGTTGCATCGCCGCCATCATCCAGAATCATATTGGCAGTTTCGCCCCCCGGCCATTCGAAGATTTTGTCGCAATAATTCCAATATTCCTCAAGGCTTTCCCCTTTGACGGCAAAAACCGGTGTGCCATTGGCGGCAATAGCGGCGGCGGCATGGTCTTGTGTTGAATAAATATTACAGCTTGCCCAGCGCACATCTGCACCCAAAGCTTCCAATGTCTGGATCAGCACCGCCGTTTGAATGGTCATATGCAAAGAGCCGGCGATCCGCGCGCCTTTGAGCGGCTGCTTGTCACCATATTCCTCGCGGGTGGCCATCAGCCCCGGCATCTCGTTTTCGGCAATTTTGATCTCTTTATTGCCAAACTCGGCAAGGGCAATATCGGCAACAATATAATCTTTTTTCTCGGCCATGGCGGTCTCAATCCTTGATAATAAGCTAGTTGGCGGCACCCCTTCCGGGGTGTTTTGTGGCTTATATCAGCACTGTTGAGAATGTCCATGCCCCTGAAAAAGGCAGGTAATGAAAAGCCAATCCTGTCATGAAAGCGCGCCCATAGGCGCTCTATAAGGGGGTATTTATCGGCCTATATCCAACGGCTTAGAGCCTTGTTGGTTTTGATTCCATCAAAACCGGATAGGCTCTAGCCAGCACGGACCTGATCCAGCCGGGCCAGAATTTCCTGCGCCGTCTCGTCTTTCCTTGCCGATTTTGCATGCCCGTCACTTGCGCTATCCGGCATTGGAGCCGCCAAATCAATCCCGGCCAGACCTTGCGCAAACCGGTCGCCAATCTCTTCAATAGCCTGTTCCAATTCATCAACCCGTTTGGCTTGGAAGAACAAAAAGCCTTGCACCAGATCACAACCAAGACGCCGCAAAGTTTCAAGTTGTGCATGGTTTTCCACGCCCTCTGCGGTTACCGTCAACCCAAGCCCCTTGCACATTCCCACCAGCGAACGAACAATCGCCGCATCGCGCATATCGGAGTTCAATTCACGGACAAAGGATTTATCAATTTTGACTCCATTGATCGGCAACATTTTCAAATGGGTCAGTGAAGAATAGCCGGTGCCAAAATCATCCATCACAATGGATATACCCAGATCAAAAGCGCGTTGAATAGCATTCAGCGCTTTATCGGATCCCCGCTCTAAAACAGATTGCTCGGTAATTTCAATTTGCAATTGCTCCGGCGTAAAGATTTTGCGCGCCAACAGGCTTTCAACCTGATCAATCGGCGTTTGCGCCCGTAATTGCGCTGGCGAAAGGTTGAGCGAAATTTTCTTCATGCTGGGAATGCAGGCAAATAATTTCTGGCCCTGCTCTTCCAGCGAGGCAAATAATTGCACTCCCAATTCATCCATCAAACCAACCGTCTCGGCCACTGTGAGCAATTCTTCTGTATTGGAATGTATTGGATGGCTGGATTCTATACGCATCAAGGCTTCTGCCCCGGTCACCTTGCCGCTTTTGGTGTCGATAATAGGCTGAAAATGATAGCAAATGGCCTCGTCGCGCAAAGCAGCGCGCAATTCCTGCTCCACTGACAATTTACGAATGGCTTCGGCCTGCAAATCATCCGAGCAAACCCGATATTTCCCGCGCCCCAGCCGTTTGGCCTGTTGCAATGCCAGATCGGAATTATTCATCAATTCCGATATTGTATTGCCGTGGCGCGGCGCATAGGCAATGCCGATAGACGCACGACAATGCAATATTGAACCCATGATTTTTTGTGGCCTCTCGAGACTGGCAATGATTTTTTCGGCAATAATTTCTGCGTCTGCCGGATCATCCAGCCCCTTAGCCAGAATGCCGAATTCATCCCCGCCAAGGCGCGCCACAACATCTTCCAGCCGCACCGCGGCCCGCAACCGCGCACTGACAACACGCAACAATTCATCACCGGCCGCATGGCCCTTGGTATCATTCAAATGTTTGAAATGATCGAGATCGATATGTAAAAATGCAGAGATCTTCTTTGCTTTGCCGGCCGCCTCCAGATAGGCATTGCCATGCTGCACCAAAAGAGATCGGTTGGCCGCGCCGGTCAGAACATCAAAATGCGCCAATCGATAAAGGCGTGCATTTTTATCCGTAATCTCGGCATTTTTTTCCTGCAAGGAAAGTTGGTAGCGTTTGTTTTCAATAAAATATTGACGCAAGCGCATGGCCGCAATCGCCACCATGGAAAAAAACAATAAAGACAAAATCGCCATGATGGATAATTTAGAATTGCCAGCAGACAATAAAGCTGTCTGCATGCCGGCCAGTGCCGGTATCGCCACCAGAAGCGCCCCGGTAGGTTCCCCAAGCAAAGTCAGCATTGCCCCGCAAGCAACCCCGATCACCACCACCGACAAAATGGCATAAACGGCAATATTACCCTCGGGCACAAAAAACAAAAACGGCACCGCCCATAAAATGCCCTGCAAAAAGAAGGTTCCACAACGCAACCACGAAGCCAGTTTCGACTTCCCGGTGCCCGTAACAAACCGGGCAACAATAAATCTTGCAACGGAGAGCAGGCTTTGCAACAAAACCCAGGCCAAGAGCGGCCCCTGCGGGGCAACATCCCGCAATATTACATAAACCGTAAGCGCACAGGCAATAACGATAGGCGCTGTTATCAACGCACTAAAGCGGGTTAACTTGCCCATCGTTTCCTGAATATGCCGTTCCGTTGATAATGCCTCAGCCACCACGCCTGCCCCCCATCATTTTGCACACAAAAACCTATCCGTCTTGCGCTTAAAAAATTGTGAACCAGATTGAAATTTGTTGCCTTTGAAAGGAATTTTTATGAAAAACAAAAGCTTCCTTAACGGCGACTAAAGACAGTATTTAAAATTTTACAGAATTAACGGTCATCTTTTTCGATATGATCAAGAAACCCCGTTGCGGCATCTTCAATCAAATCGAGAACATGATCGAACCCCGCTTCGCCACCATAATAAGGATCCGGCACTTCGCGTTCCTCTCCGGATCCAAAGTCCAGAAACAATCTTATATCGCAATTTCTATTGGCCGGAGCCATGGACAAAATATCCGCCTGATTGGCCAAATCCATGGCCACAATATAATCAAATTCGTAAAAGTCAGCCAGTTCAAGCTGCCTTGCGCGCTGATGACAAATCATAATGCCGCGCCTTTTCGCCGCCTCGCGCATGCGCCGGTCCGGCGCATGGCCGACATGCCATTGGCCGGTACCGGCACTATCGCACCTTATGGGCAGGCCGATCTGCCTCGCCTTATGGGCAACAACCCCTTCAGCCGCCGGAGACCGGCAGATATTTCCCAGACAAACGAATAAAACTGATTTCATGGCAATCCTGTTGCCCCATTATGACGCGGATTGCCGCCCTTGTCACATACTTGAATTTCATGCCAAGCAGTGACATTT
>Ga0256839_1006375_pt1 | contig 10349 bp, 10 predicted proteins | sample 354166metaG_FD_185968 | JGI IMG/M metagenome (GOLD analysis project Ga0256839, IMG submission 185968) | Hydrothermal vent microbial communities from Mid Atlantic Ridge, Atlantic Ocean - 354-166 | ecosystem: Environmental > Aquatic > Marine > Hydrothermal vents | place: Atlantic Ocean: Mid... | reverse complement strand
CTCGAGTACCTTTTGCATGCGCGCCGTTCCTTCCCGAAAGCGCGCAGCCTCCTCGGCCGTCGGTGGCGGTACCGGCTGCTGACGTTGCCACCAGCGATAGGCGAGTCCCGCCAGTAGCAGTGCCAGCAGTCCCAGTAGTAGGCCTGCCTCGGTGCGCGTAAGCGACAGACGGGATAGCCAGCGGGTCAATAGCTTCATAGCCGAATTTTAAATGGTTACCATTTAGCTAAAGATAAATGCAAAAGCTGGCAGGTACCTGTCGTTTTCTCGACACTTTCCGTGCAGGCATGCGTTTCTGGATAAAGCCAGAAGGAAGTCCCTGATGCTTGTTCGCACCGAAGCCATTGTCCTGCGCACCTTGCCCTATGGAGAGACCAGCCTGATTGCCTCGCTCTTTACGCGGGCAAAGGGACGGCTTTCTGTTATAGCCAAAGGAGCTCGCTTGCCGGGCAGTCGGTTCGGGGGGACGCTGCAGCCGTCTTCCTGTCTGCAAGTGGTCTTTTACTACCGGCCCACCCGAGAGCTACAGATGCTCCGAGAAAGCAGCTTTGCACAATATCTGCCCACGCTGAGCCGTGATCTGGAAAAGCTGACGCTGAGCCTGCGCATGGTTGAGCTGGCGCAGGTACTACTCCCTCCCGAAGAACCCCAGCCAGCGTTTTTTGACGCATTCTGGCAGGTGCTGGCCCGGCTTGATGCGACTCCGGTTCGGGCCTGGAATCTACTCCCCTGGTTTCAGCTCCGGCTGGCCGCGGCCCTGGGCTTTGCACCGAAGATCGAACAAGCTCAGGTTGAACAGATCGGTCCCGAGGGTGGGGAGCTGGTCCTTAGCAGCGGTCAGGTGCGTCCACACTCAACAGATCCAGTGCCGGTGCGTCTGGCCTCACGTGCAGCCCTGCGTGCTTTTGCTTTGCTGGCGCAAACCGATCCCGATACGGCGCTGCGGCTGCATCTAAATGCTACCCAGCGGCACGAACTGCTACAGCTTACCGAGGCCTATCTGCAACATCATATCCCGGAAGGCTTTCCTGCGCGCAGTGGACGGGTAGCCGAACGCCTGTTTGAATCGCTACGATCGGGATCCTGAGCGGCCATGCCGCAGTCGAAGTGCCGCTTCCCAACCGACGCTTATACGCTAACCGGCGATGGCCCATCTTCCAAGCTGGCGCAAAAATCTGCAGCGACACAGCGGCTTCTGGCGCGACGGCTACTGGTACGACCTGCATTTGGAGCGACGCATGCCGCTGGCCCTGGAGATGATCGACGAAATGGTGCTGGCATTGCCACCCCTACGCGAAGGCACGCGCGTGTGCGACCTGGCCTGCGGCACTGGCAACGCCGCCGCAGCCGTCGTATCGGCGTATCCCATGATTCACCTGACGTTGATTGACCAGGACCCTGAACTGCTGGCTATCGCCTACGACAAAGTAGCCGATTACTGCCCGGAGGCGGTTACGATTCAAGCGACCATCGTACCCGATGGAGAGCCGCTGCCGGGAGCCCCCTATGATGTGGTGCTCGCCTCCCTGGCGCTGCATGTGCTGGTGCGGCACGACACCGAGCGCACCGACCCGGCCGAGGCCGAAACCCGCTACGAGCTGCTCCTGCAGAGCATCCGCGATTCACTCACGTCCGGCGGCCACCTGATTATCGGAGACCATGTAGGCGTCCTGCCGCTATACCGCCATCTGAAAGCGCTCGAACGCATCGGCTTTGTCGATGTGGACTGCGCCTGGCGGATAGATGATTTCTTCGTCATTGGCGGCCGGGTGCCTGATGTGCCCTAACCCAGCAGTCGCTTCAACTCCTCCGGATCCCGGTTAAGCAGGCCCTGCTTACGGTAGTAGATCATCGTTGTCTCCAGCGTGCCGTGGCGCATGCGCCGACGCACCTCTTCTACCGACATGCCCTGATTGAGCCAGATCAGCGCGGCCGTATGCGTCAGGCTATGTGGCGTCACCCCACGCCGCGTAATGCCCGCGGCCTCCAGGTGCTGCTTGATTCGACTGCGCACCGAACGCGTGTTGAGGCGCTGTCCTTCGGAGCGATGCCCATGCGACACAAAGAGCGGCTCATCAGGATGCACCGGCCGCCGCGTGTCCAGATAGACCTGCAAAGCCTCTACTACGGGAGGATCCAGAGGCACCTGCTGATCTTTGGCCGTGTGCCCCTTTCCCTGCACACGTAGATACCAGCCCAGCAGCGTCTGGTCCAGGTCACGCACGTCGGCCCGCACGATCTCTACCTCACTCAACCCTGCAAACAGCATCATATGTACGATGGCCCGATCACGCAGCCCGATCTGCGACGTGTCCTGATCCAGTACGGCCAGCAGTTGATCGATCTCCACGCGCGTGAGCACCGAACGGGAATGACTCGACGGCCGCCGATTGCCTTTGACCGTACGCGCCGGATTCTCTGTCAGCAGGCCAATGTCCACCAGATACTGACAGAAGCGACGCAACGCCGTCAGATAGGTCGAAACCGACACCTGATGCAGTTTTTTCTCACGCATCAGGTACTGCTTGTAACGCTCCACATCAGCCACACGAAACCGGAAAAGCCCCTGTTGGCCGGCAAACCATCGCTCAAATTCATGCAAGGAGCGCCGATAGGTACCAACCGTCTCCGGGCTTTTGTTTTTCAGGTACTCCGACTGAAAATCCCGCAACCGCCGCTGCAGCTCGCCCAGTGTTAGCCGCAGGCCTTCTGCCTGGCGCCTGCCTTCCGCTTCCCGTTCGGCCATAGCCCCTTCCGCCTGGTTCAACATGTCTGTAATAATACGGGCACGGAAGGCGAAGGTCAATAACGGACTTCACATCCGGTCTCCTACCGATGCTTTTCGACGGGTGGGACAGGGCAGGCACACAGACAGCGCTACAGGCACAGCACGCACGGCACGCGGCACCACCACCTGTACTGCAGCGTCATCCGGACGAAAATTCAGCAGAATCTCCAGCACTTCGGCTTTGGTCTCTTTATGCACCAAGAGCTGACGCAACCGACTGGCACCGGGAAATCCTTTGAAATACCCGCCGTACATTCGACGCATTTCCAGCACGCCCTTGCGCTCGCCCAGCCACTGGCACTTCAGTTCCAGATGTTCGGCCACCACACGCACCCGCTCCTCCCAGGAAGGCGGTGGCGGCAGCTCGCCGGTTTCCATATAGATTTTGGCATCCCGGAAAATCCAGGGATTCCCGATCGCGCCGCGTCCGATCATCACCGCATCCACGCCGGTTTCGTCAAACATTTGCTTGACCTTTTCCGGCGTGGTGGCATCGCCATTGCCAATGATCGGAATGGAGAGTCCGAGTTCCTTCAGCCGACGGAGCCATTCCCAGCGGGCCGTTCCCTTGTACATCTGCGCGCGCGTGCGCGCGTGTACGGTCAGTGCCTGCACGCCACAATCTTCCAGCATGCGGGCCACCTCCAGAATGCGAATCGAACGATCATCCCACCCCAGCCGGGTCTTGACGGTCACCGGCCGCGTGGCCACCTCGACTACCGCTTCGGTGAGCGCTCGCATTTTCTTCAAATCGCGCAACACGCCGGCACCTGCATCCTTGCAGACCACCTTGCGCACCGGGCATCCGAAGTTGATGTCGATCACGTCCGGACCGATCTGATCGACAATGCGGGCAGCTTCACGCACCTGCTCCAGCTCCCCGCCAAAGATCTGAATCCCGACCGGGCGCTCCTCATCGTAAATGTCCAGCTTTTTGACCGCATCCTCGCTTTCATGCAGCAACCCGCCGGACGAAATGAACTCGGTAAACACCATGTCGGCCCCGTAGCGCTTGCACAACAGCCGAAAGGGCGGATCGCTCACGTCTTCCATTGGCGCCAGGAACAGGGGCCGCTCGCCCAGCTCAATCGTCCCGATGCGCATGTTTCCCGTACCGTGCCGTTACTCCCGATCTGTCCACCATCGCGCTCTCCTACCGGAGGGCCTGCCTCCTGTTCCGCGTGTAACCGAATCGTCCTATCTCGCGTAAGGTCAACCAGCGGCTTGCTTTTCTGGCATACCATCATTTTTTTAGTTCGACCACCAATAACTGCACAACCATGCGCCGTCTGCCTGTTCTGTTGCTGTTAGTCGCGGCCTCCCTGCTTCTGGCAGGCTGCGGTCCGAACCTGTTCGATCTGTTACGGAACATCTGGGCACTGGGCTTCTGCGGCACCGTGATCGTGGTACTTGACATCTTAGCCCTGATCGAACTGGCCAACAGTCCGCGTGACTTTTCCAGCAAGGCCCTCTGGGCGCTGCTGATCATTTTCTTTCCGCTGGGTGGATTGATTCTGTATTACTTTTTCGGACGGTAGGACTTCAATGCGCCTGCTGGGAAATCTGCTCTGGCTAATACTGGGCGGCCTGATCGTGGCCCTTGAATATGCGCTGGCGGGGCTGCTCCTGTGTCTGACGTTGATCGGGATTCCGTTTGGTCTGCAATGCTTCAAACTGGCCCTGCTGGCCCTCTTTCCGTTCGGCCACGCCGTACGCGAAAAGCCGCCAGCCACCGGTTGTCTGGCACTGGTCATGAACGTGCTCTGGATCTTCTTGGGCGGGATCTGGATCACACTCACACATCTGGTGGCAGCGCTGATTTTTGCCATTACGATCGTCGGGATTCCGTTCGCCAGACAGCACTTGAAGCTGGCTCGTCTGGCGCTAACCCCCTTTGGGTATGAAGTGATTCGCCAGCCATGAATCGATACGCACCGGCCATGCGCCCTGCACTTTTTGCCGCGCTGTTGCTTCTCGGATGGTTAGCAGGCTGTACGGCGGGCCCATCACTCCCCGCAGAGGACCATCCTTCCCCGCCTCTTCTGCTGATTTCAATCGACGGCTTTCGGGCCGACTATCTGGAACGCTACGCCCCGCCTACGCTGACTGCCCTGGCGCGCGAGGGCGTCCGGGCCCAGGCCCTGATCCCGGTCTTCCCCACCTTAACTTTTCCCAATCACTATACGATTGTCACGGGACTGTATCCGGACCACCATGGCATCGTGGCAAACACGATGTTCGATTCAACGCTGGGCTGGTTTCGGCTGAGCGACCGGGACGCAGTATCCGACGGTCGCTGGTGGCATGAGGGCGAGCCGATCTGGGTGACGGCCGAACGCCAGGGCTTGCGCACAGCCACCTACTTCTGGCCCGGCTCCGAAGCCGAAATCCGCGGCTACCGCCCCACCTACTGGGTACCCTATGACGGAAGCATTCCGGGCGAGACGCGCGTGCGCCAGGTGCTGGAATGGCTTGACCTGCCCGACTCCCTGCGGCCTCGCTTTCTGACCCTTTATTTTAGCGAAGTGGATCATGCCGGCCACGAGCATGGGCCTGATGCACCCGAAGTAGCCGAGGCAGTACAGCGCGTGGACAGCTACCTGCAACGGCTTGTAGAGGGTCTGAAAGCCCGCAGGCTGTTCGACCACATCAACATCATGATCGTCTCGGATCACGGGATGACGGCCACCTCCCGCGAACGGGTCATCTTTCTGGACGACTATATCTCGCTCGACGACGTACAGGTAGTCAACTGGTCGCCGGTACTCATGCTCACACCCCGCCCCGGCCGATTCGAGCGCGTGCTGCAGGCGTTGCAGCAGGCCCATCCCCATCTACATGTGTACCGGAAAGAAGCGTTGCCCGATCACCTGCACTATAGCACACATCGGCGTATCCCGCCGATTGTAGGGCTGGCAGATGAAGGCTGGATGATCACCTCTCGCGAACGCTTTGAACGACAGCAGCATCGTTTCCCGCTGGGCATGCACGGCTACGATCCGACGCTTCCTTCCATGCGCGGCATTCTGGTTGCCCACGGGCCGGCTTTTGCCCGTGGCCTGGTCGTTCCACCCGTCGCAAACGTCCACCTCTATGCTCTGATGTGCCACCTGTTGGGCCTCACTCCGGCTGCCAACGACGGATCCCTGGAAGCAGTGGAACACCTGTTGTCTCCGGAAACTATTACATATTAGTTTATGTCACTACACAAAGCATTCTTTCACAAGGGCATGTGGGCATGAAAACGTATGTGCTCGCAGGGGCGGTCCTGCTGCTAACAGGATGCGCCCTGATTGAACCAGGCAAGCCGCTCGAAAAACCGATTGCCGAATGCGACGAGCAGCCCCTCCGGCTTGACGTAAGCCGCTTCTCTCGCAACACCTCGCTGCTTCCGGGGGAATGGAAATGGGTGAAAACGACGGTCTACTTTACGATCAGCGGACGCCCGTCGGTCCAGACGCCCTGCTCGGCAGGCTACACCGAAACGCTCCGCATCCGGCCAGAAGGCACGGTTGAAGTGTACCGCAACGACACGCTGGCCTACCGTCAGTCCCTCCAGGAATTTCTGGATCGCCATCTGATCTGGGGAGTCTATTACAGAGATTTGCTGATTCTTAGCTCAACTCCCATCGATGGAGCGGAGCACCTCTACGTGCGAGCGCGATAGATCGACGGAGCCTGTTTCAGTCGATGCGGCGCAGCCGGGCAAACTTGAGCACCAGCTTTTTCTGGCCCACTTCCGGGAAGAAGACAACGGCACGCGCCTGCTCGCCCTGTCCTTCCAGCGTCAACACCTTACCCTCCCCAAACATCGGATGCTCCACGCGGGCGCCGGGCACAATCTCGCCGGCTTCCTCGTCATACACCACCCGCCGCCTCCCAGCCGACGCGCTGCCCTGAGGCAGGGGCTTCCGATAGTAGTGCGGATCCAGCTCCACATACCGGCCAGCACGCGGCTTCCGCTCAACCACCTCGCCGCGACGGAAGGGAAGCCCGGCTTCGGTCACGATGACGTCGGTGTCCAGCTCTTCCAGAAAACGGCTGCGGACGCTGGGCTGTTGCTCTCCATAACGATAGCGGCTGCGCGCGTAGCAGAGAAACAGGTGTCGCTGCGCCCGCGTCACGCCCACGTAAAACAGCCGTCGCTCCTCTTCCAGGTCCCTGCGGTCCTGCGTGGCCTGCGCCAGCGGAAAAAGCCCTTCTTCCAGTCCGGTGATGAACACCACGGGGAATTCCAGCCCCTTTGACGCATGAAGCGTCATGAGCGTTACCCGGTTGTCCTCGGGCATTTCGTCCAGATCAGTCAGCAGTGCCACCTCCTGCAGGAACCCGCTCAGCGTGGCCTGCTCGCCGGCCATAGCCACGTATTCGGCGATGGCATTCAGCAACTCCTGCACGTTCTCCCAGCGGGCCAGGGCCTCCGGCGTCCCTTCGCGACGTAACTCTTCGAACAGACCACTTTCCTGCAATAGCGAGCGCACCAGTTCATCCACAGGCATCGCATCCATCTGGGCCGCGTGACGCGCAATCAAAAAGTGAAACGCCTGCACCGCCTTCTGCGCCCGTGCAGGCAATCCGACCACGTCCACCCGCTCAAGCGTCTGCCACAGACTCAGGCCATGCTGGCGCGCGTAGTCCATCAGGGTTTCAAGCGTACGCTGCCCGATCCCCCGTGCGGGATAGTTGATGACGCGCTGCAGGCTGGCCGCGTCGTGTGGATTGACCAGCAGCCGCAGATAGGCCAGCACGTCTTTGATCTCCTTGCGCTGGTAAAAGGACAGGCTACCCACGACCCGATAGGGAATACCACCGCGCCGCAGCGCTTCTTCGAGCGAACGACTCTGCGCATTGGTGCGATAGAGCACGGCAAAATCACGAAAAGCATAACCGTAGCGCACGTGCAGGTCCCGGATGCGCTGCTCGATTTTCTGCGCTTCGTCCCGCTCCGAAAGCGCCTCGATAAGCACAATCGGATCGCCCTCTGGGTTTTCGGTCCAGAGTTGCTTTTCGAGCTGATCCCGGTTGTTTCGGATGATGGCTTCGGCCAACTTCAGGATGCGGCGCGTCGAACGGTAGTTCTGCTCCAGCCGGATCACCGTGGCGTCCGGGTAGTCGCGCTGAAACGACAGGATGTTGCCGATGTCGGCCCCCCGGAAGGCATAGATCGACTGCGCGTCGTCGCCCACCACGCACAGGTTGCGATGCGCTTCGGCCAGCTTGCGTGCCAGCACGTACTGTGCCCGGTTCGTGTCCTGGTACTCGTCGATGTGCAGATAGCGCCAGCGTTCCTGGTATTGCTGCAGGACGTCTGGATGCTGTTCGAAAAGTTCAATGGGCTTGAGCAGCAGATCGTCAAAATCCAGCGCATTGGCTTTCCGAAGCGCCTCCTGATAGGGGCCGTACAGCCGGGCGGCTTTTTCCTGCGCAGGTGACGCTACCAGGCGGGCATACGCCTCGGGTCCGATCATCTGGTTCTTGGCACTGGAGATCAGGTGCCGGATCGTGCGCGGACTATACTGGCGGGGATCGATCTGGTACCGCGGCATGAGCTCCCGCAGCAGTCGCTCCGCATCGTCGGTGTCATAGATGCTGAAGTCCGGTGTATAGCCAATGCGGTGTCCTTCGCGGCGCAGGATCCGGGCAAAAATCGAATGGAACGTCCCCATCCAGATGTACCGGGCAGCCTCCGATCCAACCAGGCGCTCGATGCGCGCCATCATCTCCCGGGCAGCCTTGTTCGTGAAGGTAAGCGCCAGGATCTGATGGGGTCGGGCCCGCCCGGCGGCCATCAGGTAGGCAATGCGGTGCGTGAGCGTGCGCGTCTTGCCCGATCCCGGTCCGGCAATGATCAGCACCGGTCCTTCGGTAGTCTGCACGGCCTGCCGCTGGACGGGATTAAGCCCTTCCAGAATGCGGGCCGCAGCTTCGGGCAACGCTTCGGGGACGTCGTCGGCCGCGCTGGGTTCGCGTTGTAATAGAAACGTGCGCATCAAACTCAGCAGGCTGCGTGGTGCGTCCTAAGAAAGTACATTTCCGACAGGAATGCCAGTAGGATTCTGATGAATCCGACTCAGGCCGCCGGCTGCCTCTCAATCGACCCAGCCTGCCGGGCTTCGGGCCAGACGCGTATCCAGACGGGCATCCCCGCGACGCTGCGACGAATGGCCGCCACAAGCTTTTGAAACACTTGCTCCTCACGCGCGGTCCAGGCAAATCCGTACGCGGCGCGCAGCTCTGGCGGCAGCAGACCGAGCGTCAGCAGTCGCCAGGGTTTCGTGAGCGGAGCCACCCATCGCACAGGAGTGAGCACATGCGCGGCCAACTGCCGGGCCGGCGGGGTAACGCAGAGCACACCACTGGCCTGTATGGTTTTCAAACAAGCCTCCAGTTGCGCCCACGTCTCCGGAAACGTACCCGGCGAAAGTCCGAGCCATTGCTCCATGGCGCAGGCCTCCTGGCAGTATCGATCCCGCTCCTCAGGCGTCAAAGGCCGCACAAAAGTCTCATAAGCGTGAAGCGTGGCTTCGATCGTGGTTACGTGCACCCAGGTGAGCAGCGCCGGATCGTCGGCCCGGTAGGTGGTACCGGCCGGAAATGTCCCCAGCGATGTATCAAGCGTGCCCTGCACCCGCCGATGCGCCTGTCGAATCCATTGCGCCACCTGGTCGGCCTCCGCGGCTGTTCCGAAAGTCAGCCGCCGCATGGCCTGTACGGTACGCGTAAAACGGCGCCAGGCGGCTCGAAGCGAATGGGAAAAGTCCGAATGTCGGGCCACGGCAATGGCTACCAGCGGATGGGCCAGTTGCCACAGCAGCGCCCGTCCCCAGCCCAGCACCACGATTCGCTCGCGGTTCACCTGCCACGCAATGGAAACGCCTTCCTGCATACCCCCATTGAATGCCCGCACGGGTTGTTGAACAGAAAAGCTTCGGTCCACCGGCTGTTTCCCAAAATTCCTGGAAAGGCTTATCCTTTGCTCCACCACTTCTGTCTATGAACACAGACGCCACACCACATCCAGCGGCGCAGGCAGGCATAGGCGCTGTCCGACATGAAACACCCCCTCAGTCCTTCGGACAGCTCTCCCTCGAAGGGGGAGCAGATTTACTCTGGCCTGGCCGTGTGGATGGTTAACATGAGGGGGTAACTACCAAGCAAGACGATTTCTATCAGGTTCCCCCTCCCCTCCGGGGAGGGGGACAGGGGGAGGGGCCTCACTCCAGCCACCACCGCTACGGTCCCATGCGACGGTGCCCATCCCAGCAAAACACCCCCTCCGTCGCTCCGCGACAGCTCCCCCTACAAGGGGAAGCAAAGTTTTCTGGATCAACACGTAACGCTTACTCTGGCGTGAATGCCAGCTTGCTGGCAAAGCTTTTTCCTTGAGTTCCCCCTCCCCGCCGGGAGGGGGTCAGGGGAGGGGCCCCAAATCCTCACCCGCAACACCCTTGATGCCCATCACCGCCTGAAGGGACTTTGCTGTTTCTCCTTTCGCAACCTTTCACGAAACCCAATCGCCAGATCAGCCATTTATTTGTTTAAACAAATAAATCTTCGTTCA
>Ga0256839_1006374_pt1 | contig 10351 bp, 8 predicted proteins | sample 354166metaG_FD_185968 | JGI IMG/M metagenome (GOLD analysis project Ga0256839, IMG submission 185968) | Hydrothermal vent microbial communities from Mid Atlantic Ridge, Atlantic Ocean - 354-166 | ecosystem: Environmental > Aquatic > Marine > Hydrothermal vents | place: Atlantic Ocean: Mid... | reverse complement strand
TGATACAACAGTACTGTCTTATTGTGGCTTTTGAAAATATGATCACTCATTTGTAATCATAGCATATCTTCAGTTCAAGCCTGACTCCAACCGATGCAAGCATCGGGGAAATCTTTTCGATTATAACACCCATACCTTACCCTAGTATTACCATATGGATTTTCTTCTCTATCTATAACCCCTAAGACAGAATATTTTAGCTAGAATACCCTTAATAACTTAATGAACAAAGCAAAACCAAAACTTATATGTTTAAGGAAGATGATGTCTTGCGAAAAAGCCTATATTACTACCCCTATATATTATGTGAATGATATTGCACATATTGGTCATGCCTATACAACCATAATAGCAGATACGCTTGCACGCTACTCCAGACTGGCAGGAATGGAGACATTTTTTCTTACAGGAACGGACGAGCATGGACAGAAGATAGAAGAAGCTGCAAAGAAAAGAGACGAAAGTACGCAAGCCTATGCAGACAAAATATCCGCAAGCTTCAAAGAGCTGTGGGATGAGTTTCATATCTCTTATGATGCATTTATTAGAACCACGGATGAAGATCATAAAAAGGGAGTTCAAAAAGCCTTCTTACATATGTATCGCAAAGGTGATATTTATAAAGATATCTATAGAGGGCACTACTGTATCTCTTGCGAAACCTTTTTCCCGGAGATTCAGCTTCTTGATGGTGAATTTTGTCCCGAGTGCGGTAAAAGTACTTCAGTGGTAGAGGAGGAGTCTTATTTTTTTAAGCTCTCGGCTTATGAAGAGAGACTTCTTGCATGGTACCAGGAGAGCCCCGAATGTATCTTGCCAAGAAGCAAAAAAAACGAAGTTGTTCGTTTTGTTGAGAGTGGTCTTGAAGATCTCTCTATTACAAGAACCTCATTTGATTGGGGTGTGAAGCTTCCTAAAGAGATTGACGATCCAAAACATGTGATGTATGTATGGCTCGATGCTCTGATGAACTATGTGACGGCACTTGGTTATGGAACAGATGAGAAAAATATGGACTTTTGGCCTGCACGTGTACAGCTCATAGGTAAAGACATCTTGCGTTTTCATGCGATCTACTGGCCTGCATTTTTGATGAGTTTGGGGCTTCCTCTACCCAAGCACATTGCAGCACACGGGTGGTGGACACGTGATGGTGAGAAGATGTCGAAATCTAAAGGAAACGTAGTCAATCCTAAAGAAGTGACCGAGGCTTATGGATTGGATAACTTTCGTTACTTTATGCTCCGAGAGGTACCTTTTGGAGGGGATGGTGATTTTAGCCAAAAAGCACTCATAGACCGTATTAACTCTGATTTGGGTAATGACCTTGGTAATTTGCTTAACCGTCTTATCGGTATGTCAGGAAAGTATTTTAACGGTAAAGTAGACTCCTCTCTTGTATCCAAATACTACCAAAGAGAACTCGATGAAGTACATGCTTCACTCAATAAACTAGAAGCGCTACTTTTTGAGATGCAAATCCATCGTTATTTAGAGGAGCTTTGGAGACCGCTTAGCGTAGCAAATAAAGCGATAGATATGTACCAACCATGGACGCTGATGAAAGAGGGAAAAGAGGAAGAAGCCATGGCACTTAACGGGCTGATTGCAGCTATTCTTTCCAAGGTGGCCATCATGCTATCGCCTGTGATGCCCGCTGTATGTAAAAAGATTGCAACAGCACTCGACTTTGAGATCAACAACGACACTTGGCAAAGTATGATCAAAGGCACTGCCTTACTTAACTCTTTTACAATAGAGAAGATAGCCCCTCTTTTTCCTAGAATAGAAGAACCTTTACTAACTCAGATAGAACCTGTAGATAAAAAAGGTGAAGCTAAAAAAGAAACCGACAAAAACAGTGCTACAAAAGAGAAATCTACTGAAGGTGTAGCCCTTATAGGTATAGAACAGTTTTTTGAAACTTCACTCAAAGTAGGAACGGTAGTTAAAGCCCAAGAGGTACCTAAAAGTAAAAAACTACTATTGCTACAAGTAGACGTGGGAGAGGCTAAACCCAGACAAATAGTAGCAGGTATTAAAGAGTGGTACTCGTCTGAAGATATGCTCCACACACAAGTCTGTGTCGTAGCTAATCTCAAACCTGCAAAACTCATGGGGTTTGAAAGTGAAGGGATGTTGCTTGCCGCGAAAGATGAGAGCGGATTATCCATGATACGCCCTGAGAAGCCTAAAAAAAGTGGCACCCCTATACGCTGATTTTATATGAAAATTGAAGATATATTAAACCTCACAGACGGGAAATTGAGTAATACTCCTCAGATACACGCTATTGAATCAGCTACGGTGTATCCCTCTAAGGTAGAACACGGTGATCTCTTTTTCTCTTCTCATCAAGAGGAGATTGATCAGGCTTTGGCAAACGGTGCATATGCCATCGTTTACGATGATGATACCATTATTCAAAATGATGATGAAATTGCTTGGATACAAGTTTCAGATATTAAATTGGCTGCTTTTAAGCTTATACGTTATGTACTTATTCAAAAAGAGGCAGAGTTTTTTCTCCTTTTGCCACATGAGTTGAGTTTTTTAAAAATGCTGCTTATACATAAAAATGATGTTTATTTTATAGCCAATGATTGGAAAAGAGCATTTGAGCAGATAGTCAATTCACAGGGAAATCTCTATGTAGGTACAGATGAAAATATGATGAAATTGATTAAGCCGGACATCAAAAAACTAGAGCAGAATGTGGAGGGATATGCCGTGTTTGATACTCTCTTTAAAACTACCTTTAAAGTAGGTGGCTACCTCTATCAGGAGAAAGACCTTGCCCCCTTTCACTTAGAGTATCTTTTAAGAGTCATTCACTTTTGCAATAAACATCATCTCACTTATGATATACAACGCTTACATTATACGACACACTTTATACCGGTATTTATCGATAAGCATCTGCAAAGAAGACCTTCTGGACAAAGCGAACAGGTAGCTATTTTTACGGATAATATTGTAGATATTGTAAAAGCAAGGGAGTATATAAAAAGAAGCAACACCTGGGTAAAAAGTATTGTACTTACTCCTGTAAAGACTAAAATACCTGATATAGAGAGACCATACTGGTTTGAAGATGAATTGCAAGTAAGAGATATCCTTAGGCATACACTCTTTCATTATGCATTTATCTATCAAGCCGGTAAAGATGCATTAAAAAGCATCAAAGAGGAGTATACCCTCTTTTAATACTCTTTCTTTAAGATCACTATATTTTTTTCGTTGGATGCAACAAACTTGGAGTGATACATCTCAGCTAGTACCTCAAAACTCTTCTTCCTGTAAAATACTATATGTGTAGGATCTTGGTGATAATACCAGCTTTTAAATTTCTCTTTATTATTTGGATGGAACTCTGTTTGAATTGCCAGATAACCTCCTATTTTTAATTTCTCTATAAGAGAGGCAAAAATTTTTCGGGGACGGTGTAGATGTTCAAACACCTCTACGGATACGATGAGATCATAGTACTTATCTTTATACTCTCTTTGAGGATGATAAATAGGGTCATAATAGTCGCAAGATATATTATTTTCATTAAACATTCTAGCCAAAAGAGATGTTTTACCGCAACCAAAATCCAGTGCATTGTTTACAGGAGGTATTTTTGTGAATATATAATCTAAAAATCTCTGAAAATAGGCTCTATACCCCCTATCTTCTTCATTATTTTGATGCAAATCATAACGCTCTTTTTGTTTTTGTAAATCTTGATAATATTCTGAAGATTTATAGATATATTCACATGGCATACAGTGATAGTAGAGTATCTTTTTCTTTTTATCATAAAAATATTCCGTCTTTTTGTTACATAAATGACAATACAATTTCACCCCTTTAAAAACTATCTTATGTTACTATTAACTCTATTAATGCAAGGGTATTTAACATGAAAAGAAGAGATTTTATGACAGCTACGGCACTCGGTACAACGGCTTTAGCTCTAAGTGGATGTCATAGACCACCTAAAGAGGAGCACAACGGTGCCACAAACGTTGTAACAAAAAAGAGAGTTACGCTTAAGCTTGCTACATCATGGCCTGCACATTTTCCTATCATGGGAACAGGAGTAGAGTATTTTGCTAAACGTTGTGCCGAACTCTCTGCCGGGTCGCTTGAGATAAAAATATACCCTAAAAATATTTTAGTACCTGCCCTACAGGTTTTTGATGCCTGCTCTGCAACACAGATTGATGCTTTTCATTCGGGAGTCTACTATTGGAAAGGGAAAAATTCCGCCTTTAGTATCTTTGGCGGTATGCCACTTGGACTTACGAGTGAAGAGATGATTACCTGGCTCAAATTTGGCGGTGGCTATGAGCTATGGCGTGAACTCTATGCTAAATTTAATCTCTATCCACTCATAGGAGGTACTACGGGACCACAAATGGGTGGATGGTTTAAAAAAGAGATTCAAACTCTCTCTGATTTACAAGGTTTAAAAATGCGTATCCCGGGACTTGGAGGAGAGGTAATGAAGAGATTGGGTATAACCCCCATACTTCTTCCTGCAGGAGAGATTTACACCTCGCTTGAACGCGGTACGATTGATGCCACAGAGTGGGTAGGACCGGCACTTGACAGTATGATGGGATTTTCCAAAGTAGCAAAGTACTACTATACCGGCTGGCATGAACCAGGCAGTATTTTGGAGATTACCTTTAATAAAGCTCGTTGGGAAAAATTAAGTGACACACATCAAGCCGTCATTACTGTTGCCAGTGAGGAGATGACCAATACCATGCTTCAAGAGTTTAGGTACAAAAATGCCAAAGCACTGCAGGAATTACCAAAAGATGTGACGATAAAAAGCTTCTCACAAGAGATTATATATGCAGCAAAAGCAGCTCTTGATGAAGTAATTCATGATGAAAGTAAGAAAAACCAGGATTTCAAACGTGTCTTTCAAAGCTATGACTCTTTTTTTAGACTCAACAAATATTATGACGACATCAGTACTAGAAACTTTTTAAATATAAGAGCTTAATTGTCTAAGTAAATTTATTTTATACAACAAAGCTTTCATATGACACATCAAAAAGTTTTTACCTTGCTATTTTGTTGTATTAGACTCTTTATAACGATACTCATTAATAATAAAGGATTCATATCCTTCAGGATAGATCTCTGATGCCGGAAGTACCTCATTGTTTCTAACAACCCATACTTCAGAAGGGTTTTTGGTTTCCAAGACCAGCACAATCTCTCTGCTGTCTACTATCTCATCTCTTAGCTCGGTCAATGTAATGTATTGAGGATCAACTCCATTTAAAAGAAGCCACTCCATTGCCGTCAATGCAAAATCTTCGTTGTCTCCCCTATTTTGATTCATGTCCATGATATTCCAATAATCTCTAACCGTATAGATATTGCTATCATCTGTATAACTCAATGTGCCAAGAAACTCTTTGAGTGCCTCAAAAAAAACATTCTGCCCACCCTCTATGCTCTGAGATCCCGTACCAAATTGTGTACCTTTAAGAAAAATAGATTGTGCGATGAGACTCTCTTTATGATACATAAGACTCTCAATACCTACATCTAAATAGGTTTTTTCTTGTAGGTATTTTTTGTGTTGTAGAAGTTTTAGAGAGTTTGTTGCATTTAAATCAGGTCTAATAAGCCCAAATTCTAGATACCTTTGTGCAAAATAGTCTGAAAATTTTGTAGTGGCAAAAGAGGTATTTTTGCGTAGGTGTTCACGTATCCAGTCACTATTGCTGTGGACGGTAAGCGGCACGTTCTCTTCATACCATATACCCTGAGAATAATAGGAGCGGATACAGACCAGACCGATATTCTCCTCCGGTGTACAGCGTGTGATTGATTTTTTACATATCATTACATCTTCATTGTTTCTAGAACACTCATGCTCCTCTTCTTTGGCGTCCAATAAAGAAAAACCGCTGTTATTGATATACAAAACCGTACGATTATTGGCTATTTTTCGCTGTGATGAGACGGTTTGATTATCCTCATTATTTGGAATCGCAGAACCTGTTATATATCCTTCATAGAGGCTTGTCTGTTCTACTTTTTGTTCTTTATTCTTCGAATCGGCTAACTCTTTTTCGCTTCTATCTTCATAGACTACTTCAGATGCGATGATTGCAGGCGTATACTCCTTATTATTACTAGCAACCCTGATTATTTTGGAAGTTTGTACTTTTTTAGGATGAGACTCTGATCTATAGAGATATGCCTGGTCTTTTGAGGGAAGTACTTGAATATCCGAGCTATCTTCTCTATCTCTCTTGGGAAAGTATGAGGAGAGTGCATCATTAATAGCCTCTATTTTAAGCAGCTCATCCGTGGCATCATGATTTTGATAATATTCAGAAAGTCTCTCTGCTTGCATCATTACCTTGGCATAAAAGAGATTCTCCTCTTCAATGATTTTATCATCGCTACTCTCTTGATTTTCTTTATAAGCTATCGTATTTTGTGCTATAAAATTTTCACCCCTATCTATATCTTTGTCTTTTGCTTTGGCAATAGGAGTATTTGTATCACTATCTTGTCTATCGGATATCTTGGCAGATTGTTCCGATACACCTTTTTGGCTTAGATTATCTTGGTAAATTAAGTATCCTGAAGCAAGGATTGTAAGTAAAAAGAGATTAGGTATGTAGCGTTTTGTATAAGACATGGTCTATTTCCTTATTGTTCTGAGATACTATTCTACACTCTTTTCAAGGCTTTTTTCTCTTTTTGGATTCATACAAATTTATATCAAAAAAGAAATTCAAAAATATTTCGGAAAGTGACACCGTTTTCTAGATATTGCCTTGGACTACATAGAGTACTGATGCCACTGTGTAAGTATTTTCCAAAGAGAATATGCATCATATGTACCTGCAAGTTCTCGAATTGAGTGCATAGCAAAAGTAGGCAGTCCGATATCCAATGTCTCTATACCTATTCTAGTAGCGGTAATTGGACCTATGGTAGAGCCGCATCCCATATCCGAACGGGTAACAAAACGCTGATACGGCTCCCCTATACTTTTTGCAACATGTATAAATTTTGAGATACCTGTAATGGAGGATGCATATTTTTGATTAGAGTTAACTTTAATCACGGTACCCCTATTGATCAATGGAGCATGATTTTTATCATGTCTATCTGCATAATTTGGGTGCAGGGCATGGGCATTGTCTGTACTTATCATGATAGATGTGCGTATCATACGCATATAATCATCATAATGAGGAAAGATACGTGTAAGTGTGTTTTCCAAAAAGCTTCCTGCAGCCCCTGCACTAGACCTACTTCCTACCTCCTCATGGTCACTGGCAATAAAAAGCATGGGCGAATTGGGATCTGATACACACATAGTAAGCAGCGATATATAGCAAGAGAGAAGATTATCCAGCCTTGCAGAAGCAATAAAGTCTTCATCTACTCCCACATAAGAAGCTTTTTGTGTATCATAAAGACTTAATTCCCAAGCATACAGCTCTTTTATAGTATCAATTTTGTTTTTTTTCATAGCCTTGCGTATCAGATCTTCAAACTCAAAAGTATCACTGCAAGAGAGTATAGGAGATATATCAGTTTGTTTATTTACCGTTCTATTCTTATTTGCCTGTTTATCCAAATGTATTGCCAAAGAGGGTATTACTGCTATAGGCTTTTGTACATCTATAAGTCTCTCCTCAATCTTGTTTTGGGTATTAAGATAGGAGATTTTTCCGGCCAAAGATAGATCTCTATCAAACCATGGATTAAGTAGCAAACCTCCATAAGGTTCTACGGAAAATTTAATGACACCGTGCTCTTTAATAAGGGGATTAGGTTTGAGTTTGAGGTTAGGCGAGTCTGTATGAGCACCCAACATAAGGTAATGTGACGTTTCGGGATAGGTAAATGCAATAATTGAGCTATCATTACGTGTAAGATAGTATCTCCCTGCTCTTTGTAATTTCCAATCCTCCTCTTCTTTAAGCTCTTTAAAACCTGCATTCTCAAGCATCTTTGCCATGTTGTCCGTTGCATGAAAGGGTGTCGGTGAGGCATCCAAAAATTCTAAAAGGGCATCGTTAAACTCTTTTTTGTTCATTGTCTTTCCTTCGTATAATATATTTATTAACCAAATCGATAAAATAAGGTTGAGTTCAATAAAGACTCATAGTTTTACAAAAGCTAACAATAAACGAGTTTTTTTCCTTTTTGGACTTTTATACCGGCAAATTAATGTCTTGTGTTAGCTTTATAAAATCATCTATAGGATGCTAAGGAGGAGTGTAAGAATTTCTACCTTGTATAAGTTGCTAAAGAAAAACATTATGTGTGTATCTTGGATGATACAGGTGAATATGCCGTGAAGCCGTTTTGGATCTATACGAATCTTCTTGGTTAAAGAAAACTGCTAGAGAAGTTTACTGAACTATCTTGGGATAATGACGATTTTCTTGTAGGTTTAGAATCAACAGGAGTTATTCAGAGAACTTGTATGAATATATCACTGACAGTGATTACAAAGAAATCTTTAATGGATAAAACTAAGACTATCAAGAGAGTAATCTCTGCTGTCATAGCGACTGTTAATCCTGAGATTATAAGAGTATTTCCCAATATCTTTATGAAGACTGCATTAGAAGTCATCAAAGTCTATCCTACTGCTACGATATAGCACAGGCTACGCTATAGAAGCTGACCCGTCTATTTCGACACATCAAAGGTAACAACTTCTCTGAAGATAAAGCAAAGTATCTGATTGATCTTGCTCAAACTTCAGTGTATGCTGGTCGTACCTACAAAGCTAGAGCATCACGGCTCAGTTCTTAATATTAGGATATTAGAACTTTATTGTCAAGAGAAGTAAGAGACAGAACTTCAAATTAAACAATTAATTGGGAAAGAGATAAATACTCAGGACAATACCGTTGAGAATCTTCAAAGCATTCCTGGAGTCTCTGACAAGACCATCTCTGCCATACTTGGAGAGTGTGGAGATCTTAGACGCTTTGATTCTGCCAAAGCTTTTATTGGCTATATAGGTCTTTACCCTACACAATACTGGTCAGGAAACTCTCACTCTGTAGGCATGCTTGCCAAAAGAGGTATACCTATTGTCAAGTATGCACTTTTTATGGCTACTGTTGGTTCGGTATTACATAATCCTCAGATGAACAAGTTCTTTCGAGACAAGATTTCAGCTGGAAAATCCAAAAAGGAAGTATTGATCATTCTTACAAAAAAAATCGCTGCTATCATGTATTCTATTGTGAAACATAATAAACCTTATGAACCGCAAAGAGTATTTATCCCAAAAAGATAAATATTCACGTTAGTTTTAGCACTTGTGAAAACAATGAGTTTTTAGTGAACACTGACCAAATATTGTTAAATATCTATTTGATCATTTGAATATTCTTTTCAAATACTCAAAGAATCCAACAGGATACCTCTGTCTATAAAATACCGCTATGGGTTTAAACTATTCTTTATAGGATGGTTTTTCATTTATATTTTTTAATTCAAAATATTAAACCTAAATATTATGAGGACTACTTTTAAATAAAACATAATTCATAACTTTTACTATCAATAATGTTTTGTAATGTTATAGAAGTTAAACCCTATGACTATAATACATAAATTTTATAAGAGAGGGGTTACACAGAGTAAATACTCTGTGTAGAAGTAAGTTTATTGGCTATTTATATAGCGTCAATGATTGCGTTTAGTGTTGCACTTGGACGCATAGCTTTAGCTGCCAAATCGTCACTTGGATGGAAGTACCCACCAACATCTTGTGCTTTACCTTCAACAGCTAAAAGCTCTTCCATGATTTTTTCTTCATTCTCTTTAAGTGCTTTAGCCACAGGAGCAAATTTAGCAGCCAACTCTGCATCTTCTCCATTTGCTAATGCATCAGCCCAAAATTGAGCTAGGAAGAAGTGAGATGCTTTATTATCTGGTTGTCCAACTTTTCTGCCTGGCTCTCTATTGTTGTCAAGATAACCATTATTCGCAGTATCTAAAGCAGCTGTTAGCGCTTTAACTTTTGTATCATCATACTTTTGACCGATAAATCTAAGTGATTCAGCCAATGCTAAAAACTCACCAAGAGAATCCCATCTTAAGTGACCTTCAGCCAAGAACTGGTCTACGTGTTTAGGAGCAGACCCACCAGCACCAGTTTCATATAGTCCACCACCAGCTAGTAAAGGAACGATAGAGAGCATTTTAGCTGATGTACCAAGCTCTAAGATTGGGTACATGTCTGTTAAGTGGTCACGAAGTACGTTACCTGTTACAGCGATAACATTTTTACCTGTTCTAATGATTTCATTTGTTTTTCTTGTAGCATCTGTTACTTTCATAG
>Ga0256839_1006372_pt1 | contig 10352 bp, 7 predicted proteins | sample 354166metaG_FD_185968 | JGI IMG/M metagenome (GOLD analysis project Ga0256839, IMG submission 185968) | Hydrothermal vent microbial communities from Mid Atlantic Ridge, Atlantic Ocean - 354-166 | ecosystem: Environmental > Aquatic > Marine > Hydrothermal vents | place: Atlantic Ocean: Mid... | reverse complement strand
CGTGGGAGGCATTCGAGAGAAAGTCCTGGCCGCCCACCGAGCGGGATTGAAGACGGTGCTGTTGCCGGAGCCCAACCTCAAGGATTTGGTGGACGTGCCCAAGGGGGTGCGGGACCACCTGAACATCGTGCCCATTACGCATCTGGAAGATGCCTTGCAACAGGCTTTATACCCGCCTAAAGAAACCGAAAAGGCCCGCGCCCGGCGAACCCGGCCCGGCCTCAGCACCGCGCCCTCGCCAGGAGGCCCCCAATGAGCCAGCCTGCGGAACTTCTTCCCCTGACCCCGGAGACGCCTTTGGGTCCTGCCCTGCGGGTGTGGGAACGCTACCTGGAGGAAGAGGGGCGTTCCCCCTACACCGTTCGCGGTTTTGTAAGTGACCTGCGCCTGCTGGCCCGCTATCTGTCCCCGGAGCGGCCCATCGGTCGCATCCACCAGCAGGACCTGGAGGGCTTTCTGGAGTGGCTCCAGTTCCACCGCGGGGTGCCGTGCAGCCCCAAGAGTCTGGCCCGACGTATCACCAGCCTCAAGGCCTTCTTCCGGTGGCTCCACGCCTATGGCGTCATCCCCGGCAATCCCGCGGAGCGACTGGTTCAGCGCAGCGTGACCACCCCGCTGCCCCACGTGCTGACCCCGCAGGAGGTGGCCAAGGTGCTGGAGACGGCCATGGCCTTGAGGCGGGGCACGAAACCCGATGCCCGTCCGTACGTGCTCTTCCTCCTGCTCTATGCCACGGGTATGAAGAAGGGCGAGGTCCTGAATTTGCGGGTACGGCATTTGGTCCTGGAGGGCCCGGGCGCGCCCTACCTCTTCGTTCGTTACCCCAAACCCAGCCATCGCTACAAGGAGCGCCGCCTGGAGATCCCTGCGGAATGGGTGGCCGCCTTTCGGGAGTACCAGGCCCAGTACGTAGTGATGGAACGGGTGTTTCCCTGGTCTCCCCGGGGCGTGGAATACGTGCTGGAGGGCCTGGGGAAGGAGGCCGGGCTGCCCCGGCGCCTCTCCTTCGCTATCTGTCGATGGACCGCGGCCTTGCGGGATTGGCGGAAAGGTATGGAACCGGAAACCTTGCGGGAGAAACTGGGCCTGTCTCCGGTCCAGTGGAAGGACGTGGCCCGCAAGCTGGCCCGTCTGGATGTCCAGGTGCCCTCCACCGAGCCGTATCCTTGATGCTCGGGCGCCCTCGGAAAGCCAAGGGAGCTCCGACCCGGTCAAAGGATGTCCAACGGCCTGACGTGACGTTATGCGCATTGCGGTGATTCGTGTCCCCTCCGACGCCGACGGCCCCTGGGTATGGGACCGTCTCCAATGGGCCCAATCCCCCCGGGTGCTGCTGGTCTTGTCCCGGGAGGGTCCTGCGCGGATGCAGGGTCCTGCTCCCTGGGTGCAGGCGGCCCGGAGGGCTCGCCGGCTGGGCCTGCAACTGGCGGTGGTCACCCGAAATCCCCGGATGGCCCGGTGGGTGGAAGAGGCAGGGCTTCCGGTCTTCCCTTCCGTGGACGTCGCATATCGGAGGGCCTGGCGTCCGCCCCGACGCCGCCGATGGCGACGCCGCGTCCCGCGGGGGCGGACCGCGCTGGAGCAGACCGCGCGGTTTTTGGGGCTGTCGCGGCGGCGGGAGGGGACGCAGGGGTCTTTCCGGGAGCGGGTCATGAGCGGGACCCTCGTCCTGCTGGCCCTGGGCCTGCTGGCGGGCTTCCTGGGACCCCGGGCGCGGGTGGTGCTCCCGGTGGCCGCTCGTCAGAAAACGCGCGAGGTCTCGGTGTTGCTCTCCCCGGATTTTCGCGGCGTGGTCCCCTCGGTGCGGGGCCTGCCCCTGGAGACCATGGTGGTCGAGGTGGAGGGCTGGCGGGTGGTCCGGGCTACGGGAGTGACCCAGGTGCCCACCGATACGGCCCGGGTCGCTTTGCTGTGGACCAGCCTGACGAACCGGGCCGTCGTCCTGCCCGCGGGATTGCGGGTGCGGGACGTACAGGGGCAGATGGACTTCGTCTTGGAAGAGGGCGGGACCCTGCCTCCAGGACCGGGGACCACCCTCTTGTTGAAAGCCCGGGCGGTGCGTCCGGGAGCGGAGGGGAACCTGCCGCCCCACCGTTTGCGCCTGGTGGACCCTCCCTGGGACCAGTGGGTGGCGGTCACGAATCCGGCCCCTGCGACGGGGGGCGCCTCCCTGACGCTGACCGCGGTCGCCCGGGCAGACCGGGACCGGGCTCTGGAGGCCCTGGAGGGATGGCTGGAGGCCAAGGCCGCGGCCCTGGCGCCCCTGGTGGTTCCGACGGGCGCGGTGGTGGTTCCCGGGTCGCTGCGGGCCACGGGGGTGTTGGAGGTTCGGGTGGAGCCGCCGGTGGACACGCCGGCGGTTTCGGCGGTGCTGTATGCCCGGCAGCGGTTTCGCATTTGGGTGGTTCCGAAGGAAGCCCTGGAGGCGCTGGTTGCCCGCCTCATGGTGGAGGCCACGGAACCGGGTTGGCGTCTTTGGCCCGGCACGTTGCGCTTCGACCTGCGTGTAGCAGCAAAGGGGAAGAAAGAACCCCCTTACACGGGTACGCTGACGGTACAATGGTGGGAAGTGCCCCAGCTGGACGCCCGACAGGTCGCCTGGGCCTTGGCGGTTCGGCCGGTAGCCTGGGTGCAACGTGGCTTCGCGGCGTGGCCTTGGCTCGCGAAAGCGCCCCAGGTGGAACTGACCCCTGCGGGCTGGCCCTGGATGCCGGCCGGTTTTCGCACTCAGGTGGTGGTGCGACCGGTCATGGAAGAGGGTGAACACTGAGGCCCCCAGATGTGCCACGGCTTTTCTTCCTCGCTCATATCGGCATACCCGCCAAAAAGGGGGAGCCACAGTGTTGACCGAGAGGTGGGTTGCTTTTAACGCGAAGACCTCATCGGGCGCGGGACCCAGAAAAGGAAATAAAATTCAAGGGTGGGGCGGCGAAGCCGCCCCACCCTTGAATTTCTTTCCTCCTTGTGGTCCTGTGCCCGTCAGGGAAAGCAAGGCATCCCGGAAAGGTGACCCACACGTGTATTGCTTATGCCCATATGAGCGAAACGAAAAGCCCTGGCGCCAGGTGGACGGGGGATTGCTACCTGGCATATTCTGGGCTATGCTTGAGGCAGAATCACGGCAGGAGAACCCAAGGATGAGCGCCTCTTCTCAGGGACAGCGACCTCAATTGACCCATGTGGACGCCCAAGGGCGGGTGCGCATGGTGGATGTGGGCGCGAAGCCCCCTACCGAGCGGGTGGCCGTCGCCCGGGGGGAAGTGCACATGCGCCCCGAGACCTTTCAGTTGCTGCGTGAAGGCGCCCTCAAGAAGGGCGACGTGCTCACGGTGGCCCAGATTGCCGGCATTCAGGCGGCCAAGCGCACCTGGGAACTCATTCCCCTCTGCCATCCCCTGCCGTTGACCCATGTGGACGTGCAACTCGCCCTGCGCCCCGACTGGCCCGGCGTGGAGATTACCGCCACAGTGCGGACCACGGCGAGCACCGGTGTGGAAATGGAAGCCCTGACCGCGGTCGCGGCCGCCGCTCTCACGGTGTACGATATGACCAAAGCGGTGGAGAAGACCGTTCGCATCACGAATGTGCGCCTGGTGGAAAAATGGGGTGGCCGCAGTGGTCACATCAAACTCGAGTGAATCATGACCCAACGGAAACCCATTCGACCCCTTCCTCCCACGTTGATTTCCCAGATTGCCGCGGGCGAGGTGGTGGAGCGCCCGGCTTCGGTGGTCAAGGAGCTCATCGAGAACGCCCTGGACGCCCAGGCCCGGCGGATCGAAGTCCGCATTCGGGGCGCCGGGAAGACCCTCATTGAGGTCCGGGACGACGGATACGGGATTCCGGCCGACGAGCTGGCCCTGGCCGTTTCCCGCCATACCACCAGCAAGGTGGAAACCCCCGAGGACCTGTTTCGCATCCATACCCTGGGCTTTCGGGGCGAGGCCCTGGCGGCCATCGCCTCGGTGTCCCATCTCACCCTGACGTCGCGTCCGCCCGAAGCGCCCACCGGAGCGGTCATCCGGGTGGAAGGAGGGCGCATCGTGGGGCCCGTCCGACCCACAGCCGCGCCTCCAGGTACGACGGTGCGGGTGGAGAACCTGTTCTTCAATGTGCCCGCGCGGCGGAAGTTCCTCAAGACCCCGGCCACCGAACGCCGGGCCATTGACGAAACGGTGCTGCGTTACGCGTTGGCCTATCCTCAAGTGCGCTTTCGCCTGGAGCACGACGGCCGTCTGGTGCTGAGCACCGACGGTTCCGGCCAGGTGGAGAACGTGCTGGCCGCAATTCACGGCCCCCAGGTGGTGCGCCGCATGTTCCCGGTCTTACACGAAGACCCCCCACTTCGCATCCACGGCTGGATTGGCGCGCCCGACCTGAACCGAAGCCACTCCCGGGAGATGCTTTTTTTCGTCAACGGACGCCCGGTGCAGGACCCGGCCCTGGTGCGCGCGGTCTTGCAGGGATACCACACCTTCCTCATGAAAGGGCGCTATCCCATTGCCGTCCTCTTCCTTGAATTGCCTCCCGAAACGGTGGACGTCAACGTGCATCCCACCAAGGCGGAGGTGCGCTTTCGACACCCCGACCGGGTCTTTCGGGCCGTGCAACATGCGGTCCGCAAGGCCCTGCTGGCCCATTCCCCCCTGACGCCCACGCCCATTACCGAGTGGGACCTGCTGGATGCCTCGGGACGACCGCGCGCCCTGCCCTGGGAGGATCCGTCCGTTCCCCAGCCGGACCCCGCCTCGCCAGAGACCCAGACGCGGCCTCCCTCCCCGGAAACGGCCGAGCCGGATGTCGCGTCCCCGCCGTCGCTGGCCTTTTCCCAGGCCCCGTCGGAATCCCCTGCCCCGCTGGTCGAAGGGCCCTTGTTGCGCCTGATTGGGCAGGTGGCCGCGACCTATCTGGTGGCGGAAGGGCCCGATGGGCTCTATCTCATCGACCAGCACGCGGCCCATGAGCGGGTGCTTTTCGAACAGCTCATGGCCCAGCGGCGTATGGGTCAGGTGCCCCGTCAGCCCCTGCTCCAGCCCGTGGTGGTCCATCTTCCTCCGCCCCAGGCCCGGGTGCTGGAGGAATACCTGGAGACCCTGGAGCGTTGGGGATTCGAGGTGGAACCCTTCGGCCCCAACACCTTCCAGGTCCGGGCCCTGCCCACGGTGTTGGCCCATGGGGACGCGGCCGCGGCCTTGCGGGCGTTGGTGGAGGATTTCGAGGAGAACGAGGAGCCCCTGGCTCGCGACCGGGAAGCTCGGCTGATTGCCCGCATTTGCAAACGCCTGGCTGTGAAAGGGGGACAGACGCTACCCCGGGAGGCCCAGGAGCGCCTGCTCCAGGACCTGCTACGGTGTGAGAGCCCCCGCACCTGTCCTCACGGCCGACCGACCATGATTCACATCCCTGTGGACTTACTGGAACGCAAATTCGGTCGTCGGGGATAGGGCTTCTTACGGGCGGGCTCGAAAGCCTTCTTCCAGAATCCGAATCAAGGCCATGTCGAAGGCCCCGTCCCAGGTCAACCCAAAAGAGGGGGGTGAACCGTCACGGTAGGCCCATAACGCCCAGTGCACGCCGGCGGCGTTCATGAGCTGGATTTTGTCCGCGATGAGCCGGGCGCGGGACCCTTGAGGCGCCGAGGAGATGCTTCCGAATTCTCCCACGAACAGGGGGACGCCATGGGTCTGGGCCCATTCCACATAGGGCCGCATCTTTTCCCACAGCCGTTCCCGGTCGTACTCCTTGAAGATGCCCCGGAGATACATCACGCCCAGGCCCACGTCTCCCCGGTTTTCGGGCGCGTAAATCCAGCCCTGCACTTGCAGGGTGTCGCCAGGAGCCACCTGGAGCAGCGGCTCGGTCCAGATGCCCTGAGCCTGGGTCCATGCCCCGGAGCCGTCATCGTGATGGCTGGTCAGGTAGGCGCTCCCCTTCCCCGAGCGCTTGACTTTGCGACTCCAGGCCCCTTCGGCCTTGTGACCTTCGAAGAACCAGTTGGCGGGCTGGCCCGGGCGCACACGCGAAGGCTTGTTCAGGTGTCCGTTGAGCACCGGGACGGGGACGCCGTTGTGGAACCACTGGATGTCGTCGAACCAGACACGCCCGGTGTTCCCCCGGCCGAAGAGTCGGGGAGAGGCCCAGGAAATGTCGTCTTCAGGGACGCGGAAGACCTCGCTGCGCCAGAACTGCCACGAGGCCGTGGGCGACGTGAGGAGGGGGCCTTCCGGCGACGGCTCCACCGGGACCACGTCCACCAGCACCCGGCCGGGGTAGACATAATCCGTGGGGACCGGGGTATCGTTTGTCCAGTCCGCGCCGGCGTGGGTCACGACGAAGGGCGTGTAGTCGTGGTAGGAGTAGACCAGGTTGTTGTCGGGGAGCAGGCGGTAGACGTCGGGGCTGGCTCCCAGAGGACCCTGGACGAAGATGATGTGATAGGGGTCGACCTGGCGGATGGCGCGTCGGGTCTTTTCCGCCAGCTCCCACCACATCTCGGGGTCCGGAGGATTGGGTTCGTTGAACAGGTCGTAGCCCGCGACTACCTCCCGGTCGGCGTAACGAGACACCAGCGCGGTCCAGATTTCGATGAAGCGCGCCTGCGCGGCGGGGTCCTTCCAGATTTTGCCCTCCAGGATGTCGTCCTCGGGAGGGACCACGTGCATGTCCAGGATGACGTATATCCCGGCCTCTTCGGCCCAGGACAGGTACGCGTCAATGAGGTCGAATCCCAGGGAGGACTCGAAATACCGCCAGTGCAGGCCCAGACGGATGACCGTGGCGCCCAGGGAGGCCAGGAAGCGCACATCGCCCTGGGTGGCGTAGCGCCAGGGAGCCTCGGGGTCCTTGTCGAACCGGTAGTAGTCCGTGTGCATGTTGACTCCCCGCAGGAAGACAAGGCGCCCTTCACCGTCCCGGATGTCCCCTCTGTCCACGTGCAGGAAGGGATTGCGGAGAGTCGGCGTCGGGGTGGGTCGTGTGGGCGTGGGGGTCGGGTTCAGGGCCGGGTCCGGTGGCGCACCCTGAGACCGTCCGGGTTCCAGGAGGCATCCCGCCATCAGCAACAGCAAAAGCAGGGCGAAGCGTGCCTGCCAGCCTTTGTGGTGATGATGAGGTCCTAAGGTATAACCCGCAGAAGTCCGCAACAACAATCTGCCCCCGTGCCGGTTCCCTTTGTCCGATGTTCTACCACAGGACGGCCTCAGGGACAACGTGCAGGGGGGATGTTCGAAAAAGGAGGGCCTGGGCGCGACGCGTGGGCCTGACCGGGCCCGGTACCGCAGGGGAGAACGAGATAAAACACGCAGCGGCGAAGCGGCTGCGTGTTTTATCTTTTCTTGTTCTCCTGCGGCCCAGGAGCAGAGATAGGGCGATACGCCGCGGTGCGAGAACCATTGCCCACCTGGACCGGATTGTTCGAACAGCCCCTTTCGCCCCTTGACAAGCGCGACCTTTGCGGGTATCAAAGAGGGCAACCTGTTGCAGGACACTCGCCATGTATTCGTCTACCCTTCCCAAGAAGGCCAAGAAGCAGGGGTGCGCCCTCCGCGCGGTCGGTCCGGGGGAAGGGTAGGTGTTTGTCGCGTTGGAACCGTTTTCGCCCTCCGGTCACCGGCCGGAGGGCTTTTTGTTTTGGGAACACGCACCCACTACGGGGAAGGAGGAGGCTTGCCCCATGGAAAGAGCACGCTACCAGCTTCGTCCCCTGGAAATCGTGGATACCACCTTGCGGGAAGGTCAACAATCCCCCCTGCTCCATGACTACGCCAAGTACTACTTCTCCCGTCAGGACAAACTTGACATCCTCCGGGCCCTGATTCTATATGGCGTCAAGTTCATCGAGCTCTTCGCACCCGTGGTCAGTCCTCGGGAAGCGGAAGACCTGAAGGCCCTGGAGGACTTGCGGGACGGGCTCGCGCCCCAGCACGGCCACGCTTTCCTGGTGGCCCACGTGCGGGCCCATCCCCGAGATATCGAAACGGCCATTCAGGCGGGATTTGACGGCCTGCACATCTACATGGGTACGTCCCTCCTTTCCCGGCGCTACAACCACGGGAAAGCCCTGGACGAGGTGACCCGCCGGGCCCGTCATCTTTTAGAAGACCTGCGCCGGCACCATCCCCATCTCTGGCTTCGCTTCAGCGGCGAGGATGCCTTCCGCACGCCCTTAGACGACCTCTTCCGGGTGTACGATGAAGTGGTGCCCTATGTGGACCGGCTGGGTATGCCCGATACCGTGGGTGTGGCCACGCCCGACCTGGTGGCCCGACGGGTCCGGGCCTTCCGGGAGCGCTATCCCGACACTCCCCTGGAGGTCCATTTTCACGACGACCGGGGTTTCGCGCTGGTCAACGCCCTGACCGCGGTGCGGGCCGGCGCGCAGTTCGTGGATACCACCGTGCTGGGCATCGGCGAGCGTTCGGGCATCACGTCCATGACCGCTCTGCTGTTCAACCTTTTCCTGGAAGAGGACTACGAGCGGGTTCTGCCCTACCAAATCCACCTTTCCTACCCCCTCAACGTGCTGGTGGCCGATAAGCTCCATATGCTGGTCCCCTTCAAGGAACCCGTGAGCCTGACCAACCGCACCCACACCGCGGGGGTGCATCAGCAAGCCGTGCTCAAACATGCGAGCACGTATGAAGCCATGCCCCTGACCCTCTTCGGCGTGAACCATCGGGATATCCTGCTGGGCCCCCTTTCGGGCTGGAACATCATCCGTTACTTCCTGGGGGAGGTGCATTACTTCGACCTGGACGAAGCCACCGCGCGGGAGATTGCCCGCCGTTTCAAGGAGGTGGTCTACGACCGGGTACCGAAGGCGTCTCCTGCCCGGGTGTTGCTGGACCTGGCCGAGGAATTCGGTTTGAGGAAGCGGGTTCGCCCGCCGGAGGACGCGTTCCGCCTCGAAGAGCGGCTGTATCCGACTTCTTCGGCCACCGAAACCTTTCTGCGTGTACGGGGATGAGGAGGTGTTCGATTGACTCTTGAACGCAGGCTACGATGTTGGCTCGGGCAGGGCCAGGATGAACAGCGCGGCGGCCAGCATCCCGACTCCGGCCACGGGGAAGATGGCTTCATAGCGTCCCACCAACATGCGTTCCAGCAGCAGACCCATGAAGGCGGGGCCCAGGACCAGCGCGAGGTTGGAGGCGATGTAGTACAGGCCCGTCAACAGGCCGATGCGCTCCGGCGGGCCGAAATCGTACACCAGGGGCAGGCTGTTCACGTTGACCAGGGCCCAGGCGAAGCCCAGCAGGGCCAGGAGGCCCATCAACTGCACGGCGTTCCCCACGCCCATTCCCAGGAAGAGCAGGGGGATGAGGAGCAGCAAGCCCAACAAAATGGTGCGTCGTCGGCCCAGGCGCCCACCGATGATGCCCGCGGGAATGGCCGTGGCCACGAAGGCCAGGGGGAGCACCGCGGTGTACATGGCGATTTTCCCCGGCGAGAGCCCCAGGGTGAACTTCCCGAAGGACGACAACCAGGCCTCCAGGATGCTGTAGGCCCAGAACCAGGCGACCAGCGCGGCCATGAGTTTCCAAAAGCCGGGCTTCCAGCCGCCCTGTCCTTTGCGGAGGGCCTGCCAGATGTCGGTGAGGGAAGCCCGTTCTTCCCCGGCAGCGGCGGGGGCTTCGGGTTCTCGAATCCAAATCACCACCACGGCCACGGCCAGAAGCAACATGAACGCGCCAAAGGCAAAGGGCGCGGCTTCGGCCAGGCGCTGTCCGTAGGAGGCGTTGACCGTCTCATACAGCCATCCTCCCACCAGGAAAGCCAGAATGGCTCCCACGCCGCCCATGAAGTTGATGACACCGTTGGCCTGACTGCGCTCTTCGGGTCGGAAGAGGTCCCCCAGCAGCGCGATGGTAGGCGCGCGAAACAGGGCCAGCGCGAAGTTGGCCAGACCGATGACCAGCATCATGAGGCCCACAGTCGGCGACCAGGGGATGGCCACATAGGCCGCCGCGGCCAGGGGCGCGCCCACCATGAGCCAGGGGATGCGTCGCCCCCAGCGGGTTCGGGTGCGGTCCGAGAGCGCGCCGGCAACGGGTTGCACGAAGATGTTGAAGTAGTTGTCCCAGGTGAGGATGAACCCGATAAGGGCCGGCGCCACCCCCCGTTCGGCCAGAATCAGGGGCACGTAGTTGTTGAAAATGGGCCAGACCAGGCTGATGCCGAAGAAACCAAAGGCCAGCAGGAACGTCGACGCCCAGGGGAATTTGCGTTTTTCCGTCATCGACCTCGCCTCCGGGTGGGGATAGGGACAAGTATAACCTCGGCGCATGCCACGACCAACGACCGACCCGCGGCCCGCGGTGCGCTGTGCGCAGCCCGCACCAGGATGCCAACGA
>Ga0256839_1006371_pt1 | contig 10353 bp, 7 predicted proteins | sample 354166metaG_FD_185968 | JGI IMG/M metagenome (GOLD analysis project Ga0256839, IMG submission 185968) | Hydrothermal vent microbial communities from Mid Atlantic Ridge, Atlantic Ocean - 354-166 | ecosystem: Environmental > Aquatic > Marine > Hydrothermal vents | place: Atlantic Ocean: Mid... | reverse complement strand
CGGCACAAGACTATTTTACTGCCCCGCCCTCACAAGCCGGTGCCGGCGCGCTTATTCCGGATGACTGGGATTTAAGCGAGCCAGAGCCAATGGTGGCCCCGGCACCTGCCCCCCAAGCCGCGCCGGCCCCGCAGGCAGCCGCCCCCGCGCCAAGTGCGCCGGCTTCTGGTGACGCCGCGCGGGCGTTTTTGGCAGCCGCCAAAACCGGCGAAGATTTGAGCGATACCGACCTTGTGGCCTCTATGGAGCGCGCGGGGGCGGCTTACCGCGTGATGGTTGAGGGGCTGCGGGATGTGCTGATGACCCGCGCCTCGATAAAATCGGAATTTCGCCTTGGGCAGACCATGATCTCGCCGGATGGCAATAATCCGATCAAGTTTTCGGTGAGTGGCGACCAAGCGGTGGAGGCGATGGTCAAGCCCAATATGCCCGGATATCTGGAGGCTTCAACCGCCGCCACCGAGGCGGTGAATGATATTAAGGCCCATGAAGTGGCGATGATGACAGGCATGCAAGCCGCGATTAAAACCCTGTTGGAGCGTTTTGATCCGGCGCGGCTTTCTGAAAAGATAGAGGCCAAAAAGAGCCTTTTTGGTGGCGGCAAGGCCAAGCGTTGGGACGTGTTTGAAAAAATGTATGGCGAAATCGCGGCCGAGGCTGAAGACGATTTTCAGGCGCTTTTTGGTAAGGCTTTTGCTAAAGCTTATGAAGAACAATTGCGCAAACTGCGCTAAGGTGGGCGGGAGACCGCCATTTGGGAGATGTAAAACGTGGCTTGGGATAGTAAAGTTGTATGGAGTGAGGGGCTGTTTTTGCAGCCGCAACACTTTCAGCAAAATGACCGATATGTGGAATCTCTGGTGGGAGGCTTGGCAGGCAGCCTGAGCCCGCACGCATGGGGCGTGAGCGAGCTGACGATCGACGACGAGCTGCTGCGGCTTGGTAAATTTGCAGTGAAATCAGTGAGTGGGCTTACGCCGGATGGCGCGTTGTTTCGGGTGCCTGCGGCCGAGGGGCACCCCCCCAGCATGGATGTACCGGAAAACATTAAAAACACCGTTATTTACCTCACCATCCCCACCCGCCGCCATGGGGCGACGGAAGTGGATATGTCTGGCGCCGAGAAATCTGCCGCGCGCTATGCGCCGAGCGAAATCGAGATCACCAATGCGGTGGGCAACCAGAAAACCCCCGCCACCCTCGCCGTGGCCAAGCTGCGGCTGGAATTTGCCTTGGAAATGGACGACATGTCCGACCGCCTCGCCATTCCGATTGCGCGCATTATCGAGGTGAAATCGGATAAAGAAGTGGTGCTGGACCGCGCCTTTATCCCGACCTGCCTTGATATTCGCGCCTCGACCACTTTGGCGGATTTTATCCGCGAGGTCGAGGGGTTGCTCGGGCATCGCTCGGATGCGCTTTCGGGGCGTTTGGTGGAAAGCGGGCCGGCAAAGGCGGCGGCGGAAATCACCGATTTTCTGCTGCTGATCTGCGTTAACCGCTACCTGCCGCAAGCGCGGCATCTGTCGGCTCTGCAAAACGCCCATCCGGCGATGATCTACCAGTTTCTCATTGGCCTCGCGGGCGAACTTTCCACCTATATGGACAGCAGCAAAAAGCCGCCGGTTTTCCCGTTTTATCAGCACGAAAACCTCACGGCGACCTTCGTGGATGTGATGCGCGCCTTGCGGCAATATCTGTCGGCGGTGCTGGAGCAGAACGCGGTGCAAATTCCGCTGGAAGCGCGCAAATACGGTATTTCGGTGGGTATGATCGCCGACAAACGCCTGCTGCAAGGCGCGAGCTTTATTATGGCCGCCAAGGCCGATGTGCCACCCGAAACCATCCGCAAGCACTTCCCGACGCAAGCCAAGCTGGGGCCGGTGGAGGGCATTCGGCAGTTGGTGAACTCGGCCCTGCCGGGCATTGGAATGCGGCCTATGCCCGTGGCCCCGCGGCAAATTCCGTTTCATGCGGGGGTGACGTATTTCGAGCTTGATCGCAGCGGCGAGCTTTGGAAGCAGTTGCAAAGCTCGGGCGGCTTGGCGGTGCATGTGGCGGGTGATCTGCCCGGGCTGCATATGGAATTATGGGCTATCAGAAATGGCTAAGGGAGCACAGACATGAGCAATGATGATGACCCGTTTGCCGAGCCGGATGACACGGAAAAAACGATTGTAAACCTGCGCCCGGGGGGCCGTGCGCCCGCCCCGCAGCAGCCTGCCTATGCGCCGCCGCCCCAGCAGGGCGGCTTTGGCCAGCAGCCGCCACCGCAACAGCAAGGGTTTGGCCAGCCGCAACAGGGCTTTGGGCAGCAACAGCCGCCCATGCAACCCGCCCAGCCGCAAATGCCCCGGCAGCCGCCCCGCGCCGCCGAGGCCAGCTTTGCCCTTACAGGCATGAACACCCTGAACGCCGCCGCCAGCCAGATTTTTGCCCTGATTGGCCGGATCAGAAACCGCGCCCAGCATAATGATCCAGCGGCTTTGCGCAACGCGGTGGTCAAGGAAATTCAGGCCTTTGAGCAGCGCTGCCTGCATGCGGGCGTGCCGGCCCAGCAGGTGAATATCGCGCGCTATCTGCTCTGCGCTACCGTTGACGATGTAGTGCTGAATACCCCGTGGGGCGGAAGGTCTGTCTGGACCACGCAAAGCATGGTCGGCACTTTCCACAAGGAAACCCATGGCGGTGACCGCTTTTATGACCTGCTCGCCCGCATGGAGCAGGACCCCGCCAACAACCTTGAAATGCTGGAATTTATCTATGTGTGCCTGAGCCTTGGCTTTGAGGGCCGCTTGCGGGTGGAGAACCAGGGCACCGACAAGCATATGCGCATCCGCGAGGGGCTGGCGCGGCTTATTCGGGCGCAACGGGGCGATCAGGAACATGCGCTTTCGCCCTTCTGGAAGGGTGTGAAGCTGGCGCATAAAGCGCTGAATATCTGGAAGCCGCTCTGGATCACTACGGGGGCCTTGGTGCTGGTGCTGACGGGCGCTTTTGTGGGCCTTTCCTATGCCCTGACAGGCGAAACCGAGCGCCTGCAAGGCACGCTGGCCACCCTTGGCACCCCCGGGCCTGTTGAGCTAACCCGCCGCGCCCCGCCGCCCCCGCCCCCGCCTCCTGCGCCGGAGGCTGAGGAGCGTCTGGATGTGGTGACCGGTTTTTTGCAGGCCGAAATCGACGAGGGCATCGTAACGGTGTTCGAGCAGGGCAACACGCTGGTGATCCGCATTGCGGGGGCCGAGATGTTTGGCCCCGGAAGCGACCATTTGTCGGCTGGCTACCCCGAGCGCTTGGCCCGTGTGGCCGCGGCGCTGAATGAACAACCGGGCAGGATTATTGTGGCCGGCCACTCTGATAGCATCCCGATTTCCACCGCGCGGTTCCCGAATAACCAGGTGCTTTCGCTCAGGCGGGCCGAGGCGGTGATGGAAGCGATTGCCGGTGAGCTGGATGACCCGAGCCGGATGAGCGCCGAAGGGCGCGCCGAAAAAGAGCCGATTGCCGATAATGGCACCCGCGCAGGGCGGGCGCAAAACCGCCGCGTTGAAGTGATTTTGGTGAAATAGGGCTGAGTTATGATCCGATACCTACGTAAAATATTCGCTTCACTGCTTTTTGCTTTGCTGTTTTTTGGCTTGGCGCTCTCGCTGGTGATCTGGTTTTTTGGCCCGCTGCTTATGCTTGGCAGCTGGCAGCCCTTTGGCACCGTATTTGCCCAGATTATGTGGATCATCGGCATCTGGGTGTTTGTCTTTCTGGTGCTCATCACTCGCTGGCTGCTGCGTCGCCGCCGCGAGAACAAGATGGGCGACGAAATGGTCGCCGAGGATGATGACGAGGACGACGACGCGGTTAAGGAAGAGCTGAAAGAAATGCGCACGCGCATGAAAGACGCGCTGAAAACCCTGCGCAAATCCAAGCTTGGCGGGCGCAGTATTTATCAGCTGCCGTGGTATATTATCATCGGCCCGCCGGGGGCGGGGAAAACCACGGCGATTGTAAATTCCGGCCTCAAGTTTCCGCTGGCCGACAAGCTGGGCATGAAGGCGCTGGGCGGGGTTGGTGGCACGCGCAATTGTGACTGGTGGTTCACCAATGAGGCGGTGCTGATTGACACAGCGGGCCGCTACACCACGCAGGATAGCGACGAGGATGCCGACAGCCAAGCCTGGGGCGGCTTCCTTAAAATGTTGCGCAAATTCCGCAAACGCCAGCCGATTAACGGCGCGATTGTGGCGATTTCGCTGTCGGACCTTTCGATGCAGGACCCGCAACAGCGCAAGCTGCACGCCGATTCCATTCGGCACCGTTTGAAGGAATTGCGCGAGAAGCTCGGGGTGCGCTTTCCGGTGTATATCCTGTTCACCAAGGCCGACCTGATTGCGGGCTTTTCGGAGTTTTTCGAAAACCTGTCGCGGGAGGACCGCGAGCAGGTCTGGGGCTTTACCTATAAGTTCAAAAAGGGCAAGAAGGCCCCCGAGCCGATGGCGGCGTTTGACGAGCAATTTGCGGCGCTGCTTAACCAGATCAACAACCTGTCGCTGGAGCGTTTGCAACAGGAGATGGACCCGCAACGGCGCGGGCTGATTTCGGGCTTTGCCCAGCAAATTGCCTCGCTGCAATCGGTGGCCAAGGAGTTTCTCAACGAGGTATTTCAGGAGGATAAATTCAGCGACCGCCAGCTTTTGCGCGGGGTTTATTTTACCTCGGGCACGCAAGAAGGCACCCCGATTGACCGGCTGATGATGGGCATGGCCCGCACCTTTGGCATTGGCCGCCAAGCTATTGGCACCGGCGCAGGGCAGGCGAAAAGTTACTTTCTAAAGCGCTTGCTGGACGGGGTGATTTTCAAGGAAGCGGGGCTGGTTTCGGCGGATGACAAGGTGGCGCGGCGCTACAAGTGGTTTGTGCGCCTGTCTGTGACCGCGGCCATTTTGGTGGCGGCGGCCATCGGCACCCTTTGGGGCTTGAGCTTTGTGGGCAATAAAGAGCTGATCGCCACCGCCACCGAGCGCACCGAGCTTTATGACCAACTGGCCAAAAACGTGCCGACCTCACCGATAGACGACGTGGACCTCACACAAATTGTGGCCCCGCTGGACCTGTTGCGCAATGCGCCCGGCAACCCCGCGCAAGGCGATATAGAACCACCACGCGCGCTGACCTATGGCCTTTATCAGGGCGACTATATCGGCAATGAAGCGGCGCTGACGTACCGCAATGCGCTGAACCAGATGATGCTACCGCGCTTGCTGCTTAAGCTGGAGCGGCAAATGCAGGGCAACCTCAACAACCCCGATTTCCTGTTTGAGGCACTTAAGGTTTACATGATGCTGGGCCTGCAAGGGCCGATGAACGAAACCTTGGTCACCGAATGGATGCGCGCTGACTGGGCGCAAACCTACCCCGGCGAAGGCAATGCCAAGCTGCGGGAGGCGCTGATGGACCACCTGACCGCGATGATCAACCAGCCAATGCGCGAAATCGGCCTGCATGGCCCGATGGTGACGCAAATCCAGACCCTGCTGGCCGAAAAGCCGGTTTCCCAGCGGATATATTCCTCGATCGTCAACAGCCCGCCCGCCAAAGCCCTGCCGGCGTGGCGGATTTTGGAAGAGGGCGGTCCGCTGACGTCGCGGGTTATTATCCGGCCCTCAGGTGCGCCGCTGAGCGAAGGTGTGGAGGGAATTTTCACCAAAAACGGATTTTACAACGTGTTCCTGCCCGCTGCGTTGGATGTGGCACAGCAGCTAAAATCTGAAAACTGGGTGCTGGGAGAACGAGGCGAAGACCTGAGCGACCCCAACGCCCTTACGCGGATCGCGCGGGATGTGCTGGACCTTTACTATACCGATTATATCGATGCCTATGAAAGCGTGCTCGGCGATATTGACATAAAGCCCATGGGCGCGGTGAGCGAGGTTGTCGATACGCTCAATGTGCTATCGGGGCCGAATTCGCCGGTGGCCAAGCTGCTGAAATCGGTGGAAAACCAGACACGGCTGACCCAGCGGGAAAGCGGCGTGAATGTGGATGGTGCGGTGGAAGATGTGGCTGGATTTGCGGGGAATGAACTGTTTGACGCCCAATCGGTGCGCACGCAGGCCTTGCTGCAAGTGCTGGCAAGCAGCGCCACCTCTGCCGGGCAAGAGGCCCCGCCGCCCGAGGGCACGGTGGTGGAGCAGCGGTTTAAATGGCTTAACGAATTTGCCGTGGGGATCGAGGGGGCACCCAGCCCGCTGGACGAGGTTATGGCCAAGCTCACCAACCTTTATCAAGAGCTGAACCGGCTATCGATCAGCGGCGGCAATGCCAACCTTGAGGGTGGCGCCGGCACCGAATTGCAGCTGCTTCTGGGCCGGATGCCCGACCCGATGAAGCGCTGGGTGGAGCAGGTGACCTCGGGCAGTGCGGGGGCCGCCATTGGCGGGGCGCGCGCGGCGCTGAATGCCTCGTGGCAGGCACAAGTGCTGCCCACCTGCAACCGTGCTGTGAATAACCGCTATCCGTTTTTCAAAAACCAGCAGGCTGATATTCCGATACAGGAATTTGCGCGGGTGTTTGCCCCGCAGGGCCTGATCGACAAATATTTTCAGGATAACCTGATGGAATTTGTCGATACCACCGGCACCCCGTGGCGCTGGCGGCGGGTGCAAAACCAGGAACTGGGGATATCGGATTCAGTGCTGCGTCAGTTCGAGCGCGCGGCGCAAATTCGGGATGCGTTTTTCCTCAGCCCTGGCCTGCCGGTGGTGAGCTTTGATCTGAAAATCCTGAATTTGGACCCCAACGCGCGGCGGGTGCAATTGGCGATTGAGGGGCAAATTCTCGACTATCGGCAAAACCAGCCGGCGCAGGATATTCCGATGCAATGGCCCGCCGATGGTGGCCCCACGCAGGTGGTGCTGGAGCCAAAACGGCGCAACGCTGAAAACGCCATGGCCTTTGATGGCCCGTGGGCGCTGTTTCGCATGCTGGACGCGGCCGAAGTGCGGCGCACGCAGGTGGCGGACCGCTCCCGCGTGATCTTCAATATCGGCGGCCGGATTGTGAGCTTCCAGCTGCGGGCGGGGGCGGCGTATAACCCGTTCCAGCTTAGTGCGCTTACTAATTTTCGCTGCCCGAGCTCGCTTTAATGAGCGCGGCGTTTGGATATTTTGGCAAATTTCCAGCGCTGGGTGATTTTGTGCGCGGCAACGTGAGCCGCCGCTTTGTCGAGGCGTGGGATAGCTTTTTGCAAGCGGGCTTTCTGGCCAGCCGCGAGGCCCTTGGCGAGGGCTGGCATGGGGCCTACCAAACCGCCCCGATCTGGCGCTTTGCCCTTGGCGAGGCGGTGATCAAAGGCGGGCCATATTACGGGGTGATGATGCCCTCGCAAGATGCCGTTGGGCGGCTGTTTCCGCTGACGTTAGTGGCGCAAGGCGCGCCTGCGCCGCTGAACGACGGCAGGTTTTTCATTCCGGTCGAGGACGCCGCGCTGAATATGCTCGATAGCCTGCGCGGCAAACCGGAGCTGGAGGCGATGTTGGCCGCGCTGCCCGAGGCTGGCGCGACCACGCCCATTGCCCCTTCGCAAAGTCACTGGCTTTCAGCCCCCGGCGAAGATTATGGCGACCCGTTGGGGCTGGCCACCACAGGCCTGCCCGTGGGGCGCGCTTTTAATACTTTATTAAATCAAGACACAGGTGATTGGACCGGAGAAATATTAACAGGGGACTTGGCATGAATTTTTTTCATCACTGCGCCAAAACCGATGTCGGCTTGGTGCGCAAGGTTAACGAAGATTCGATGATCTCGGTGCCGGAACTGGGCATGTTTGTGGTCGCCGACGGTATGGGCGGCCATGCGGGCGGTGATTTTGCCTCGCAATGCATTGTGAACCGCATTGGCCAGATTGACCAAAACCTGCCCTCGGGCGAGGTGATGAAAGCCATGCGCAGCGCCATTCTGGAAGCGCATTACGAAATTCTGGCCGAGGCCGAGCGCCGCGGCGGCGGCACCATTGGCTCCACTGCCATCGGGCTTATCCTTTCCGAGCCGCATTTTGCCTGCCTCTGGGTGGGCGATAGCCGCCTATACCACATGCGCAACGGCAAAATGACCCAACTTTCCCGCGATCATTCCTTGGTGAATGATCTGCTGGAGAGCGGCCAGATTACCGAGGAAGAGGCGATAAACCACCCGCATGGTAATGTGATTACGCGCGCCGTGGGCGTGGGCGACACGGTGGAAATTGACAAGCTGCGGGGCACCTATGAAGCGGGCGACCGCTTTTTACTGTGCTCCGACGGGCTTAGCGGCTTTGTGACAGATGAGGTGATTGCGCAATTTATGAGCACCGCGCCGATTACCAGCCTGTGCAACGAGCTGATAGAACTTGCCAAAGAAGGCGGCGGGCGCGATAATATCACCGCGATTGTTATTGAAATTCCCGACTATTTTTAGCCTTCCATAACCTGCATTTGAAATGAACACCCTATGAGCCAGCCGCCATCTTCCACGGTCAAATCCCTGCGCCTCGCCCTTTCTGGGCTAGAGGTGCTGCTGGGCGAGGTGCAAAACGGCATGCAGGCTCATGTGGAGGCGGCGCTTGATATTATTCAAAGCGGCACGGGGCGGCTGATTGTGGTGGGCATTGGCAAAAGCGGCCATATCGGGGCCAAGCTGGCAGCGAGCTTTGCCTCCACCGGCACGCCGGCGTTTTTTGTGCACCCGACCGAGGCCAGCCACGGCGACCTTGGCATGATCGCGCGGGAAGACGTGGTGATGCTGATCTCGAAATCCGGTGAAACCAGAGAATTGCAGGATATCATCGCCTATTGCAAACGCTTTGGCATGAAGATGATAGCGCTGACAAGCGGCGCGGATAGCCTCGTGGGCCGCGCGGCTGATGTGGCACTGGTGCTGCCCGCGGTGCGCGAAGCCTGCCCGAATGACCTTGCCCCGACCACCTCCACCCTGCTGACCATGGCCTTGGGCGATGCGCTGGCCGTGGCCTTGGTTGAGCGTCGCGGGTTTTCCGAGCGCAACTTTTATGATTTTCATCCCGGTGGCAAGCTGGGGGCGCAGCTGGTGCCTGTGAGCGAAATTATGCTGGTGGAAAACCTGCCCTTGGCGCTGGAAAGTGCCAGCATTAACGAGGCTCTGGGCGTGCTCACCAAAGGCGCGCTCGGGGTGGTTGGCATTACCAATGGATCCGGCGCGCTTACCGGCGTGATCACTGATGGCGACGTGCGCCGCTACCTTGAGCGCTCCGCCGAGCGCTCGATGAAGGCGGCATTGTGGGAGACCACGGCGCGCGAAATTATGAGCCAAAGCCCTGTTACGATTCCCCCCGATACCATGGCGGTCGAGGCGCTCGCCCGGCTGCAATCGCACAAAATTTCGGTGCTGTTTGTCGAGGCCGCTGGCCGCCCTGTCGGCATTGTCACCTTCCTGTCGCTGCTGCAAGCGGGGGTCGCCTGATGGTCACTATTGTTATTCCCGCCCGCTTTCAAAGCCAGCGTTTTCAAGGCAAGCCCATGGCCATGCTGCGCGGCGCTACGGGGATTAAAAAATCCCTCATCCAGCGTAGTTGGGAGGCGGGGTGCGCTGTGCCGCAGGCTGAACGTGTGATTGTGGCCACCGATGATAACCGTATCGCCGAGCACGCCCGCGCTTTCGGGGCCGAGGTCATGCTAACCTCGCGGCAGGCCGCCAACGGCACCGAGCGCTGCGCCGAAGTGGCCACCCGCCTGCCCGAGGCGGAGCTGATCGTGAACCTGCAAGGCGATGCGCCCTTGACCCCGCCGGAATTTGTAACCGCCGTGATTGCGGCGATGGCGGGCGAGGATATGGCCACGCCTGTGTTGCGCGCCGATGCCCAAACCCTGCACCGCCTGCAAGCCGACCGCAAGCAAGGCATGGTTGGCGGCACCACAGCGGTGTTTGATGCCAACCACCGCGCGCTTTATTTCTCCAAAGAAGTGCTGCCGTTTTCCGATGTCCTCGGGCCATCGGATGCTGTGTTCCATCATGTCGGCCTTTATGCCTATCGCCCCGAGGCCTTGCGCCGCTATGCCCGCTGGCCCATGGGGCGGCTGGAGCGGATAGAGGGGCTGGAGCAGCTGCGCTTTCTGGAAAACGGGGTGGCGGTGAAATGCGTTGAGGTGGAGGCCAAAAACCGGGTATTCTGGGAGGTGAACAACCCGCAAGACATCGAGCGGGTGGAAAAGGCGCTGGCGGAAATGGGGATAGCATGATGAAAACCGTTCATGTCGGGGGGGTGGCCTTTGCCAATACGGCCCCGTTTTCGCTCATCATCGGCCCGTGCCAGATCGAGAGCCGCGACCACAGCCTGCGCATGGCCGA
>Ga0256839_1006370_pt1 | contig 10354 bp, 9 predicted proteins | sample 354166metaG_FD_185968 | JGI IMG/M metagenome (GOLD analysis project Ga0256839, IMG submission 185968) | Hydrothermal vent microbial communities from Mid Atlantic Ridge, Atlantic Ocean - 354-166 | ecosystem: Environmental > Aquatic > Marine > Hydrothermal vents | place: Atlantic Ocean: Mid... | reverse complement strand
CGAGCGCGGCGTGTTGCGCAGCTATTTGTTGAACACCTACACGGCGCGGAAGCTCGGCCTGAAAACCACCGGCAACGCCAGCCGCGGCCTTACGGGCAACGCCGGCGTCGGGCACGGCAACCTCTTCGCCGAGCCGGGACGAGCGGCCCCGCAGGAGTTGATCGGCGGCATCCGGAGCGGCTTCTACGTCACCGAGCTGATCGGCTTCGGTGTGAACACGGTCACCGGCGAATACTCCCGGGGCGCCGCCGGTCTGTGGATCGAGAACGGAGAGCTGGCCTACCCGGTCTCCGAGGTGACCGTTTCCGGGAACCTGCGCCAGATGCTGGAGGCCATCGAGGCGGTGGCCAACGACCTGGAGTTTCGCACCGCGACGGCGTCTCCAACGCTGCTCGTCGGCGAGATGACCGTCAGCGGGCAATAGCGGAACCGGCCTGGGTTTGCAGTCCGCCGGGGAGGGGGTAAAGTTAGGAGAGACGCCATGCTTCCTACGACTGAACCGCGGCGGGCGCGCCCTGTCGCCCTCGTCCTCGTACTCGTTCTTGCCCTGGTGATCGCCGGAGTGCTGTGGTGGTGGCTGAGCCGTCCCATCGACCTGACGGAACGCTTGCCCGTTCTGACGCCGGAAGCCAAGGCGTACGTGAAGCACTTGAAGCTCAGCGAGGTGGAGATGAAGGCCACCGAGAACGCGCTGGGCCAAGTGCTGGTGGAGATCCTCGGCCGCATCACCAACACCGGAACCCGGCCGGTGAAACGCGCCATCCTGCAATGCGTCTTCTACGATCCCTACGGCCAGGTGGTGGCGCGGGAGCTGGTGGCCATCGTGAGGGAAAAAGACGGGGTGCTCTACCCCGGCGAGACGCGGAAGTTCCGGTTGCCTTTCGACGCGCTGCCGGACACCTGGAACCAGACGATGCCGCAGCTCGTGATTGCGGAGATCGTCTTCGGAGACGAGTCCTGATGGCCCAGGTGTTGGTGGTGGACGACGACCCGGACCAGACGGAGATCCGGGCGCTGATTCTGGAGAAGTTCGGCCATGCGGTGCGGACGGCTGGCAGCGTGAGGGAAGCCGTCGAGGAGTTTCGCAACGGCGAGCCCGACGTGGTGGTGATGGACCTGCGGCTGCCGCGGAGCGAGGACGGGGCGGAGCTGATCCGGGCGTTGCGGAGGCTTTCGGCGTCGGTTCCGATCCTGGTGATTTCCGGCTGGCCGGAAGATCTGGCGAGCCGCCCCGAGGCGCAGATGATCGACCGGATCTTGCGCAAGCCCATACGGACCCAGGATCTGGTGGGTTACCTCAACGAGGTGGCTTGAGGGTGGAAGAGCTCCGCTCGCGGCTCGAACGGGAGGGAACGGTCCGGATCGGCGTCAAGGTGGTTCCCAGGAGCTCCCGGACGGGCCTGGCGGAGAAACTGCCCGGGGGAATCTACAAGATCCGGGTCGCCGCCCCGCCTGAAAAAGGCAAAGCCAACGCCGCTCTGTGCGAGTACCTGGCGAGGGCGCTGGGCGTCCCCAGGAGAAACGTGGCGGTCGAAAGCGGACACTCATCGCCGCTCAAGCGGGTCCGGATCACGGCGGCCGGCCGGGAGGGTTGACGCCGGTCACTCCGGGCGCCGGCGGGACTCCGGCGGTGCGGGCGGCTTGCCCGCCCCGGCCTTCACCCACTGCTTGGCGCGCCGGTAGTCCCGGAGCAACTGTTCAGCGATCTGCCGGGCCACGTCGGCGCTGGCGCTGCGGAACTTGGTCCCCCGGCTCTCGGCCACCGCCGACCAGATGACGTCGCCTTGGGCGTCCACGATGCGCACCGCCGCCGTGGCCTCGTGCCGGCGCTCGGTGGTCCGGGAAGCCTCGTCCTGGCCGATGGTGGAACTGGCGTAGAGGCCGCCGCTGCGGCGGGCGGTGGAACCGGAGCGGGAAGAAGAGCCGAGCCCGATCGTCCCGCGGACGCTCACGCCGTCACGGTAGTCGTGGGTCTCGGTGTAGATGAGGTCCTCGGCGGAGCCGCGCAGGACGGCGTCGGCCCGGTCGGGGTTTTCCGTGATCACGAACAGCCCGGCGCGCTGGATGCCGGCGACGATCATGTCCCGGATCTGGCCCGCGGCGTCGCCGCCGCCGAGGGGCTCGACGTAAAGGCGGCGGATCTCGAGCAGCTTCGCGGGTGGAGGAGGAGCCGACGGTTTGGCGGCCGGAAGCGCGGGCAGCGGCGCCGCACCGGCGCGCTCACCCTGACCATCCTGCGCTCCAGCCGCGAACGCGAACAAGAGGACCAGAACCACCGCCCGCACAGGCATCCTGGAAGATCTAGTGGCCCGGGCGAAAGCTTCGTCTCACGGAAAAGACCACGTGGTTGCGCCGGGAGCCCGCCGGCCGCACGATAGGGACTATGGGGAGGACGGCGCTGGGGCTAGTGTTGGCCGCAGCGGCTTTGTGGGCGGCGGCAGGCGAGAAGCAGTGCGCCCCGGCGCCCCTAGCCCGCATCCTGACGGAGCGCCTGCAGCGCTGGAATTCTGAGGAGCGGTACCGGATTCTGCTCGAGCCGGCCCGGGTGCGGCGCCTGCACCGGGAGTTGAGCGCGGCGGTCCCGGATCTGGAACTCGACCACGTCGCCTGCGCGCTGGCGGCGGGCGCCGCCGGGCGGCTGGAAACGGTCCGGCGGCTCGAAGCCCTGATCGAAGCCTACCGGTCCGAGCCCCGGCCGGTGGAGGTCTCGATGGTGCTGATGGGGGTCTTCAGCCGGCTCCCGGACCGCGTGCTGCTCGAAGTGGTGGACCGCTATCAGGCCCGGGCCTGCCGCACGCCGGAGCCCGGGAGATTCGAGCTCAGGGTAGCCGCCGACGCCCTGGCCTCGGCGAGCCGCGAAGCGAGAATCCGCTTCATCGAATCGGTGCTGAAGCTCTACGGGCCGGGCTCGGCCGTCTACTACAAGACCGAGGCGAACGACTGCCTGGTGATCGTTGACCGCGAGCTTGCGTATGCCGCCTTGGGCACATTGCCGGAAGAGTTGCGGAAACCGTACGAGAGGCGGTTCGAAATCTTCCACCGCTGAACCGCGGGCGGCGAAGCCAATGCGGATTCGGCCCCTGGACAGACTTCCGGCAATCATGACTTCTCGGGTAGACTGAGAAGCAGTGATGCACGGCAAACTCGTTCTCGCGCTGATGGCGGCCGCGGCAGCGGCGTTCGCCCAGGACCAGCCCCGGGAGCCCAACGTCCTGATGATCACCGTGGACACGCTCCGGGCGGACCATCTCTCTTGCTACGGCTACCACCTGAAGACCTCGCCGAACATCGACAAGCTCGCCGAGGAAGGCGTCCGGTTCGCCGACGCGAACACGACCATTCCGCTGACGGGTCCGGCGCACATCTCGCTGTTCACCAGCCGCTATCCGCAAGAGCACGGGGCCCGCATCAACGGGCTGGCGCACAACGAAGAGATCAAGCTGTTGTTTCTGCCGCAGATCCTGCGGAAGTTCGGCTACCGGACCGCGGCCTTCGTCAGCGCCTGGCCGCTCACCGGGAGGCTAACCCACCTCGACCGCTGGTTCGACCTCTACGACGAGGACATGCCGCGCACCTACCAGATGTTCAACTCCCAGCGCTGGGCCGAAGACGTGGCGCCGCGGGCCATGCGGTGGCTCCAGGCCAACGAGCACCAGCCGTTCTTCCTCTGGGTGCACTTCTTCGATCCGCACGAGCCTTACGATCTGCGGGCGGCCTTCGCCGACATCGAGCAGATCGGAGAGCCGCGTCCCCGCGCGCCGGAAATGGAGACCGAGGAGGCCCGGGAGCGGGTGCGGCGGTACGATTCCGAGATCCGCTACGCGGACCATTGGATCGGCGAGATCCTGAAGACCGTGGACCGGCTGGGCCTGCGGGAGAACACGCTCGTAGTCCTGCTTTCGGACCACGGCGAGAGCCTGGGCGAACACGACTACGTGGGGCACGGACGGCAACTCTACCAGCCGATCGTTCACGTGCCGCTGATCTTCCGGTATCCGGGCAAGATCCCGGCCGGCAAGGTGATCGATACGGAAGTCTCGATCCTGGACGTGACGCCGACGATCATCGATCTGGCGCTCCGGCCCCACCACCCGGATCTCGAGCTTCCGGTGAAGCTCGGCGGGCGCAGCCTGGCGGCCAGCCTGACGGGCGGCCCTGCGCCGGACCAGCAACTGCTGCGCTACGTCACCTTCGCCGGCCGGAAAGGCTGGATGCCGAAGTTCCTCGTCGATCTGTTCGTCGATTTCAAGGGGCTTCCGCTCAAAATGGGCCAGCGGCTCGGCAATCGAAAGGTGATCTGGACGCCGAAGAAGAAAGACCTGGAGATCCTGAACATCGCCCGGGATCCCTTGGAGCTGCGGCCGGCCAAGCCCCCAGCCGGCTCTCCGCAATACCGGGCCGAGACGGCGCGGTTGCGGCGCTGGTTCGAACAGACGGCCGCCGCCGCCGGCGAAAACCGGATGACCGAGAAGGACATCAAAGTCCTCAAGAGCCTGGGCTACCTGCAGTAGCCTACCGCGCGAATCCGGGGACTGTTCTTCGGACCGCTCAGCCGAGCAGCTTGTTCACTTCCCTCATCACGGCGAAGGCGTCGGCCACATAGAGGACATCGGCTTTGCCCTGGGCCCAGCCGCAGTTCGGATCCAGATTCACCGCCCGGCGCTCCTTGATGAAGCGCCAGCCCACGACGTGCGGTTCTTCGCCGTGGCAGCACGTGGCGAGGCCCTTGGGATGGCGCGGCGTGGAACCGGTCTGGCCGACCTGGTGCAAGTGGGTGAGGAACGGCAGTACCGCCTGGCCCTCGCTCGAGAGATCGACGAGGGACTTGCTGGAGCCCAGCGAGCACTTCGTTTTGCGCACGAAATCGAGGATCAGCTCGGCGGCTTCCTCTACGTGGGCCTGGCCGTCGGCCTGCTTCTTGGTCCACCCGGCTCCGGCGACGAAGAGCAGATCGGCGTCGGGGCGGATGGTTTGCTCGCCGGCCTCCGGAGCTTCGACGCCCACCACCTTCGTCCTCTCCCATGCCTGGGAGGTCTCGACCGGCACGGTCTCCACGGCGGCCTCGCCGGCCTCTCCGGACCAGGCCGCGACGTTGCCGGCGTCGAGCAACAGCGCCCACGGGCGGCTCCGGCGGCTCTGCACGGCCTCGATCCGCTGGCGGTAATACCAGCGGCGCACCCGGAGGGCGCCGGCGGCGGCTTCGATACCCGCGATGTGCGTGTCCACCGCCGCACCCAGGCGGTGCGCCGCGCCGGGCAGGGCGCGCATCCAGCGGGAGTCGGCGGGCGCGAGAATCAGGGTGGCCTCCGCGCGCCGGGCCAGGGCTTCGGCCGCGGCGGCGTCGGAAGCGTACCGCGGCGAGGCGAACGCGTCCCCGGAGACGGCCAGGAACTTCCCCGCCCCGCAACCGGCCACCTGCCGGGCGGCATCCTCCACGTTGCGGCCCACCAGACCGACCGCCCAGGAAGCGCCGGAGAGCGCGCAAGCCAGCCGGCGCGCTTGCTCGACAGCCTCGAGCCCCGCCTTGGCGAGTTTGCCCTCGCCGTCCACACCAAGCAGCAATAAGATCTTTTCCATCTCCGTCACCCCCGGATCCACTCGACGATCTCTTTGGCGATCTCTTCCGGCGAGAGATCTTTGACGACTCTGGTCTCGCGCCGCACCCTGGGCACCTGCGCACTGACGAACTCCAGCCTCGCGCTACCGAGGGTCGCCGGCTGGGCGCGCTGCAGCGCCGGCATGATCGCCCGCATGTTCTGCATGCCGATCTGCGGCTGGTTGGGCGGCTCCGGCAGCGTCCCGGTCGCCCAGCCGAGCAGAGCCGGGGGGCCGGCGCAGGTCGAGACCTGGTGGACGCCGCCCTCGATGCGCTCGAGGATCCGGAAAGAGCCGTCAGGCTGGATCTGGAGCACGTCCACGCCCTGGAACTGGTCGGTGATGCCCAGGATCTCCCCGACCATTTGCAGCGTGGCGCCGGCGCCGCGGGAGGCCGACTCCCAACCGCCGAAGACGAGCAGCCGGGAGCGGTCCAGCCCGGGAATCGCCTCGATGGCTTTCGCCAGGGCCGCCGCGGTCTCGCCGGAATCGATGAAGCCGGATGCCGGCCCGTCGAGCGCCACCAGCTCAAACGGCGCCTTCTGGGCGATGGTCATCATCACCTGCTGGAGCTTGGCCTTCGGGCTCAGGCTGACCAGCCAGACCTTGCTGCCGGGAGCGTTCTTAGCCAGGTGCGCGGCCTCGTAGAGGGCGTGCGCGGCCCAGGGGTCCAGCACCGCCGGCAGCATCATCTCGTTCTTCAAGGCGGGCCCCTGCGGACCCGTGACCGGTTCGAGGGTCTGCAAAGGATCCGGGACGATCCCGGCGCAGACGACGATGTGGTAACCGTTGCTCATAGTCTCCGTTCCTGTCTCCTGACCGCCGGATCAGTTCTCGGCCGAATGCAGGCCGCCCGGTCCGGCTTCAAAGCGGATGTTCTCCTCGGGGCAGTTCCAGAAGCAGGCGCCGCAGTGGACGCACTTCTCCCGGTCGAAGGCGGGCACGCCGTCCTCGCCCGGATGGATGGCTTCGCCGGAGCACATCTCGATGCAGAGGCGCGTGCCGCAGCTTTCGCACCGCTTCGGGTAGAGAAAGACGACGTGGTCGGCGACGCCGGCCGGGGCCTGGACTTTGCCGCCCATGAGCAGCGCATCCTGATGGCTCACCAGCAGCTTTCCGTCGTATTCGATCCTCGGCCACCCGCAGCGCTCCATCAGCGCATCGTGCAGAGGCTTTGCCTGGGCGGCGCACTCCTGCTTGATCTTTTCGATCTCCTCGCGGGGGATGCGGCCGGCGAAGAAATCCTCGACGCTTCGGACGCGTTCCCGCGGCGGCTTCGGCTTGCCGGGCACGCTCAGGCGGCCGCCGGTGAGCCCCGTCAGCCCCATTCCGAGGAACCCGGCGATCACCCCCCGGTGGAATCCGTCCCGAGCCTTCTCGGCGACACGGCTCTCCCGCTCCAGCCAGCTCCGCCGCCGGCGTTGCACATAGGTGCGCTCCAGGTTCTCCCGCGTGAACGTTTCGCCCTTTTCGAGCAGCTCGACGACCGCCTCGGCCAGCAGGACGCCGGTGGCCCAGGCCTCGTCCACGCCCGAGCCGGTCAACACGTTCGTCGAACCCGAACCCTCGCCGATGCGGGCGTAGCCGTCGCCGGCGAGGTACGGTTCGCCGCGGCGGCCGGACTCCTGGATCGACTTGGCGCCCCAGCTCCGCAGCGTCCCGCCCTCGAGGTAGCGCCAGAGATACGGGTGCCGGATGTAGTGCTGCAGGTACCGGTAGGCGGTCCGGGCAGGATTCTCGAACCAGGAGGGAACGAAGATGCCGGCGCTCGCCAGCCCCCCGGGGTGGACGTAGAAGAATCCGAAGATCTCCGGTTCGGGGTAGCCGATGGTGTGGAACACCGTGCCCGGCTTCAGATCCGCGCCCTCGGGCAACTCGACGACGAACTTCATGCCCACGGCCCACTCGTCGCGCCGGTGGCCTTCGGGCATGCCGAAGGCCTCGTCCAGCTTGCGGCCCACGGGGCCCGCCGGCCCGTCGCCGACTACCGTGAGGGCCGCCCGGATGTCCATCCCCGGCAGATAGCCGCCGGACGGTCTGCCTTCCCGGTCCACGCCCTGGTCGATCAGCCGGATGCCCGCCACGCGCCCCTCCTCGATGAGGGGCTCAGCCACCGGGGAGCCGGGCCAGAGCTGGACCATTCCGGTCATCATCACCTGCTGGCCGACCCAGGAGTTGAACTGGCCGATGGACATGACGAGCCCGCCGGTCTTGTGAAGGAACCCCGGCGTGTAAGGCAGCTCCACGGCGTCGTGTTCGCAGCCGAACAGCCGCGGGAAGGCCCGGATCAGCCGGTCGGCGAGACGCATCAGGAAGGGCCGGCGGGAGGCGCCGTGCGGATCGAGAAGATAGAGGACCTTTTCTTCGGCGATCTCGGCCGCCAGCGGGATCTGGGAAACGTCCAAGTCCGGGAAGCTCTCCCGGATGGCGCGGGCGCGGGTGGCCACGCCGGAGACGCCGAAGCCCAGGTCGTCGGCCCTCTCGTAGCAAACCACCTGGAGCGGCATCCCGTCCATCACCCGGCTGGAGAGCTGAGGAGCGTCGGTGCTCGAGAGCCGCCGCGCCAGTGTCGTCAAGAAGCCCCCGGCCGCCGGACCGAAGCCGACGCAAGCGATGTCCACTTCCATCTGTTGGCGGGCGGGTTCCGTCATCGTCGTTCCTGAGAACGGCCCTCACTGGGGATAGTCGAGCGCCGCGGGGATCATGACTTTGGTCAGGGCCTTGGCGGCCCGATCCTTGGAGAGCATGGCCCCGGTCTGGCAGGCGTCGAGGCGGACGCGGAGCTTCTGGTAGTCCTCGTAGCCGTCGAACTCGACGCAAGGCCCCGCTTTGGCCGGATGTGAGCCGTCGGGGGCGACGACGTCGGTGGCATACCCGGACATGCCGGGTACCAGGGAGTCGGCGGCCACTAGATCCGCTTCGCTCAGGCAAGCCTCGTGGTCGGCGTCGTCCCAAGCCGGGTGCCGGTTGTAGCCGAAGACCAGCTCAGCGCAGATCCGGCCCACCTCGCCGGCCGCTTTGGCGACGTGGGTGTGAGCCAGGTCCGTGAAGAATTGCAGCGTCCCGTCGAGCCCCTCGGCGACCACCGGATTCTCCGGGCCCTTCTCTTCCAGCTCGAGCACGTCGAGGATCTGCTGGCGCGTCGCCACCAGCCAGCAGAGGGCGTCGGCCAGGGGGAACGTCACGCCCTGGCGGGCGCCCTGAAACAGCTTGTTGCCGCGGGCGTCCTTGGCCTTCTGCAGGTGCCGCAGGGTCCACAGCCAGAGCTGCATCGCCGTGGCCAGGGCGCATGCGCCGGTGCCGGGGCGGCGGGAGGCGATGGCGCGCATCTCCCGGATCCAATTGGCGAACTGGGCCAGGAAGACCTCGTTGGTCATGGTGACGCTCAACTGCCGCCGCTGCACCGCCTCGGGCCCCTCGTAGGTGGCTTCGAGCTGCGCGTCCATCCACTTGTGGCCGAGGAAGCCGGGGCAGTCCTCGGTGATGCCGTAACCGCCCATCAGGCTCACGGCCTCCCGCAGCATGTTGGCCCCGTGGCCGGTATTCCACAGCTTCGCCGCCGGGCAGAGCACGTTGGCCAGGGCGTCGAGGACGAGGAACTGGACGATCTTGTCGTTCTTGAGTTCTTCGTATCGCGCCTGGTCGCGCTTGCCCTCGGGGCGGGCGTCGAGGTCGATGAACTCGAGGGCGTCCTTCTGCCGCCTGCGCAAGGCTTTGTACATCGCCGTGCCCCCGCTGACGCCCTGGGCCTTCAGGATCTCGTCCTTTTCGCGCTCCAGCGGATCGAGCACATCGAAGAGGCGGGCGGCGGCAAAGCCTAGCGATGCGGCGGCTTCGCCGGCGGCCCAGATGTCGATGACGCGATAGAGCACGTCTTCGCGCTGCTGCAGGCCCAGTTCGTAGCGGGGCGAGCCGGGCGGAACCGCGTCGCTGCCGCGGAACCGGTCCCGGTGGTAGCGGATCAGCGGCTCGATGGCCGAGAGCAGCTTGGCGGCGGTCATCAGGCCCACCGTCACCCGGGTGCGCCGGAAGACCGCCTCGATGATCTCGCCGTGGCTGTAACGCGGTACGAGCACGCCGTCCTTCACCTCGTAGCCGCCGATGATGCGCGAGGCCGGCACCTTGAGCTGGAAGATGGGATCGTTGGTGGCCGAAAGCTGATGGACGAGCTTCCGGGCGGGAGCGCCGCGGTCGAACAGCCCGGGGTCGCCCTCTTCGAGGATCACCATGCAAGAGCCTTTGATGCGGGGATCCGCCGAATCGACGGCCGCGGTGACAAAGTTGGCGAAGGCCATGTTGGTGATGAAGCGGCCCCGCTTGTTCACCTCCAGCACCGGCTCGCCGTTCTCGGGCCAGTCGGCAATCCGGATTTTGCCACCGAGGATTCCGGTTTCCACGCCCACGTAGGGCAGCGGCTCGGTCAAGGCGAAGGCGCCGCGCCAGGGGGGCCGGCCCGGACCGGGGCCGCCGGGCACAGCCAGGCTCATGTAGCGCCGCCGCTGTTCTTCGGTCCCCCGCTCGTGGATGGGAGCCAGCGCAAGCCCGGTGGCCAGCGCACAGGTGGCCGCGCCGCCGTCCACCCAGGCCAGCTCGAACGCCGCCAGGGCCATGGCCAGGTTCTTAGGCCCTTCGAGATAGCCGCCGTACTCCGGCTCGACGAACATCGCGGTGATGCCGGCGGCGTCGAACTCCTCGAGCATCTGCTGCTTCGCCTCGGTCCAGTCGTGGGAGTGGCGGGCGCCCTCGGCTACCAGCCGGG
>Ga0256839_1006369_pt1 | contig 10355 bp, 10 predicted proteins | sample 354166metaG_FD_185968 | JGI IMG/M metagenome (GOLD analysis project Ga0256839, IMG submission 185968) | Hydrothermal vent microbial communities from Mid Atlantic Ridge, Atlantic Ocean - 354-166 | ecosystem: Environmental > Aquatic > Marine > Hydrothermal vents | place: Atlantic Ocean: Mid... | reverse complement strand
CCTTTACTGGCATATCCCCTGAAAGTGTGTCGCGTGCGCCATTCAAGCACCAGCAAAAAGATCAGGTTTATCAACGTGAGGATGACCGAAACAAGCGCCGCTACATTCGTATTCCCGTTTGTTTTGTATTGATAGATCTGAACCGTAAGGAAGGGCTCGGTACCGCCAAAGAGAAGGGGAGCCGTAAAGCTTCCCATAGAAAGCATAAAAACAAGCAGGGCGGCATTCCGGATAGAGGGCATGAGCAGAGGAAGGATGATCTGCCGCACGATAGCACTTTCCGGAGCTCCCAGGTCACGGGCAGCCTCCAGAAGGGTCCGATCCAGTGTGTGAAGAGCCGCCAGCGCGAGCAGATAGAAGTACACGTAGAAGGCGTAGATGTGCACCAGGAGTACGGCAGGGAGACCTTCGAACGAGCCGGGCGGCAACGACACATGCCATACCTGTTGAAGCAGACGGGGAAAGAAGCCCGATTCTCCGTAGAGAAAGAGGAAGGAAAGTACTCCTACCAGCGGAGGAAGAGCCAGCGGCCAGGCGGCTATCAGCATGCCGACTTTACGGAGGGGGAAGTGGTAGCGGAAAAAGAGATAGGCTGCACCTGTTCCTATCAGACCGGCAAGAAGGACCGTAAGGAGCGATAGCAGCACCGAGTTAAACAGCGCACGTGCATGCATGCTGTTCCAGGCGGTGAGGTACTGCTGTACGGTGCCCGGCGTAAGTCCCTCCCGAAAGGTTTCCAGCAATGGATAGAGGACATAGCCGAGCAGGATACCCATCACCAGTACGTAAAGGACCCAGCGCAGCGGACGGGAAAGCATCGGTCTTCAGGGTCATTTCCCTGCCCTATGCCGTGGTCGGGAGTTTGTTTCTACCAGCGTGTTTATGTAGATTTCCCGGGGACGTATTTCGCGGGGTCCATGAAGGTAGCCTATTCTATACGGAAAGCCACACCGGCCGATGCCGAAACCCTTTCCCGCCTTATTCGTGCGCTGGCTGACTATGAGCGCCTGACGCATGAAGCCCTTCCGGATCCCCGGGCGCTGGCTTCCCATCTTGATCCGGATGCCTGCCCGCGGGTGGAAGCCCTGGTGGCTGAACTTGCAGACGGCAACGTGGTCGGGTTTGCCCTGTTCTTTCCGAATTACTCAACCTTTCTCACACGCTTTGGACTCTATCTCGAGGATCTGTTTGTGGAGCCGGCTTACCGGGGAAAAGGTATCGGGTTTTCCTTGTTTCATGAGGTTACGCGCATTGCTTATGAACGTGGATGTGAACGTCTCGAGTGGCAGGTCCTGCGATGGAATACGCCGGCTATCGCCTTTTACGAAAAGCTGGGCGCACGAAAGATGGATGACTGGATGACCATGCGCCTTACCCGAAAGGACATGCAAACCTTACTTCAGGGGACATCATCATGAATACGGAGGTTCAGGAGAAAATCCGCCAGGCGCTGGAGCGTTTTCGGGAGCAGCATCCCGTGCAGACCATGAAAATCGATGGGGCCTGGTGGGAATATCTGCTTACGGGTGAAGGGGAAGAGACGCTTGTTTTTCTGCATGGTATGCTGGGTTCGGTCGATGTATGGTGGCAGCAGATCCTGGCGCTGGAGGGTACTTATCGCATTCTGGCCGTTACCTATCCCGCCGTTCCCACGCTGGAGGGATTGACCGAGGGCGTGTGGCGCCTGATGGCGTACTATGGTATAGAAAAGGCCGCCGTCATTGGCTCCTCCATGGGAGGATACCTGGCGCAGTACATGCTTTCCCGATATTCGGAGAAATGGACGCATGTGGTGCTTGGAAACACCTTTCCTCCCAATGACCACATCGCCCGGGAAACACGCTGGCAGCGCCGCCTGCTTCCTCTCTTGCCCGAATGGCTTATCAAGCGTCAGATGCGCCGGCACATTGAGGAGGTTATCTATCCCAGCTCGGGGTACTCGGAAACGGTACGCTGGGTGTTGCTGGAACAACTACAGCGTATGCGAAAGGAAGACCTTCTGGCGCGGTACCGGTGTATCATCGAGCCGTTTTCACCGCCTCAACTGGGTGAGCAGGCTCCTCCCGTGCTTATTATAGAATCCGATAACGATCCCCTTATTCCTCCCTCCCTTCGGAATCTCCTGAAAAGCACCTATCCTACGGCCGGGGTATACACCTTTCATGAGGCCGGACACTTTCCCTACCTGAGCCATTCCGACGAATATACCCGGGTACTACAACGCTTTCTGGCCGGAGAGATCTAGTTTGCCGGCACAATCTCGCCTGTGGGCAGAATGCGCTCATTCGGTCCCGGCGGACGTGTGGGGAAATTGTCCAGCGGTACGGAGGGGTCACGATCCCTGGGTACGTAGTGCTTGTGATTGCCATGCGTAATTTCGGTATAAGGCCGGGTATCAAATACGCCGAGGGCATCGGCAAAGACAATACCGAGGAAAAGCAGCAGGACGGCCCAGAGGAAGAGGCGTGAACGTTTTCCCATGGCAAAACTTTTGGCTGATCGGAAGGTTATTTTTCGAAACTAACGGCTTTTCAGTCTGAAAGTTCTATGCGCCTGGCCCTTCTTGCCTGTACCGCTGTAGGCGTCTTCTACATGGCATCCGGAGTACGTGCACAGTGGGCGCATGTGAAGGGCTATGTGGTGGATGCACGCACGGGTGCCGGACTTGCCGGTGCGCATGTTCTGCTTCAAGGGAGGGATACACGCCAGGGAACGACCACGGACACCCGTGGAACGTTTGCCTTTGTCCACGTAGTTCCGGGCACCTACCGGATAAAGGTGTCGTTTGTGGGATATGCGCCCTACGAGGATACGCTGGAGCTTTCTTTCGGTCAGGTTGTTGAGCAACGCATTGCCCTTACGCCCGTCGTTGTGGAGACGCCCGTGGTGCATGTGTCAGGCTCCTCACGGAAAACTCCTGTGCCGCCCGGTCTTCTATACATTCATCCGGAAGAGCTACTTCGTGTTCCCACGCCCGATCTGAACGCCGATTTAGCCGCGTACCTTTCCATGCAACCCGGATTTGTCACCTCGGGGGGCGAAAAGCGGGCAGTTCTTCGTTCGAGGGGGAACTCCCGTTCAGAACATGTTTCTGGTCAACGGGATGGTGGTGTATCAGCCCTTCCATATCGTAGGGCTGTATTCGGTGATTCCGGCCGAGGTCCTTAATGAAGCCACCGTCTATGCGGGGGGATTTCCGGCGCGGTACGGGGCACGACTTGCCTCGGTCATCGATGTAACCCTGCGGCATGGAAGCAAGAAGCGCTACGGAGGGAGTCTGACACTCTCTCCCATGCTGAACGCCCTCTCCGTGGAGGGTCCGGTGCTCCGGGGTACCAGCTCTTTCCTGTTCTCCTTCCGGCATTCTCTTCTGAAGGAAAGTGCTCCCTGGCTTACCGGTGAGGCGCTCCCGTATCGATTTGGAGATGCCCTCTTCCAGTTTCATTCCTATCTCAATACAACGAGCAGCTTCCTGGCTACAGGTCTGTACAGTTACGACGAGGGGACGTTCTCAGGCACGGAAGACCGCGCCGATCGCATCGCATGGAACAATCTGGCGGTGGGACTTACCTACTGGTACCTTCCCGATAAATTGCCGGCCTTTTTCTCTGCGCGGGTATCGCTCTCTATGTTTGCCAATCAGCTGGGAATGGCACCGTTTCCCTGGCGTCGCTCCCGGGTAACGGAATTCGGAGGAGAAATGACCTACGGGTATTTGCTGGGAGACTGGAAGGTGCAATTTGCTCTTTTTGCCACCGATCGGAGTTTCTCGGCAGCATCCTCGGAAGCACGGTTTCCCACACAGGAGTTTCTTAATGAGGGAGGGATGTATGTGGAGGCACGCCTGCCTCTTCTCCCTCGAAAGCTGACGCTGGAGCCGGGCGTGCGTGTACACGGCTTTCCTTCTCGGGGCATGTTAACCGTGGCTCCGCGTCTGCGCCTGAACGGGAGACCGGGTCGTCGCCACCATGTAATGGCTGCCTACGGCGTGTACTACCAACCTCTCGTGGCGGCTTATGACGATCGCGATGTCACCCAGACGTTCGTCGCATGGATTCCTTCTCCGGAGTATGCGCCTGTTCCTCAAGCCGACCATTACCTTGCAGGATGGCGGGTGCGGCTCGGAAAGGGATACCATGTTCGACTGGAGGCCTATCATAAGACGCTCCGGCACATGGCGCTGGTGGCGGGGAATGTGGCGGTAAAAGCACCTCGTGGACGGAGCAGCGGGATGGATCTCACCGTGGAATATCAGCGGAAGAGCTTTTCCTGCTTCCTCGGTTACAGCCTGGGTGTCACCCGTTATCAAACAGCAGCGGGTTGGTTTGCACCGCCCCACGACCGGCGCCACCAGGTGCACGTCCTGCTCCAGCAGGCATGGAAATCGTTCGTCTTCCGGGCACACTGGCAGATAGGCTCCGGGTTGCCGTACACACCGCTGAAGGGCTTCTACCATACGATCTCCTTCCGGGAGCTTGATGAAAAGGCACTTCTTCAGGATCCCGTTGTTCACATCCTTTACGGCGCTCTGTACAGCCGCCGCCTTCCACCTTACCACCGGCTGGATATTTCCCTGACGTACACCGCACGGTGGCAGGGAGTGGATGTACGTCTGGCCCTGGGCATGCTTAACGTGTACCGACAGAAAAACCTGTTTTACTATAACGCATGGGAAAATCAGCGTGTATATCAGTTTCCCGGACTTCCCTCGGCCAGTATGCAACTTCGCTTCTGAGAGGGTCCGGATGGCGATGGATGGTCCTGCTCAGCGTACTTCTTGCCGGATGTACATCCTTTGAGCCGTTTGATGAGCAGGAGCACTATTTCTCTGTCTACGGCTGGCTGGATATGCGGAAGGACGTGCAGATGGTGCGTGTCCTTCCGGTACGGCAGACGCCCGCGCTTCCGGCACATCTTTCTGCCCGCGTTCTTGTCCGGGATGAGATAACGGGCGAGGAGCATCGCTGGAAGGATTCCCTTGTAGCCGGATTGCCGTCCGTGTTTCTCTTTTACCGTCGGTTTACACCGCAGCCCGGGCATCGCTATCGTATCCTGGTGCGCGATAGTCTGGAACGAACCACCACGCTGGAGACCTTCTTACCCTCCGTTCCGGAGATCCGGCCGGATTCCTCCTGGCGGGAAGATGCCCGGGGGCGAATTGTTCAGGAAGTAACCATGGTGCATCCCGATGGAGTGTTTGAGGCGGCAACCATGCGGTACAGGGTATCGCTCTTTCCTGACGATTCACCTACAGAAATCGTAGTGACCTATCCGAATCTTCGCTGGGAGGAAGCCCCCGGGCACACCCGGCTGGGAATTACCTGGGAGCTGGACCGGAGGCTCGTGGAGGAGCGTATGGGAGTGGCGGATAGTACACGTCTATGGCTCCACCGCGCAGAACTGATCCTGACCCTTGTCGATCCCGAATGGGAGCAGTATCGAGCTACGGAAACGTTGCCGTCATCTACCCGGCAGGGATTCGGAGTGGTAGCCGGTGTTACACAGTACGATACGCTATTTCTGCCGTCTCCTGCCGTTGCAGATTCTTTGAATTATGTACTGATACGGGCAGAGGCGTACTCAAAACAGGGGTTTTTTCGCTAACTTAACACCTGAACAGACAAGGTATTGACTTAAGCGAAGTTATGGCCAGGAAAAAGAAATCATCCTCTTCTAAGACCACACCCAGGGTAAAGACTGTCGTTGATCGGCGGGAAGCTCCCGAGCAGGTGGGAAACATTCCTGTTCGGAAGGTGGAGACGGAAATCGAGCATCCCTTCTACTTCTATCCCGATGCGGACGCCTACACCCATGAAGAGCTGGGGCTGGATGTCGATCGGGTGCTGGAGATGTACCGAAATATGTTGCTTCAGCGTCGTTTTGAGGAGCGCGCCCGGCAGATGTACATGAAAGGAAAGATTGCCGGTTTTCTGCACCTCTATATCGGCCAGGAAGCTGTGTCCACGGGAAGCATTTTTGCCATTCGGGAGGATGACTACGTGATTACGGCGTACCGTGACCACGGACAGGCACTGGCGCGGGGCATGAGCGCCCGGGCAGGGATGGCCGAGCTTTTCGGCAAGATTACCGGCTGCTCCAAAGGGAAGGGCGGTTCCATGCACTTCTTTGATGTAGAGCACAACTTCCTTGGAGGCCATGCTATCGTGGGGGGACACATTCCCCTGGGGGTGGGTGTTGCCTTTGCCTGTAAGTACAAGAAGACCGATCGCGTGTGCCTGACGTTCTTTGGCGATGGAGCCATCAACCAGGGAGCCTTTCACGAGGCGGCTAACCTGGCCGGACTGTACAAGCTTCCAGCTATGCTCATCTGCGAGAACAACGAATACGGGATGGGTACGCCGGTAAGTCTGGCTTCCGCAGAGCCCAACCTTTACAAGCGGGCTGTAAGCTACCGGATGCCCGGTGTGCTGGTAAACGGCATGGATGTCTTTACGGTGTACAAGGCTGTTTCCGATATGCTCCCGCTGGTACGTCAGGGGCAGCCTGTTCTCATGGAAGTGCGTACCTATCGTTATCAGGGACACAGTATGAGTGATCCTGCGACCTATCGGACCAAAGAAGAGCTGGAAGCTAAAAAGCATGAAGACCCCGTCCTGCGCATGAAAAGCTACATCCTTCGACACGATCTTGCTGAAAGCGTCTTCCTGGAGCAGATGGATAAAGATGTACGCGAGGAAGTGATGGATGCTGTCCGGTTTGCTGATGAGAGTCCGGAACCACCACCGGAAGAGCTCTACACTGATGTATATGTTCAGGAGGACTATCCCTTCTTGAACTGGAAAATTCCTACACCACGAAAGCAATAACCTGCGAGTAAGAACCATGGCGGTAATGCAGTTTCGCGAGGCCATCCGTGCGGCGATGGTTGAAGAAATGGAGCGAGATGAGAACATCTTCCTTATGGGAGAGGAAGTGGGCCGGTACAATGGAGCCTACAAGGTGAGCCAGGGCATGCTCGAACGCTTCGGGCCCGAGCGAGTCATCGATACACCCATCAGTGAGGGCGGCTTTGCCGGACTCGGCCTGGGGGCAGCCATGGTTGGCCTGCGCCCGATTATCGAGTTCATGACCTGGAACTTCTCCTTTGTAGCCTTCGACCAGCTGGTATCCAATGCCGCTAAAATCCGGTATATGTCGGGTGGACAGATTAAGCTGCCTATCGTCTTCCGGGGACCGAACGGGCATGCCGGCCAGCTGGCTGCTACGCACTCGAACTCGGTAGAATCGCTCTATTCCAATGTACCGGGTCTGAAGGTCATCGCTCCTTCCAATCCCGACGATGCCAAAGGCCTTTTAAAGGCAGCCATTCGCGACGACGATCCCGTGCTTTTCCTGGAAAGTGAGCTGATGTACAACATGACGGGAGAGGTTTCCGATGAAGAGGATTACGTGCTTCCCATTGGAAAGGCCCGGTTGGCCCGGGAAGGAGAGGATGTAACCATTGTGGCCCACAGCAAGAGCTACTGGCTGGCCATGGAGGCAGCCGAGGAACTCTCCAGGCAGGGATACGAGGCCGAGGTCATCGATCCACGTACCATCCGGCCCCTGGATTATGATGCCATTATTGCTTCCGTAAAGAAGACGAATCGCCTGGTCATTGTCGATGAGAGCAACCCCATGGCCTCGATTTCCTCGGAAGCTGCGTACCTCATTCAGGAAAAGGCCTTTGATTATCTTGATGCTCCCATCCTGCGGATAAACTCCGCCGATACGCCGGCTCCATATGCCAAGAGTCTGATGGACCTCTGGCCACCACGCGTGGACGAGATTATCGAGGCGTGCAAGAAAGTTATGTATGTTTAAAGGAAGCGAATCTAACCTGAGATATACCTATGGCCCTTGTCATTGATATGCCCAAACTCAGCGACACCATGACAGAGGGTGTCCTTGTTGCCTGGCTTAAGAAAGAAGGAGAGCGTGTAGAACCTGGCGACCTGATCGCTCAGGTGGAGACCGATAAGGCTACCATGGACCTTGAGGCATTTGACGAGGGAGTGTTGCTGAAACAGCTGGTCAAGGAAGGGGAGACTGTGCCGGTGGGTGCACCCATTGCCATTTTAGGCGAAGAGGGAGAGGACATCAGCGAGTTGCTGAAGCAGCTTGCCGGAGAGACCACGGAGGCAGCTCCTGAAGCCGAGAAGAAAGAGGAGGAAGAGAAAGCAGTACCTCAGGAGCCGGAGAAAGAGCAGGCACCCGCCGCCGAAGAAGTGCCCCCATCGGATGGGCGTATCAAGGCGTCTCCGCTTGCCCGCAAGCTTGCCCGTGAGCATGGCATCGATCTGCGTACGGTTAAAGGAAGTGGTCCGGAAGGACGTATCGTAAAGCGTGACATTGAGGCCATTCTTGCCCGTAAGAAAGAAAAAGTCGTAGCGGCTCCTGTCCCTGTTGAGGAACAAGCACCCGCCGCCGCACCTCCTGCCGTGCCCACAGAAGCGATTCCGTATGAGGACATCAAGCTGACGCCCATGCGGAAGACCATTGCTCGGCGCCTCTCCGAGAGTAAGCGGACGGCTCCCCATTTCTACCTTACCATGGATATTGCCATGGATCGAGCGGTGGCTTTCCGTGAGGAACTGAACCGTCTGGCTGAGGCTCAGGGGCGGCAGAAGATTTCCTTTAACGATCTTATCATCAAGGCCTGTGCTCTGGCACTGCGTCAGCATCCGGAGATCAACGCATCCTACCTGGAAGAGGAAGGGGTTATCCGGCGCTACAAGCGCATCCATGTGGCGTTTGCCGTTGCTCTTCCCGAGGGACTGGTCACGCCGGTCATCCGGGACGCCGATCAGAAAGGTCTGGCTCAGATTGCCGAAGAGGCCCATGATCTTGCCGAGCGTGCCCGTGCGCGCCAGCTGGCACCCGAGGAAATGGAAGGCCACACCTTTACCACCAGCAATCTGGGCATGTTTGGAATCGAGCATTTTACGGCTATCATCAATCCACCCGATGTATGTATTCTGGCCATTGGTGCCATTCGGGATGAGGTGGTGGTAAAGGATGGTACCTTCGTGGCTGCCAAACGCATGAAGGTAACCCTCTCCTGCGATCACCGGGCGGTAGATGGAGCCATGGGCTCTCGCTTCCTCCAGACGGTCAGGAGCTACCTCGAGGAGCCCATGAACCTCATGCTCTGAGGACCTGTCTCTTCCTGTTGCTCGGCCAGGTCCTTGATGCCCATCCGGTGCACAAGCCAGGGGAGAAACTGACCGGTACGTCGGGTAATACGCAGGCAGGCAAAGTGATCGCCGCGTGTGGAACCCAGGTTGACTATCACAACGGGTTTCCCTTCCCGTGCAGCCTGCAGAACAAACCGGTAGCCCGAGTACACGGTCAGAGAGGAGCCACATACCAGCAGAGCTTCCGCCTGGTCGAACAGCCCCCATGCCGCTTCCACCCGGCAGGCCGGTACGTTCTCGCCAAAGAAGACGACATGCGGCTTGAGCACACCTTCACAGCGCGGGCAGGCAGGGACCCGAAAGCGCGTAAGCAGGGCTTCAGGAATATCGGCATCGCCATCGGGGGCAATCAGGGCATCGCGTACCGAAAAGGCCGGGTTCAGCTCAAGCAGGCGTTGCTGCAGAACGGCACGCGAGAGGCGCATTCCGCACGTCAGACAGCACACGTCCGCAAGCGAGCCGTGAAGTTCTACGATGCGCCGGCTTCCGGCTTGCTGGTGCAGACCGTCCACGTTCTGGGTAATGACACCTGTCAGATAACCGGTGGCTTCCAGTTCGGCCAGGGCGTAGTGTCCCGGGTTCGGACGTGCCTGTGCAATGCGCGGCCATCCCACCGTACTCCGCGCCCAGTAGCGCCGGCGTGCTTCCGGGTCGTGAATAAACTGCCGGTAGCGCATGGGTTGCCGGGCTCGGCGCAGGGTTCCCGGGCCCCGGTAGTCGGGAATGCCCGACTCCGTGCTCATACCTGCACCGGTAAGCGCCACAAACCGATAGCGCTGAAGAAGATCCAGGAGAATTTCGCTATCTTTACCACACATGCGTATGCGAAGGAGCGTGTGGAACATAATATAGTACATGCATGACCGAGACCGAACGTTTTCGAATCATTATCCGCAGACTTGAACAAGCGGAGGAGCTGAAAAAAGCACCGGTCTGGACCTTCAAGGCGGCCAAGGAGACGCCGTTTCAGGTACTGGTCGGGACATTGCTCTCGGCACGTACGCGCGATGAAACCACGACGAAGGTGGTGAAACGTCTTTTCCAGGTGGTCCATGGTCCGGAAGATCTGGTGCGTCTTTCCGAAGACGAAATCGCCGAGCTTATCTACCCCGTCGGATTTTACCGTACCAAGGCGCGCCATCTCAAGCAGCTTGGCGA
>Ga0256839_1006368_pt1 | contig 10358 bp, 9 predicted proteins | sample 354166metaG_FD_185968 | JGI IMG/M metagenome (GOLD analysis project Ga0256839, IMG submission 185968) | Hydrothermal vent microbial communities from Mid Atlantic Ridge, Atlantic Ocean - 354-166 | ecosystem: Environmental > Aquatic > Marine > Hydrothermal vents | place: Atlantic Ocean: Mid... | reverse complement strand
CTTCATAATGGATGGTGCTTAGGCCAAGGTATTTCTGCGCCAGCGAATCCATGTCGTGGCGCGTGGCGGTGCTGTTGAGCACATACGATTCGAGCATCGTATCAAACGCAATGCCGCGCAGTTGAACACCGTGGTTGCGCAGCACGTTGGTGTCATATTTGAGATTCTGTCCCACTTTCTTTCTCTGCTCATCTTCAAGCAGCGGTCGCAGCTGTTCGAGCGCAGTGGTGCGGTTGAGCTGCGTTGGGGCACCTTCATAATCGTGCGCGAGCGGCAGGTAGGCCGCTTCGCCGGGTTCAATGGCAAACGAAAGGCCGACAATCTCCGCGTCAATATAATCGAGGCTGGTAGTCTCGGTATCGAATGAAAAGAGCGCGGCACTATTTAGCCGCTCAACCCAGCGGTCGAGTGCCGACTGGTCGAGGATGGTCTCATAGTTGCGTTCGACCGTTGCTATTGGCTCACCGTTTTCAGCGGGCTTGTTTGACGGCTGCTGTAGCTCGTCGAGCCAGCGTTTGAACTCCAGCCGCTCAAACAGCGTGCGCAACGCCTCGGTGTCGGCCGGTTGCGGTTGCAGTGTCTTGGGCGTGACGGTGAGAGGGACATCGAGCTTAATCGTGGTGAGCTGGCGTGAGAGCGGCAGCTGCGCCATATTGGCGCGGAATTTTTCACCGATCTTCCCCTTGATGCTCTCGGCCTGGCGGATGATCTCGTCGAGCGAGCCGTATTGGGTAAACCATTTTACAGCAGTTTTGGGGCCGACACCGGGGATGCCGGGGATGTTGTCGGAGCTGTCGCCGATGAGCGCGAGGTAGTCGATGATCTGCTCCGGCGGCAGGCCGAACTTTTCGATCACCCCAGCACGATCCAGCTTTTTGTTATTCATGGTGTTGATCAGTGTGATGTCGTCATTGCACCCAGAAGAGGGCTCCCTGACCAGTTGTGCCATATCTTTATCGCCCGTCGATATCACAGTGCGGATGCCGCTTTCAGCCGCTTGAAGTGCGAGGGTGCCGATCACGTCATCCGCCTCAACGCCATTCTCGACCAGGCAGGGCAGCCCCATTGCCCGCACTACGGCGTGCAGTGGCTCGATCTGTGAACGCAGCTCATCCGGCATCGGTGGGCGGTTGGCCTTGTACTGGTCGAACATTTCATCACGAAAGGTCTTCCCTTTGGCATCGAAGACGACAGCGACATAATCGGGGTGGTATTCATCCAACAGCGTGCGCAGCATGTTGACTACGCCGTAAATGGCACCGGTAGCTTCCCCCCGCGAGTTGGTCAGCGGTGGCATCGCATGAAAGGCGCGGTAGAGGTAAGAGGAGCCGTCGATCAGCACCAGCAGCGGGTGCTGCCCAGAGGGCGCGATGCCCTGCTCAATTTTAGGGGGTGTGTCAGCGCTTTTTTTAGTCATCGATACCGTTATAAAATTGTTTGAAGTGAATAATAGTTGGTTTATGCGCAGAGATGATCTGCTAATATGGGTTGCGTGGCCACCATTATAATGATGTCGAGTCAAAAAGCGTTATGGATGAACGAACAAGAGCTGAGCTCCCCCCCTTTGGTTTGGTCGATGAGGCCAGTTTGAACCGTGAGTCGTGGAAGGTGTTCCAGATTATGGCCGAGTTTGTGGAAGGCTATGAGCGGCTGGAAAAAATTAAACCCTCGGTCAGCATCTTCGGTTCGGCACGTACACCCGTAGACCACCCCTATTATCAACTGGCCGAAGAGATAGCACTGGCGCTCTCGGAATCCGGCTTTAGTGTGGTGAGTGGCGGTGGCCCCGGCATCATGGAGGCGGCCAATAAAGGGGCGTATCAAGGCAAGTCACCCAGCATTGGGTTGAATATCATGCTGCCGCATGAGCAGGTCGAAAATAAATACCAAGATATATCGCTTCATTTTCGCCATTTCTTTTCGCGCAAGGTGATGTTTGTTAAATACGCCTCGGCCTATGTGGTGCTGCCGGGGGGTTTTGGCACACTCGATGAGCTGGCGGAGATCCTGACGCTGGTACAGACCGGGCGGACGCGGAAGATCCCCATTATTCTGGTTAACCGAAAATTTTGGTCTGGGCTGTTGAGCTGGTTTGAGCAGACGCTGGTGGCGGAAGGCACTATCAGTGCTGAGGATTTTGAGTTATTCGAAGTGCAGGATAGCCCGCAGGAGGTGGTGGATGCGATATTTCGCCACTATGAAGAGCGCGGATTTGAACCGTCCGCTGAAGAGCGAGAGAGATTGCTGGCGTTATGAAGAGATTGTTACCACTATTGTTACCGCTTTTTTTCTCGATCGGCGCGATACCGCTGTCGAAAGCGGACGTGCCAACGGATGAGCCGGAAATCACCATTAAGCGTGGTCAGACTGAAATCATTGAGGAGTACCGCATCAATGGCCAGCTCTACATGATCAAGATCACGCCGCGCAAGGGGCTCGCATATTTTTTGGTCGATACCGATGGCGATGGCACGCTCGATAGCCGCCACAATGAGCTGGATGAAGGGTTGTTAATCCCGAAATGGACGCTGTTTAAGTGGTGATAAAATCAGCAATGTTTCACTGCTAATGTTCCATGAATAATGGATTGTCATAAAAAATTCATCTAACTACTTGTCGTGATTGATAATTGAGAGTTTTCCACAGAATCTGTGGATAAGTCTGTGGAGAGTATGGGGCAAAAGGGCTGAAATCGTTATAGCTCAAGGCTTCGCGTTAAATTGTGGAGTTTTTAGCCGATAACTATAATCCTAATAAAACAATGACTTAGCTATTTAGGAATGTTCCCCTATAATATCGACGGTATTTTTGTGGTGGGCTTGATTGAGGTTGTGCATAAGAATTTGGCTTTTAAGAAAAAAGCAAGCGATAACCCGTTTATTTTGATTTGAATAGGCGCGTATTCAGGTTTTTCCACAAAATGATGAATGGTGTCATTTGGCCGTTAAAGCATATGGGTCGTTTAGTGATGATTAATGTAGTTTCGACAAATGTGGGGAATGGGGTCATTCATTAAGAGATGGCGATGAAATTGTCTTTTGACTGGAAGCGTTTATCGGGCGCAGTTACTCAGGGTGCCGGTACTGCTCAGCTGGTGACAGCTGTGAATGTTACGTTGGTGCTGTTGTTGGCCTATAACGTTGCCGTGTTGAGCTGGCGCCTAGTGCCTGCTGCTGGGAGTGAGTCACCTCCTGCGGCTCAATCAGTGAGCCCACAGCAGCGGGAAGTGGCCGCAAGTGGCAACTGGAACATTGCGCGCTGGAGCTTGTTTGGTAAAGAGAGCCAGAATGCTGCTCCGGCGGCGGTTGCGCAACAAAACATCCCCAAAACGAAATTGAATTTAACGCTTCGCGGCGTCTATGTGGCGGAGACGGGCGGTGGCGCAATCATTGCGGAAGCTAACGGCAAAGAGCGTTTCTATGCCGTCAACGCTCGCTTGTCAGGTGGGGTCGTGCTCAAGGAGGTGCATACGGCTCATGTGGTGTTGATGCGTAACGGCGCACTTGAGACGCTTGAGTTGCCGAAAGCCTCTCTTGGTAAGGGTCAATCGTCAGCGGCGCAAACGAACGCTTCACGCCGCAGCACAAGCAGGCCACTTAATCTCAAGCAGTACCGCAGAGACCTACTGCGGGAGCCGCAACGGCTTACCGACGCGATCAAAATGAACCCAAAAAGTGAGCGCGGCCGCTTTATTGGCTACGAGGTGAAGCCGGGGCGTGATCGCGCGCTGTTTGATCGGGTCGGGTTGATGTCGGGAGATATCGTGACGGCAGTGAATGGGATTCAGCTCGACACCCCAGCGAAGGGGCTCAATGTGTTGCGCACTTTGCAAACCGCCAGCAGCGTGCGCTTAGATATAAAAAGAAATGGCCGCTCACAGTCATTTGACGTTAATATTGACTAAGGAAACTCTGAATAAGTGCTACTGCTTCAAATGGATAGGCGTTCATTTTTAACAACAGATGCCGTTAGTTTATATATTACGTTGAATCGTAATGGTAAAGCGCAATACTGCGCTGGGCTTTAGGGATAGAGAGAAGAAGTTTGCAGTTTACGAAGTATTGTTATAAAGAGTGCCGAGCGACTCGACGCGGGGCGTTGTGTGCCGTGCTGCTGCTGATATCCAGCTGCTTTTCGACGTTTGCTATTGCCAAAAGCATCACACTTAACTTGAAAGATGCTGACATCGGCGCAGTGATCAGCACGGTCTCTGAGGCGACCGGCAAAAATTTCATCGTCGACCCGCGTGTGAAAGGCAAGGTGACGATTGTCTCCTCACATCCGATGGAGAGCGATGAGCTCTACAGCGTCTTTTTGTCGATTTTAGCAGTCCACGGCTTTTCAGCGGTGCCGAGCGGCAGTGTGATTAAAATTCTTCCTGATGCCAGCGCTAAACAGAAGGCGATGCCGTTGGCGGATGATCGGTTTCCGGGGGCGGGTGACCAGATCGTAACGCGGGTGATTGCATTGAGAAACGTATCATCCTCACAGCTTGTGCCTATCCTGCGTCCCTTGGTGCCACAGCAGGGGCATCTTGCGGCGTATGTGCCCGCAAATATTTTAATTATCTCTGATCGTGCTGCCAACATTGCACGTTTGATGAATATCATTAGCCGTATCGACACCCCAAGTAATGATGAGATTGAAATCATCCGCCTTGAGCACGCCTCAGCGGCGGAGGTGGTGCGCATCATGACCTCGTTGGAGCAGAAAGGGAAAGGTAAAAGTAGCGCAGCACTGGCGGGTGGCGCGCCCATTTTGCTGGCGGATGAGCGCACCAATAGCATTTTAGTCGGTGGTGGCAAGTCTGGGCGACTGCGGATTAAAGCGATTATCTCTCATCTCGATACGCCACTGGAGAGCGGCGGTAATACACGCGTGGTCTACCTCAAGTATGCGAAGGCTGAAGATATGGTGAAGGTGCTGACCGGCGTCAGCAAAAGCGTAGAAAAACAGAATAAAGGAAAAAAAGGAGGGGGAGCCAGCAAAACGGCTATTGATATTCAGGCGGACAAGACTAGCAACGCGCTGGTTATCACAGCGCCGCCAGACCATTTTCGCTCGCTCTCATCAGTGATCAAACAGCTTGATGTGCGTCGTGCGCAGGTGTTGATTGAGACAGTGATTGCCGATGTCTCAGAGAACCTGAGCGCGGAGCTTGGTGTGCAGTGGATCTTTGACGGCACCCCCGCGGGTGACCGGCCGGTTGGCGTGGTCAATTTTGGTGCCGGCTCGGGTGGTAGCATTGCCGAGATTGGCGCGGCAGTCAGTGCCGGATTGCCCCCCACCATTGGCAACGGGGTGACACTGGGCATTGGCCGATTTAATTCGGGCAGCCTTAATTTTGCAGCGGTCTTGAGGGTGTTAAAAGGGGATGGCACCACCAATATTTTATCAACGCCCACGCTGGTAACGCTGGATAACGAAGAGGCCGAAATCGTTGTCGGGCAGACGGTGCCCTTTGTGACCGGGGCATTTACATCGCCTGGTGGTGGTGGCGCAACACCGACCAACCCATTTCAGACGATTAATCGTGAGAACGTCGGTATTACCCTCAAAGTGAAACCACAAATAAACGAAGGCAATGCGGTGAAATTGGAGATCGAACAGACGGTGGATAGCATCAGCTCCAGTGCGGTCGGTGCTGTGGATCTGATTACCAATACCCGTTCGATAAAAACCAACGTGATTGTCGATGATGGGCAGATGATTGTGCTGGGGGGGTTGATCAGTGACGAAGTGCGCGAATCGGTGCAAAAAGTGCCGCTGCTGGGGGATATCCCGCTGCTCGGCTGGTTGTTCAGCCATAAAACCTCCAGCAAGGTGAAGCAAAACCTAATGGTCTTTTTGCACCCGACCATCATTCGTGATGCCGCACTTACATCGCGCCTGACCAACAGCAAGTACAGCTATCAGCGTGCAAGGCAGCTGGAAGTGCAAGGCAAGGGGTTGTTGATGCAATCCAAGGATGCATCGCCCGTGATGCCAACGATGCGCGAGGCACTCGCGCTGCCTCCTGTCTTTGAGATGCCAGAGGAACTCTCAGAAACAGCACTGCCGAGTGATCAGAAGGTGAGCCCAGCACCGCCGGACAGTGAAAGTGCTGCCGTTGAATGAGCCAAATGAGCCCGTGGCTGAGGTAACACCACGGGCTGCGGAGTTGGAAACGGCTGTTGATAGCGATCTCGAAATGGCCGCAGTGCAGCGCCCACCCTTCGCCTTTGCCAAGCGTCACGGCATTTTAGTAGACGACATCGGCCATGACCGCGCGCTGCTGCGTTGCCGCGAAAATGTGACGGCTCAGGCGCTGGCGGAAACGCGTCGCTTTCTTGGGTTGCCGCTGAAAGTTGAAGCGCTGATCGACGCCGAAGATTTCGACACCTTAATTCAGAAATCCTATGCCAGCGATGGCTCCAACACGATGCAGTCGATGGGGGATCTCGGCGATGAGCTGGATCTTTCCAGCATCGCACAGGCGCTGCCGGAGCCCGAAGATCTACTGGAGACGCAAGACGATGCACCGATCATCCGCTTGATCAATGCGTTGCTGACCGAGGCGATTAAAGAGAACGCCTCCGATATCCACATCGAACCCTATGAAAACCGCATGGTGGTGCGCTTTCGTGTGGACGGCGTGTTGCGAGAAGTGCTGGAGCCTGCACGTGTTATCGCACCGCTGCTGGTGTCGCGCGTCAAGGTGATGGCCAAGCTCGATATCGCTGAAAAACGGCTGCCACAAGATGGTCGCATCTCACTCAAGGTCGCGGGGCGCGCGGTGGATGTGCGCGTCTCAACACTTTCCTCAGGCCACGGTGAGCGGGTGGTACTGCGCCTACTCGACAAACAGGCGGGGCGACTTGATCTTGATCACATCGGCATGGAACCCGGCGAGCGGAAGATCATGGATGGCATTATCCACAAGCCGCACGGCATTATCTTGGTAACCGGCCCTACCGGCTCCGGTAAGACAACGACACTCTACGCCGTGCTCTCGCGGCTTAATAACAAAGACCGCAACATCATGACGGTTGAAGACCCGGTCGAATATTACCTCGACGGTGTGAGCCAAACGCAAGTACAGGCGAAGGTCGATATGTCATTTTCGCGTGGCTTGCGGGCGATTCTACGGCAGGATCCCGATGTCGTGATGGTGGGTGAAATTCGAGATCTGGAGACGGCTGAAATCGCGGTGCAGGCGAGTTTAACCGGCCATCTAGTGCTCTCAACGCTCCATACCAACACCGCGATCGGCTCGGTAACGCGCCTGCGAGACATGGGGATTGAACCTTTCTTGCTTGCCTCAAGCCTGATTGGGGTGCTGGCGCAACGGTTGGTACGCAAACTCTGCCCCGACTGCAAACACCCGCATCTAGCGGGGAAAACAGATTGCGAACGGCTCGGCGTTTCCCACAAATCGCCGCCGACGATCTACACCCCGGATGGCTGTAAAAAATGTAATTTTAATGGCTATAAAGGGCGCATGGGAATCTTTGAATTGATCGATGTCGATGAAACGCTTCGCACCATGATTCATGACGGTTCTGCTGAACAGCAGCTCGAACAACAGGCGCGCACCAGAACGCACAGCATTTTTCAAGATGGGATTCGCCGTGTGCTTACTGGCGAAACCTCGCTTGAAGAGGTGTTGCGTGTGACCTATGAAGAGTAGCGGATGGGGGGGGTAATCGATGGGTGCTTTCGAATATACCGCCCTCGATATTGGCGGACGTCAGCGTAAAGGGGTGCTTGAAGGCGACACCGCCCGCCAAGTGCGTCAACAACTGCGTGACCAAGGGATGGCACCGCTCGAAGTGGTCGAAGTGGCGCATCGGGAAAAACGCTCTGCGGGCGGCTCATTCTCATTTCAGCGCGGTATTAATGCCACTGACCTAGCGTTGATCACACGCCAGCTTTCGACGTTGGTGAAGTCGGGTCTGCCGATAGAAGAGGCACTGCGGGCGGTGTCGCAGCAGTGCGAAAAGCCGCGCCTGAAAAGTATGCTAGTGGGGGTGCGCTCCAAAGTGATGGAAGGGCATACATTGGCGACGGCACTGGGTGATTTTCCGCATATTTTTACGGATCTCTACCGCGCCACGGTTGCCGCCGGTGAGCAGTCGGGGCACCTCGATGTGGTGCTGGACCGCTTAGCTGACTATACCGAAGGGCGACAAGCGATGCGCCAGAAGATGATGCTGGCGCTGATCTACCCTGTATTAGTGGTGCTGGTTTCGATTGCAGTGGTCACATTGCTACTGGCCTATGTGGTGCCGGAAGTGGTGAAGGTGTTTGATGATATGGGGCAAGAGCTACCGCTGTTGACTGTGATCATGATCGCCGCAAGTGACTTTATTCGTGAATCCGGGTTAACCCTCTTTGGCGCAATTGCCGTGCTGTTTGTCAGTATCAAAGCGCTACTGCGCAAGCCGGTGCCGAAACGTTGGTTTCATCATGTGCAACTGAAAATACCGCTGATCTCAAAATTGGTGCGCGGTTTGAATGCCGCGCGCTTTGCGCGAACGCTGAGCATCTTGAGTCAGAGTGGTGTGCCGGTGTTGGAGGCGTTGCGCATTGCCGGGCAAGTGGTCTCCAATATTCCGATGCGGAGCGCGGTGGAGGCTGCGGCGAAACATGTAAGTGAAGGTGCTAGTATGCACAAGGCGTTGGAGCAGAGCGGCTATTTCCCGCCGATGACCATACATCTGATTGCGAGTGGTGAAAGCAGCGGGCGGCTTGATGAGATGTTGGAGCGTGCTGCCGATAGCCAAGAGCAGGAGCTTGATACTGTAATGCAGACCGTATTGGGGCTGTTCGGGCCTTTTATGATTCTGGTGATGGGCGGTATTGTGTTGATGATCATCCTTGCGATCCTGTTACCAATATTTAATATGAACCAGTTAGTCATGTAACAACATTGAATTTAATTTAGCAGAAGAGACAGGAAGATTGAGATGAAAAGATCGACATACAATAGACGCAAAATGTCTCGTGGCTTTACTTTGATCGAAGTGCTGGTGGTGGTGATTATCCTCGGCATTCTCGCGTCGATTGTAGTGCCTAACATTATGGATAAACCGGGGCAGGCAAAAATCACCAAGGCGAAGTCTGATGTGCGCGCCATTGAAAGCGCGCTGAACATGTACAAGCTTGAGAATCATGATTATCCCGGCACTGACGAGGGGCTGGAAGCATTGGTCGGCAAAGAGTTACCCCGCCTGCCGAAAGATCCGTGGGACAACGCCTACCTTTATTTATATCCAGGGCAAAATGGTGTGATTGACATCTATTCGCTAGGGCGTGATGGCGCGGAGGGTGGTGAAGGTGAAGATGCTGATATCGGTAATTGGGATCTTGACGGCGAGTGAGGCTCAGCGCTAAGTCGTGATGATGTTATCCGCATCCCGGTGTAGCCGCCGACGCTCAGCGGGTTTTACTTTGATCGAGCTGATGGTGGTGGCGTTGATCATCGGCATTACATTGACCTTTGTCGTGGTCTCTTTTGATCGTGATGTGGATGATGAAGTTCAGGTTGAAGCGCAGCGCCTCGGCGCACTCATTACCCTAGCTGCGCAGGAGTCAGTATTGCACTCCAATGAACATGCCTTGGAGTTTGGCTTTGATCGTTACAAATTCCTTGTGTTGAATGAAGGGCAGTGGCAAGCGCCAGAAGAGGACGGCATGTTACGAGAGCGGGAGTTACCAAAGGGTATCTCGATGGAGCTCTACCTTGAAGGCCATGAATTTAGCTTTGAAGAGATGTCGACAGCGGTTGAATCTGAGGATGAGCCTGCGGCACAAGCGACGGGGCCGCGTGTCTATCTGTTATCCAGCGGCGAAGTGACGCCATTTGAAGTGGAGCTGCGGCACCACGATGGTGAGGCGCGTTTTATGGTGAAGGTGGGCATTACTGGCAAGGTCGAGATTGAGCGAGAATGAGCAGGCGCCAAAGAGATCGCTTAAAAAAGGCGCGGGGCTTTACCTTGCTGGAAGTGATGGTCGCGTTAGCAGTGGTTGCTATTGGTCTGGGTGCCATCACCACCGAAGCGAGCCGCAACATTAATAACGCAGCACTGCTGCGCGACATGACGCTGGCACACTGGGTTGCCACCAATAAAGTGGTTGAGATGCAGGTAGCCAATGAGTGGCCGCGGGCCGGCTCGCGCAAGGGGAATGTTGAGATGGCGGGGCGTGAATGGCACTGGGTAGTTAATGTTATCGATACCATGGACGAGCGTGTGCGCCGTGTCGATGTGGAAGTGCGCAGAGAGTTAGATAGCGAAAAGCCGACCTCAAAAGTGATTGCCTATATTGGTCAGCCCTCATGATGTTAGTGCGCCTAAATTATCGCGGTTTCACCTTGA
>Ga0256839_1006367_pt1 | contig 10359 bp, 8 predicted proteins | sample 354166metaG_FD_185968 | JGI IMG/M metagenome (GOLD analysis project Ga0256839, IMG submission 185968) | Hydrothermal vent microbial communities from Mid Atlantic Ridge, Atlantic Ocean - 354-166 | ecosystem: Environmental > Aquatic > Marine > Hydrothermal vents | place: Atlantic Ocean: Mid... | reverse complement strand
CGATATTTAGAGACCAGCTCGCCACTATTGCCGAGCATATCAAATATTTTGAGCATATTTTTATGCGCCAGTTTCTCGCGGTAGTTGTAGTTGTTTTTAAGGATTTCGAGCAGGTTTTGCATCGCTTGCTCAAAATCTCCTTGCAGAGCCTGTTGGCAGGCAAGCTGATGGCGTGCATCAAGGTCATTTGGGTAAGATTCTAGTTGCTGTAACAGCGCTTCAATTGATTGGGTTTCACCCAGCGGTTGGTGAAAGCTGAGGCGTATCACTTCAGCGGAGAAGGGCTTGCACTTTTGCATGGCGGACGACTGTTTTGAAATAATGGTTTGCGCCAGTGCATAGTCGCCACGGTCTATGGTGAGTGTTAACGCGGTTGTGATGATGCGGCTGGGCAGGTTGCTCTCATTTGCTATCTGCTGAATTAAAGGGTGTGCCCGCTGCGGGTGACCCTCTTGATAGGCTTGTTGTACCTGCTCTAATATCTCATCGAGTGGGTGAGGTAGTTGCTCTTCAATAAAAGCGGAGAGAGTCTCTTTAGAGTGGACACCTGTAAAGCGATCCACCTCTGCGCCGTTTTTGAACAGCAGCACGGAGGGAACGCTTTGAAGGGCGAATTGCTTACTGAGTGGCCGCTGCTGTTCGGTCTCTACGGTGGCCAGTAAAAAGCGCCCCTGATACTCCTCTGCAAGTGCAGACAGAGCCGGTTTCAGCATCTTGCACGGCCCACACCAGCTCGCCCAAAATATAATCAGCACCAGTTTCTGGTGTGACGCTTGAACAACCTGCTCTTCAAAGTTGTCTGCGGTTACCTCAAATGAAAAAGTGCTGCTCATCAAAACCCCGTTAAATTAGGGAGCCTCTGATTAAGTCTGGATGAATTTAGGCTGAGAGGAAATTGTTCTCATTTGTTCCGAAATGCGCAGCAATAGTCGCTCTATTGGTGTGTTTTTCGGGATAAATGAGGGCGATTTCAGCCAGCATAAAACATTCATGACTTGATCAGAGTTTCCTTAGAGAAGAACTCGCTCGATTCCACCCTGTTTTATCTCATCGACAAAGCGCGATTGCCACTCATCACCCAGCGCTCTATTTGCCAGCTCGACCACGATGTAATCGGTCTCCATGCCGCTATCATCATCGAAGGCCATCAGCCCCTGCTGGCAAGCGGGGCAGGAGGTGAGCATTTTTACATTGCCATTGCGAGCTGTTGGGCTGCCGGTGAGTTGTGTGACCTCTTGTTCTAGCTGCTGCTGCTTACGAAAGCGCACTTGGTTGGCGATGTCGGGGTTGGAGACCGCAAAGGTTCCGGCCTGCCCGCAGCAGCGATCGGAAAGCGCAACCTCTTGTCCCATTAATTTGGCAGCTACTTGAGTGCCGTTGTAACTCTTCATGGGGGTGTGGCAGGGTTCGTGGTAGAGATATTGCACCCCTTCGACTCCCTCTAGGCTGACACCCTTTTCCATGAGATATTCATGAATATCGAGGAGGCGACAATCGGGGAATATCTGCTCAAATTGATATTTAAGCAGTTGATCCATGCAGGTTCCACAGGAGACGATGACGGTTTTGATGTCCATGTAGTTGAGGGTGTTGGCAATCCTGTGGAACAGGATGCGATTCTCCATGGAGATCTCTTTACCCTTGGCGGCATCGCCCGCCGCTGTTTGTGGATAGCCACAGCAGAGATAGCCGGGTGGCAGCACGGTTTGTGCCCCCACATCATAGAGCATGGCCAAGGTTGCCAGCCCTACTTGGCTAAAGAGTCGCTCGGAGCCGCAGCCGGGGAAATAGAATACAGCATCACTCTCACTGTTGACTTTGGCGGGGTCGCGGAGGATCGGGATGGTATTCTCATCCTCCAGTGCCAGCATGGCGCGGGTGGTCTGCGTCGGCAGCTTGGCGGGCATCGGTTTTTTTATGAAGTTGATGACCTGAGCTTGAATCGGTGCTTTATGAGTGGTGCCGGCAGGGCGTTTTTTTACCTGCCCTTTAAGTAGCGGCTTGGCCAGTTTGTAGGCGAAGCGTTGCGCCTTAAAGCCCCACTCCAGTAACCCTTTGCGCATCGCCTTGATGGTGGTTGGATCTTTAACATTGAGAAAAGCCATTGATGCCTGGGTGATGAGGCTGCTTTTGCGCTGTTTTTGATCTTTGAGGATCGTGCGCATGGTGATGGTGACATCACCAAAGTCGATATTCACCGGGCAGGGTGTGGCGCAGCGATGGCAGATGGTGCAGTGGTCGGCGATATTATTCATTTCGTCAAAGTGACGAATTGAAATGCCACGGCGGGTCTGCTCCTCATAGAGAATCGCTTCAATGGTCAGGCCAGTGGCTAAGATCTTATCCCGAGGGGAGTAGAGTAGATTAGCCTGCGGTACATGGGTGGTGCAGACCGGTTTGCATTTGCCGCAGCGCAGGCAATCTTTAATCGCATCGTTGAGTTGATCCAGCGCGGTAGACTCTAAGATCAATGCCTCCTGTTTTACCAGCTGAAGTGAGGGTGTGTAAGCATTTTCAAGGCCACCGCCCGCCATCAATTTGCCCCGATTAAAATGCTGATTGGGGTCTACGCGGTTTTTGTAGTGGGCAAACTCCTCGATCGCTTTAGGTGCAAGAAACTGTAGTTTGGTAATGCCAATGCCGTGTTCACCGGAGATAACCCCGCCTAAGCGGGTGGCCAGCGCCATCACCTGTTCAACAATTTTATCGGCTTCATGCAGCATCAGGTAATCATCTGAGTGAACCGGAATATTGGTATGTACGTTGCCATCTCCAGCATGCATGTGGGTGGCGACAAATAGACGGCGCTTGCGGTGCTCAGCGTGAAGCTTGTCGAGGCGTTTACGGATCGGGCTTAGCTCACGGCCCGCAAATATCTCTTTGAGTGGCCGTTCGACGGCATCCCGGTAGGAGATGCGTAGCACGCGGCGCTGTAGCAGGTTGAACAGGGTATCGCTGCTCTGCAAGGCTTGTTGCGCCTTCTCATCCAGTAGTGACGTGAACTGGGTGGCGGGCTGGTCAATACTCTCCAGTAGCTGGTTCCAGTCGGATTGAGTCGTCTGTAAGTGGTCTCGTGCCGCCGCTTTTTTACCTTCAAGAATGGCATCGTTCTCGTCGCTGTGCTCGTAACCGGCAGGCAGTATGACCTTAGTGAAATCAAGCTCAAGGTAGCTCAGTGCGGCGGCTATGGTGGCGAGTTTATTTTTGGTCGATTGCACAATATTGATGCGCTCGATGCCCTCATTATATTCGTTGAGGCGATCGAGGGGGATCACCACATCTTCATTGATTTTGAAGGCGTTGGTGTGGGCGGCGATCGCTGCCGTGCGTGCACGGTCCAGCCAGAAACGTTGACGGGCTTCGCGACTAGTGGCGATAAAACCCTCGCCTTCGCGCTGGTTAGCCATGCGCACAATAGTGGATGCGGCGGCGGCTACGCTGTTCTCATCATCACTGGCCAGGTCAATCAGCAGCACCATCTTGGGCAGTTCAGCGCGGGGCGCTTTGGTTGAGTATTTCACCGCACGCACATAGCGCTCATCCAGGTGCTCCATGCCCGCCAAGACCAGATTCGGCTGGCTATCGATAAAGTTTTTGCTCTCGACAATGGCGGGTACCGCCTTGGACAGGTCAGAGCCAAAAAACTCTAGGCAGATCGTGCGGATATGGGCGGGCATCTTGTGTACCAAAAATACCGCTGAGGTAATCAGGCCATCACACCCCTCTTTTTGTACACCTGGCAGTCCGCCAAGGAACTTATTGGTCACATCCTTGCCAAGTCCGCGCAGGCGAAACTCATCGGCGGATATTTTAATGATTTGTGGCTCACCACAGCGCCGCTTGCCATCCGCTTCATAGTGAGTAATACGGAATTCAGCAAACTCACGGTCGTGAATTTTACCCAGATTATGGTTGAGGCGTTCAACCTCAAGCCATTTTGCATCGGGAGTTACCATGCGCCATGAGACCAGATTGTCGACGGTGGTGCCCCACAGTACCGCTTTTTTACCACCGGCATTCATGGCGATGTTGCCGCCGATGCAAGAGGCATCTTGCGATGTGGGGTCGACGGCAAAGGTGAAGCCGTGGGCCTCGGCACGTTCAGATACCCGGCGAGTGACCACACCCGCACCGGTGCGAATGGTGGGCACTGGCGCGTCCACGCCGGGAATGTCGAGCATTTCGACTTCACCAAGCTGCAATAACTTCTCGGTATTGATGATGGCGGTATCTTCGTACAGAGGCACCGCAGCACCGGTATAACCGGTACCGCCTCCACGGGGAATAATGGTGAGACCCAGCTCGATACACGCCTTCACCAGCGGGGCAACCTCCTCCTCGGTATCGGGTGTGAGCACCACAAACGGGAACTCTACGCGCCAATCAGTGGCATCGGTCACATGGCTGACGCGGGCTAATCCATCAAATTGCACATTATCTTTACGGGTCTGTTTGTGGAGCTTGCGCGCCGCCTTTTTTCTCAGCGCGCTCTGGCTGTTGAGCCACTGTTCAAATGTTTTGATCGCTTCACGCGCACCGCTGACCAGCTTCAATGCTTGCGCATTGTTATCTGCGCGTTCAGCAATTTGATCGAGCCGATGGTGGAGTGCGTGGGTAAGCGAGTTGGCGCGTTTTTGATTCGCCAGCAGGTCATCCTGAATGAACGGGTTGCGCTTGACCACCCACATGTCACCCAATACTTCGAACAACATACGCGCAGAGCGGCCAGTACGGCGCTCACCGCGTAATATATTAAGGGTGTCCCACATCTCTTCACCCAGAAAACGAATGACAATTTCCCGGTCAGAAAATGAGGTGTAGTTGTAGGGGATTTCCCGGATGCGCTGGTTTGTTTTGGCCATTTAATAATGAGAGCAGCTGCCTGCTATAGATAAAGTAGTGATTAGGCCAGCTAGTGTAGCATAGCCACTAGTGCTCTTTACACGGGTTAATGTGTAGGGTTATTCTGCCGATATGGTTCGCAATATTAGCGTGCTTGCTATTCTCACCTTGCGCAGATAACAACGGCCAAATAAACAGACGAATATATAAACCATGAATGACCTGCCAACCTTTATCGACCTAGAAACGCTACAGGGTTTAGAGCCTATCGCTTCACTCTCCTATGAGCGAATTAAGGCGCTGGCTAGCCGTACTCCGGTTGAGATGTTGCCTGCTGGCAGCACCCTCTTCAGTGAGGGGGATGAGGATCAAAAGATGATCTTTGTAATTGATGGGGAGATTCGCTTGCACTCCAGCCGTGGCGCTCAACCGCACTTTATTCGAGCGGGTATGCCTGAATCCTGGAATCCTATCGCTAACCATCACCCGCGCCAAATGAGTGCCGTCACCGAGTGCAGCACAGAAATTATTCGCATCGATATCGAAGAGTTTGACCGCATACTGTCGTGGGATCAAATGGCTGTCACCGATGAGAATGGTGAACGTGCAGCCCCTAGTGCCGGTGGCAACGCCACCGCACAAATGACACAATCGGCCACCTTTGAAAGTCTGCCCTCAGCCAATATTGAAGAGCTGTTCAAACGTTTAGAACATATCGACACCAAAGCGGGTGAGGTGATTATTCGCCAGGGTGATCTTGGGGACTACTATTGGTTGCTGGATCAGGGTGAAGTTAAGGTGGCGCGCCAAGTAGAGCCTGGGGGTGCAGAGGTCGAGCTGGCAACGCTGGGGGCCGGTGCAACCTTTGGTGAAGAGGCGTTAATTTCAGATAACCCCCGCAACGCTTCAGTCACCATGTTGACCGATGGCGCATTGCGTCGCCTCGATAAAAAAGATTTTATTGCGCTGTTACGCGAGCCGATGGTGGATTGGATAGAGCTCAACCAAGCGCTGGCGATGCTGGGTGATCAGGGTGTTTTTCTGGATGTTCGGGTTGCTGCTGAATTTAAACAGGGGCACCTGCCGCAGGCGGTGAATACGCCACTGTTTGAGTTACGGCAAAAGGTAGATGGTTTTGATCAGTCGAAGCATTACATCTGTTATTGCAGTACCGGCCGTCGTAGTTCTGCTGCCGCCTTCCTTTTAAAGCAGAATGGCTTTACGGCCAGCGTGTTAAAAGGGGGCTTGAGTCGTGTACCCGCCTCATTCATTATCCGCTAATTAGAATAACCCCGTAGTAGCGTAACCCCTTGCCGAGGGCAATAAAGCTTATTGCCAGCAAAACAGGCAGCCGCAATACGCCCGCCATCAAACACAAAATATCGCCCACCACCGGTAGCCACGAGAGCAACAGTAGCGGGCTTCCCCAGCGTTGTAGCTGGGTCACTGTTTTCAGCTGTCGGGGTGTCAGCGGGCGATTTTTAAGGAACCCCATTGCCAGTAAAATACCCATTCCCAGCGTGATAATGGCCCCCAGCGTATTCCCCGCTGTGGCGATACCAAGTAACAACCAGCGATTATGCTCACCTTGGCTGACCAGATAGCCGAGTAGTATTTCGGAGCCACCCGGCAGCAGCGTTGAAGAGAGCAGTGCGCTGATAAACAGCCCCCACAGCACATTATTTCCATCTATTAATTCCATGCGCCGAGTCTAACCTGATTGTGCAGTGCGGTTAAGGAATCTCTGATCAAGTCTGGATGAATTCAGGCTGAGAGGAAACTGTTCTCATTTGTTCCGAAATGCGCAGTAATAGTCGCTCTATTGGTGTTATTTTCGGGATGAATGGTGACGGTTTCAGCCAGCATAAAACATTCATGACTTGATCAGAGCTTCCTTAAAGGATCTGGGTTGTTTTATGCTATAGTTGCGCCAATTTATTATTCACCAGAGGAGCATAAGATGTGGGAAAAAGCGTTACATATAATCTTTATGACCTCCTGGTTTGCCGGGCTCTTCTATCTGCCGCGACTGTTTGTCTATCATGCCATGAGTGATGACCCGGGGAGTCAGGCAAACTTCAAGATTATGGAGCGTAAGCTCTACTACTTTGTAACACCGTGGATGATACTGACTATCCTATTAGGTGGCTGGATGTTGTGGGATTACGCATGGGTCGCCTATGCAGACACCTGGTGGTTACATGCAAAACTCTTTTTATGCCTGCTATTGGTGGTTTATCATTTTATCTGTGGCCACTACGTGAAGGTATTTGCCGCCGATAAAAACACCCATAGTCATAAGTTCTACCGTTGGTTTAATGAGGCCCCGGTGCTGTTATTGGTGGCCATAGTGATTCTAGTTGTTGTAAAACCGGGGATGTAGAGATGGAAGAGATGTCAGCGGTACCCATTGTAATGTCCTTTTCCGGCAATGATCCAACCGGCGGTGCCGGTATCGTCGCCGATATTGAAACCCTGGCCAGCATGGGATGCCACTGTGCCCCGGTGATTACCGCATTGACGGTTCAAGACACGGTTAACATGGTGCGCTTCGATGCAGTGGAGATGGATCTGCTGATAGAGCAGGCACGCGCTGTCTTGGAAGATATGCCGGTGAGCTGCTTCAAACTGGGTATGCTCGGCAGTGAAGATGCGGTGGTGGCGATTCACACCATCCTCATGGATTACCCCGGCATTCCGGTGGTGCTTGACCCCATTTTACGCGCAGGTGGCGGCACACAGATGGCGGATGATGAACTCATTGAGGCGATGATCGAACTGCTATTCCCACTGACCACCGTGTTAACACCCAATAGCCTTGAAGCGCGTCGCCTTGCCCATGAAGCCGATACCCTGGATGCCTGTGCCCATGAGCTACTGGATATGGGGTGTGAATATGTACTACTGACCGGAGCACACGAAACAACTCCCGACGTAGTCAACCGACTTTATGGCAACAACCGCCTGATGGAACAATTCAGCTGGGGGCGCTTGGCCGAGAGTTACCACGGCTCGGGCTGCACCCTCGCTTCGGCAATCGCCGGTATGCTGGCCCACGGTGTGGAGCCATTTGCCGCGATTCATGATGCACAAGACTTTGCTTGGCAGTCGTTGAAAAATGGTCACCGACTCGGCATGGGGCAGCATATGCCGAATCGTTTCTTCTGGGCGCGTGGAGAGGATGATGAGCCGACAGTGGCCGAGTAACCATCTGCGTGGGCTGTATGTCATCACCGACAGCTCACTGCTTAGCGATGACCAACAGCTATTGCAGGGGGTTGCAGCGGCGATTGATGGCGGTGCTCGCGTGGTGCAATATCGGGATAAATCAAGCGACCAACAAAAGCGCTTGCGCCAATCAAAGGCATTATTGCAGCTCTGTCGGGAGCGGCATGTTCCGCTGCTGATAAATGATGATCTCTCCTTGGCAGCAACGGTGGGTGCCGATGGTGTACACCTGGGGCGGGGTGATGTCTCTCTGCAAGCGGCACGAGCGCAGCTGGGTGAACAGGCGATCATCGGCCTCTCCTGTTACAATCAACTAAATTTGGCTGAACAGGCGCAATGTGATGGCGCAGACTACGTCGCTTTTGGGCGTTTTTTTAGCTCCCACACCAAGCCACAAGCAACCTCTGTTGAGCGAGGATTGCTGGCACAGGCCAAACAGAAAATCCAGCTGCCAATCGTCGCTATTGGTGGCATCACTCCTCAAAATGGGGGGGCGCTGGTAGCGGCTGGCGTTGAAATGCTGGCGGTTGTTCACGGGGTGTTCTCCTCTCCGGATATTCAAACCGCCGCACAAAAATATAAACAGCTTTTTGCAGAATAACGAGAGAGAAGGATAAAGTAATGACCCAATCACACGACCTGTTTCAGGCGGCTCAAAAGCATATTCCTGGTGGGGTTAACTCCCCGGTTCGCGCCTTCAAAGGTGTCGGCGGAGAGCCGATTTTTTTCAAAAAGGGTGACGGTGCCTATGTTATTGATGCCGATGACAAGCAATATATCGATTATGTGGGATCATGGGGGCCGATGATTGTAGGCCATGCTCACCCCAAGGTGATCAAGGCGGTACAAGAGGTTGTGGTTAATGGCCTCGGCTTTGGCGCACCCACCCAGATTGAAACCACCATGGCTGACCGGGTGTGTGAATTAGTCCCCTCTTGCGAAATGGTTCGCATGGTCTCATCAGGAACCGAAGCAACCATGAGCGCAATTCGCTTGGCGCGTGGATACACAGGCCGCGACAAAATCGTCAAGTTTGAAGGGTGCTACCATGGCCACTCCGACTCCCTACTGGTAAAGGCCGGTTCGGGAGCTTTGACCCTTGGCGTGCCCACTTCACCCGGTGTACCAGCAGCACTGGCAGAACACACCATTACCCTGACCTACAACGATATCGACTCAGTTAAAGCAGCCTTTGCCGAAATCGGTGAGCAGGTCGCCTGTATTATTGTCGAGCCGGTGGCGGGTAATATGAACTGCATCCCACCCGTTCCAGGCTTCCTGGAAGGGCTGCGAGAAGTGTGCGACGAGTACAGTACAGTATTGATTTTTGACGAAGTGATGACCGGCTTTCGCGTCGCCCTGGGTGGTGCACAGGCGCATTACGGTGTAAAGCCAGACCTCACCACCCTCGGTAAAGTAATCGGTGGTGGCCTGCCGGTTGGCGCATTTGGTGGCAAGCGTGAAGTGATGGAGCAAATTGCCCCACTAGGGCCGGTATACCAAGCGGGAACACTCTCGGGCAACCCGGTCTCTATGGCCGCCGGCCTCGCCTCCATGGATATATTGATGGCGGAAGGGTTTCACGACAACCTGTCACAAAAAGCTACGATGTTGACAGACGGCCTAAAAGTGCGCGCTAAAGCAGCGGGTATCCCGCTCACCACCAATCAAGTGGGCGGCATGTTTGGCTTCTTCTTCTCCGAAGAGTCCCAAGTCACGCTCTTCCAGCAGGTCACCGAGTGTAATATTGAGCGTTTCCAAAAGTTCTACCACGAAATGCTTAATGAAGGTGTCTACCTTGCCCCTTCAGCCTATGAGACGGGTTTTGTCTCATCAGCCCACAGCAACGAAGATATTCAAGCCACACTGGATGCCGCAGAGCGCGCTTTCGCCAAGCTGTAAATCAAATCGCTTGAACCGTAAAACAACAAAAGATGCCTCGGCATCTTTTGTTGTTTATGGAAGCTCCAGAGTGCAAGCAGTGGCATTGTGAATGATGGCTACACTAGCAGAATAGAACCGAAACCCTGGAGCCGACTATGTCGGCTGAAAAAATTACAATCCCTGAAGATCTTTTACGCTTAAAGCCCTTTGATGCCTTAGAGAGTGCGGTGACATTGAACCCGGAAAAAGTGGAGCAAAAAGAGGCCTCGTAACTAAAAACGGCGACAACTACCTTGAAAAACACCGATAGTGACTATTGGGTCTGTTGAGGGGCCATTAAGCGCATTTCATTCCGAGATAACATCACATCCGGGTTTATCCTTTCGCATAAACCCAAAAACGGCA
>Ga0256839_1006366_pt1 | contig 10360 bp, 4 predicted proteins | sample 354166metaG_FD_185968 | JGI IMG/M metagenome (GOLD analysis project Ga0256839, IMG submission 185968) | Hydrothermal vent microbial communities from Mid Atlantic Ridge, Atlantic Ocean - 354-166 | ecosystem: Environmental > Aquatic > Marine > Hydrothermal vents | place: Atlantic Ocean: Mid... | reverse complement strand
TCTGTCTTCTAAAAACACCATATAACCTGTAGGAATATTTAAAGCATCTACCCTAAAGGTAAGTTCTGTACCTGCTACTGCATTTACACCTACTGGAACTACCATATTTTCATAATCAGAGTTAGGTAATGTTTGTCTCATAAAATTAATACCTGTGTTGTTGGTAATTAACTGAGAGTACAAAGCAAAACTCGTACTTTCTCCCGAAAAAGCACCAATATCAAACCTTGGATCTAAACCTGTGGTTTTATTTGCTAGATAACTAATTTCGGTAGATTTGGTATTATTTCCATCGGTCATTGATAAATTGATTGTAAAATCTGTATTGGTAGTTCTGTAAAAAGTAGCCCCTGTTTGATGACTTTGCATTCCGCTTGTAAAAGTAATACTAGTACCTGCATCTGCATTGACAAAAAAGCCTTGACCTGGATGAAAATATCCTGTGGTTTTGGGTACATAAGCACCTGCACCTCCGTTAGCAGCATTATCCCAAACATACAATGCTTGGTAGGCTCCAGAAAAATTAGCGGTATTGGCAGTAATAAAAGCTGCCACATCTATATAAGCTGTAAACGGGTTTCCTAGTAAATTCCAGTCATTACCACCACTACCAGAAGATTGTACAATATTAGGACTTACCGGTGCAATTGTATAAGTTCCTATAAAAGTTATGTTACCAGCAACTGTTCTTTTAACAGAATAACTTTTTCCAGGATCAAGAGAAAAAGAATTTCCTGTTTGGAAATAACCCCAATTACCATCTGCATCCGTATCATTTTCATAGTTTGCAGCTCCCATGTTAGTACCTGTACCTGAAGCAAGAGAATTATCACTTACCCAAGTATCGTCAATAGTCTCCCCTGTTATTGGTGGACCAACTAGATGCCAATTAGAATCTGGTATATTTGTATTAAAACTGATATTTCCAGAAGAAGATCCATTAACTATTAGAGAACCACCGGCAGAAACTGTATTTATATTAAAAGTGCCGTTGTTTGTTAAATTACCAGAAACTGTTAAAAATGAATCACTTCCTAAAATAGATAAGGTAGCTCCAGCATTTATAGTTAAATTGTTGGTTGTAGCTGTTACAGTATTAATATCAGGAGAATTTGGGGTTCCAGATGGAATAATTACATCTATGTTAGATGATGGAGGTAAAGAACCAGACCAATTAGCACCATCAGACCAATTAGAATTAAAACTTCCATCCCAAGTATTTGTTACATTAATTGTGCTTGTTGCACTTAAAGTTGCTGCATTTGCAGACCAAGCATCAGATCCATGTTGATATGATGTTGCACCTGCTTTTACAAATCTATATGCATAATAATACGTGCCCGAAGTGTTAATTGTAATAGATGTTTTACATCTTTTATTGCTTCCAGTTCCATCTTCAAACCAAGGTAATCCTGTCCATGTCCACCCCGTACCGTCTGTTGTAGTTCCATACCCAAAATCAGAACTTGTCCAACCTCCTTCTCCCCATTCTACCGATACTGTAAAGGCTGTAGTGGCATCAACCGTAATATTTTGATTGGGTTGTTCTGTAGCATATCTATGCCCCCATACCTGAGAAAAACTAGATATGATTGCAAAAAGAAATAGAATACTTGTTAAAATGTATTTTTTTTTCATAATTATATAGTTTAAAGAATTAATATTTATTTATAATGATGTACAAATATAGCTTATAGATAAGAGTTATGTCAACTCATTTTAGCCATAAATGCACTTTATTTTGCCATTTTATTGAATAATTAATTTTTTTGTTAAGATAAAGTTTTTATTTTTTAATTTAACAAAATAAACTCCTTTACTTAAAATTTCTATAGAAAAAGGAGTATTGTTTCTAATAGCTCCTTTATGTTCTAATACTTTTTTACCTGTTAAAGTAAAGATTTGTAGGTTACTAATATTTTTATTAAATATCAAATAGCTAGAACTAGGATTAGGATACATTACAAGATTATTCTCTAAAAATGCATTTTCATTAACTGATAAACTAACCGCATTACTTCCATATACTTTAAATTCACCCGGAGCTAGAGAAATCATTGCATTTACATCATTAACTGTAATAGTTGTATTATTATTTAGTAAATCATACCAAGTACCTGTTTGCTGAAACCCTGGGCTAATATTTTGCGTAGTAACACCAAAATTTCCGATAACAGTAATGTGCTTTAATGTACCAGCGTTATCTGTTAAATGAATTCTTTTTAAACCATTACTATTCCCTACATCTAAAGAAAAGTCATTAGTTCTAAAAATATCTTCCTGTTTTTTTAGTTTGATGAGTTTACTCCACATATTGTATAAATCCTCTCTATCTGGTTCATCAAAATAATTCCAAAGAATGGGTTTATTTCCTGTTCTTCCATTAAAATTGATGCTAATATCATAACCTAATTCTCCAAATTGCCACATATGTTTTGGGCCTGGAACAGTAAAGAAAAAAGCACCTGCCATTTCCATTCTGTCTAAAGCTGTAGAAAGGTTTTTAACAGAATAACTTCCATTACTATTTCCAAATTGTATGTTTTTATACATTAACCGTTCTTCATCATGACTTTCCATATAACTTACGTTACCAGGAACAGACCAACCTCTATTTTTATAGGATATCCAACTGAAATCTGATTTACCACTATCATGGTAACCCATTGTAGCTTCTCCGTAAGTTGAATTATGATTTCCCCAGACAAGTATTCCTTTACCATCATTTAATCTGTAATTTACCCATTCTGTTTCTTCTGCATTACCACCTAAATGTTCAAAAATCACATAAAAATCGGGGTCTTTATCCCATTGATAATCAGCGTATTCTTTTAAAACAGCAACTCTATCTGCTTGATAGCTTCCTGTACATGCGTCATCAGAAGGACCACAATTTTGAGTAAACCCTTTGGTTAAATCCCATCTAAATCCGTCAATTTTGTATTCTTCAATCCAATATTGTGTTGTTCTTTTAACATAATCTTTTGTAGCTTGACTGCTATGATTAAAATCATTAAATACGTTATATGAGTGTCTTGGAGTTTCATTAAAAAATGGGCTATTAGCACTTGGTTGTCCTCCATAACCTCCATTATCTGTGTTCCACATTCTATAAAATGGGTTTTGACCTGTTGCATGATTATATACAACATCTAAAATTACAGCAATACCTCTAGAATGACATTCGTCAATAAATTGTTTAAATGCATTTTTTGTTCCATAATATTTGTCTAAAGCCATGTGAAAAGAGGGGTTATATCCCCAAGATTCATTTCCGTCAAATTCTTGTACAGGTAAAAACTGAATGGCATTTATTCCTAAATTTTGAAGATAATCTAACCTTGATTTTACGGCATCAAAACTATGTAAAGCATCAAAATCTCTAATAAGTAGTTGATAAATAACTAAATCTGTTTTAGCAGGTTTCTGAAAACTAGTTACCTGCCAGTTGTAGGGTGTTTCACCAGTTTTAAATAATGATACTGCATGATTTGTTTGTCCTGTAGGGTATGTAGGTAAATCAGGGTAAGTAGTAGAGTTAATATATTGATCATCATATTCAGAAAGTACGGTAATTGAATAAGGGTCAGCTACTTTAATTATTCCATTTATTAAATATTGGTAGGTGTAATTGGTTCCAGGTGTTAATCCGGTAAGCTCTATCCAAAATCGATTTTTAGAGCTGTCTTTTTTTAGCAAATAGTTGTTGTCAATCTGCCATGAATTAAAGTTGCCAATTACGTGAATAAACTCTTTTCCAGGAGCATATAAAACAAGTGTAGCTTTGGTGTTATCAGAAGTATTTAGATTTAAACCGTCTTTGAGTCCTGTTGGAAGAGGAGCATCCGTAACAGTTGGTCTTACTACAACCTGAAATGTTTCTGTTTGTGTATTACTATTATTGGTAGCCTCTAAGGTAAAAGTTGTATTTTCGTTTACAGTAGGTGAAAATGAATAGCTTGTTGTATTTGTTTGTGTATCAACAGAAGTTCCGTTAGCTATAAGATTAAAATTTGCGGTTAAAGATGTTGATGCAGTAATTGAAATAGTCTCCCCTTCATTTAAAACAGTTGTATATTCAGAAGGAGATGTTAAGGTTAGTTGAAAAAGTCCAACACCAATAAAAAAATCGGTACAGCCATTGTCTTTAAGTTCTTGGCTACCATCTTCATTTCTAAAAACCATTCCCATTTTTGTGGCATTATTGGCTTGTGTAGTGGTTAAACTAAAATAAGTTTCAGGAGTAATTGTAATACTCCAGGTTCCATCATTATTATCAATCATTTCTCCAACTCCATCATCTTGTCCCCAATTACCAATTACATTAAATCCCCAAGCATTTGAGTTGTCACCAATTCCTGCGTGCATATATACTTTTGTAGGAGAACTAAAACCGTTACAATCGGTTGCATTACTATTTGCATCTACTGTAATTGTAATAGGCTGATCTACATTAAAAGTGCTGGGTGAAATTGTAACCTGAGTAAAACCTATTGTTGTTATAAAAATAAAAAGTAATTGAGTAATTTTTTTCATACTTGTTTAATTTAAAAAGTAAAGGCTATTCAATTTTTTGAATAGCCTTTAGAAGTTTAAAAAGTGTTAATTTTTTGTGTAAGTTGGGTTTGCTGAGTCTGTAAAATCTAATGTAAATGTATAAGTACCAGCTGTTGTACTTATATTTGCTCCATTTAATTCTAAAGTCCCATCGTTTCCGTTATCTCCGTAATTAGTCCCCCAATCGTTATTTGCTCTAAATTTAAACTCTCCGTCAATTAAAGTAACATTTTCTAAAATCCAGATAGTTTCGAAAGGTTTAGACCAGTCTCTTTTAAATTGAGCATCTGGAGTAGCACCCCAATTGTTATAAGCACCACCAACTAATCCCCAAACATAATCTATGGGTTCAAGGGTGTAGGTTAAATTGTTCATATCTACAGTTGCAATATAAATACCTGCAGTAACAACAATATTTGCACCGTTTAATTCTAAAGTTCCATCATTTCCATTGTCTCCCCAATTTGTTCCCCAATCATTGTTCATCCTAAATTTCATTTCTCCATCAATAAGAGTAACTATTCCTCTAAAAACATCTGAGTAAGGGTCGTATTCTAATGCAAAATCAGGTGTTGCCCCCCAATTATTATATGCCCCACCAACAATACCAATACTAAAGCTTTCTATGGTGTAAGTTAAATTATTTAAATCAAAAGTAATTTTATAAGAACCTGCGGTAACATCAATATTTGCACCACCACTTTCTAGTGTTCCATCTGCTCCGTTATCACCATAATTATTTGCCCAATCATTATTTTCTCTAAACTTAATTTGTCCATCCGTTAAAGTAACGTAAGCTACCAAAACACCAGCTACATCTGTTTGATAAAAAGGTGCGTCTGGACCTCCCCAGCCATTTGGTGCACCACTTCCAACAACTCCCCAAGTTGTAGATAAGTCTAATACTGTAAGATAAGTTGTAACATTTATAGTTACTTTTTCAGAAATTCTTTCTAAGGTTGCACCAGTATTTAAATCTGTGATTACGGCTTTTACTCTAATATCTAAATCTCCACTAGTATCTACAGCTATACCACTAGTAATTGCTGCAGTATTTAATTGAGAATTGGTAACATCTACAGAATTTAGATTGGTAAGATTTGCAATTTCTATTGGAGTCGCAAAACTTGTACCTACTGTACCTGCCTCTAAAGTATAAACAACATCAACTCCTAAACCAGAATCTAAAACAGGGTCTTCCCATTCTACAGTTACTGCAGTAAGGTCATTATTAGCCAAAGTTAACACAAAATTATCACCATCAGCAATACTTGTTATAACTGGTGGATTCATTGGGTAGGTTGTTACTAAAAATAGTACATAATTGGTATGTTTATCTCCTCCTTTGATTCTTATGTATATAGCTACATCTTTAAAGTCTGTAATACCTGCATCATTTATTGCTGTATTTAAATCTTCTACACTAATGGTAAATGATTTATTGTTTGAAGATCCAATTACAACAGGAGTTGCAAAGGTATCTTCAAATGCCATTTGAATTTCGTAGGTATTGCTATTAGTAACTTCATCTTTCCAAACTACCGTAAAAGCAGGGTTGTTAGGTAAGTTAAAGTTTAAAAACACGCTACTAACTCCAGGTTGTTCTAATTTAAAAGTAGCTTCTGGACTTGTAATTATTAAACTTTCTTCGACTCTACATGCACCTAATAGTAGGGTTATAGAGAGTAACAAAAAGCTTATTTTTTTAAAATATGATTTCATTTAAAATATGATTTAATAATTAATTTTATAAATTTAAAGGTATTAATTGATAACGACCTGTTAAATCATTATACCAAATATCGTAATCATCTTCTACAACTACAGGGATACTCGCTCCATTTTCTGTAGAAATACCAGAAAAAGGAGAATCACTTGCCCAAACTGTATTTGTATCCGTTAAAAACTGTAAACTTCCAGGTACCAAATGTACATTATCTAAATACCATATATGATTTCCAAAACTTAAAGCATTTAAAGCTGTTGGCGTACTTCCACCAGGAGTAGCATCTCCTTGAATTGACATTCCGCTATAAACAGTAGAACCAGCTTCATTGTAAGGTTGAAAATCAAATGTTTTTGCACCAAAATCAATGGTAAACTGATAGTAACCAGCTGCTATTGCAGATGCGCCTGCAGTTGGAAACCTTTCTGGGTCACTTCCACCACCAGGATTTACTTCAATAGTAGTTCCATCATTTGTCCCCCATTGAGGTTGCCATAAGCCTTTTACTTCTAATACTTTAAAGTGACCGTTTCCGTAATAACCAGTATAATAGAATTTATTACTATTATTCGTATCTCTAAATAAAGCAGGGTTATTATTGTTATTATTCCATCCAGAAGAAATAGCATCTCCTACTAGGTAATAGTCTTTAAATACGTAATTAAAGTAAGGGTAAACTCTAAACTGAATTGTGTTAGAAATACTTTTTTCTTGTGATTGAGCTCCTAATGAAGAAGTTACTCTTGCATATAAAGAACCCCAGTTAAAAGGATTTAAACCCGCATTTCCTGCAGCAGCATTTAATTCGCTAGTTGTAAAGGTAACTGTATTGTTTCCAGTTATCATAGAGGCTACTACAGGGTTTGTAAATGTATCATCAGAAGAAAATTCTATGGTATAGTTTATAGAAACCTGTTGTTGATAATCTGCTTCTTCCCAATAAAGTGTTAAAGCGGGATTAGAAGGATTATTTGCGTCTAATTCAATGTCTGTTATTCCTACCTCGGAAAGTACCGCAGGAGTAGGAGTTGAGATTTGAAATAATTCTGAATTATCATCACAAGCATTTAGCAATACTATAATCATGATTGCTAAAAATGCTTTAAATGTTGTTAAAATATTTTTCATATTATTGTGGTATTACTATTAATAACCTGGGTTTTGTGTTAAGTTTGGGTTTGAAGATAAACTAGCAGAAGGGATTGGAAATAACTTCATATTTGAAGGTAAAGCAATTCCATTACTACCATTGCCTTTCCAAACCCAATTATAAGCCCCTCCAGTAAATTTACCAAAACGAATTAAATCTTGTCTTCTATGAGCCTCCCAGTGTAATTCTCTGGATCTTTCATCTAAAATAAAATCTAATGTTAAGTCTGTACCTACTAATAAATTAGGATTGTTGGCTCTTGTTCTTAAAGCATTTACATAACCTAATGCTTCTGCTTCTGTTCCTCCTCCTCCTCTTAAATAAGCTTCAGCATACATTAAGTAAATATCTGCTAATCTAAATAAAGGGAAGTCGGTATCTACAAATGTTTGATCAGTTCCAAAACCACCTGTTGATGTTGCATTAGACCATTTTTCTATGATATATCCAGTATCTTTATCCGAAATATCCGAGATATCTATGGGTCTATTAGTAGTTATTAATGTATTTCTAGTGTCTGTGTCGTAAGCACCACCATTAAATAACATTGCAAATTGTTTGCGAACTCTAAGAGCTCCACCCCAACCTCCAGCACCAACGCCTAAGCTAGCACCATTTGCTTCTAAACTACCAACTTGTCCGTTAATCATAACTGTTGTTGGTCCGTAGTTTTGTGTATAGATACCATCTGATATGATGGGAAATATAATTTCGTTTTTAGCATTGTTATTGTCATTATCTGCCATAAAGTTATAAGCATAATTAGTTGCTAAAGAAAAACCTCCATTTATTACCTTGTTAACATAAGTAATACAATCTGCGTATTTATCTTGACCAATATATACTTCAGCATTTAAATAAATTTTTGCTAAAATAGTCCAAGCTACTGCTTTATCTGCTCTACCATGTTCATTTTGCATAGGCGCAATTAAATCTGCATCAATAGCTTTTAATTCAGATTCTATATAATCAAATAATTGAGTTCTATCTGCTACTTGTGGGATTGTGTTTAAAGCATCGTTTTCAGTAACAAAATTTGCTTTCCCGAATAAATCCATCATATAGTAGTAAGCCATTGCTCTTAATAAACGAGCTTCTGCTCTGTAGGTTACAATTTCTGCTCTTGTAGTAGCAGATACGTTTCTAGCATCTAATTTCTCAGGAGTTGTTTCTCTTAAAAAATTATTAGCAAATGCAATTGTTAAATGTGTTCTACCAAACATTCCTAAAATAATTGGATTTTGGGCTGTCCATAAATTGCGCTGTAACTCTCTAGTTCCAGGGTCATTTTCATAAGACCAAATCATTTGGTCAGCAGTTAATGTTTGTAGGTATAGTAAAACTCTTCCGAATTGACTAGTTCCTGCATCTAATCCTTGTATATTAGAAGAACCAGCACCGTCAACACCAGTAAGAGCTAGATTTGCATAAACACCTGCTATGGCTTGTTTGTAAGCAGTTTCACTATTAAAAAAATCGTCACCTAACAAAGTTTGATCGTCTTTTGGTACAATATCTAAATCTTTAGTACAAGATGTATTTAAAGATAAAAGTACAATAACAAAAGCAATAATTTTGGTTGTTTTTATATATGTTTTCATTATTATTTAAAATTTAATGTTAGCACCTAAAAGAAATGTTCTTGCTCTAGGATAAATTAGATTATCAATCCCACCAAATCCTTCTGGATCTAATCCAGAATAATTTGTAATGACTAAAACATTTTGTACACCTGCCCAAATACGGATACTGTTTTTATTGAATTTTTTCACAAATTTATTAAAGGTATAACCAAATGTTATGTTGTCTAATTTTAAAAATGAGGCATTTTCTAAGTAAATATCAGAAATAATTACGTCGGATGTGTTTTGAAAATTGGTATCTGTAACACTTGTAGGGATATTTCCTAATACGGCATTATCTTGTAATAATGCGTATTGTGCTCTCGATGAATTTACATTGTTATACATATAATTTCCAATACTTGCTCTTAAGTTAAAAGAAAAATCAAAATTTCTATAATTAAATGTCGATTGAAATCCTAACAAGAAGTCTGCATCTGGGTTTCCTTTTAAATATCGATCATCATCATTAATTACATTATCTCCATTCCTATCTAAATAAGCACCTTCAATAGGATTTCCATTAGTGTCGTATAATTGCTTAAAAACATAAAAAGAATTTGGGGCAAAACCTTCTCTCATTAATTGTATAAAGTTTCCTGTACCTCCAGCAATTCCTCCTGTTGTTACATCTTGTCCTAATGCTAATTTAGTAATTTTTCTATCTAAGTAAGTTGCATTAAAATTAATGTCCCAACTTATATCTTCTTTATCTATTAAATCTGCATTTATAGAAAATTCTAAACCTTTTACTTCAAGTTCACCAATGTTTTGTATAATTCGATTAGTAAAATTTGTTCCATCAGCTACAGCCGCTTCAAATAATAAGTCGGTAGAGTTTTTTTGAAATACACCGATTGTACCGCTAAATCTGTTATCAAACAAACCATAATCTATACCGAATTCAATAGTTGCAGTAGTTTCCCACCTTAAATCTGGATTTATTTCTGATGGGATGGTAGATGCAATTGGAACACCGCCAAATAAGTATTGAGAGTTTTGATTACCAAAACGATATCTTTCTAAAAAAATATCTCTTTGAAACACTTCTTGTTGTCCTGTTACACCATAACTTGCTCTTAATTTTAAATTAGAAATTACCTTAGAGTTTTTTAGAAAATCTTCTTCATTTAATTTCCAAGCAACTGCTGCACCCGGAAAATCACCCCATCTGTTTTTACTGTTAAAACGAGATGTACCATCTCTTCTATAATTTAAAGTTAGTAAATATTTATTGTTAATGGTAAAGTTTGTTCTAGCAAAGAAACCTATTAAAACAACATCAGGATCTGCAAAAGTAGTTTC
>Ga0256839_1006365_pt1 | contig 10362 bp, 6 predicted proteins | sample 354166metaG_FD_185968 | JGI IMG/M metagenome (GOLD analysis project Ga0256839, IMG submission 185968) | Hydrothermal vent microbial communities from Mid Atlantic Ridge, Atlantic Ocean - 354-166 | ecosystem: Environmental > Aquatic > Marine > Hydrothermal vents | place: Atlantic Ocean: Mid... | reverse complement strand
TTAAAATAACCTCGATTAATCAACTTTTGCACTATGTTACTGTGACTTTGCGCGCCACTTACACTATAGTCAAACTTATCACCTTCAAATTCTACATAGTTCATAGTCATCTATTATTTTATATGGTAATATTATAGCACATGAAAATACTTATAGCTAATTGGAAAGCTCAAAACGATTCCGAAAAAGAAGCCTTAAAACTCTTTCGGCTATATAAAAACTTATCTACAAAGAAAAAATACATAACAATAATCGCTCCTGATATCTTATACTTAAACACCGTCACAAAATCATATCGCGGAAAACTGATAGCCTTTGCATCTCAAAAAATGGATACTACTCCATCAAACGCATCCTTAAAGGCTGAGCAAATAAAAAACGCGGGTGCAAAATTTGTATTTATAAATCATCCTGACAACAAAGAGGACCCAAAAGAATTACCTGAGAAATTTTTCACAGCGCAAAAGCATGGTTTGGTTCCCATATTATTTACAAAAGAGTATTCAAGCGACAGCAAAAGATTTAAGGAATTAAAACAGCAAATAAAACAAGTGTTGTCTAAAAAGAAAAATAATGATTTTCTTTTGGTTTACGAGCTTGGAGGAATAAATAAAAACAAGCATACTAAAAAAGATATAGAATTTATGATTCTATACCTAAGGAAATTACTTGCAGAAAATATAGGAGAGGCGGCAGCTAAAAAAATTCCAATACTTATCGGGGGCGCAATGGATAGTGTAAAAATACATGCTCTATCAGACATATTGACTTTAAACGGGTTTGTAATAGGCAGAGCATCTACAGATAAAGATGAGCTAATCAAAATATATGAGTAAAACAAATTACTTGAACACCCTCTCATTTATAGAAAATCATCTAAAAGAAATTGAAAATAAAAAAGTATTGCTACGCGCATCGCTAAATGCACCACAGCAAAACGACAAAATTACAAACTCATTTAGAACGGACAGATTTTTAAAAACAATCAAAATTATATCACGCAGAGCAAAATCGGTATTTATAATAGCGCACACAAAAGAAAATTTGTCTCTGCTTCCCGTTTATAAATATCTTAAAAATAAGATACCGGAATTACAATTTGTAGATACGGATAATTATTTTTCTTTAAAAAAAGACGGGATATATTTATTTGAAAATTTACGACACTTTAAAGAAGAGAAAGAAAACAATAAAAAATTTGCAAAAAAACTCGCGCAACTTGCGGATATATTTGTACAGGACGCTTTTGCGGTATTGCACAGAGAACATGCATCTGTAATAAGTATCCCAAAATTTATAAAATCTTTTGCGGGACCAAACATAAAATACGAGCTAAAACATGCATACAAGCTCCTTGACCCGCCTGAAAATTCAGCTTTTGTTTTGGGTGGTTCCAAACTCTCAAGCAAAGAAAAACTGCTTAAAAAATTTATAAAAAAATACTCCAAGATCCTACTTGTGGGCGCTCTTGCAAACGAAGCACTCGCATCAAAAGGCTTGAACATAGGACAATCCTTTGTGGATGATTCAGCTATGGATAATAAGATCTTGGAGAATCCAAAATTGGTTTTGCCACACAAATACACACTGCAAAGCGAAAAATACATAAGAAAATCAGACGGGATAGACATAAAAGATGATGAAAAAATAGTCGACGCGTTTGCGCCTGACGATTTCCTAAAAGATGTTGATTTCTTGCTGTGGAACGGACCGTTTGGAATATACGAGCAGGGCTTTATTCAAGGAAGCGCAAGCTTTGCAGAACAAATTAAAAAATATAAGCCAAAAGCCTATCTAGGAGGTGGTGATAGCTCTGCGGTAGTTGATTTGTTGGGTATATCTGATTTGTTTGAGTTTCGCTCAACAGGCGGCGGCGCGCTTTTGAGCTTTCTTGCAAATGAAAGCCTGCCGGGCCTTGACGCTATTTTAAACTAATACAACAACAGGTATAACTATAGGGGTTTTATGAGTTTGTTGCAGCAGGAAATCCGCGATGGAATCATGAAGCTCTTGTTTTATCTCATCCACATTAACTTGCACGGAACGCCTTAATTTGCTCTCAACTATCTTTTTTACCAAAAGACGAACCTGACCTAAGAGTTCTTGAGACTCGCGCAAGTATATAAAGCCACGAGATATAATATCCGGAGACTTTTTGAGTCTACCTTCTTTCACATTTATAGTTGCCACAACAACAAATATACCCTCTTGCGCCAAAAGTTGCCTATCCGCCAAAACGGCTGTTTGAATATCTTTTACAACTTTACCTTCTACAATTCTTGTTGTTCTTGGCGCTTTTTCAGGAAGGTGCACTATCTTGCTTCCTTTATCTCTTATCTCAATTATAGAACCTGTATCAGGTAAGACAACATTTTCTTTTGGAAGGCCCACCTCCTGGGCGATATCTGCATGAACGCGCAACATGTAGTAGTATCCATGATGAGGAATAAAGAATTTTGGCCTTACTTGCCTGTGTATCCACAGAGTCTCTTCCCTGTTGCCGTGTCCTGATGCATGAACATCGCTTGTCTCATAAGTTACAATACTTGGACCTTGTCTTGCTATTTTGTCTTTGAGTTTCTGCACAGGCCTCTCATTGCCCGGAATAACAGAAGAAGACAAGATCACAACATCACTTTCTTTCAAAGTTACATATTTGTGAGTCTTGTTTGCCATTCTCATAAGTGATGCATACTCATCTCCTTGCGCCCCAGTTGCTAAAAACACTATCTTTGAGTCAGGGTACTCATGCGCTATTTCCGCAGGTATTATCGTGTCTTTTTTTATCTTTAAATAGCCAAGCTCTTTTGCGATATTTAAATTGTTTATCATGCTTCGCCCGTCTATCACAACTTTTCTGCCATATTTTTCCGCAAACTCCATTATCTTTATTACTCTTTCGACTTGAGATGCAAATGTGCCTATTATCATTCTGTTGTTTTTATATTTTTGAAACATCTTCTCAAAAGTTTCTGCAACTTTATGCTCAGGAATGGACCATCCCGGGCGAGAAACATTCGTAGAATCCATAAGCATCACAAGCGCTTTCTCCTCTTTAAATATGGAGAATGTGTCGTATTCTTTTTTAAATACAACCCCGTCTTCGTGATCAAGCTTTATATCCCCTGTAATTACCACTCCACCGAATGGTGTTTTGATGATAAGCCCCATTGAGTCTGGGATTGTATGTGTGGTTCCGAAAAATCTTACCGGAAGCGAGCCAATCTTTATCTCTTCTCCGGCATCCACAACGTGAATCTCGGGGGTCTTAACTTCCGGAAACTCGGCATAGCGCTTTTTTATCATGACTGCCGTAAACTCACGCGTATAGATGGGCGGTACTCCAAGAGAATCTGTAATATAAGGGAGAGCGCCCGTATGATCCAAGTGCCCATGGGTGATAATTATTCCGCGAATTTTTTCTTTTCTATTTTCTAAGTATTTTGTATTTGGTAAGATGTAGTCAACCCCCGGGGTATCATCCTCCCTAAACATAAATCCGGCATCCACAATCCATATATCATCATTAAATTCAACAACGGTCATGTTACGCCCTATCTCCTCTACTCCTCCAAGAGTTAAAATTCTTACGGTATCTTTTTCAAGCGGAGGAATTATATCATCTTCTTTTTGAGTTCTTACCCTGTCTGAAAATACAGCGCGCTTCATACGTGTTGCCTGTTGTAAACGCCTTTTACGTGCCTTATCTTGTCTTGATTGGGTATTATCTGACTTGTCTTTTATTTGTCTTTGCATGATACTTGATTAAACTTATAATTACTTCACCAAAAAATTCCAAACTTGCTGAGTTTGATAAAACCATCTATGAACAGAGTCAAATCTCTCATATGGTTCTGCTATAAACTTATAATCAAAACCCTTCATATTTTTGGGTAAAACATATACATAATGTGGTGAGTATAAAAATATCGCTGGCTTCTCTTTGCTTACCTCAGAGTATATTTTATTCATCAACTCCTCTCTCTCTCCTTTATTTTTTGTTTTACGCAAGTCTTTGCTCCATTTATCAACTTTTTTGTTTGCGTAAGAGACAATATTTAAGCCCGGATCATCTTTTTGTGATGAATGCCAAAAGGCATACAAATCATTTGCTCTGCCAAGTGATTGTCCGAAAAGTACGGCATCAAAGTCTCTATCGCGTATAATTTTTATTATCTCATCTACTTTGTATGAATGAAGATTCACCTTGAATCCGGATTTTTGCAAATCTGACTGAATCTTAAAGGCAATATCCTTCAATTCTCCTTCCGACGGGTAAGCCAAGCTAAATTCCGCTTTTTTGCCTTTCTTCTCCCAGATGCCTTCTTTGTTTATTTTCCAGCCGGCTTTTTGCATAATTTCTTTTGGGTTTTTTCGTTCGTATTTGCAAGTGCGAGGCACAGGGCCGCATAACACATCAGCATAACCTTTAAAAATATGGTCCACGATTCCTTTTTTGTCTATAGCATTATCAATCGCATCTCTTACAGCAAAATCGACAAATAAATTGTTTTTATCTTTGTTTAAAAACAGCGCAAAGACTCTTGGGTATTTAAGTGTATAGATCGTGTGCATGTTTGTGTCTAATTCATTCAAAGTAGTATAAGGTAAGGCAGCGACTGATGTGTATTTATCGTTATTTAAATACTTGATTTTTTCATTATCATCTTTGAGTATTTTAAATTTTATACGTTTTATATGCGGTTTACCAAAGATGTATTTACCATTTGCAACCAAAATATACTCTGCGGGAATCCCAGAATCCGTTTTTATTATTTCTTCCACCTTGTAAGGACCAGCGCCTATAGCGTTTTCATTAAAGATACTAAACTGCATCTCATCTGTTGAAATATGACTCCATATGTGCTCTGGCAAAATACCTATACTTAGATTTTCCAAAAACATGGAATACGGCTTTGGTAAAATAAATTTTATGGTCTTGTCGTCTACAATTTCCACTTTAACATCCAACCAATCTGCAAAACGCGGACTTTTCAAAAGCGGGTTCTGAATCAAATCTATTGTAAACTTGACATCTTTTGCAGTAACCGGTCTTCCGTCTTGAAATACTGCCTTATCTCTAATTTTGAATGTATATTCCTTTGCGTCATCTGAGATTTGATAACTCTCGGCAAGTTCTAACCTTAACCCACCTTGCCCATCTGAGCGCAAAAGCCCTGAGTAGACAAGCTCCGTTATGTCTAAATCTGTATCCGAACTTGCAAATACTGGGTTTATAAATCTGGCAGGACTATCTATAAGTTCTGTTAATTGTCCGCCTCGCGCCGGCAAGCGCTTGCTATATTTTAACGATAAATCAAAAAGATAAATATACAGAGATATTAAAAAAGCAATCAAAAGAAAAAAAGAAACTATTTTTTCATAAGGACTTAAAGTCCTGAAGCTAAAAAAATGCTTCAATCCATACATAGGCAAAAATTATAATCTTCAATTAGCTAGCTATAATTAGGCTATAGATGGCGCTTAGCACAAAAAGAATCGCCAAAACGATAGTTGCGTTAAACAAAAACTTTTCAGCACCACGCCTTGTATAAAAAGCGGATGAAAAGTTGTCTGCACCAAATGCCCCGCCTAAACTTGCTCCCGTCTGTTGCAAAATTATGCTTACAATAAGCAAGACAGAGACAAGAAGCTGAAAATGAGGCAAAAAAGCCTTAGCTAACTCATTTAACGAATTTAAATCAAACATAGATTCATATTGTTGGACAAATATTAACAAGAACTTGAAAAAAGTCAATGCTTTTAGACAATATCCAAAATTTTTACCCTTAACTCCAGCTTGCCCGCAAAAGCGCTTTTGTCCACTTGCCCCACTATTGATTTGATATAATCTTTTTGCTTAAAGCTATCTTTTGCAAAAAACGATACCGCTTTTAAATGTTTATTGGAATTTTCACTTTTAAATATTATCTCCAAATGCTCATTGTGTTTTCCAAACTCTCTTTTCTGTATTACCTGCGGATTTACAAACTCAAAAACAGGCGCTTCATTTTCCATCCCAAATGGCGCAAGCATGCGCAATTGCCTATAAAATGTCCAGTTTATATCAGCGCTTGTAAGACTAGCGTCATACAAAGTTTCACATTTATCAGTTTGAGTATTTACAAATTCCACCGCTTCATTAAATGTTTTTTCAATATCAAGCAAAGAGTCAAAATTGATAGAAAATCCGCCTGCACCTTCGTGCCCTCCGTAATCTAGAAGGATATCTTTGTTTTTATCCAGAAGTTCCGCTATGTTTATATTCCCAGAGCTCCTGCATGAGCCTTTATACACACCGGAGCTGTCTTGCCCCCAAAGACAAACCGCGCAGTTAAACTCTTCCGCAAGCTTTCCGGCGGAAAGGCCGAGCAGAGCCGGATTCCAAGTTTTATCACCCGTGACAAAGATTTTCGGAATTTCGCATTTTGCAAGCAATTTGCTTTTTGCTTGCCTGCTTATTTTTGCGCTTTGTTTTTGTCTTTGAGTGTTTAATTCTTTTAGCTTTATCAACACTTTATCTATTTTATCTTTTTCATCAGAGCTTAGAAGTTCAAAAGCAAGATACGGATCCGATAATCTTGACGCTACATTTATTTTTGGTATAAGCGAGAAAGCTACGTCTGTCTCTTCCAAAAGTTTGATGGGAATTCTTTCTTTTTCAAAAAATCTGCGTATACCCACACGCCTACCCAGTCTTAAAACATAAAGCCCCCAATAAACAAGTTTTCTGTTTTCACCAACAAGGGGCATCATATCCGCGATTGTAGATATTGCAACCAGATCAAGCAACCATTTTTCCCAACCTTCTTTGATATATTTAGCTTTTTCAAGTTTATTTTCTCTTGCTTTTGCCAATATTGCTTGCGCAAGCTTAAAAGCCACCGTTGCGCCGGACAGATGCTTAAACGGGTATGTTTCATTCTTTAATTTCGGGTTTAAGACAGCGTATGCATCAGGGGCATCTTTTGACTCATGATGATCAGTGATTATTACGTCAATACCCTTACTTTTTGCCAACTCTGTTGCCTCCTTACCAGATATACCAACATCAACCGTTATTATAAGAGTTACGTCTTGTTTGGATAAATTTTCAACAGCTGATTTATGAAATCCATAACCCTCCTTGTCTCTGTGGGGTATATACACCACGTAATTTTTATATTGCAATTTATCAAACAGCTCTTTTAAAATAACGGCGCCGGGAATACCATCCGCATCAAAATCGGCGTAAATTGCTATTTTCTCCCTATCATATATTGCTTTTAAAATCCTGCTTGTAGCTTTTTTGGCATCTTTAAATAAAAATGGATTGTGTACGCTGTCATATTGCGGGTTTAAAAAATTTAACAAATCCTCACCTGACCTTTCTGCTCGTTCCTTTGCAATATTCAATAAAAAATCGGGTAAATTCTCAGGTTTATTCATAATCTATATTTTACCACAAGTTCTTCTGATTAAGCATTGCGTTTTTGCAAGTTTTTGCTATAATTGCGCAAGCTTTTTGCGGTGGTAGCTCAACTGGTCAGAGCACTCGCCTGTCACGCGAGAGGTTGCGGGTTCAAGTCCCGTCCACCGCGCAAAAAACACTGCGAAAGCAGTGTTTTTTAAGTGGTGGGTGAAAAGCAAACTGCAAATGAAGGTCTGTGGAGGTTCAACATCCATGCTAAGCTCCATACTATCTACAAACAAAAACACCGAAAGAAAGGCTTTCGGTGTTTTTAATTTTGTGCCGGGGGTGGGGATCGAACCCACGACCTTGGGTTTATGAGTCCCACGCTCTAACCAACTGAGCTACCCCGGCTTGGCGTTTAGCATATCATTTTTTTATCTTTTTTCAAGGAGAAAAAAGTGGGGGTAATTTTAAGTTTTTTATTTTATAAATTATATAAACCCTCAACTTATGTTACATGACAAATAAGAAAACAAGAAAAGTACCCTTAAGTTATGACTATATCAATAGTGACACACGCCGCACAAGAATAACAATATCCTGAATTTATTATATACAAGCAACATATAAACCACTGACGCATTTTGCGTATATAGGGGTCCTTGTGGGACCTAAACAAGTATCTGACTGACACTCGTTATAGCCAGTTATATAGTTGCAATAGTACCTGGAATCTGTCCATGTGTTTGGTATAGATTCACTTCTGTGCCAAGGTATAGTAGGTGATGTGCATGAATCATAAATTCCCTCGTCAGAAAGGGGTGTGTTTGCGCATACCCTACCTACCAACTCAATCCACCCTGCATATTTAGCTTGATCTCCTGTAGCATAGTTACGTAAGAATTGACAAGTGTTGGGCATTTTACACACACAACCGGTTTGCGGATCCGTCCACACGGCTGTACCTCCTGCATTTTTGCAATCAGACACTGTAAATTTGCTTGTACCATTGCCAAGTACTGTATTCGGGTCAGCGCAGGAATTATAATTATTAACTACCCCTGAACTCAATTGACCGCACTCCCAATTTTTACCATTCCAAACAAGTGCATCACCGACTTCTGGGCAAGATTGCGGTATTCTTTGGTATAAAAACTCAAAATTCTCCGCAATCTTCTGCGCGTCAATCACCGCTCCTGTTTTTATCCAATCTGTTCCGTGCCAAGTGGCCTGCCATGCAAAACTTGCACCCATAATAAAGAGCGTTCCAACGATTGTCCAAATAAATGATTTTGAAATACCAACTTTTTTCATAAGTCGAAATGATTATATATGTAACATTCTCATTATAACATATTTGGTATTTAATGTTATTTATTTTTTCAATTATAAATTTTCAAACAGAGTAATTATGCGCCGAATTCACCAAATACAAATCAGACGCGACAATAAACTTTTTTAATTTTCAAGCATGTGTGCACACTGAAAACGCTCCCGACACTTTGAAAAACAAATTAAAAACTTGCAAACCAAAAGCCAAATTATTTACAAATTACGCTATTGATTACACGAGCATTAAAGCTCTACAAAAAACAAAAGAAAAACGCGCTTATCTTGCGCGCTTTTTGCCTTTGTAGCGGGGCCTGGATTTGCACCAGGGTCTCGAGGTTATGAGCCTCGCGAGGTACTGCTCCTCCACCCCGCTATTTATTGCGTAATTATAATAAATAATTACGCAATGTCAACAAAATTTTATATATTCCCTCTCAAGCGCTCTGCCTGCAATATCCTCTCTACTGCAATGGTATATGCCGCGTTTCTAAAGCTGAGTCCGCTTTGCTCTTTTTTATCTTTGACACGCGCGAAAGCATCGAGCATCTTTTCCTCAAGCATGCGCTCTACCTTGTCTTCGCTCCAGTATTCATTGCTTGAGTTTTGTATCCACTCAAAATAGCTCACTACTACCCCACCTGCGTTTATCAAAATATCAGGCAAAACATCAATACCTTTATTTTGTAACATATCATCTGCCTTGTGGCTTACAGGCGCATTTGCAAACTCAACAACCAGCTTTGCCTGTACTTTATCTGCATTTTGCTCTGTTATGACATCTCCTGTCGCAGCAGGCGCCAATATATCAACAGGGAGCTCCAAAAGTTCTTCATTGCTTATAATCTCACCAAATGCCCGACTGCATTCTTTGTGCTCTTTTTTGTAGCGAAGCAACGCATCAACATCTAGCCCACTTTCATTATAAAACGCGCAGTCAATATCACTAATTGCAATAACTTTAAAACCCCAAGACTGCAAAATGCGCGCCAGATTCCCTCCAACATTACCCATACCTTGAATGGCAACCGTCGGAGCACCTGAAAAAGACAAAGATTTTACATGATCTTTTAAAATAAATGCACCACCGAGCGCCGTTGATCTATCTCGCCCCTTTGAACCACCGAGCGCAAGGGGTTTGCCCGTTACCGCAGCCGGCTCCCACTTGCCTTCAAGTTTTGAGTATTCGTCTACAAAATAGCCCATGGTCTTCTCGTTTGTTCCCATATCGGGCGCAGGTATATCAGTTTTTGGTCCTATAAAATTAAATGACGCTCTTACAAAAGCGCGTGTTATTCTTTCGTGCTCAGCCGGCGATATCTCTCTCGGGTCAACATCTACTCCGCCTTTTGCGCCACCGAACGGCAAATTCATAAGTGAAGTTTTAAGGCTCATCAGAAAGGCAAGTGTCTTTACTTCTTCCAGGTGAACATCTTTGCTGTATCGAAATCCGCCTTTTGTTGGACCAAGCGCATCGTTGTATTGGACTCTGTATGCGTTAAAAATCTTTACCTTACCGTTGTCCATTCTGACCGGCAGAGCAAAGCTGTATGCTCGTTTTGGCTTTTTCAAAAGATGATATTCAGTATCTGATAAAGACAGAAAGCGATTTAGCTCTTCAAGACGCGCATTGCAATCAA
>Ga0256839_1006364_pt1 | contig 10363 bp, 8 predicted proteins | sample 354166metaG_FD_185968 | JGI IMG/M metagenome (GOLD analysis project Ga0256839, IMG submission 185968) | Hydrothermal vent microbial communities from Mid Atlantic Ridge, Atlantic Ocean - 354-166 | ecosystem: Environmental > Aquatic > Marine > Hydrothermal vents | place: Atlantic Ocean: Mid... | reverse complement strand
ATCGGCAAACAGCTCCCTGAACCTTGTAATAAGTGTATCCCGGCTTTTTTTATCCTTCATGTCAATAAAGTCAATGATAATAATTCCGCCTATGTCCCTCAGGCGTATCTGTCTCGCTATCTCCTCCGCAGCCTCAAGGTTCGTGGAAAGGGCGTTCTCCTCAAGGGATTCACCGCAACCCGAACCGCTGTTAACATCAATAACCGTCATAGCCTCCGTTTCCTCAATTACTATGTATCCACCGCTTTTAAGCCAGACATATCTCGTAAAGAGCTTGGTAAGAGCCCTGTCAAGGTCGTACTTCTTGAAGAACACGCTTATGTTCTTAACATACCTTATCCTATCAACCAGCTCCCTGTAACCGTTCTCAATGTGAGACACTATCTCGGTCCACACCTCCCTGTCATCAACCACTATTTCCTTAATGTCCTGCCAGTTATCCCTAACCGTCTGAAAGTACTGGGGCAGTTCCTCGTAAATTATTCCCTGATCCACCCTGTCCGATTTTTTTCTGATCTCCTTCCACCTGTGCCTCAAGTAATCAAGCTCGTTAAGGAGCAGTTCCTCCGAAACTCCCACCGCGGATGTTCTGACTATTACGCCGTCCCCCTCAAGTGTATTTTCAAAGATTGATTGAAACCTTGCGCGCTCACGCTCCGAATCTATCTTTGATGATACAAAGACTCCTTCTGAGTTGGGCAGGTAGATCAGGAACTTTCCCGGGATTGAAATCCTGCCTGAAACCTTGGCACCCTTTTCCTCAATGGGCTCTCTCCTAACCTGAACAAGCACGGAGGACCCGATTTGAGGTGGCTCCGCACCTTCATAGCCGGGCATATCCTTGAGAGGAAGGTAAGCTTCCCTCTCAAGTCCTATGTCAACGAAGGCACCGTCAAGACTTGGTGCAAGCCTCCTTACCTTTCCCTTGCAGATGCTTCCCGCTATTCTCGGTCCATCCCTCTTTTCAACTTTTATCTCCGATATGTCCATGCCCTTTATGAGAAATGAAAAAATTATGTTCTTGCTGGCAGAAATGATCAGCCGAACTTCCATACAGTATGATATTTTAAAGTATTTTTCCAAATGGTCATCGGACTTATAGCGGGGAAAGGAAGGCTTCCCGAAGTCTTCAGAGAAAACGCCCTTAAAAAGGGCGACGATGTGGTTACCATCGGCATTGACGGAGTAACAGAAACAAAGAGTGATTATTCCCTCCCCATGGGCAGGGTTGGAAAGTTGCTCAAAATTCTTGAAAAGAGGAGAGTTGAAGGAATAGTTATGCTCGGAAAGTTTGAACACAGAATGATCTATACAGCCATATTCGGATTTGACCTAACAGCTCTTAATATTCTCAGAAGAGCCAAGGACAGAAGGGCGGAAAGCGTACTAAGAGCATTCATTGAGTCCCTTGAAGAAAAGGGTTTTACCTTTATAGACCCAAAGCCCTATCTTGAAGACCTTCTCGCCGGTGAAGGTCCGTTAACGAGAATCGCCCCTTCAAGGGAAGCCCTTGAGGACGCCAGCTTCGGATTTCCGATCGCAAGGGAGATTGCTACCCTTGATGTTGGTCAGACCATAGTTGTAAAGGACAAAGCCGTGGTCGCCGTGGAGGCAATGGAAGGAACTCAGAGGACCATTGAAAGAGGTGGCAGGATTGCGGGAAAAGGCACAAGAGTCATCAAAGTATCAAGAAAGCATCAGGACTTCAGAATAGATGTACCGGGCGTGGGAATTGAAACCCTTGAGGCAATGAAAAAAACGGGAGCTGACGCCCTTTTTATTGAAGCGGGAAGGGTGTTCGTCATTGATGGAGAGGAGTTTTTTAAAAAAGCGGAGAGGTACAGGATCCCGGTTTACGGCATGTGCTAAATTATATATCGCCGGAGGGGTGGCCGAGCGGACGAAGGCGGGTGATTTGAAATCACTTGAGGGTTTGTAGCCCTCCGTGGGTTCGAATCCCACCCCCTCCGCCACAAAAAGGAGCCGAAAATGAAGATAGCTTCCCACAACGTTAATTCCATAAAGGCAAGAAAAGACCTGCTTTTTCAATGGCTTGAGAGGGAACCGGTGGATATTCTCTGCCTGCAGGAGCTAAAGCAGGAGGAAAAGAACTTTCCATTCGGCGATTTCCGAAATATAGGTTATTCCTGCCAAGTTAACGCTCAGAAGGGTTACAACGGCGTCTGTATTTGCTCCAAGCAGGAGCCTTCGGAGGTTGTTAAGGGAATGGGAGACGAAGAATTTGACGGGCAAAAGAGGTTGATTTCCGCAAGGTTCGGTGATCTCTGGATAATCAATGTTTATGCACCTCACGGTGATGTTAGAGGAACGGAAAAGTTTTACTACAAGATCAGCTTTTACGAAAAGCTCCTTGAATTTCTAAAAAATAACTTCTCACCCTCTGACAGGATAATTATGGTGGGAGACTTTAACGTTGCGAGGGATGACATAGATGTCTTTGATCCCCAGATCCTGAGAGACACCATAGGAACAATGCCCGAAGAAAGGGAATCCTTCAACAGAATTCTGGAGTGGGGTTTCATTGATGCCTTCAGGCACCTCTATCCTGACAAGATTCAGTTCACATGGTGGGATTACATCGGAGGGATGGTCTGGAAGGACAAGGGAATGAGAATTGACTACATACTTATAACAGAACCGCTTATTGAAAACCTTAAGGAAGTTTATGTGGACATGTGGCCCAGAAAAAGAAGGAATCCCAAACCATCTGACCATGCTCCTATAATCGGAGTCTTTGAGTTGTGAAGGCAGTAATATTTGCCCTCTTTTCTGCACTAATCTGGAGCACCGCTCCCCTTATATTTAAGGTAGGGCTGAGAGGAGAGGTCACCCCCCTCGCAGGGATCTTCCTTCACAACCTAACCGCCTCAATATTCGCAATGATCTTTCTCCTCGTAACAAGGGAATCAATAAACTATCCTCTCAGAGACATAGCAACTATATGCCTCGGGGGATTCGTTTCTGGTTTTCTCGGTCTCCTCTTTTACTACAAGGCAATTAAAGCCGGTGAGGTTTCGGTGGTGGCACCCATCGTTGCAAGCTCTCCCCTGTGGGCAAGCGTGCTTGCCTTCCTTCTCCTCGGGGAATCCTTTAACTTTCTGAAGCTTGCCGGTGCCCTTCTTGTTGTAATAGGAGTTATTCTCATTATGGTCTCAACGGAATTACAATAAATTTATGGAACAGGTCACGGTAAGAACTCTGAAGCGAAAAAAGAGGGAGGGCAAAAAAATAACAATGATCTCCACTTATGATTTTCTGTCTGCAAAATACTGTGAGGAGACGGGAATTGACTGCCTTCTCGTTGGTGATTCTCTGGGTATGGTCTTTCAAGGAAACGACACAACACTCCCCGTCACCCTTGACGAGATCATTTACCACACAAAGGCTGTCAGAAAGGGAGCACCCACGCGTTTTTTAATAGTGGACATGCCATTTATGAGCTATCAGCCTTCCCTTGAAGAGGGAATCAGAAACTGCGGTAGGGTTCTTAAGGAAACCGGAGCTCAGGCAGTTAAGCTTGAAGGAGGCGAGGTGGTTGCTGATCTCGTCCATAAGCTCGTAGGTTACGGGATACCCGTTGTCGGTCATGTGGGGTACCTCCCCCAGTCCCATCACAGATTCGGGGGTCCGAAGGTTGTCGGAAAGGAAGAGGAAGAGGCGGAAAAGCTGAAAAGGGACTTCAAGGTTCTTGAAGATGCGGGAGCGTTTATGATTGTGCTTGAGAGCGTTCCGTGGAGAATCGCAAAAGAAATTACCGAAAGCTCGTCGGCAATAACCATCGGAATCGGTGCGGGAAAATTCTGCGACGGACAGGTTCTCGTCTTCCATGACCTTGTCGGGCTTGTTGATTACGCAAAACCTAAATTTGTTAGAAGATATGCCGAAGGAGCTAAAATATTTAAGGATGCTCTTAAAATGTTTAAATTGGATGTAGAGAGGGGAGATTTCCCTACGGAAGGGGAGAGCTATGGAACATGAGAGGATAATTAATCTTCTAATTAAGGCAGGGTTTTTGAAGGAAGAGGATGCCAAGAGGGCGGTTGCAGAAGCAAGAGACGATGAGGACATATTCCAGACCCTTCTGAGGCTTGGAATTTTATCGGAAAAGGACATTCAAGCCTTTTTCCAGAATATACTGCCCCAAAAGCTGTGGAAGGGGAGCGTTGAAAACATTGATATCCCTTCCCACATTCTCAACTCTTTGCCTCAGGAGTTCCTGAGAAAGTACAAGATCGTTCCCGTTAAATACGAAAAGGGGAATCTCCATGTCCTTATGCTGAACCCCCTCAATCAGAGCCTTATAAACGAACTGAGATTTCACACAAAAGCGACCGCTATCAAGCCCTATTTTGCACCTCTATCAACAATTGAAAAGGTTCTTGAAAAGCAATTTCCCAAGCTGGGAGATGTGCTCAATCAAATTCAGGATGCTAATGTTGAGATTGAAAAGGAAGAGGAAGAACCCACAATTGACCAGCTCATGCACGCATCGGAAGACGCTCCCATCGTTAAACTCGCAAACGGTCTTATCTATGAATCCGTCAGTATGGGCGCATCGGACATTCATGTTGAGCCCTTTGAGAAGAAAGTAATAGTCAGGTACAGGGTTGACGGCGTTCTAAAGATTTACCATCAGCTACCAATAAACATAAAAGACAGCCTCGTGGCGAGATACAAGATCATGTCAAACCTTGACATAGCGGAAAAGAGAAAGCCTCAGGACGGAAGGATAAGAATAAAAATTGAGGGGAAAAAGATAGACCTCAGAGTTTCAACGGTACCCACCGTTTACGGCGAAAAGGTGGTCATGAGGATTCAGGAGGCGGAAAAGTACCTGAATGTTAAGCTTGAAGACCTCGGCTTTGAAGAAGACGACCTTGAAAAGTTCAGAAACGCCATCTGGAAGCCGTGGGGAATGATCCTCGTAACGGGACCCACCGGGTCCGGTAAAACAACAACCCTTTACTCCGCCCTTATGGAGAGAAACCAGCCGGACGTGAATATAATGACCGCGGAGGATCCCGTTGAGGTTGCGATTGCGGGGATAAATCAGGTTCAGGTCAACGAAAGAATCGGACTGACCTTTTCCAATGTTCTGAGGGCATTTCTCAGGCAGGACCCGGACATCATACTCGTGGGTGAGATCAGGGACCAGGAAACGGGAGACATAGCCATAAGGGCATCACTGACCGGTCACCTTGTCTTTTCCACCCTGCACACAAACGACGCTCCCACCACTATTTCAAGATTAACGGACATGGGAATTGAACCGTTCCTCGTCGGATCATCCTTAGTCCTCGTTGTTGCCCAGAGACTTGTAAGAAGACTTTGCAATAACTGCAAAAGACCCCATGACATTCCCAAAGAGGCAATGGTAAGAATGGGGCTCATCAAAGACACATCGGAGGACCTTACCATATTCAAAGCCAGCGAAAAAGGGTGTGAGGTGTGCAACTTCACCGGATATAAGGGGAGGACTGCAGTTCACGAGATTATGGAAATAGATGATGAGCTCAGAAAATTAATTATAAGGGGTGCCACGGCCGATGAGATCCGCGAGGTTGCAAAGAAAAACGGAATGAGGACCCTCTTTGGCTCGGGACTGCTTAAGGTTAAAAAAGGAATAACCTCCCTTGAGGAAGTCAACCGGGTCCTCATGCAATGAGGTCCCTTCTCCTCCTTGTCTTTATACCTTTAATGTCATATTCAGGCAGTCTGGAAACATGCTACAGGGTTTTTGTACTCTTCCTTCCCGTTGCAGAAAGCTGTGTTGCATACAAGCAGGAAGGGGAAAAGCTCACTATAAGCTCGTGGGTCAAAACCATAGTCATCGGGAAAATAGTTCACAGGGTTCACAACTGGGGCAAATCTGAGCTTGAAGGGTTTAAGCCTGTTTACTTTGAGCTCTTCCAGAGGGAGGGTGAATACGAAAGGGACCACTACTATCACTTTAACCGGAAGGGAGTTGATTACAGCATTATTCTCTTTAATGATGACGAGGAAAGGGAAGAAATAAAGAGGGGATTTTATGAGTCTTCTGTCTTTCTCTATGATCCCTTCTCCGCCTCACTTGCGCTCTACCTTGATACACCCAACACAAGAGGTGGTTATATTCAGCTTTTCTACGATGAGAAGATACAAAATATCTCTTATAGGACAACGGGTGAGGAAGTGATCAAAGTTAATGGAATTGAATACAGCACCTGGAAGGTAGTTCTGATTCCCGAAATTGAAACTAAAGGAACGCTCAAACCGAGGGGAAAGTGGCTAATATGGATTGATAGGGTCAGTCTGATTCCGGTAAGGTTTGAAATCAAGTTTAACATCGGAAGCGCAAAAGTTTACCTCACATCCGTAAGAGGGGATCGCAAACTTCTCAGAACATTAAAGGTTCTGAAGAGAAAAATGTGAAGGTGGATAAACGTGTGCCCGGTGTTATATTTTATAGTCATGTTTCAGTTCACTGAAGAACAGATCAAGAGGTACGCAAGGCACATAATTTTGCCCGAAGTGGGCGGTAAGGGTCAGGAGAAGCTACTTTCTTCAAGCGTACTGGTAATCGGCGCTGGAGGACTCGGATCCCCCGCCCTGTATTATCTCGTTGCTGCCGGCGTCGGCAAGGTGGGCATAGTTGATTATGACAATGTTGACTTTTCCAACCTCCAGAGGCAAATACTTCACACTACCGACAGGGTGGGAACACCCAAGGTGGAATCAGCAAAGAAAACCCTGACATCCTTGAACCCGGATGTGCAAATAATCACCCACAACGAGATGGTGAATAAGGACAACATTATGGAACTTATCAAGGATTACGATGTTATTCTTGACGGGACCGACAACTTTCCCACGAGGTTTTTGATAAACGACGCCTGCTACTTTGCGGGCAAACCACTCGTCTCAGCAGCGATGCTAAGATTTGAAGGTCAATGCACCGTCTTTGACTTCAGAGATAAAAAAAATTCCCCGTGCTACAGATGCCTCTTCCCGGAACCCCCACCCCCCGGTCTGGTCCCTTCATGTCAGGAAGCGGGTATTCTCGGGTCAATCGGGGGAATAATGGGATGCATTCAGGCAACGGAGGCAATAAAGGTAATTCTCGGCATAGGAGAAAGTCTCGTCGGCAAACTCCTAATCATGGATGCCCTTTCCATGGACTTCAGGAAGGTCAAACTCAGAAAAGATCCTCAGTGTCCCCTTTGCGGAGAAAAACCCTCCATTAAAGAGCTGATTGAATACGACCAGACCTGCGAGGTCAGGTTTTAGTCCAGCTTATTGGACCGTAAAAAATTTCTGAGGCGCTCTGACCGAGGGCTTCCGAGAGAGAAGGGTGGGAGTACATGGCTTTGGATGCAAACTCAACGTCCAGGTCTGCCCTTATCATGTGGACAGCCTGATGGATGAGCTCTCCTGCCATTGGACCCACAATGTGACAGCCCAGAATTTTACCCGTCTCCTCGTCCGCAACAATTCTCACAAAGCCCTCATTTTCACCGTCGTCCATCGCCTTAGGATTGGGGACAAAAGAGGTGACGCCCACCTTTACTTCATATCCTTCGTCCTCAGCCTCGTCTTCGGTCAAACCGACACTTGCAACTTCAAAGGCGGAGTAAATAATCTTGGGGATTATTCTCTCGTCCCTTTTCCATGACTCGTCCCCCATCATATGATTAACAGCAATCTTGCCCTCGTACATTGATTTGTGTGCAAGCATCAGGGGTGAGGTTATGTCTCCGCAGGCGTATATGTTGTCAACAGTTGTTCTGGAAAATTCATCAACCCTGACAAAGCCCCTTGCGTCAGTTTCAACCCCCACCTCTTCAAGGCCTATTGCTTCGGTGTTTGGAGTCCTTCCCGCGGCGAGGAGAATAAAATCAGCCTCAAGCTGTTCCCCATCTGAGAGAAGGACCCTCACGCCGGAAGGCGTCTTTTCCCAGCTCTCAACAGTCGTTTTGGTCCTTATGTCAACTCCCAGACTTTTTAACTTTCTTCCAAGATACCTTGCAGAGTCCTCGGGGATGTCATCAACGGGGAGAATCCTTCTTTTAACCTCAACGAGGGTAACCTCTGCACCGTAAGCTCTAAAAATATAGGCAAACTCAACTCCCACCGCTCCCCCGCCGACAATGAGAATTGTCTTGGGTAATTGTTCAATATCCCATATCTGGTCCGTATCAAGGATATACCTGCCGTCGGGAATCAGATTTCCTGCTGGAGAGGGCTTTGAACCTGTGGAGAGGAGAATAAACTTTGTTTTTATAATCTCGTCCGCACCCTCTATATATACCGTGTTTTTATCCCTGATTACCCCCCTGCCGTAAATAATCGGCAGGTTAATCTGGCCGGCGAACTTCTTAAAGTTTTCTCTTATTGATACAACAACATTATCCCTTCCCCTTTTAAGTGCTTCGTAGTTTATTGATGGCTTTTGAGCCTCTATTCCCCACCTTTCCATAATTCCGAACCGCTCAATAAGGTGGGCACCGTATCTCATGTACTTTGAGGGTATGCACCCCTTATTAAGACAGTTTCCGCCTACCGTTTCAGGAGAAAGTTCAACGAGAACCGTTTTTAGACCCCTTCTGTATGCGTATAAACCCGCCTCGTATCCACCGCTTCCGGCTCCTATGATGACAAGGTCAGCATCCATAGCCATTTAAAACCTCCGCCTATATTCGTTGATGGGCTAAGAGATTGTAGCTAATTTTAATAGTGTAATGCACAAGAAGAATAAGGAAATATCAGAAATATTTGAAAGGATGGCTGACATTCTTGAGTTTCTCGGAGACAGCAGGTTCAGAATAAACACCTACAGAAGGGTTGCCGACCTGATCGGCGAAACAGCGGAGGATATTGAAGAACTGTACAAGTCCGGAAAGCTCGCCGAAATTCCAGGCATCGGGGAATCAACGGTAAAGAAAATTGAGGAGTACCTCAAAACCGGAAAGATAAAAAAGTACGAAGAACTACGAAAGAAGGTTCCCGAAGACCTCATAGACCTCATGGATGTCCCGGGGATCGGTCCCAAAACCCTCAGGCTTGCATATGACAAACTCAAGGTCAGGAGCAGGGAAGACTTCTTCAGGGTTTTAAGGGACGGTTCTCTTGAGATGCTCCCGGGCTTCGGTCCCAAAAAGGTTCAGAACATCCTTAAAGGTCTTGAGCTGTGGAAAAGTACAAAGGAACGGATACCCCTCGTTGAAGCATACACAATTGCACAGGAACTTATTGAGTACATGCAAGAGTGCGGTGCAATTGAAGATATTTCTGTGGCGGGCAGTCTTCGCCGTGTCAAGGAGACGATCGGAGACATTGACATTCTTGTGAGTGCGCAAAAGCAGAACTGGGGTCCTGTCCATGATCACTTCACCCGCTGGGATGAGGTTGAAAGAATAATTGCCAAGGGGGAAACTAAGTCAAGCGTGGTTTTGAAAAACGGAAGACAGGTTGACCTGAGGACGGTTGAACCAATGAGCTGGGGCGCCGCACTCCAGTATTTTACAGGATCAAAGGAGCACAATGTCAGGATAAGGGACATAGCAAAGGAAATGGGATTGAAGGTCAATGAATACGGAGTTTTCAGGGTGGAAGATGATGAAAAAATAGCGGGTAGGACGGAGGAAGAGGTTTATAAAGTCATAGGAATGCAGTGCCCACCGCCAGAAATTAGGGAAAATTGGGGTGAGATTGAGCTTGCCCGGGAATGGAAAATCCCCCGGCTCGTTGAATTAAAGAACATTAAAGGCGACTTTCACATGCACACCAACTGGAGTGACGGTGTCGCCACCCTTGAGGAAATGGTTAAGGCGTGTTTTGAAATGGGGTACCAGTACATTGTAATCGGAGATCACTCCCGGAGCCAGAAGCAGGCAAACGGACTTGACCCCTTAAGGTACGAAAAGCAGTGGAAGGAAATTGAAAACCTGAACAAGATTTACAACCCACAGGGTTTCTACATCTTAAAGGGATGTGAGGTGGACATTCTTCCAGACGGCACCCTTGACCTTCCAGATTCTCTCCTGGAAGGCTTTGACTTTGTTGTGGCTTCCATACACTCAAGATTCAATCAGGACAACACCCTTAGAATCCTGAAAGCTATGGAAAATCCCTTTGTTAACCTTATAGGTCACCCCTCGGGAAAATCTCCGGGCCAGAGGGAGGGCTATCCTCTTGATATGCACAGAATAATAGATCAGGCTCTTGAAACGGGAACAGCCCTTGAAATTAATACATATCGTGTTGACCTGTCTCCCGAATGGATAAGGCTATGTACCGAAAAAGGCGTTACTCTGGCAGTGGTTACCGACGCGCACTCCGTATTACATTTGAGATACATGAAGCT
>Ga0256839_1006363_pt1 | contig 10368 bp, 8 predicted proteins | sample 354166metaG_FD_185968 | JGI IMG/M metagenome (GOLD analysis project Ga0256839, IMG submission 185968) | Hydrothermal vent microbial communities from Mid Atlantic Ridge, Atlantic Ocean - 354-166 | ecosystem: Environmental > Aquatic > Marine > Hydrothermal vents | place: Atlantic Ocean: Mid... | reverse complement strand
CTTGAGCGCGGCAATGGCATTTTGCTCAACAATGATGGTGGTAATGCCAAGCTCGCGAATTTCCTGCAAGGTGCGCTCGATTTCCTGCACAATCACGGGGGCGAGGCCCTCGTAAGGCTCGTCCAGCAGCAGTAGTTTGAGATCACGCGCAAGAGCGCGGCCAATGGCCAGCATTTGCTGCTCGCCGCCCGAAAGCGTGGTGCCTTCCTGCTTGCGGCGCTCTTTGAGCCGTGGAAACAGCTCGAAAATGCGCTCCACAGACCAGCCAATTGGCGGGGCAATTTGCGCAAGTTTCAGGTTTTCTTCCACCGTCAGGCCCTGAATGATCCGGCGGTCTTCGGGTACGAGGCCAATGCCCGCCTGCGAGGCTTCAAAGCTTTTCATTTCATGAATAGGCTGGTGGTCGAGCCAGATTTCGCCCTGTTTCAGCTCCGGGTCTGCCAGCCGTGCGATCGCGCGCAGGGTCGAGGTTTTGCCCGCGCCATTGCGGCCCAAAAGCGCGAGAATCTCGCCCTCGTGCACGTTAAACGAAACGCCTTGCACGATGTAGCTTTCGCCATAATAGGCATGAAGATCATGCACCGAAAAATAAACCGGCTTGTTGCTTGAATCGTTCATACTTCGGCCTCCCCGAGATAGGCTTCGCGCACCTTGGGGTGGCCTTTAATTTCGTCTGGCAACCCTTCGGCAATGATCGCGCCTTGGGCCAGCACCGAGATGGTGGTGGCAAGTGAAAACACCACATGCATATCGTGCTCGATGATCACTTTGGTGATGTTACGGGTTTCGCCGATATGCTTGAGCAGATCGATGGTGTTGTTGGTATCGGCCCGCGCCATGCCCGCCGTTGGCTCGTCCAGCAGCAGCAATTTTGGCTCTTGCACAAGGCACATCGCCATTTCGAGCCTGCGTTTATCACCGCGGGAAAGCGCGCCGGAATGCGCCCCCATTTTTTCCTTCATTCCCATATCTTCAAGGATATCCTCGGCTTGCTGCCGGATCTCTTTATCACGCATCACGCGGGCAAAGGCATTGACCTTAAAGGCGCCGTCGCGGTGGGCAAAGCAGGGGATCATCACGTTTTCAAACACCGTGAGGTCAGCAAAAATTTCGGGGGTTTGAAACACCCGCGCCACGCCAAGCTGGTTGATCTCGTGTGGTTTTTTGCCCAGCACCGGTGTGCCGTCAAACAGCACAGAGCCGGTATCGGGCTTGAGTTTGCCTATCAGGCAGTTCAAAAAGGTGGATTTCCCCGCGCCATTTGGGCCGATCAGCGCATGCACCGAGCCTTCCGCCACATCAAGGTTAACGTTATTGAGCGCCTGCAAGCCGCCAAAGCGCTTGTTGACGTTCTGGACTTCAAGAATACCCATTATTTAATCCCCACCTTGGCCGCGCGCTTGTCTGCGCCCGTAAGTTTTCGGCCAATGCGCCGCGCCCCGTCTACCAGCCCGCCGGGCAAGAAGATGACCACAATCATAAACAGAGCGCCCAAAGTCAGGCTCCAGCCTTTGCCCACAAAGGGCGACACGATGGCGACGAAGAAATTGTCGAGCCAATCGGGCATGAAGGCAAACCAGCCATGCAGCACGGTATCATTGATTTTGGAGAAGATATTCTCGAAATACTTGATGAAAACCGCGCCCAGCATAGGCCCGATCAGCGTGCCCATGCCGCCAAGCACCACCATCAGCACCACCTCGCCACCCACGGTCCATTGCATGCGCTCGGCACCGGCCAAAGGGTCCATCGAGGCCAGCAAGCCGCCAGCGAGGCCGGCAAACATGCCCGAAATCACAAAAGCCGCCAGCGTGTAGGGGCGCGAGTTTACGCCGGTATAATTAAGCCGTGTCTGGTTGGTTTTAATCGCGCGCAGCATCAGGCCAAAGGGCGAGCGGAAGATGCGGATGGATATCCAGAAAGACAGGATGAGCATAACCGCACTTACATAATAGCCCCAGTTAAACTGGAGATCATAGCCAAAGATGGTCGGGTTCCAGAACACTTCTTTCATTTCCAGCCCAAACAGGTTGGTCGAGGGCAGCGAGCCTTCGGCCCCCGCCGCATCCAGAATACGCGGATCATCAAGGCGCAGCTGCAAGCCGGTTTCGCCGTTGGTGAGCGGCGTCAGCACCGAATAGGCGAGGTTATAGCTCATCTGGGCCAAGGCCAGCGTGAGGATCGAGAAGTATATCCCCGAGCGGCGCAGGCTAACATAGCCAATAAGCAGGGAAAACAGCCCCGCCAGCACCACCGAAAGCAAAAGCGCGGGCAAAATGTTCATGCTGAGGAGCTTGAACATCCAGACGGCGGAATAGGAGCCGACCCCCAGGAACGCCGCATGGCCAAAGGAAAGGTAGCCGGTGAGGCCAAACAGGATGTTAAACCCGATGGCAAAAATACCGTATATCGCAAAGCGCTGCAGCAGGTCGGGGTAGGCCGCGCCCGTGGGGGCAAATATAAGCGGCGCGGCCAGCACAAACAGCGAAAATATAATCAGCAGGGTGCGGTCTCTCATCAGGGTCATGTCCTTAATCCTCCATCATGCCGGCTTTGCCCATCAGCCCACGCGGCCGAACCAGCAAAACAATAACAGCTATGAGGTATATGATAATCTGGTCAATGCTCGGCAGGCCTATGGCCGCGATCGTATCTTTAATCAGCGGCATAGAGGCAAAGCTCTCGAGGATGCCCAGCAGGAAGCCCGCCAGCACCGCGCCCGGCAAGCTGCCCATGCCGCCCACCACAACCACAACAAAGCTGAGCACCAGAAAATCCATGCCCATATGGTAATTTGGCGGGTTAATTGGCGTATACATCACGCCGGCAAGGCCCGCCACCGCCGCCGCCACACCAAACATAATGGTAAAGCGCTTGTCGATATTAATGCCAAGCAGGCCCACGGTTTCACGGTCGGCCATGCCAGCGCGCACCACCATGCCAAAGGTGGTAAAGCGCAAAAAGGCAAACACGCCACCGATCAGCAACATGGAAAACAGGAAATATACCAGCCGCCAGAGCGGGTAGATAACCGCGTTTTCAGCCATGCCGACCCACACGCCAAAATCCACCGAGCCTTTCAACAGGTCAGGGGCTGATTGCGGAATGGGGTTGGCGCCATAAAGCGCTTTAATGATCTCCTGGAGCACAATCGCGAGGCCAAAGGTGACCAGAATCTGGTCAGCGTGCGGGCGGTTGTAAAAGTGCTTGATCAGCCCGCGCTCCATAATGATCCCGATCAGGATCATGACCGGAATGGCAACAATAACCGACACCAGAACCGACCATTCGATCATCCAAAACCCGAAATCGCCAAACCAGTCAGTAACATATGGCGTTCTGATCTTGGCCGGATTGCCAAGAAAATCGACCTTGCTTGGGTCAATGGTGATTTTGGAAATATCCAGCACCTTGCCAACCGTTACCGCCACAAAAGCGCCGAGCATAAACAGCGCGCCATGGGCAAAGTTTACCACGCCAAGCGTGCCGAAAATCAGGGTCAGGCCCAAGGCGATCAGCGCATATGCGCTGCCCTTGTCTATCCCGTTGAGTATTTGCAGAAGGATGGCGTCCATGGATCGGCCCGCTCCGTTTTATATGAAATGATGTCTGCACCTTTGCAGAAAAGCCGGCCGCGCGCGCAGGCGCGACCGGAAGGTTTTCCCGAGGGGGAAACTTAGCCGCCGGCGTTACAGCTGCCCAAAGAGCCGCCTGCGAAGAACTCGTTGTCTGGCGCATATTCAACTTGCGCGCGCGGCGTTACTTCTACCACTTCCAGAAGGTCAAACTCGGAGGTCGGGTTCTCTTTACCCTTCACAACCAGCACGTCTTTGAAGCACTGGTGGTCTTCGGCGCGGTACTCAACATCACCATTGCCAAGACCAGAGAACTTGAAGCCCTCAAGCGCTTCGCCTACGCCGCACGGGTTGTGCGTGCCAGCGCGCTCACACGCGTCTGCATAAAGCAGGGTTTGGCAATAAACCGTGTGCGCTGCCTGCGATGGCGGGAAGCCATACTCTTGGCCAAAGCTTTGAACAAAGGCTTTCGAGCCTTCGTCCTGCAACGACCAGTGCCAGTTGGTAGAGCCAAAGATGCCCTTCACGTTTTCGCCAGCACCCTTCGCCATCAGGCGCGAGTAAAGCGGCACGATAATCTCGAAGTTCTTGTTATTGACCATCTTGTCTTTCAGGCCAAACTGAACAGCCGAGGTCAGCGAGTTGATCATGTTACCACCGTAGTGGTTCAGCACCAGCACATCGGCGCCGGAGTTGATTACAGGCGCAATATACGAGCTGAAATCAGTGGTGGTGAGCGGGGTCAGCACGTTGGCCACGGTCTCCCAACCCTTGGCTTCAGTCGCCGCCGCCATAGAGGCCTGCTGGGTCCAACCCCATGTATAGTCCGCCGTCAGGTGATAAGCCTTACGATCGGTGCCATACCGGTCAGCCAACACAGGCGCAAGCGCCGCAGCAGACATGTAACCGTTAAAGAAGTGGCGGAAACCATTGGCCTTTTTGTCTTTGCCGGTGGTGTCGTTCGAGTGGGTCAAACCGGCCATAAAGATAATGCCGGCCTCTTGGCACAGGCCTTGAACCGCAATCGCCACACCCGAAGAAGAGCCACCTGTGATCATCACAGCGCCGTCTTTCTGGATCATGGATTGCGCCGAAGCGCGCGCGGCGTCAGATTTGGTCTGGGTGTCGCCGGTTACATATTCAACCTTGCGACCCAAAATCCCGTTGCCCTTAAGCTCTTTGGACGAGAACGTGTTCATCATCCCGCCATCGCCTTCACCGTTCAGGTGTTTAACGGCAAGCATATAGGCGCGAAGTTCGTCGGCACCCTCATCAGCGTAAGCGCCGGATTGCGGCACGTTAAAGCCAAGGGTTACGGTGCTACCTGTCGGCGCGTTGGTATAGCCACCATGGCTACCCGCGGTCAAAATCGTTGGCATTGCCATACCAGCGCCAACAGCGGCTCCGGTTTTCAGCAACCCACGACGGTTCATTATAAGTTTAGACATGAATTTCCTCCCATTCGTGTCGGTTTATCCGGCGAACCGGCGCGGCTATGTTGCCGCAAGGTCATTCTGGGGGGTTTTGTTAACTTTGCAATAACTGTTTGTGTTTACAGCGTAAATTTGTAAAGGTATTGCTAATGAACATGAGTATACTGTAAACATATTTTCACCGCTTTGCGGCAAAGGCTTGGAATCCCATGCGAAAATCCCTTTCCGGCACCCGTATCCGCGAGCAACGTAGGCAAGCAAAGCTGACCCAAAAAGCGCTGGCCGCGCAGGCGGGCATCTCGGCAAGCTACCTGAACCTGATCGAGCACAACCGCCGCGCCGTGGCGGGCAAGGTGCTTTTGTCGATTGCGCGGGTGCTGGATGTGCCGGCTTCCAGCCTGTCAGACGGGGTGGATTCGGCGAAAATCTCTGATCTGCACGAGGCTGCGGCCCACCACCCGACCATTGGCGCGGAAGTGGTGGGGATCGAGGAACTGGCAGGCCGCTTTCCTGGCTGGGCACAGATGATTGCGGCGCTTTACCGCCAAACGCGGGACCAAGAGGCGATGATCACCGCATTGTCAGACCGCCTGACCCATGATCCGTTTTTGGCAGAAAGCCTGCACGGGATGCTCTCCAACATCACCGCCATCCGCTCGACCTCGAACATTCTGAAAAACATCGAGGATATCGAGCCGGAAAAGCAGGCGCGGTTTCATACAATCATCCACGAAGAAAGCCGCCGCCTTACGGACTCAGCACAATCTCTGGTGCGGTATTTTGATAAAAAAGCCGATCCAAAGGCGGGCATTGCCACCCCCCAAGAGGAGCTGGACAGTTTTTTGCGGCGGCATAATTATGCCTTTCCGCAGCTTGATAACCTTGGTGAAGCCCCGGCAACCACAGTCGAGGTCGCCTATATCGTGAACCGCATCATGGCCGCTGATGGCAAGCTGGAAAACCCCGAAACCAACCGCCTTGTGGCCGAATTTTTGCAAAACTACGCGCAGGATGCACAGGCGATTCCACAAAGCGACTTCACTAAAACCGCACGTCGCAGCCATTATAACCCTTCTCGAATAGCCAGTGCTTTTGGCACAGATATGCACACAGCCTTCCGCCGCCTCGCCTTTCAAGACGCTGCTCAAACCGCCGCACCTCCCATGGGCCTCATCATCGCCAACGCCGCTGGCCGCGCCCTCTTCCGCCGCCCCATCGCCGATTTCGCCTTCCCCCGCCACGGCAACGCCTGCCCGCTCTGGCCGCTTTTTCAAGCCTTCGCCACGCCGCAAATACCGGTGGCGGCGCTACTGGAGCTGCCCGGAAAGCACAAATTTATCGGCCTTGCGATTGCTGAAGCCCAGTCCACCCCCGCATTTGGCCGCCCGCCAGAGCTAAACGCCGCCATGCTGATCATTCACTTTGAGCAGCGGGCTTTACTGGCCGATTGGCTGCCGGACTTAGGCGCGGCTCAGCCCATTGGCATTACTTGCCGGATATGCCCGCGAAGTGAATGTGCGGCAAGGACAGAGCCGCAAATTCTGGGTGATGAAGCGGATACAGCATAACTCTGCCGCCAAACTTTCCGGTGCCAAGGCACCGAAACCGCGCCTCGCTACGCTCGGTGGCGGCGCACAAACACCAGCGCTTGTGGAGACGCTCCGCTCGCGCCGCCTACAAGCCTTAGCGCCTTTGGCAAGCATCAAACGGGCAGTGCTTCCCTTGCGGCCCTCGCCACAAGCACAGCCGTTGCAAAGCGGCGCGGGCGCAATCTTAGCCAAGCAATCAAACAGTTGACGCGCCGCGATAGCCGAGCGCAGCGAGGCCACAGGTTAGGTGCGAGTCGTAACCTTCAGCCAAACGCCACCCTTGGGCCGTAGCGTGATCACCATTTCCGGCGTAGGCCCCTTGCCCTCGATCGGCGTGAAGCGATAACGTGAAATCAGGCTGGCGAGGATGATTTGCGCTTCAACCATAGCAAAATGCGCGCCAATGCACACCCTTGGGCCATCGCCAAATGGTAGCCACGCAAAGCGGTCATGTTTTGCGCCGCTAGCAAAGCGCGCAGGCTCGAAGGCGTCAGGCTCGGGCCAGAGTTCCTCATTGCGCTGCAGGGCATATATCGGCAGCATCACCGTGTCTTTGCGGCGTATTTCCCGCCCGCACAGTTCATCGGGTGCTTGCGCCGTGCGCGAAATAAACGAGGCCGGTGGATAGAGGCGCAGGGTTTCTTTGATCACCTGCTCGGTATAGGGAAGCTTGCCGATATCTTCCGGCCCCGCCATCCGGCCGCCAAGCACCGCACTCACCTCCTCATAAAGCTTTTCCTGCACGTCTTGGTCAAAAGCGCACAGATAGAGCGCCCATGCCAGCGTGAGCGCCGTGGTTTCGTGGCCCGCCACGATGAAGGTCAGCAGGTTGTCGCGCAGCTCGGCATTGTTCATCTGGCGTTTGGTTTCAGGGTCCATGCCCTCCAGCAACAGGTCGAGCAGGTCCGGCACCTCTTTAGCCCCCACGCGCTTGCGTTTCTTGATCGCCGCATCGGCAACGCGCTTCATATCCGCCACCGGATTGCCGCGAAACAGGCGCGAAGGGCGGGGCACCCAAGTGGGGATGCCGATGATATCCATCAGGGACACACGAGCGGACTGGTCAATAAAGCGGTCAATCGCCTTATGCACATCATCCCCCGCCATTTCCCCCGCGCCCGAAAAGGTGACGTTGGAAATCACTTCAAACGTCGCCGCCACCATTTCAGCAAACATATCGGCTTGCGGCTGCCCTTCCAGCCGCGCGCACACCGCCTCGGCTGAGGCCGACATAATAGGGGCCAGCGCGGCGATATTGCGGTGGGAAAACACAGGGGCGGCGGCGCGGCGTTGCCAGCGCCAATGCGCGCCTTCGGCGATAAACAGGCTATCGCCAATGGCGGGCCGCAGCAGGTTTTTGGTGATGTCGGATTTAGGGTAATTCTCCAGGTTATCCTTCAGCACGCGGCGCAGCGCCCCCGGGTCCATCACCATATGCCAGCGCACCATCGCGGTTTTGCCGCTGACCATGGGCTGCTTGGTGCAAATATCGGGGATAATTTCCAGCACATTGCGGCGCGCGGTGCGCAAAGTTTGCAGCACCGTGAGCGGCTCTTTCACCAGCGGCACTTTTACAGGCTCGCGCGGCGCGGCGTGGTCATCAGGCATAGGGCCTCCTGTTGGCTTGGGTCGATGATACAGGTGGCAAAGGGGCCGGCGCAAGCCCGTGCGGGATTGACTCCACTAAACTAGTTTAATGGAGTCAATCGTAAACCGTATTACGCGTATTATTTCAATGGCTTAAGTGAATTATCGGAAGCTAATTCAGGCCAGCGTCAGCACAATTTTTCCAATATGGTCGCTGCTTTCAATGCGCGCATGGGCCTTGGCAGCGTCTTCCAGCGGAAAGCTTTGGTCCATGATCGGTTTGACCCGACCCGAGTCCAGCAATGGCCAAACGTGCTGGCGCAGAGCCTCGGCGATGGTCGCCTTGGCTTGGTCAGATTGCGGGCGCAAGGTGGCCCCTGTTACCGTCAGGCGCTTCATCATGATCTGGGCAAAGTTCAGCTCGGCTTTGGGGCCGCCGAGAAAGGCGATCATCACCAAGCGGCCATCCAGTGCGAGGGCGCGGACATTGCGCGGGATATAGCTGCCGCCGACCATATCAAGGATCAGATCCACGCCTTTGCCACCTGTGAGCCGCTTTACTTCTTCGCCAAAATCTTGGGTTTTGTAGTTAATTGCGGCCTCCGCCCCGAGGCTTTCGCACAGGGCGCATTTTTCATCGCTGCCAGCGGTAGTAAACACCCGCGCACCAAAAGCCTGCGCCAGCTGAATAGCGGTGGTGCCAATGCCGGAGCTGCCGCCATGCACCAAAAATGTTTCGCCAGCTTGCAGCCCACCCCGCATAAAAACCGTGCTCCATACGGTAAAATAGGTTTCACAAAGGGCGGCGGCCTGCACCATGCTCAGGCCATTTGGCACCCGCAAAGCGTGGTCTTGATGGCAGGTGGCAAATTCGGCGTATCCGCCACCTGCCAGCAGGGCGCATACCTTGTCGCCGACCTTCCAGCGGGTGACACCTTCGCCCGTGGCCACCACTTCGCCCGCCGCCTCAAGCCCCGGCAGATCAGACGCGCCTTTGGGTGGATCGTAAGCCCCCGCACGTTGCAGGGCATCGGGGCGGTTTACACCCGCTGCCTCGATCTTGATCAGAATTTCCTCGTGCAGCGGCTGCGGCACGGGGCGCTCGCAAATTGCCAGCACCTCGGGGCCGCCTGCCTTGGTGATTTCGACCGCGCGCATTAGCGGATCGCCGGTTTTGACTCGGCGTAATCGATGTAAAGCTGGCGCACCATCAGGCCCTGTTCGGTGGGCAGCTCACGCTCTTCAAAGCGGGTTACGACCTGCACTTTATTGGCGTTGCCCGTCACAAATATCTCGTCGGCGCTAGCAAAATCTTCCACCGTCAGGCTCTTTTCAACCACCTCGTGGCCGGCTTCGCCCAAAAGCTTGATCACCCGCTGGCGGGTGATGCCGTTCAGGAAGGTGCCATTGGGCACAGGGGTATAAAACACACCGTCTTTAATGAAAAAGGCATTGGTAGAGGCGGTTTCGGCCACATGGCCGTCCAGATCCAGCGACAGGGCGTTGTTAAAGCCGCGCGCATTGGCCTCGCGCACGATGCGGCCATTATTGGGGTAAAGGCAGGCGGCTTTGGCCTCGGTCAGGGCGGTGTCTTGGTGCGGGCGCTTGAACGGGCTTACGGTGAGCGCAAAAGGGCCGGGGGTGGACATGGGCAGCGCTTCCAGCACAATCGCGATTTCGGTGGAGTTCGGGTCGGCATCAATGAAGTTTTCGGAGCCTTCGGTGGACCACATCATCGGGCGGAGGTAAAGATCAACGCCTTTGGGGAAATTGCGGATACCGTTTTGAATTATTTGCCGAATTTCGGCGGCAGAATAGGGGCTGGCAAGGCCCATGGCTTCAGCCGAGCGCACCACGCGCTGGCAATGCAGCATCAGGTCTGGCGCATAGCCGTTCATCAGGCGGGCACCGTCAAACACCAGCGTGCCTTGCCATGTGGCATGGTCGGCCGAGCCGAGAATAGGCAGGTTGGCCTGCGTCCAGTCGCCTTTGAACCATGTCCAGATATCGTTGCCTATTGCCATGTTTTACTCCTGATTATGTATCTTTCCCGGAAGATCATCCGGGGCTTCGGGGGCTTTGATATTCTCGAATATCTTGCCAAAAGTGGCACCAAATTGCTTACCCAGCGGGCTGTTGCGCAGCTTGGCTTTGGTTTTTTCAAAGCTCATCACATTGGCGATG
>Ga0256839_1006362_pt1 | contig 10371 bp, 5 predicted proteins | sample 354166metaG_FD_185968 | JGI IMG/M metagenome (GOLD analysis project Ga0256839, IMG submission 185968) | Hydrothermal vent microbial communities from Mid Atlantic Ridge, Atlantic Ocean - 354-166 | ecosystem: Environmental > Aquatic > Marine > Hydrothermal vents | place: Atlantic Ocean: Mid... | reverse complement strand
TTCAGTCACTAAATAATTAACCAAACTCAATAATTATGAACAAATTTTTACTCATTACCCTCGCGTTTTTCGGATGCTTTTCTTTAGCACTGAATGCACAGGAGGTCATCTCTGACTGGGAAACAGCAGAAACAACAATTGAGGTGTTTTCCTTTGGAACTTCGGCTATGGATCCTGGTGTTATTGCCAATCCTGTAATGGATGCAGTCAACGGCAGTAGCATGGTTTACCAATGGTGCGAAGATGAAAACTCTCAAACATGGGCAGGATTTAACATCGTACAGGAATCTATTGATTTTACAGGAACAATAGCGACGGTTTGTATATCTATGTTAGCAGAAAGTGATGTAACGCTTCGCTTGAAACTATACGAATCAACCACTGGGGGGGATGATATTCGCCTCGAGCAAACGTATAATACACCAGGCGCATGGCAACAACTTTGTTTTGATTTCACACAAGACGGTATCAATGGCAATAATGCTTTGGGCAATGTTTATACTAAAATTGCTTTTTACCAGAACTTCCCAACCCTTGCGACAGAAGAAACTTGTTACCAATTTGATGATTTAACAATAGACAGCAACCCTCCTACTCCATTGGTAGAAGGAGAGGTTGTTTATGACTGGGAAACGGATGAAACTTCTGCTGATGTAGGGTTTTCATTTAATAATGGCCATTTTGGCGATAGTATTTTTATGTCCGTTCCTAATCCTAATATGTCAGGTATCAACACAAGTGATAATGTTTACACTTGGTGCAAAGGAGCGGATGGTCAAGCTTGGGCCGGTTTTGTATTTGATCCAGGACCAGATAATCCGTTTGATTTTACAGGCGAGGACGCTACCGTATGTATGAATGTACTCATGGATCATGTAGGAACTGTGAAAATGAAAATTGAAGGGGCACAAGACGGGGCACAAGCGGTAACCCATGATGCTGATTATACAACACCAAATGAATGGCAACAAGTTTGTTTCGATTTTACCCAGCCAGACGGCGATGATAATGTAGGTACTGGTCACGTATTTGATCGTTTAACTTTATTCTTTGATTTTGGAGAAATTCCTGAAGACAGATGTTACTGGTTTGATGATATTATTAAAATTGACGGCCCTGTTGCTGAAGCAACACCAATTATTTCTGATTACGAACCAGATGGTATTACCGTAGACATGGTTTCTTCTTTTGGAAATGGGCATTATGGAGCTGATTTGTTTGATGTTGTTGCTAATCCTTCCCCAGATGCTGTAAATGGTAGTAGCCTGGTGCAAAATTGGTGCAAAGCCAATGATGCTATGACTTGGGGTGGTTGGACTTTAGGTGCTATTGACACCCTTGATTTCACGGGTACTCAGGCAACGATATGTTTAGATTTTTATGCAGATGAAGCAAGCCTTTTACGTTTAAAACTAGAAGGTTCTCCAACAGGTGAAGACCTTAGAATAGATCAGAATTATACGACACCCGGAGAGTGGCAGGAACTTTGTTTCGACTTTGCACAAGCTGATGTGAATGGAAATGTTGGTCTTGGCCATCAATATGACCGTATTGTATTTTTCCCTGATTTTCCTGATGTGCCAGCAGCAGATAAATGCTATTATTTTGATAATATCTACAAAATCACCAATGGAGGTGGATCTGTTTTAGAATTAATTGGCAACATCATACAAGGAAGTGCAGATCACACCATTCTTACAAGTTTAATCACCAGTGCGGATATGTGGAACCTTGTTAATGCAGACGATGTAACTGTATTTGCACCAACGGATGCTGCTTTTAACGCACTTCCTGCTGGCCAGTTGGATAACTTAATGAATAATATTGATAATGTGCTAATTAATACACTTTTGCATCACGTTACTTATGGTGCTTTACCTACTGCTGATATGGCAATGGATATGCACTTCATTATGCGAAACGGACAGGATGGTGTTGTTACCGCAGCCAATACAGCCGTAAATAATGCCAATATTTCTGAAGGAGATATTCAGGGTACAAATGGTCTTTTACAAATCACAGATGCAGTATTAGAGTTTCCTGCTGATCCTGATTACTATACTCACTTTGATTATGAATCACCAGAAATGTCACCAGAATGGACGTGGTTTGGAACACAAAATAATATTCCGAGCACCTTTATTGTTGACAATCCTAATCCAAGTGGTATCAATACCAGCCCTACTGTTGTCATGCACAAGCGTTTTCCTGACCCGTCACAATGGTGGCAGGGAACATTCATCAACCTTGATCGTCCTTTTAATTTCGTAAATGGTTATTATGAAGCTTGTGTGGATGTGTATGCCGAAACAGATATGGCTTTTAGAATGAAATTGGAGGATTCTCCTACGGGTGCAAACCCTGATGGTTTACGCTATTCTGCACAAGCAGGTACAACTAATGAGTGGGTACAGGTTTGTATGGATGTTAGAGAAGCAGACCTTGTAAACAATGAAGTAGGAGATGGTAATATTTTTAATAAATTTGTTGTCTTTATTGATGTTGAAGGCGGAAGCCCAACTGCTCCAGCAGATACAATGACCTACTACTTCGATAATTTGATTACTAGGGGAATGACGGTTGATGTGAATACGATCTCGGAATTGAAAAATTTCAGATACTATCCTAATCCAACATCTGATTTCTTGACCATCAAGTCTGATACGCCTATTGCAACAGCCGTTGTTTATGATATGGCAGGGCGTGAAGTAATAAGAACAAATGACCCAGTAGCCAATAAAATTGATGTAGCGGAACTGACTACGGGTATGTATTTCATCAACTTCCATGATGAGACTGGTGTTTGGCAAGGTTCTATTAAATTTGTGAAAGAGTAAAGTAAAATAGTACTTGGTACATATACAAAGTACTTCGTATCTACCAGTCTTGGCGTTTAGTCAGGGCTGGTAGATTTTTAAAAATCATTGTAATTAAGTCGGTTTTACTAATTATTTAGGCACAATGTACGATGGTCTTGAATACCAAGTACCTTATGCCCTGTATCCAATACGAATTAAAACGATGAAACAAAAAGCATTTTATAGTTTATTGGTAAGCAGTCTATTTTTTTGTTTTTCAACCAGCGCACAAGTTGATTTAATCACGAATATTCCAAATAGGAATACGACTTCATTAAATGGAAAATGGCATTATATCGTAGATCCTTATGAAACAGGTTACTACGATTTTCGTTACCATTCCTATGATAGTAATGAGCAAACAAAAGGTAACCCTTCCGCTTTTTACAATGATGCTGTGGCTAAAAACAAGGTTGATAGAGTAGAATATAGTTTCGATCAATCACCTACTTTATTAGTACCAGGCGACTGGAATTCGCAGGAAGAGAAACTCTTTTATTACGAAGGTGTCATTTGGTACAAAAGAGGATTTGATTTTCAAGTTTCGGCAGACAAGAATAGGGTGTTCCTTTATTTTGGAGCCGTCAATTACCACGCAGAAGTGTATTTGAATGGAGAAAAACTAGGTATTCATGAAGGAGGCTTCACGCCCTTCAATTTTGAAGTGACAAATATTATTAAAGAAAAAAACAACTATCTGGTCGTTAAAGTCGATAATAAACGATCCGCTGATGCAGTGCCTACGCTCAATACCGATTGGTGGAATTATGGCGGTATCACTAGAGATGTTAAGCTAATTGAAACCAAGTCTGTCTTTGTTGAAGATTATTTTATACAATTAAAAAAAGGAAGCACCAATACGCTAGCAGGTTATATTCAATTGGATGGAACATTAGAACCGCAAGAATTTGTAATTAGTATTCCAGAACTTAGCCTATCAAAAAGGTTTTCTACAGATGAACAAGGAATGGCAATCGTCAATTGGACGATTGAAACCCTGGAATTATGGTCACCAAAAAAACCTAAAAGATATGAAGTCGTTATCAAAACGGCTTATTCCAGCCTCAGCGACCAAATCGGTTTTAGAACCATCGAAACACAAGGGCAGGATATACTCCTAAACGGACAGCCAATTTTTCTAAGAGGTATTTGTATGCACGAAGAAAATACCATGCGCGGGGGCAGGGCTTATTCAGAAGCCGATGCGATTGTCGCATTGAACTGGGCTAAAGAAATGAATTGCAATTTTATGCGATTAGCCCACTATCCACACAATGAAAACATGGTAAGAATGGCCGATGAACTGGGTGTGCTCCTTTGGGAAGAAATTCCCGTCTACTGGACAATCGATTTTACAAAAGAGCAAGTCTTAGAAAAAGCACAATCCCAATTAACCGAAATGGTAACCAGAGACAAAAACCGTGCATCTACCATCATCTGGTCAATGGCCAATGAAACGCCCGAAAGCGAAGCTCGCAATGTTTTTCTAAAAGCACTGATTGACCAAACACGAAGTATGGATGATACACGCTTGGTAAGCGCGGCTCTACTCCATGGTCGAAATGATCAAGGGCTGAATGTTATTAACGATCCCATTGTTAAGGAGGTAGATGTCATTGCCTTCAACCAATACATCGGCTGGTACGGTGGGCATCCCAAAGATATACCCAATGTTAAATGGTTGTTTGATCAGGATAAACCTGTTATCGTTTCAGAATTTGGAGCAGGCGCATTAGCAGGCTATCACGCTGACAGAGATACACGCTGGACAGAAGAATACCAAGCGTATTTATACGAACAAACGATTTTGATGCTTGAAAACATGGATGGACTCCGAGGCGTAACACCTTGGATTTTAGCAGACTTTCGTTCACCAAAACGTGTATTGCCCATTATACAGGATGGCTGGAACAGAAAAGGTCTAATTTCTAATACAGGTGATAAGAAAATGGCTTTCTTTATTATGAAAAATTGGTACAAAAAACGGAGAGATAGTGACTAGTGGATTAGTGATTAGTGGACGAGTTAATTAGTGAAACTAATCAACCAATCACCAATTAATCAAACCACTTAATTAACTAATCACCAATCAACCAATCACTAATCACTAATCAACAAAAATATGCTCTTACAAAAAACAAAAATAGGATTACTTGCCATCGTTCTTTTGACGAGTACAGTTGCTTGTAGCCAAATAATCGCACCTCCAAACACGGATAATTTAAGTAAAAACACCAGTATTCCTCAAAAAGTAAACGCCCTTTTAGCGACGATGTCCTTAGAAGATAAAGTAGGAGAAATGACCCAGCTTTCACTAGACATGATCGCCGTAGGCCAGCCTTATGCTTTAGAAGAACCACACCGTTTAGATGAAGAAAAAATGCGTAAAGTACTGGTGGATTTACGAGTTGGTTCTATTTTAAATAATGGAGGTCATGCCCAAACAAGAGCGTTTTGGCAGCATACCATCAAGGAAATTCAGGATATGGCCATGAATGAAAAAGCCAGTGGTATTCCTGTATTATACGGCATAGATGCTATTCATGGAGCTAATTATACAGTAGGCGCAACGCTTTTTCCACAACAAATTAACCTGGCAGCAACATGGGACACTGATCTAGTTCAAGAACTAGCGGGCATATCAGCTTATGAAACCAAGGCCTCCTCTATTCCGTGGGCATTTGCACCCGTTTTGGATGTAGGCAGAGACCCACGCTGGTCAAGATTTTGGGAAACCTTTGGTGAAGATGTGTTTTTAGTGTCGAAAATGGGCAAAGCCGTGATAGAAGGAATACAAGGCGAAGACGTGGCAGGTACGTATCACGCAGCTGCCTGTATGAAGCATTTTATCGGTTATAGTATGCCATTAACAGGTAAAGACCGTACACCATCTTGGATTCCAGAACGACAATTGCGTGAATATTTTATCCCATCATTTCAGGCAGCTATTGATGCGGGTGCAAAAACAGTAATGATTAATTCAGGTGAAATAAATGGCATTCCTGTTCATGCCAATCCAGGTATCTTGATTGATTTATTACGAGGAGAATTGGGTTTTAAAGGCATCACCGTCACCGATTGGGAAGACATTAAATACCTTTACACACGGCATAGGATTGCTACGGATTATAAAGATGCCATTCGCATCGCGATCAATGCAGGCATAGATATGAGCATGGTGCCTGTTGATTTAGAATACACCCGCTTGTTAAAAGAATTGGTAAAAGAAGGAAAAGTACCGATGGCTAGAATTGATGAGTCTGTTAGCCGTATTTTGACGCTTAAATACGAATTAGGGCTCTTTGAAACACCTTATCCTAACTTTGATGCTTACCCTAGTTTTAATAGTACTGAGTTTCAATCAAAGGCGCTCTTAGCTGCAATGGAAAGCCTTGTTTTATTAAAGAACCAAGACAATACCTTGCCCCTTGATTATGATAAAAAAATACTCATTACTGGGCCAACAGCTCACTCTTTAAATGCTATAAATGGAGCATGGACAGGTACCTGGCAAGGGCTTGATGAAAAGTACAATACGCAGGGAGAATTAACAATATACCAAGCATTAGTAGATGAGTATGGAGATGATTATGTACAATACATTGAAGGCACAAGCATTCATGAAACAATCAATATCCCTGCTGCAGTAGCGGCTGCAAAAGAGGTGGATATTGCCATTATTTGCTTAGGAGAAATGCCTTATGTTGAAAAACCAGGAGACATTCACGATCTAAACTTACCCGTAGCACAGCAGGCATTGGTTAAAGCCATTGCAGCAACAGGCACACCTATTGTTTTGGTTTTGGTGGAAGGCCGGCCGCGTATTGTTCAGTCGATAGAACCCCTTGCTGATGCAGTGATTTGGGCAGGTTTACCAGGAGATAAGGGAGGAAAAGCACTGGCAGCGATCATTTCAGGCGAGTTTAATCCCAGCGGTAAATTACCGTTCACTTATCCGAGATTTGCGAATGATTTAATACCTTACGATCATAAAGGAACAGAGTTGATTGATCCTGATTTTGGAAACAATGCGTTTAATCCGCAATGGGCATTTGGCCATGGACTTAGTTATTCGGCCTTTAAATACGAGAACCTTTCTGTTAGTGAACAAAATGGCAAAAAAATCATTATTTCAGTTGATGTGACTAACACAGGCGAAGGTTTTGGGGAAGAAACGGTGCTACTTTTTATAACAGATAAAACAGCGAGTATTACGCCTTCGGTCAAAAGGCTGAGAGGTTTTGATAAGATTGATCTCCCTTCAGGTACAAAAAAAACGGTCACTTTCTCCTTGACAACCGACGATTTGAAATTTGTAGGCATAGACAATAAATGGATTTTTGAGCAAGGAGCGTTTATTATCTCAGTTGGTGGGTTGAGTGAAAGCGTCACCCTTAAATAAGTTGTTTAATTCCTTGAATTACTGATGCGTAATTGAAGCAATAACTGTAAAAAATGAAGCAAACATTATTCTATATTTTCTTGTCCGCAACGCTGTTTTATTCTTGTAAAACAACTTATCCACTCGGTTTTGAAACCAATCAAAACAAACCCGTATTTAATTACTTTGCCAACGGTCATTTGTCGGAAAGCCTTTATTCTTTTAACGTAATAGACGATAATAAAAAGGGTAAAGTGGGGGAAATAATCAAAGCGGCTGATGCCCTTTCTTATGCTGGAGTTGTAACGGATTTATCCCTTCCTATTGATTTGAGTAAACACTCGAAAATAAGTTTGTGGGTTTTAATGGTGGATCATTTAGGAACGTTTACTGTCAAGCTGGAAGGTTCAAGTACGGGAGGGGCAAATGTGCTGCAAACCATAGCGGTAACAAAAGCCAATGAATGGCAGGAACTCACCTTTGATTTTTCTAAAACTCAAGGTGCTGGGCATCAGTACCATCGCTTGGCACTTTTTTCCGATATTCACCAAAAGCCGACGGGTAAAGATGAGAAAACACTATTTACTAACCTTAAATTATGGGGAAAAGGCTCAACATCGGCCTTCGATATAAAGTTAAAAGACGGTTTTAGGCTGGTTGTGCTTGGCTCATCAACAGCAGCAGGTACAGGTGCGTCCATACCCGATTCGTCATGGGTGAATAGGTATCGTCAATATTTGGCTGGCGTAGCGAACCAAAGCCAGGTGATTAATTTGGCATTGGGCGGTTATACCACCTACCATTTATTACCATCAAATGCAATCATTCCTGAAGGTAGAATACAACCTGACACCTTAAGGAATGCCACAGCAGCATTGAAATATAAACCTGATGCCGTCGTCATCAATTCACCCAGCAATGATACATCCAAAGACTATCCGGTAGAGGAACAGCTGCATAATTTCAATACACTATCTTCTTTTTTCGAAGACCACCAAATTCCTGTTTGGGTATGTACCACCCAGCCAAGGAATTATGACGAAGAAAAACGAGCCATTCAGTTGACAATGAAAGATAGTTTACTCGCCCGTTATGGCGATCAATGTTTGGATGTTTGGACGCCTTTTGCTACAAATGAATCAACCATTGATCCCAAATTTGATAGTGGGGATGGTGTGCATTTAAATGATGACGGACATCGGCTGTTTATGGAAATTGTGGTAACTGAAAATATTCCAGATCAGGTTAAAAGAATACTGAATCCTCCTTTTAGTTTAATGACTTATAATATACGCCTTGCACTGGCGGCTGATGGTGACAATGCCTGGGCACATCGAAAGAATATTTTCGTACAACAAATACGAACATTGTCACCTGATATTTTTGGCATACAGGAAGCTTTACCCAATCAAATAATTTTTTTGAATCAAAATTTAGCGGATTATTCGTTCTTAGGTGATGGTAGAGATGGAGGAACACAAGGAGAATATTGTGCGATTTATTACAAAGAAGACCGTTTTTCAGTTGACCAAACAGGCACTTTTTGGTTATCCCAAACACCGAATGAACCATCCAGAGGATGGGATGCTGTCTGCAACAGGATCTGTACATACGGCTTATTTATAGATAAGCAATCAGGGGAGAAATTTTGGGTATTCAATACGCATTTAGACCACCAAGGCCAGCAAGCAAGAAGGCAAGGTTTACGTTTGATTAATCAAAAAATAAAGGAATTTAATAAAGAAAATTACCCCGTTGTTTTAATGGGGGATTTAAATGCTGAACCTGAAGACAAGATCATTCGTTCTTTATCTCGAAAAATGGTGGATGCTGGCCAAGAAAATAATACTGGAACGTTTAATGCCTTTGATACAGAATTTATCCCAAAAAGGATTGATTATATATTTTTAAGTAAGAAGGATTTTATCATTGATAATTATACTGTTCCAGTAGAATTGACAAATGGGCATTATCCTTCTGACCATTTTCCTGTGAAGGTTGAGGTGCATTTTGAAAAACAGAATTTATGAAATATTTTATTGGGATCGTCTTGTTTTTATTGATTTTACCCGTCTTTGGTCAGGTGAAAATTGTCGTTATCGGTTCTTCAACAGCGGTGGGCATTGGAGCGTCCGAACCTGATTCGGCCTGGGTAAATAAGTATCGAGCTTATTTGCAAAACATCAACCCCGCCAATGAAGTCATCAATTTAGCACAGGGCGGCTATACTACTTTTAACCTATTGCCCACAGGTATCAATACGCCCTCAAATAGACCCAATCCTGACCCTGAAAAAAATATTTCGGCAGCTTTAGCTCAAAACCCTGATGCCATTATTGTCAATTTGCCTAGTAATGATGCTGCTAATGGATTTAGTATTGAAGAACAATTAGATAACTACCAAACCATACTTTTGCCCGCTAATTTTCAACATATTCCCGTTTGGATAAGCACAACACAAGCACGAAATTTGGATGCTGGTGGTCGGCAATCTCTAATAGAAATGCGCGATTCTACTTTTGCCCGATTTGGCGATAAAGCCATTGATTTTTGGTCGACAATTGCCCAGTCAAACGGAAGAATAAATGTTATTTTTGATAGTGGAGATGGGGTGCATTTAAACAACAGAGGGCATCAAATTCTTTTTGAAAGAGTAGCAGAATTAAATATCCCTGAAGCTATTTTAACAGCTACAAATCCTATTTTGGAAAATAATAAAAACCTGCTTGTTTATCCCAACCCCACAACGGATGTACTACATATTGATTTTAAAAATGGCTTAAATCGCCAAAATCTGATTCAAATAATAGACATCAAAGGCCACCTTATGAAAAGTATGATTGTTGAAAAACAAACAACGAATATTGATTTAATGGTGGATGAACTACCCACAGGGATGTATCAATTGTTATTGAATGATGGCAGGGTTTTGCAACATCAACTGTTTTTGAAACAATCGTTATGATTATGAATAAACCTTCTTTTCTAATTAGCCTCATTGTAATAGTTTCTGTCTTTCAGGCCTGTAGCCCAAAGCTGCCTCAAAACCTCATCATGGATTTCTCTAATGAGGAGAATTATGAGTTTGTGTACTTCTCCAATGGTCACTTGGATCAGGAAGGCTATCAATTT
>Ga0256839_1006361_pt1 | contig 10372 bp, 7 predicted proteins | sample 354166metaG_FD_185968 | JGI IMG/M metagenome (GOLD analysis project Ga0256839, IMG submission 185968) | Hydrothermal vent microbial communities from Mid Atlantic Ridge, Atlantic Ocean - 354-166 | ecosystem: Environmental > Aquatic > Marine > Hydrothermal vents | place: Atlantic Ocean: Mid... | reverse complement strand
TGTTTGTGTAGTTGCGCGGGTGGTCGTCTGTTGCGGCGATGTGGATGGTCTTGCCGCCATCGGAAGCGTACTTCACGTACGGCCGTCCGCCGCCGGGTAAACCAGTGGCTTTTGCATCCTGCTTGGGTCTGAGCGCGGGCCAGTCGAACAGCCGGCCCCCGTAGCGAAAGGTTCGACCACCGTCGGTGGAGACCAGGTAGTTCGGATCGAAGCCTATGCCTCGGTGGAAGTTGTAGATCCGTCCAGCTTCGTCACGCAACAGGATCAGATTCGCGTACGTGCACGGAGCACCCACGTCGATTGTTCTCTCCGCGGTCCATTCCGTCATCTTGTCCGCCACGCGTGTGGTCCGCCAACGCATGAGCCGATCGCGGCCGTGGGTGGAGTATGCAGCCAGGTAGCGGCCATCGGGAAGCTTGAGCAGGGCCGGAGCCGCGTGATCGTCGCTGTCCAGCGCTTTGTGCAGTGTTACCGATTTCACCGACCGGCTGGGTAGGTGCACGACGTGTACGTCCACGTCTCCTTGAGGGGACTTGACCGAGCCGACGATCAACGTGTCGCCGTCGATCGTAGCAATTGGGTCCTGAAACCAGCACCAACCCCCATTCTTGGCGACCGTGAAAAACACGATGCTTTTGGCGGGGGCGCCGTTGCTGTCGGCTTCGGGGCCGGGCGCGGGCCACCCGAGGTCCAAGCAGGCCGCAACGACCGCCACGAATAGCCGCACTTTCAGCATCGCTCTTCCTCCCGAATTTGATGACGCGACACATGGCGATGCAAAAGGCATGCCGTGAAGGGTTCGTACGCGCGCTCCCCCGCAATGCGAGGGGGGAAATGGTTCTACACGAAGTGCTTGTTCCTGAACGTGATGCGGGAACGCATAGCATGAAAGCTACGGCTAGGGATGTCGAGGAGAAGGGGAGAGGAATGTGCAGCACAGCGTCCGGCAGAGATCGCAGCGAAGCGTTGTTTGGGTCCGCCAATGGGCGGGAGTACCGTGAGCGTGTGCGATCTCAGTACAGCAGCGCCAAAGGAGCGCTGTTGACCGTCAGCGGCTTCCTCTCGGGCCACGAAAGCATGGCCGAGAGCTACTTCAAACGGGGAGCCATTGATGTACGAAACGCTCGGCGTATCCTGGACGTCGGCTGTGGGATGGGGAGGTTCGTGCGACGTGCGCTTCAGTACGCTCCGCCGGACGCTACGCTTGTTGCAGCGGACCTGTCCTGGGCTATGCTGGAAAGGGTGCGATTGCGCGTCCGGGACCCACGGCTGCGGTTCGCCGTGGCCGATGTGACTCGACTGCCCTTTGCGAGCGAAAGCTTCGACCGGGTGATCTGCGCGTGGGTTCTGGAGCATTTGCCGCAACCGGAGCTCGGGCTTGCGGAACTGAAGCGTGTGCTTTGCCCGGATGGGAAGCTGTACGTGCTCGTCACGGAAGCCACCGTGCCGGGGCGGATTTCGGCCTGGCTCTGGAACTGTTTCCCCCAGCGGCGCGACCGGTTCCTGGGGCTGTGCGAGCAGGTTGGCCTGGCCTGCAACAGCGAACTGTGGTGGACCCCCGTTCACCGCTGGCTCCGACTGGGGGGCATCTGTTTGGAACTCCACCGCAAATGAAGGTCCTGTTCCCATGATTGAAGTGCACGAAACGGACGAGCTTATCGAGATTGACAACGGTGCGATCAAAGCGGCTGTCCGCAAACGTGGCTACGTCTCCGGGATCGCGGCCGGAACGTTCGTCGACAAGCGGACGGGAGCGAGGGACCTGGGCTTCGGCCTTAGCATCGTGGACTTCCTGCTGGAACCGCTCGCGGAAGGCGCCACTCCGCAGCCCGGTCAGTACCGGTTTGGCGGCGACTATCGGCGGGTCCATGGAGACATTCCAAAGCGCTACGTGGAAGGCCCGCAAATCTGCACCCAAGCACGGGAGTTGAATTGGCGAGTATGGCGAGGCGAGGACGCAGTGGCCCTGCGTACCACCTTCACCTGGACCGTTGGTTACCCCCCTTATCGCGCGGGCTCGGTCTGGGAACAGACGCTTGTTTTTCCCGAAGGTACCCGCTATTGCTTCTCGGCCGATAGGGTACGTTCGGCTAACGCCTGTCCCAGCCTTGTGCTTCGTATCGACATGCCGGGTCACATCAAGCACACCGGAGGTCGGGAGTTCGAACACGTCTACTTGAGTTATTTCGACCTGACGATCCCAAGTACGGAGTTCGTCCTGGACTTCCCGCCCGATGAGCGGTTTCTGTACCGCCGCCAGAGGGACAGGATACCCCGACGCTTCTACAGAGCCTATCAGGTGAAGGTCAGCGGCCGCCCGGGGCCGTGGCTGGCGGGGATGACGCTGGATCCGGCGACTCCCTACGAGGCATGGTGTCACCAGCGCGGGTACGTTTGCATGATCCAGGAAGTGTGGGGGAGGCCGGTCCGCCGCGGCGACGTCCTCGGTGCAGCCTATCTGTTGGGCTGGTTCGACGACCGCGCGGAGATGGACGCTGCCTACGACGCGCACCGTGGGTGGAACTTTCTGGAATTGACCACGAGGGGTAGCGAGCTGCTGTCCTGGAAGGGGGTACCTTAGGTGCGGTCCGTGCGGTTTCGTACGGTTGTCTTTCCCAAGCTGCTCCGCGTCCCGGTGCTTGTCGTGGCGGTTGCCAACCTTGTGTGGGGAACGATTGGGGGACTCGCGAAACTGCCGATCACAGTAATTCCCCCCGCGAACTGGAACATCTCTGCGGTGAGTTACCATGGTCCGAGCATGGTGGTCGGATTCCTCGGTACTCTGGTAGCGCTGGAGCGGGTTGTGGCTATCGACCGCTGGTGGGCGTATCCCATTGCATGGACGATGGCGGGGGCCGGAGTGCTGTTGCTCTGCGGCGCGTCCACCTATGTGGTCGGACTTGTGTTTTGCTGTGGTGCTGCGCTGCTTGCGGTGTTGCTCGGGGCGTACGCGGTACGGGGCCGTTCATCGGAGCTCGCGCTGATGGGCGCGGCCGCGTTCGGGCTGGCGGTCGGGTGCCTGCTCTGGGCGTGGTACAGTGATGTGCGCGGTGCTGTTCCCTGGTGGACAGCGTTCCTGGTGGTGACAATTGCGGCGGAACGGCGAGAGCTGAGCAAATGGAACCGGCGCTGGAAGCAGGTGGGGATCGTGTTCTGGCCCGCCGTGGGGGCGGCGGGAATCGGTGCCGTGTTTACTCTGGTCGCCGATGAGGCCGGTTGGCGACTTACTGGGGCCGCCTGGCTTCTGCTGGCCCTCCTGCTCCTCTGGGGCGATGTCATCCTTCAGTTCCTGGCCGCTCGAGGTGTCCAGAGGTTCGTTGCGCTCGCGTTGGCATGGGGCTACGGCTGGCTCGGGCTGGGTGGTGCCCTGTGGCTTCTCAGTCCTCCGGTAGCGGGGTTCGGAGTCCCTTATGACCGGGCGTTGCACAGCATCTATGTGGGGTTCGTTCTGTCCATCGTTTTCGCCCACGCCCCCCTGGTTGCCGGCTCGATCCTGGGGCTTACCGTTGTATTCACCCGGCTGAGCTACGTGCCCTTGTTGGTGTTGCATGCAAGCGTCGCGCTTCGCATCTACGGCGACCTCGTCGACGCCCCCCTGGCGGTGACTGCCGGCGGAATCGGTCATGCGGTGGCTCTGCTGCTCCAAGCTGCCAGCCTGCTGGGCGCGCCGCTGGTGTCGCGGCTTGCGCCGGCGCGGTTGCAATAGAGGCAAACCAGAGCGAGGGGAGACGTGCCGACACTCCATCGTTCCGCGCAAACGCACAATGTCCTTTGGCCCATCGGTTTCCCGCGCCTTCCCCGGGCCGGAGGCGGTCGGTCACGGGGATGACTCAGAGCTCGATAGCGATCGTAGGGGGCTTTTCGCCGCGGCGCAGGTAGAGGACCTTTTGGGCGACACGTTCCCCCTTCCTTACCTCGATGCGATACCGACCGAAAAAGCCGCGGAAGACCGCTTTGCCCGACGTGTCCGTGGTGAGGCTGGTGCGGGTCCACCACTTCGACTTGATCAGAGAGCGAAGGCGGATATAGGCCGGCTTCGGGGACATGTCGGCGCGCAGCAAGCCCGCGGGAGCTCGACGCCAGGCGCGACGGTCGGACAGATCCCACCAGGTGATCGCCTCAACCTTCGGATGGGAGAAGAGCAGGGTGTAAAAACGCTCGACTTCGTCCGCCTGGCGGCGTTCACCTTCGGGAGTGGATGGCCAGGGCCTGTCGGTCCGGGGGGAATACGGACGAGGCTCACCGGAAAGGATGGTGGTTTCGGTGAAGTGGAGGGGCACCCCGAACCGCCCGAAAAGTTCGCACACCTCCCAGACCCGGTCCGCAGACCACGTGCCTGAATGCTGATGGCTCTGAAGACCAATCACGTCGAACACGAACCCGTTCTCTGTCCTGAGCTGTTCCAGCAGTCGCACATAGGCGGGGTCGACTCGGTAGTCGTTAATGAGAAGGGTCGCCTTGGGGTTGGCCCGCCGCGCCGCGTCAAAGCAAGCCTTCACGAAAGGCACCTGTCCGATGTGCAACCAGGCGTTCGTGAGCCGCGGCGCACGACGGCGGCACTCCGGCCTATCGAAATGGGTCGCTTCGTTGACGACATCCCACACCTCGATGAGACCGGAAAACTCCTTGACCACCCGCTCGACACGCTGGACCTGGCACTTGAAGACTTCGTCCGGTGCTTCCGGTAGCCAGGCTGGCTCCCCAAAGTTCCAGGCAAGGGGATGTCCCTTGGGCACGATACCGTGCTCTCGGCACCACTGAGCCACCCGGCGCACGTATGGTGCTCGCGTCTGCCCCTGTCGCGGTTCATAGGACCACCAGTAGAAGGGTAGCGTCGCAAAATTGAAGAGCTCGGCGAACCGTCTGCGGTATTCCTGTTCCAGCTCTGGGGTGTCCTGGCGTCCCCATCCGAAGATGTTGCAGCCGAACAAGAACTCGTGCTGTTGTTGTTCCACGCGGACCGTCGCTTCAGGGACGGGCTTTCCCGATGAGTCGACCACGATCACCGTGGCGGGGCCCGTGCGGTAGGCGTAGATGCGTTCCTCTGCACCCGCGAGCGGATTCGCGGGCACCTGCTGGACGTGAGCCACCGAGGCGCCCACCAGGAGGAGACCGATGAGGGAAAGAGCCAGCATCTTCGTGGGGGGCACCATGCGGAGTGCCTCCGTTCCTTTCGGTTCGGATGGCCGCTATCTGCTGGGCGGGCCGCAGCACATTGTAACCGGTTCGAGAGGGAACCAGGGCATGAGCGAATCGGTTCGAGCCGTCGAGGGGGGAGCGGACTGATGGGCGAACCGTGGCATGCCGCGGATGGTGGTCACTTCGGGTTCAAATCGCCACCCGACGGTTGTAGACGTACCACTCGGTGAGGCAGATGGCGAAAGCGAGCAGTACCGCCCAGGGCCATAGTTCGCTGCGCACCACGATCCTCTGTTCCTGACTGCGGATCTCTCGGCCGCCAATAATGGCCTCGTGCCGTACCGCGATGTTGGATTCGTCCTGATTCAACATCGACACGGTGAAGGTGGCCAGCAGCTTCTCACCATTGAGTACTTTGTAGATGCCGACCAGGTCGGTGGCTCCGAAAACGTAGCCCGTGCCGGTTTTTGTCATGGGCAGCTTCGTTCCCCGGGGTGTCAGCACCACGGGCGAAGCGCCGCGTGGCACGAAACGCTGGTCCAGGTGAAAAGGCTGGCCGGGCCGGAGCGACGCCTCGATACCCGTCAGTTCGGCCCGGCCGTAAGCTCGAAGGGCGTTCATCAGGAAGACCGGGAAGGAGACCCGGACAGGCCAGTCGGTGTTCAATGCGCCCTCTTCGTTGAGCAGCCGAAAACCGACCACGCAGTCGCGGTAGTACCCTCTGGGGATTTCACAGATAATCGTGCCGGCGGTCGAGCGTGCCAGGGGGACCGCTCCGGCCTGCGCGTCGATTGCAAAACCCTTCACGATGCGTAAAGTCGCCAAGTCGACATATTGCAGGAGGGGATGGCTGCTGTTCGTGTCGATGATAACCGGGTGTGCCACCTGCACGAGTCGTGCGGCCTTCGGGTTAGGGGGCGCCACTCCAAACAGGATCGTGTTTGCTTCTGTGCTTTCGGGAAGGGGGATGCCGTCGCTTATGACCAGGTTGTACTGACCAGCGGCGAAAGCGGACTGCACACGCCCCTCCTGGAGCTGCTCGGGGCTGATGACATCCACCTCAGCAAGTTCCTTCACCTCCGAGGTGGACAGCGCGAACTCGAGCCAGCGGTTCCCGGCTGTGACCAGGGCGACCCGTACGGGTTGTGGGGGGCGCAACCGCAGGTAAGCAACGTTGTCGAAGGGTAAGGCGTCTTCGCCGTCCAACCGGACCTCGACCAGGGCATCACGAAGGGCTGTAAGCTCGAAGCTGGCGGATGTTGCAGACTGAGCCGGGACGCTGAGATCCTCAACACCGACCGGCGTCTCTTCCACCAGGAGTTGGAGGCGGCGGTGCTCCGCTGCCTGGCCAACGTTCGCGACGCGGACGAACAGTCCGATGCGTCCCGGTTTGCTTTCGTTTTCGCGGGCCGCCAGAGCGGCGATCCCCACATTGTTGTCCTCCTGGCCCACCGACCTGAAGACGATGTCGACATCTCCCAGGCTTGCTTCCGGGACATCCGTAAAGCCCCCGTCACTGTAGAGGACAACCGTGGCAGGTACCGGTCGCACGGCCCCCTCCGGCTGGACCTCCTCGCCTTCGATCATGACCGTGTCTGGGTTCGCAAGGGGCTCAACGAGCTGCAGAGCGGGGGTGATGTCGGTGGAACGATGTGTCAGGGCGATCGAGCGGATCGCCCGTCGCAGGCGGTCCTTGTCCGACGTGTAGCTTGCCACGACGCTGGCCGTATCGTTAAAGGCAACGACCATCGCCATGTCGTTGGAGTCCATGACGCCGTCCACCACCTCGTCGATCGCCTTCTCTTTGGCGTACTCGAGCCGATTTGGGCTCACGTCCGTTGCCCCCATGCTGGCGGAGGTGTCGATGAGGATGACGTAGCGGGCGACACCCTTTGCCCCGCCGTGGACCGTTGGCCGGAGCAGGGCGAGCAGGAGGAGCGCGACGAGGAGGAGCTGGAGGATCAGAAGGATATTGGCGCGAAGCCAGCGGAACGGTCGATTAACGTGCAGATCCTCCGTGGTCTTAAGCCAGATCAGGGTGCTGGGCACGATCTGTGGTTCACGACGCAGCTTGAGGAAGTAGAGCAGCACGATGCCGAAGGCCGCCCCTCCGATCGCGGCCCACTGCCATGGCGTTAGTGCGCCGATGAATTCGAACATGGTGTCCCCTTCTACTTCACCAACCCAATCCTTCGGAAGTGGTCGAATACGACGCTTTCGACGTCAGCGTCGCTCGTAGCAAGCATGTAGCTCATCTCCCGAGCCAGACACCAGCGCTCGATCCCCCCACAGAACGCGCGAAGCCGCTGGCGGTACCGTTGGAGTAACGGAGCACTGATGGTGACGGGCAGCTCCTCACCATCTTCGCAATCGATCAGTCGAAGGTCGCCCAGCAGCGGCGGGTCGAGCTCTTCCCGTGCCAGCACCTGCACCACGTGCACCTCCATGGGAGAAGCGGCGAGATAGCGGAGCGCGGGCTCATAGCCTTGCTTGTCCAGGAAGTCGCTGAGGACGAGAGCGATCCCCGGAATCCGGTAGGTCAGCGCAAATTGCCGAAGGGATCGGTGCAGATCGCCTTCCGCTTCCGGTTCCACCCGCTCCAGGAATTCGAGCAGCTCGATAAACGAGCGCCGCCCCCGTAGAGGCCGGCTTGAACGGGTGATGCCCTCACCGAGCAGGTGCACGACGACCCGGTCCTGGCCGATCAGCCCCACGAATCCCAGTGCCGCGGCGATCTGCGTTGCAAACCGCAGCTTTGTAGGCGTGCCAAAGTCCATCGATTTGCTCGCGTCGATCAGGATATGGAAGTGCAGGTCCTCTTCTTCGACGAACAGCTTGATGAACAGGCGATCGAGGCGCCCGTAGATGTTCCAGTCCAGGAAACGGAGATCGTCCCCCGGTGTGTAGTCGCGGTAGTCGGCGAACTCGACACTCTGCCCGCGGCGACGGGAGCGCCGTTCGCCTTTCATCCGTCCAATCAGCGCCTTGCGCGTGACCAGCTCCAGCCGCTCCAGACGCCGCAGGAAATCGGGCGACAGTAGTGAGTCGCTCGTGCCACGTCGCGTATCGGGGGGCTGTTGTGCTGTCGCCATACCTGTCTTTCTTCAGTGCTCAGATGCCAGATCAAGCGTTGAGTTCCACGGTGGCCGCTTCCGGGGGAACGTCGTCGACGACTTCCGGGATTTCTTGCACGAGGCCCCGGATGATTTCGTCCGTCGTGATCCCTTCTGCCTGAGCTTCGAAGTTGAGCACGATGCGATGTCTCAGAGCAGGCAGCGCCAGCGTGCGGATGTCGTCGAAACTGACGTTGTATCGGCCGCTTGCCAGGGCGCGCACCTTTGCTCCCAGGACGAGGGCCTGAGCCGCTCGTGGACTGGCGCCCCACCGCACGTAACGGCGGACCTCATCGCTGGCGTAGGGGCTGCCAGGGTGAGTAGCGAGCACGAGGCGGACGGCCAGGTCCTGAACCGGCGGTGCAATGATCACGTCCCGCACTAACCTCTGGTAGCTCAGGATCTTTTCCTCGTCCAGTACGGGTTCGACTTCGATTTCGACGTTCCGCGTTGTCCGGTTCAGGATCACGTGTAATTCTTCGCGCGACGAGTAATCGACCAGCAGTTTGAACAGAAAGCGATCTAGTTGCGCTTCGGGCAGCGGATAGGTGCCTTCCTGTTCGATGGGGTTCTGGGTGGCGAGCACGAAGAACGGTTCGCGGAGCCGGTGCCGTTCGCCCCCAATCGTCACGGCGTGCTCCTGCATCGCTTCCAGCAGCGCGGACTGCGTCTTGGGCGTGGCACGGTTGATTTCATCGGCCAGGATGAGCTGAGCAAAGATCGGACCGGGCTGGAACGTGAACTGCCGCTGACCATCGGGTGTCTCGGTGACAATTCGGGTTCCGGTAATGTCGGCAGGCATCAAGTCGGGGGTGAACTGGATCCGGGAGAAGCGGAGCGACAACGCCCGAGCGAGCGTCCGCACGAGCAGGGTCTTGCCCAGCCCAGGAACCCCCTCGAGCAGAACATTGCCCCCTGCGAAGAGAGCCGTCAAAACCCCCTCTACCACGTTGCGGTGACCAACAATCACCCTGGATATCTGCTCGGATAATCTGGCGTAGTCCTCCCGGAACGCCCGGGCGGCTTCTTCGAGCTGGGTGTTTTCCGCACTCATGGCTTCTGCTCCTCTGTCGGACTCCGCTCAGAGCTGCCGGTGTGCCTTCTGGAGCTCAAGGCGCGGCGCTTGGCTTCGAGCAAACGGCGCGTGAGTTCATCCGGTTCAGCTTCCACTTCAACGGCCGTTGTGGGTTCGGCAGCGGTTTGGCGCGGTCCTTCTCGGGACGTTGCTATTCGGGAAACGACGGGTTCCTCTGTCGAGGGGGCTGCTTTGCTGTGGATCTCGAGCCATTTCCGCCTCACCGTCTTCTTGCGTTCCTTAAGCTGCTCGAGACGCCGTTCCAGCTCGCGAGCCGCTTCGCGTCTGCGTCGATGCCACTCCTGAAGCGGGGCGGTGCTGAATGCAATTTTGCGGTTCAGCACGTCCGCGAAGAACAAGACGGCCGCCACCAGTAGCAGTGTCTCCCATAGGGGCCGATGTGTTGTCCGTGGTTCAAAATCGCGGCGAAACACGTCGGTGGTTGGGCGGGTGGGGTCGATGAGCTGGCCGCCCGATACGGTAGCGATCGCGTTGAGCACGACGCGGTTCGATTCGAGCAGGGCGTACTCGGCCGAGTAGGGGACCGATACGCCGGTGGCTGCCTGGACCGTTCCGATCTGGGGGTGAGTGGCTGCCGCGGTAACCAGGTAGCTGCCCATCTCCTCAATCCCCGCGATCTCTCCTTCGTATCGGCCCGGACCAACCTGAGTGAGCCGAACCTCGTAGCTCTTGAGCTCTGGCGTGACGACTCGCGCCACGACGTCGGCGTGATCAAGCAGATCGCCGTTCGTATCGGTCACATCGGCAGTAACGATTAAGCGGTCTCCGACCACCCGCGTGCTTATCTGCACCTCTTGCGAACGCATTTCCCGGAGCGCCCAGCGGAGGATTCGTGCCCAGAATTGGCGGTATCCGGCCCACCGTGTCCAGGCTCGACACCAACGGGTGCCGAGGTCACTGGTGAAAGCCACCGATTTGCCCAGACCGTACCGCCAGTGGGCCAGGATTGGGGCAGGATTGCTGGGCAGAGGGAGGGTGGAAACAATGGGTACCGCGACGAGCTCACTCGTTTTCGGGGTAGTGG
>Ga0256839_1006360_pt1 | contig 10374 bp, 9 predicted proteins | sample 354166metaG_FD_185968 | JGI IMG/M metagenome (GOLD analysis project Ga0256839, IMG submission 185968) | Hydrothermal vent microbial communities from Mid Atlantic Ridge, Atlantic Ocean - 354-166 | ecosystem: Environmental > Aquatic > Marine > Hydrothermal vents | place: Atlantic Ocean: Mid... | reverse complement strand
CTTCAGCTACTACGCCGTGGCAATAGGCCTGGGAGAATCCACCGTCAACGAGTACTTCGAGAAAGAGTACAGGAGGGATATGAGCTTCGAGGATATAGTCAAGCTGACACTCAAGGCCCTCTTCAAGAGCAGGATCAAGGGAGGCGAGGAGAAGGCCGAGAAGCTCATAAAGGAGTTCCACGAGCTAGTCGAAGTCGGCTACGTGCTCACCGACGAGAGGGTCTTCAATAAAATGGACCCGAAGACGATCAAGAGCTTTGTGTCAGAGATCGAGGCTGATCTCCTGAAGTAGACGAGTAGAGCCTTTTGGGCTCCCCCCAAGCCCTGGCGCTCCGGCACTCGGGAGTCTCACATATATACGTTTCTCCTTACCACAACTATTAGTGGTAGGCAGGCTTGTGGTGTTGTACAAGGGGTGCCAGCTGTAGTGTCTAAGAAGCCCGACTATGTTATAGCCTGGATTGAAGTCAAGGGATCAAGATTCGAGATACTTGTCAGGCCCGAGAAGGCTTTCGAGTACAGAGAGGGCAAGGAGGTAGACCTTGAAGAAGTCCTGTGGACAGATACGATCTACAAGGATAGCAGGAAGGGGTTAAAGGCTAGCCCTGAGAGCTTGAGGAAAGCGTTCGGGACAGACGACCCGAGAAGGATAGCAGAGATCATACTCAAGCGCGGCGACATACAGCTAACCACCGAAGAGAGGAGGAAAATGCTGGAGGCTAAGAAGAGGAAGGTGATCAACTACATTTCAAGGAACGCTATCGACCCAACCACCGGCAAACCGATACCCGAGTCCAGGATAGAGTCTGCCATAGAAGAGCTAAGGATCGGCATAGACCTCTACAAGGATGCCGAGGCTCAGGCAGTCGAGATAGTTAAGAAGCTGGCCCGCATTATGCCGATCAGGCTGGCCAGGGCCCTCGTAGAGGTCACGGTTCCCCCACAGTACTCTGGCAGAGTCTATGGGGAGCTCAGGAGAATGGGCAACGTTTTGAAGACCGACTGGCTCCATGATGGGAGCCTTAGGGCCGAGCTAGAGATACCAGCCGGGGCGCAAGTGGAGGTTATTAGCAGGCTCCACTCTATCACGCGGGGCACGGCCCAGGTTAGCGTTAAAGAGGTGAAGTAAGGTGACACGGCTTAGAGGCAAGATAGTGGTGCCAGGCGATCCCCTTCCGGAGGAAGTCAGGGGGCCGGAAGAGTACCTGGTGAAGACGGGTAAGACTGTTACTCCCGCAGTTGTGGGCTTGCTAGAGCCCGGCTCTAAGCCCTCTTTTGTGCCGCTGACAAGCATTTACATACCGTCGCCTGGCGACATAGTTATTGGCCTCATAGAGTCGCAGGGCGTTATGAACTGGTTTGTAGACATAAATTCACCCTACCAGGCGATCCTCAACATACAAGACTTCCTGAAGAGACAGTACAACCCGGCAATAGACGACCTGTCCAGGTTCCTCCAAATAGGAGACTACGTGGTAGCCAAAGTGCAGAGTTTCGATAGAACCAGGAACCCGGTGCTCACGGTAGCCGAGGAGGGGTTAGGTAGAATAGTTGAGGGGAAGGTAGTAGAGGTCTCGCCAGCCAAGGTCCCCAGAGTCATAGGCAGGAAGGGTAGCATGGTGAACTCGCTGAAGGAGCTAACAGGCTGCGACTTCCTGGTGGCAGTTAACGGTAGAATCCACGTCAAATGCCCCAACGAAGACGTCGAGGCCATAGCCATACTAGCGATTAAAATGATAGAAAGGGAGGCCCACACAGTAGGGCTTACTAACAGGGTTAAGAGGTTTATAGAGGAGGAGAGAAAGCTTAGAGGTGTGTAGGAGCCTTGGCGGCCAAGCAGGCTAGTGTGAGGCTGATAGACGAGAATGGCCTAAGACACGACGGGAGGCGGCCTGACGAGATGAGACCAGTCTCCATGAGAGTGGGTGTTCTATCAAACGCGGACGGCTCAGCTCTCTTTGAGATAGGTAAAACAAAGGTCTTGGCGGCCGTCTATGGGCCCAGAGAGCCCCCGCAGAGGCACACCACGCTACCAGACAGGGCGGTTCTCAGGGTAAGATACCACATGGCCCCCTTCTCAACCTACGACAGGAAGAGCCCTGCCCCCTCCAGGAGAGAAATAGAGTTGTCCAAGGTGATCAGGGAGGCCCTGGAGCCGGTGGTTATAGCCGAACTATACCCGCGGACCGCCATAGACGTATTCGTCGAAGTCCTCCAAGCCGATGGGGGCACTAGGACGGCCGGTGTTACGGCCGCTTCTCTAGCGCTAGCCCATGCAGGCATACCGCTGAGAGGGCTGGTAGCAGGCATAGCTATCGGGAAGGTCGACGGCGTCCTTGTTGTAGATGTAGACGAGCTAGAGGACTCCGTTGGGGAGGCCGACCTCCCCATAGCCGCGGCCCCCGACATAGGGCTACTAACGCTATTCCAGTTAAACGGGGTCCTATCAAGGAGCGAGATAGAAGAGGCCATAGAGATGGGGCTCTCCGCCATCAAGAGGCTAGTGGAGATGGAAAAAGAGACCCTTAGGTCGAGCGTCACAGTTCTGCCAGGCGAGTAGGGGGTGAAACTGGCTTGAGCACGACACCATACAGGCTACCCATAGTGCCTATGATAAAGAAGCAGTCATACCTCTCCCTCTACCGCAAGGGGGCTAGAATAGACGGCCGGGACCTCGAGACACCACGTAACGTTAGAATAGAAGTGGGAGTCATAGACAAAGCGGAGGGGTCCGCGCTGGTTAGGCTGGGCAATACGCAGGTCATAGCAGGAGTCAAGGCCGACGTTGGATCACCCTACAGGGACACGCCCGACCAGGGTGTTCTAACGGTCCACGCCGAGTTCGTGCCCCTGGCGTCACCTCTCTTCGAGCCGGGGCCGCCTGACGAGAACGCTGTGGAGCTGGCCAGGGTCGTCGATAGGAGTTTGAGGGAGGTGGGAGTCATAGACTTGGCCTCTCTTGCTATAAGGCCAGGTGAAAGGGTATGGGTGATCTGGGTCGACCTCTACATACTAGACCATGACGGTAACCTCTTCGACGCGTCAATGCTCGCCACAGTGGCCGCCCTACTTAATGCTAGGCTGCCAGAGTACGAGGAGCTTGAGTCGGGCGAGATCCTAGTAGACAAGGAAAAGCCGGGAGAACCACTTAAAGTCGACCATAGAGTGGTCACAGTGACCATTGCAAAGATCGAAGACTACCTGGTAGTAGATCCCACACTCGACGAGGAGACAATAGCGGACGCCAGGATGGTCGTGGCGGTAGATGAAGCCAAGAGAATAGTCGGAGCCCAGAAAACCGGAGGCTCCGGCTTCACCAGGGAGGAGCTACTTAGAGCCGTAGACCTGGCCATCAAGGCTTCGGAAGTATATTTTAAAGCCCTAAACGAGGCCACTAGTAAGGGCTAACCTGGAAGGGTGCAATGAGATGGGTAGAACCAGGGTAGTGGGCCCCGTGGGTAGCCTAGGCCCAAGGTATGGAGTTAGCGTGAGAAAGAAGGCTAGGGACGTGCTCTTGAGGAAACTCCAGAAACACGAGTGCCCCTTCTGCGCCTCCAAAGGCACAGTCTACAGAGTGTCAACGGGGATCTGGGCCTGTAGGAAGTGCGGCAACAAATGGGCGGGCGCCGCATATACCCCTAGATCCGAGATTGCAACTTACATGAAAAAGTACATAGCTAGGGAAGAATTATAGCCGAGGACCAGGTAGCTGCGGTTCCCCATACGTTTAGGAGCGCTAGAGGTTCTTCCCGCGAGCTCCGCTGGTAGAGGTCTACATTATTCGTAAGGTGGCCTACTTGTATAGGGTTATACTGACGACTAGCAGGCGGCCAAATAACAGGGTTAGATCCTTTGTTAAAGAGTTGTACCTCACTTTGCCTAAGGCCATTAGGCTTAACAGGGGACACCTTTCCATGGAGGAACTAGCGAGGGAAGCGCTCTTATTGAGGGCCGAGCGCGTGGTCATAGTGTCCTCTAGGCGTGGCAACCCCGGTATTATAAGATTCTACTCGGTAGAGCCTAGAAGCTTGACTCTAGTCAACCTTGCCTCAATAATAGTGAGGGGGGTTAGCCTTGCCAGGGAAGGCGGTAGAGGGTACCCTGGCGAGAAGCCTAGAGGCTTATACGTGTCCACTGACAAGACGTTAACCGCTAGAGAGTTCGGGAGAGCACTGACCATAGGCTTGGGGGCGCTCATGGAGCCTGCGCCGGGCTTACTAGAGGCTAGAATCAGGAAGCGGGGGAAGAACACTGTCTCCCTCAGCTTCTTCTACGAAGGCAAGCCTGTGGGCCCTAGGCTACTACTATCAAGGCCCCAACACATGATAAAGCAGGAGGACAGTAACCCGATTATAGGGCCATTGGAGAAAGAGGATACCCAGATGGGGGTGTAGTGTCTTAGCTGGCAGGGAGAACAAGGTAGAGGTTTCATTCTGCTTTGGAAGTCTCTCAAGCAACGTGTTCGAGGCACTTGTGGCCGAGCTGAGCCAACCAGCACCAGAAAAGGGTAGAGTAGAGTTGAGCTTGAAAGACGGTTGCCTAGTGGTCAGGGTAACCTCCAGCACGCTATCAGGGCTAAGGGCACTGACAAACTCGTTCCTATACCTAACCTATGCAGCCTACGGGAGCATTATAGGCAGTGAACGCGCATTAAAGCAGGTTTAAGAGCTAGGGACACTGTCTATGCTTAGCATCGCTGATTTTCTGTGAGTGTCCTTATACGCGGTATCCTTACTGGTGCTTCTGATAGGACTCTCTCCACTTCTTCTACTAGCTCGCCCAGGCTGACTACCTCTTGTTCGCCGTGCCTCCACCTCCTTCTAACGTTTACCGTGCTAGTTTCGACCTCTCGTTTGCCGACGACTACTATGTAGGGTATCCACCTTGTCGCCGCCCTCCTTATCCTTGAGCCCAGCCTCTCCCCTGCATAGGGTATGAGGGCCACGCTTGCCCCTATCTTTGCGAGCTTTCTAGCGACCTCGCCTGAGTATTCTTCCTCGCCTTCTGACACCGGGATCACGGCGGCCTGATAGGAGTGCAGCCAGGGGGGTATCAGGGGGACGCCGCCTTTGCCCGCTCTATTTAGCTCGTGGCCTACTAGGGCTTCAATTATCGAGCCTAGCGGTCCTATGCAAGTAGTGCTTCCCTTCTCTCCCGCCACTTCCATGGCTACCGGTATTATCCTCTTCTCGCTCATGTAACCTATGAGCCTGCCCCTAGCCACTCTATAGTGCTGGTACGCTAGGGAGAGTCTCCTGCCGTCTATGTTGACCTCCACTAGGTCGCCGCTTATGCCCTGGCTCAGCTTGTCAAGTATATTCCCAATGTCCACGGGGCCAGGCATCACCATTATAGAGCCGCCTGGAGCGCAGGTCTCGGCAATAAGCGGCGAACTATCCTGGCCGATCTGGCTACAGGATGCTATGAGGGCTGTAAAGTGCGTGGCCTCGGATCCCCTGAGCGGCGCGTCGACCCTTACCCTGTATATGCTGGCTTGGTCTAAGCCGAGTTGGCCGGCCAGCCATCTTTCCAGTTTCATAGTGTATTCTCCTATGAAAGAGCTAGACCCGCTGGGGTTCAGGCAGAGCCTATCCATTACCTCGAGCAACTGGGGGTCGACGCCGGCCAGCCACCTCTTATCAATCAAGCCTTTCTCTACCGCCTCCCCTAGGCTTAGAGTCTCCTCGCCGGCCTCTACAACTATACCAGAGGACTCGGCAGAGATCTCCCTGAAAGACTCGGCAAGCGGGTGGCCCTGGAGTTCTAAGGCGAACTCCTTATACCAGCCCAGCGGCGCCCTCCCTGCTTTCAGCCCCTTGCCGCGAAGACACTCAAGGATCTCCTGAAGAGCCCTGTGCGCCTCGCCTACTCCCGCGAGGTCCCTGGAGAGGTGTGCGTACGGGTAAACAAGAACCTCCTCTGCACCAACCTTGCCGGCCCAGGAGCTGATCTCACTACAGGCCCTAGCAGTGGCTTGTATGCCGTCTCCTCTTTCCACGGACACGAAGACCACTAGGCAGTTGCCGCACTCCCCCTTGCCGGGAGGGTCGGGTGGCTCCTTAACTGCAGGCCTTACAGTCTCAAACCTGAAAGCCTTTGCATGCAAAAACAGCATTTTCATGGGGATACACCTCGCTAAAGGTTGCCGGCTAGGGAATATTAAATTGAGGGAGCGTTTTCCGCTACCTCGCGTTTTATCCCGGTTTTTGTTGGTTAATCACGGCCAGGAGAGGCATTGGAGCCTTAAGCCCTATCTACCGTTATTAATTTCCATTTATAATAAGATTTACGTGGTGGGAGGGTGAGCTATGGCTAAGGCTCGGGAGAAGGAGCTTAGGGACCTGACCGACCTGCCGGGGGTTGGGCCGTCGACTGCCCAGAAGCTGATAGAGGCGGGATACCCTACTATAGAAGCCCTGGCCGTGTCGACCCCCTACGAGGTGAGCCAGGCCACTGGTATACCCCTGGCGACTGCCCAGAAGATAGTGCAGGCGGCGCGGGACGCCCTAGACATATCGCTTAAGACGGCGCTAGACCTTAAAAAGGAGAGGATGACGGTGAAGAAGATAACCACTGGTAGCAGGAACCTGGACTCGCTTCTTGGAGGGGGCGTCGAGACCAGGACTATAACCGAGTTCTTCGGCGAATACGGCTCGGGCAAGTGCGTTTCCCGCGACACTATGGTACCCGTTGTAGAAGGACAGGAGCCAGAGGTTTACTCTATAGAGGACCTCTACTATAGGTACGCTGAGAGGGGCGGAGAAAAGAGGTTTGACGGTGGGTTTGTAGCCGAAGCCGGGGACCTGAAGGTCTACGTATTCGATGGCGAGAGGATTAGGCTTGCCCGGGCCCCCCTACTCTACAGAGAGAGGGTAAGCAGGTTAGTAAGGATTAAGACCAGGGGAGGCGCCGTGATCAGGGCCACTAGGCTGCATCCACTGCTAGTCCTTACCAGAGAGGGCCCAAGATGGGCTAGAAGCGGTAGCCTGAGGCCCGGCGATCTAATAGCGTTATCCCCGATAACGGACTATAAGGGCCACGATGTTCTCGGCAGAGAATGGCGTAGGCTGGAAGCTGGGCGCAGCTACGGGTACACGGGGCTATTATGGGACGAGGTTCTCGAGGTTGCCGAGGAAGACTACAACGACTACGTCTACGACATAGTGGTCCCAGTTTTCCACTCGTTCATAGCAGGCAACGGAGCGCCTATAGTAATGCACAACACCCAGCTATGCCACCAGCTGGCCATAAACGTTCAATTACCCGAGGATAAGGGTGGATTAGAGGGTAAAACCGTCTACGTCGACTCCGAGGGAACGTTCAGGTGGGAGAGAATAGACCAGATGGCTAGGGGCCTCGGCCTAGACCCGGACAAGGTAATGGAGAACATTTTCTGGATTAGAGCAGTCAACAGCCACCACCAGATGGCTATAGTGAACGAGCTCTTCGACCTTGTCAAGAAGGAGAACGTGAAGCTAGTTGTAGTCGACTCAGTTACAAGCCACTTCAGGGCAGAGTTTCCCGGCAGAGAGAACCTCGCCACAAGACAGCAACTCCTCAATAGGCACCTACACCAGCTAGTGAGGCTAGCCGAGGTCCACGACCTCGCAGTAGTCATAACAAACCAGGTTATGGCCAAGCCAGACGTGTTCTTCGGAGACCCCACACAGGCCGTGGGAGGCCACGTTCTATACCACACGCCGGGAGTCAGGGTACAGTTGAAGAAGAGCAGGGGGAACAAGAGGATAGCAAGAGTAGTGGACGCACCACACCTCCCAGAGAGCGAGACAGTCTTCGTCATAACCGAGTGGGGCATAAGGGATCCAGAGGAAGAGTAACCTGGCAAAAGAGCTAGCCAGAAGCTTCAAAAACGATGGGGTAAAATCGGGGCACGGCCGCAAATAGAAGATCTCAGCCGAGAGTAGGCCTTGAGACGCCTAGATCCGAGACCAGCACGTGGGGAAGCCTTATAGGCACCTCTACCTCCCACCACTTGATCTGCCAGAGCCCGCTCCCAAGGGCTTCTACGCTGGAAAGCAGGTGCGGCATGGTATCGCTTATCCTCAGCCTCTTAGTACAGGCCCTCAGCCTCCCGCCCCTGACAATGAACGAGGCGTCACGGGTCACCGTGGAGAACTGGCCCTGAGGGTAGTTCTGGAACCTAGTATACCAGTTGTTAGTGAAGTAGAGCCCGTTGCCCAGCGCCTCGGCCAGCTCCTCCTCCGGCACGTCGCCAGGCTCCACTTGGAGATTGAACAGCTTGGGGAACACCCAGCCAGCGTTCCCCGTGGTCTGCGCCCCCATGAGTCTAGCCGTCTTAGTGTTGTGGAGGAACGTCCTGAGGGCTCCCCCGCCTATCAATTCCTTGTCTCTAGTAGCAACACCCTCGTCGTCGAAGCCCGCGAAGAAAGGCAGGCTAGTGTCCCTGGGCTTCTCCAGCAAGGTCAGCTTCTCGGATGCCACTCTATCACCTGGCTTCTTGTCAGCAAAGTAGCTGAAGCCGAAGAACACGGCCCCGGCAGTTAGCGAGCGAGCCGTGGTTTCTAGCAGGTTCGCGGCTATCATAGGCGACAGTAGGATCCTGTACCTTCCAGGCTCGGGGTCCTCCCTGGGTAGCCTGCTACACTCCTCGGCCAGTTCCATAGATTTCTCTATGGATCTTTTAGCCAGTTCTATATCGTAGCCTGTGGACACCCAAGACCACTGCCCGCTGGCATCGCCCTTGAAGAACCTTATGTAGCCCTCGAAGCTCGTCCCCTCCTCCCTAAGGCTGGCGCCCCTACTCGTTATCAGCCTCTTCTCCCAGTAGCTCGCCTCCATCATCCCGGCAGCGTTTCCAATATTCCCTAGCTCTAGGTCTCCCACAAGGTTGCTGGCATCACCTGTCTCCGCTATCTCCTTTATCCTCCTATCTACGAAGCTCAGCTCCTCCCCGCTAGGCTCAGGCAACTCTGCATAGAGGGGGCTCTTCTCTAGCTTGTCTACTAGCTCTAGACTCTTCTTGATGGCGTCCTTGGGGTCGCTGGTCTCGTACTCGAGCACGGCTATCTTGCCCTCCTTGGCTATATACAGTCCTACGCCCAGGTCGTCCCATGACTGTGTCACGCTTATGTCGCCGTTGGCTAGTTTCACCATCACGCTCCTGCTCCTGGTGACTCTCACCGAGTACTCGTCGACCCTGCCCCTTACAATAGACTCTATGGCGCCAGCTAGCTCGTCTACCATGGACAAATTACCTCACCTCGACACCCCTCAGTCTAACGTGTGGGCCACCCATCCATACGGGGAGCGGCTGGGACGGCTCACCCTTCCCGCAGGTTCCAGCGAAGAATACTAGGTCCTTGCCTATAGCATCCATCCTGGTGAAGTACTCCCTGGTGTTTATCTCGAGTACAACGTTTCTCAGGGGCTCGCCTAGTTGGCCGTTCTTGATCAGATAGGCTTCCAGGCCCACGTACCTGGCCACCCACCTGTAGTCGTCTATGTTCCATTCCATGTACTTCTTCACGTAGACCCCCTCCTTCACCCCCTCAACCAGCTCCTCGAAGCTGTAGTCGCCTGGGGCCAGGTAAGTGTTGCCCATCCTCACTATAGGCTCGCTCCTATAGTCGACGGCTCTAGCCGAGGCATTGCTGCCGACACCATAGAATGGCCCGGTCTCCCTGTTATGTAGTAGCTCGGCCAGCCTACCATTCCTTATCAGGAAGCGTGGGCGCGCAGGGACGCCCTCGTCGTCGAACAAGTAGTAGCCATAGCTGCCGGGTATGGTCGGGTCGTCTATTACAGTCACGTGCTCGCTGCCTATCTCATAGCCCTCGCCAAGCTCCATCCTATAGCTAAGCCCTGCCTGAGCCGCCTCCCTGCCTAGAACCCTGTCTGCCTCGCTGGGATGGCCCGCAGCCTCATGTATCGAGAGCCCCACTATCTCAGGCGACAGGATAACGTCCAGTCTGCCCCTAGGGGGCGACCTGGCCTTAGTAAGGTTTGTCACCAGGCTATCCACGTCATCGTTGGCTATAGAGTCCAGCTTTGCGTCTTTGAAGACCTCGAATCCCCCTGTAGCCGCTACCTGGTTCCACCTATTAGCCCTCCTATCCCCGTGGGCAGCTGAGAGGTTATAGAATACCTCGACCCTTGGAATCCTAGAGGATACCTTGGCCCCATCGCTTGTCACGACAACCTTCTCCTCGACCCACTCGTTGTAGCTAAGCGTGAACGACTGGACCTTCACGTCGCCCCTAGAAAGTTCTACGCCTTGAATCGTCTCCTTCACCATGCCTATCTTATCCTCCTCGCTGAGCGAGCCCAGCCTAATCTTCTCCTCAACGCTATAGCTGGCCCTGCCAAGCCTTTCCTCCGACAGCCTTAGGGGCT
>Ga0256839_1006359_pt1 | contig 10374 bp, 10 predicted proteins | sample 354166metaG_FD_185968 | JGI IMG/M metagenome (GOLD analysis project Ga0256839, IMG submission 185968) | Hydrothermal vent microbial communities from Mid Atlantic Ridge, Atlantic Ocean - 354-166 | ecosystem: Environmental > Aquatic > Marine > Hydrothermal vents | place: Atlantic Ocean: Mid... | reverse complement strand
CACCAGGCGGCGGGGCGGGGGCCGTGGGGTTCCCGTCCCGCCGCCGCCTCTCCCGCCGGTGGTCTAATGAGTTACATGACGCCGGTGGCGCTCACCATCGCCGGCTCGGACCCCAGCGGTGGAGCCGGCATCCAGGCCGATCTGAAGACCTTCCACCAGTTCGGGGTCTACGGTGAGGCGGCGATCACGCTCGTTACGGTGCAGAACACGCAGCGGGTGGACCGGGTGGCCTGCCTGGACCCGGAGCTGGTGGAGCAGCAGATCCGGGCCGTCCTCGAAGACATTCCGCCGCAGGCGGCCAAGACCGGCGCGCTGGGCAACGCCGCCATCGTGCGGGCGGTCGCCGGGGCGCTGCGGGGAACGGCGTTTCCCCTGGTGGTGGATCCGGTGATGATCAGCAAACACGGCTCGCGGCTGATCTCCCAGGAGGCGGGCGAGCTCCTGGAACGGGAGCTGTTTCCGCTGGCCGCCCTCGTCACGCCGAACCTGCCCGAGGCCGAAGTGCTGGCAGGGCTGCGGATCGACGGGCCGGCGGCGATGCAAGAGGCGGCGCGGGCGATCGCGGGCGGCGGCGGCACGGCGGTGCTCGTCAAGGGCGGGCACGCGCCGGGCGACGCCACCGACGTGCTGTACTGGCGCGGCGATTTCTACGACTTCCCCGCCGAGCGCATCCAGACGCCGCACACCCACGGGACCGGCTGCACCTATTCGGCGGCGATCACCGCGTCGCTGGCAGAGGGGCTTTCCATCCCGGACGCCGTCGCCCGGGCCAAGCGGTTCGTTACCCGGGCCATCGCCACCAATCCAGGGCTGGGGCACGGCGCCGGCCCGGTGAACCATCACGCCCCGGTGGAGGACGGTGCATGACGGCATGGCGCGCGGGCGCGCTCGCCGGCCTCGTTCTGCTGGCGGCGTGCTCGCGGGAAGAGTACCCGCGCCGGGAACCGGCTCCCGGAGCCGCGGGCATCGCCTTTGCGCCCAACCAGACCTGCCGCGAGTGCCACGCCAAGGAGTACGAGGAATGGCTCGGCTCAGACCACCAGCTCTCCATGCAGCCGGCCACGCCGGAGAGCGTGCTGGGCGACTTCGATGACGCGGCGGTCGAGTTCGACGGGCTGAAGGCGCGTTTCTTCCGCAAGGACGGCCGCTACTTCGTGCACACCGAGGGTCCGGATGGCGAATACCGCGACTTCGAGATCCGCTACACGTTCGGCGTCCGCCCCTTGCAGCAGTATCTCGTGCAGTTTCCCGGCGGCCGGCTGCAGTGCCTGACCATCGCCTGGGACACGGAGCGGCGGCGCTGGTTCACTCTGTATCCCGGCGAGCGATATCCGCCGGGCGATCCGTTGCACTGGACCGGCTGGTCCCAGCGCTGGAACCTCATGTGCGCCGAGTGCCACTCCACGAATCTGCGGAAGGCCTACGACGCCGGCAGCGGCGCCTACCGGACCGCCTGGGACGAGATCAACGTCTCCTGCCAGGCGTGCCACGGCCCCGGCCAGCGGCACGTGGAATGGGCGCGGCGGTGGCCGGAGGGTTACAAACCCAAGCGGGAGGAGCTGGGGCTGGTGGTCGATTTCGCCGCCGGCGACTCGCGCTACCAGGTGGACCAGTGCGCCCGCTGCCACTCACGCCGCCATCAGGTAAGCCCCGAAGACGCCCACGGCCGTCCCTTCATGGACGACTTCCAGGCGGCGACGCTCCGCGAGGGGCTCTACTACGCCGACGGCCAGATCCTCGAAGAGGTCTACGTCTACGGCTCCTTTCTGCAGAGCAAGATGTACCGGCGCGGAGTGCGCTGCACGGACTGCCACACCCCCCACAGCCTCGGATTCCGCCGTCCGGGCAACGCGCTGTGCACCGAGTGCCACCGGCCGCAGCCGCCGCAGCGGTTCCCCACGCTGCAAGCGAAGAACTACGACGACCCCTCGCACCACCACCATCCGCCGGAGAGCGACGGGGCCCGGTGCGCCGGCTGCCACATGCCCGAGCGGACCTACATGGTGGTGGACCCCCGGCGCGACCACAGCTTCCGCATTCCGCGGCCGGACCTGACGGTGGAGCTCGGCGTCCCGAACGCGTGCAACGCCTGCCACGGCGACCGGACGCCGGAGTGGGCGGCGCGCTGGACGCGGAAATGGTACGGCGAGAAAGCCACGCCATGGCACTGGGCCGGGGAGATCGCCGCGGGACGGCGCGGTGAAGACGGAGCCGAAGCCGGGCTGGCGGCGCTGGCGCGGGATCTGAACCAACCGGGCATCGTCAGGGCCACGGCGCTGGAGCTGCTGCGCGGCTATGGCGGCGCGGGCATCCGGACGATGCTCGACTTGTTGCACGACGAAGACCCGCTGGTCCGGGCGGTGGCCGTCGGGGGCCTGGAGGCTTACGAGCCGGCGTTGCGGCTGGACGCGGCGGCGCCGCTGCTCAACGACGAGATCCGGGCCGTGCGGCAGGAAGCGGCCCGGGTACTGGCCGCGGTCCCGCCGGCGATGATGAGCGCCGCCCAGCGGCGGGCCTTCGAAGCGGCGCTGGCCGAGTACCGCGAGACGCAGCGGGCCAACCTCGACACGCCCGGCGCCCGGCTGAATCTGGGCATCCTGGCGGCGGCGCAGGGGCGGGCCGAAAAAGCGATCGAGTGGTACCGGAAGGCGATCGAGTTGGACCCGATGTTCCTGCCCGCCCAGTTGAACCTGGCGACGCTCTACAACCAGCTCGGGCGCAACCGGGAGGCCGAGCAGGTGTTGCGCGAAGCGATCCGCCACACGCCCGAAGACGGCGAGCTGCGCTACTCGCTGGGGCTGCTGCTGGCCGAGGAGAACCGGCTCGCGGAGGCGGCGCGCAGCCTGGGAGAAGCGGCGAAACTGCTGCCGGGCCGGGCCCGCATCCGGTACAACTACGGCCTGGCGCTGCAGCACCTGGGCCGGACGGCCGAAGCCGAACGGGAGCTGCTGCGGGCGCACGCGACCGACCCGGAGGACGCCGACATCGTGCACGCGCTGGTGATCCTCTACCTGCAGCAGCGGCGGCTCGAAGAGGCGCAAGTCTACGCGGTGAAGCTCGTCTCACTGCTGCCGAACCAGAGCGGCCCGCGCGAGCTGCTCCAGCGGATCGAAGCGGAGCTGGGGCGCCGGCGCTGAATCTCAGAGCGCCTTCCGCAGTTTCACAAGCAGCCTGGTGAACTTGTCGTCGTTGGCTTCGACTTCGATTCGAGTGACGCCGTTCTCGGACCAGGCGGCGACTTCGATCTCGGAATCGTGGAAGAGGCCCCCTTCGCTGCGCCCGGCGGCGACCACCGTGCCGTCGGCTTCCTCGACGATCTCGAACACGGTCAGATGGGCCGCCTTCGGCTTGTTGCGCCTGATGATCTCGAGCGCCTTCTTGGCCACGGACATCGGCTTGGCGGAAGTCGAATAGAACTCGCGCGCGCTCATCGAAACCCTCCCACTATCGTCTCCATCGGCGGACTTCCGGCGGTCCCTTAGGCAGAAAAGCCCGGCGGACCTCGATCGAAGAGCGGAAGAGGGCGGTGACCGCGGTCACTGCGTTGTCAGCCGGCGCGGGCTAGCCTGGTAGCGGAATCACCGTTATGAGTACACCTGCCACCAAACCCACGGCCGCCGGCCGCGATTGGAGCACGGCTCCCCTTTCCGAGCTGATCGACCACATTCTCGACCGGCACCACAGCTTCCTGCGCGACCATCTGCCCAAGATCCACGAGCGGTTGGAACGCATCCTGGGCAAGAAGAAAGGCGAGGAGCTTTGCGGCTTCATCCCCGAGCTGGCGCGAACCTTCTTTGCCCTGGAAGAGGAGCTTTACGCCCACCTGCTCAAAGAAGAGCAGATCCTGTTCCCCCACATCCGGCGTCTGGAAGCGGCCCGGGCGGCCGGCGAGGCGGCGCCGGCGTTCCACTGCGGCACCGTCCGGGGACCGATCGCTCAGATGGAGCACGAGCACGCCAGCGGCAGACAAGCCCTCGAAACGATGCGCCGGCTGACCGGCGGCTACGAGACCGGCGACAGCGCGTGCGGCAACCGCCGGGCCCTGTTCGAAGACCTCCAGGCGCTGGAGCGCGACTTGCTCGAGCACATGCACCTGGAGAACGACATCCTCCACCCGCGGGCGATCATACTGGAGACGGGACAGTAGGACGGCGGAGGCCGCCGGCCGGCGCTCCTTAGGACGCCGCCGTTTCGCCGGGCTCGTACTTTTCGCGGCTGAGGCCGTACTTCTCCATGCGGTAGATCAGCGTCTTGCGGCTGATGTCGAGGTAGCGGGCGGCGTGGGTCTGGTTCCAGTTGTGCTTTCTGAGGGCGAGCAGGATCAGCTCCTTCTCCACCGCTTCGAGGCTGACGCCGTGGGGCGGCAGTTCCATCTGGAGGGCGCCGAGCACCGGCCGCTCCCGGCGCAGGCTTTCCGGCAAGTCGTCCACGGTCACCTGCGGCCCCCGGGCCAGAACGACGAGGCGCTCGACGACGTTCTCGAGCTCGCGCACGTTGCCCGGCCAGCGGTAGGCGGTGAAGTAAGGCATCAGGGTTTCGGGCAGGACCAGTTCGTCGCGCCGGTGCTTGCGCTTGGCCAGCTCGAAGAAGTGTTTCACGAGTTCCGGGATGTCCTCGGCGCGGTCGCGCAGCGGCGGGATCTCGAGCGGGATCACGTTGAGCCGGTAGTAGAGATCCTCACGGAACGACCCGTCTTCGATCATCGTCTGCAGGTTGCGGTGGGTGGCGGCGATGATGCGGACATCGACCTTGATGGGGCGGCCTTCGCCGATCTTCTCGATCTCCCGCTCCTGGATCAGGCGCAGCAGCTTCACCTGAAGCTCCAGCGGCACGTCGCCGATCTCGTCGAGGAACAGCGTGCCGCCGTCGGCCATCTCCACCTTGCCTTTCTTGTGAGAGATCGCCCCGGTAAACGAACCCTTCAGATGGCCGAAGAGCTCGCTTTCGAGCAGTTCCCGGGGGATCGCCCCGCAGTTGATGGTGATGAAGGGCCGGTTGCGGCGCGGGCTGTTGAAGTGGATGCCTTTGGCGAGCAGTTCTTTGCCGGTGCCCGTTTCGCCGCGGATGAGCACCGTGGCGTCTGTCTGGGCGGCCCGGGCGGCGGCCTCGAGGATGTAGAGCAGGGCCGGCGAGCGGCCGATGATGTTCTCGAATCCGTACTTCTCGTCGAGGCTGCGGCGGAGGCTGCGGACCTCCTCACGCAGGCGCACGTGGTCCAGAGCCCGCTCGACGATCAGCCGGAGGGCGTCGGGGTTGACGGGCTTGGTGACGTAGTCGTAGGCGCCGAGCTTCATCGCCTCGACGGCGGTCTCGACGGTGCCGAAGGCGGTGAGGAGGATGACGACCACTTCCGGATAGCGCTGGCGGATCTCCCGGAGCAGGTCCACGCCGCCCATGCCAGGCATCTTGAGATCGCTGATCACCAGGTCGTAGGGACCCTGTTCGAGCAAGCGGAGCGCTTCCTCGCCGCCGGCCGCTGTGGCGACCTGATAACCTTCCTCTTCGAGCTGCACTTCGGTGACCCGGCGCAGGCTCTCGTCGTCGTCCACAACAAGGATTCTCGGCTCACTCATACCCGTCACCTCAGAAGCGGAGCCCCCCGCGCATGGCCGGCGCGGCTGAAGGGCGCATCGAGCGCCGCCGGACCGCGGATTTCCGTTCCGATGCTACCATCTCCATGAGACACCGAACCTCCCAGCGAACGGGGCGCAGTGCGGAACTCTTGGACCAAGGTCGCTTTCATCCTGGCCGGCGCCGGGGCCACCAGCCTCGGCCATTATCTGACGCCGCCGTCGCTGTTTCTCTGGCACAACATCTTTCAGCGGCTCTACTATCTGCCCATCGTCTTCGCCGCGCTGGCCTTCGGCTGGATCGGGGGCCTTCTGGCGTCGCTGCTTTCCGCACTGCTCTACATCCCCCATATCATCATGACCTGGGGGGACAATCCCAGCTATACGGCCAGCCAGTACGCCGAAGTGGTGGTCTTCTTCCTCGTCGGGGGCATCACCGGCATCCTGGCCGACCGCGACCGGAGACGCCGGGAGGAGCTCCACCGCACCGCCGAGGAGCTGCGCCGCGTCTACCGGGAGCTGCAGGACAGCTTCGAGCAGATCAAACGCGCCGACCGCCTTTCGGCCATCGGCCAGCTCGCCGCCGGCCTCGCCCATGAGATCCGCAATCCCCTGGCGAGCATCGAAGGGGCGGTGGACATCCTGGAGAGGAACCGCGGCACGCCGGAGCGCCGGGCGGAATTCCTCTCGATCATCAAGAAAGAGACCCGCCGCCTCAACCGCCTGCTCTCGGCGCTCCTGGATTTCGCCCGACCCAGGCCGCCCCGGGTGCGGCCGGTGCACGCCGGGGAGCTGTTCGACCAGGTGCTGGCCCTGGTGGCGCACACCGGCGAACGGGAGGGCATCCGCTTCCGGGTGGAGGCCGCCGCCGGCCTCCCGCCGGTCGAAGCCGATCCGGAGCAGTTGCAGCAGGTCGTGATCAATCTGGTCTTGAATTCCATCCAGGCCATGCCGGAAGGCGGCACGATCACACTGGGAGCGGCGGTGGACGGCGACCGTTTCCTCATCCGGGTGACCGACGAGGGAAGAGGCATTCCGGAGAGCGAACTGGACAAGATCTTCGATCCGTTCTACACGACGAAGCCGAACGGTACCGGCCTCGGCCTGGCTGTGGTCCACCAGATCGTCGAACAGCACGGCGGCACGATCCGCGCCGCCCGCAACCCCGGCCGGGGGATGACCTTTACCATCCTGCTGCCGCTCGCCCGTTCGTGAGTTCATTGTCGTCTTCGACGTGGAACAAGAGCCGGCCCCGGCTTGGACGCCGGAGCCGGCCTGCGTTGGACGCCCTGGGGCGGTAGGCTCAGAACAGGTGCGCCCACCTCTCACCTCTGACCTCGACCCGCGTGACCCGATGCAGATTGCCGTCGGCGATCATGGCGACGCTCGTGAACCGGGCCTTCTTCTGAAGAGGCTCGACACGGCACGCCACCTCGTGTTCCTGGCCCGTGGTTCCCACCGGGACGAACCGCACGAAGTGCCGGTCGCCCTCCACGCGGTGCTGAATCCGGTACGTGCCCGCCTCCAGCATCACGTCGCCTGCCTTGGCCGCAGTGCGCAGGTGGATTTCGCCCTTTTTGCCGGACTTCATCACCACCTGCTTGCCGTGATCGGGGCCGTGGTGTTGCGCCGCCGCGGGGACGACGGGCAGGGTCATCGCGAGGGCGGCGGCAGTCAGCGTCAACATCAACGTTTTTGCTCTCATGGTTGCTCTCCTTGGTGTTCGTTTTCTCTCTCGCCGTGTAACGTTGCACGCGGGCTTCCAGTCCCGTCCCGCAGAAGATGAAGCGGGCGGCCCGCGGGCCCGTTCGAGGTCCCGCCGGCGGCTGCAACATGCTTGCGGAACTCTTGCTCGAATTGCTTCCGGAGCCGCGCAGGAACGCGTTCCAAGCTAGCCAAGGACGCCTGGATTTCCGGAAGAATGCGGCGGAACCGGTCTCCGCCACCGCCGGGGGTCTGGCGCAACTCTTCGCGGACGGCCCTCAGACGAGCCGCGGCGGAAGCGACATCGCGCTCGATTGAGTGCCCGAGAAGAGCCAGCGCTGCCAGTTTTGAGACATCGCCGAACTGCTCCGCGGTGGCGGTGACGGTCTTTCCGAGCTGGGCGATGCGGCGCTCCAGGGCGGCGATCTCGTCGGCGCCGCCGGCATCTTCGAGATCCCATGTCCCGCGCTCCATCTTGGCGATTCTCGCCGCCAGCGCGTCGAGCCGCCTGCGCACCCAGAACCTCCAGACGATGTGGAGAGCCAACGCCAGCGCGGCCAGCGAAACCAAGGCGAGGCCGAAGTGGATCCAGACGACGCGCGCCAGCAGAGCCCGGGCTCCCTCCTCGAGAGTGGCCGCGGCGGCGAGGCCGCCGAGACCTTCCATCTCGTGCTGGTGGGTTTCGAGGAAGCGGGCGACTTCCCGGAGCGTGAGCCATTCCGAGACGAGCAGCACGGCCACCATAGCGCTGGAGGCGACCAGGAGGAACTTCGCTTTGATCGTCATGCGGCCATCGGAGGACGCACGTCGATTGCCACGAACCGTCGGCAACCGGATTGCTAGAGATTCAGTGACGCCGCAAGGCCTCCGGCACGTGCCGGGAGACCCGTCTGGGGCCGGGTGCAGGACTTGGGGCGCACACCGCTCGGGAGGGACTGGCGCTATGGCCGTGTTGGAATGGAAAAAGCGGACCCGCGGACTACTCGCTCTGGTGCGCCGGCCGAGCCCCGCAGCCAGTACGCGGGAAGGCCCTGAAGAAAGAAACGAGCGGGCCTGGCGAAGCGAACCGGCCCGGGGGCCGAGCGCCTCGGATCTGACGAACACGGTATTTCAGTACGGCGGCCCGTGCCCGGCGGCCGTGAAGGCGTTTCGCAAGAAGGCGAAGGAGCATGGCCTGCGGGTGACCTTCGAATTCAACGTAGCCGACTACATCGAAAACGCACTGGGCATCGGACTGCGGCCGTGCCGGGTGCTTTGCGTCGTCTGTCCCTACCTGCTGCTGCAAGCGGCGGTGCTGGACGGTTCGGGCGCTTCGTTCCTGCCGGTGCGCGTCGTCTTCTGCGGCAAAGGCTCGCACACGGAGATCCGCGTGGTGGGGCCGTTCGATCCGCTGCTGCCGAACGGGCTGAGGGCGCCCTTTCAACGTTTCTTCCAGACGCTGGCGGCCGTGCTCACCGAGATGGGCGCCCGCCCATCGGACTTCCGCCCGTGCGCGTGAGGGCGCCGCTCGCGGCACACCCGCCTCCGGCAAGCCCTCGTTGCTGGGCGCCGGCCAATAGGGTGCCTACCAGCGCCACGGCAGACGCAGGTCAGAGGGTTTCCATTCGGAAATCCTCGGGGGGAATTTCGGCACCGACTGCCGGCGAAGCAGCGCCGCGGCCCGGAGAAGATGCTCCTCGGCCAACCGTACCTCACCGGTCCGGCGCAGCGCCTTGGCCAGATGATAGTGGACCGAGCGCCGGGTCGGGGAGCGGCGGGCGAGTTCCCGCAAGCGGGCCGCGGCTTCGTCCCGCCGGCCTTCGACGAGCAGGACGAGGGCCCGGATCTCGCGGCCCGGCAGGGAGTCCGGATTGATGAGGAGCGCCAGCTCGGCGTAGTGTTTCGCCCGGTCGAGACTTCCGAGCTTGAGGTATCCCACGGCAAGCGCGCCATAGGCCTGAAAATAGCCGGGGGCAACGGCGACCGCCTGTTCAAGCATCCGGATCGCCGCCAGGGTGCGCTTCTTGCGGTCGGCCTTCAACGCCTTCCGGAAGAGCTTCCGGGCCTTCGCCGGCACGGCCGTCTCGGACTGCAACTCGGCCAGCGAGATGACGGCGTCCCATTCGCTCGTCTGGGCCAGCGACATGGTCAGGGCGAACCCGCGCGGGCCGGAAAGCAGTTCGGCCAGCAACTGCTGGTCGAGCGCGTTCCCCCGCGGCGGGAACAGACCGAGCGCCAGCAGCAAGAGGGTAACTGAGGTGAAGGCGCGCCCTCGCCCCCCGCGGGTCACGGCGAGCTCTTTTCGGGCTTCCGGCGCGGCTCCGCACGGCCCGGCTCGTAGAAAGGGAGCCACTCCGGGAGGTCCCGCCAGTCGTGGGTGGTGTCCAAGGGAGGCTGTTTCCTGGGGCCAAGGCGAGGGAGCGCAGTAATCAGCCCGGCGCAGACCGCCAGAAGGATCAGCAGCAATTCCGAAGCCCAGGGTGTCATGACGGCCTCCTTTCGGCTGACTCCACCAGAGACGTTGCACGGGGCGTTCCAATCGGGGCCCGGCTTCGGCGCGCGGCCGGGCCTGCGCCCGCGGCCCGGCGCCGTCCGTATTGGCTCGCGGCTTGGGTGCGTCAGGAAAAGGCTGCTGCGGGAGCGCCGATAGAGGAGCTTGTCCCGGCGAGCTGCGGTGTCGAGGGAGGGGAACACCGGGACAAGCTCCGCGCAAAGGGTGGCGGGCCGGAGGAGAAAACCCGCCACCCTGGATTCGCCCCCAAGGTGGCCCAGCTTGAGGAGCGAGGCCCGCAAGCGGACCGGACCGGCCTGCTCGGCTCATCAGGCCGGCCCGGGTGTCGTCGTCCGTCGGCGCTGCAACGGATCGCCCAAGGTGAACTGAGGAGCTTCGAGCGACCCGGTCATGCGAGCCGCCCTTAAAAGAGCAAACCGGCTGCCAAACGCGGATCTCCCACGAAAGCAGTGTCTTCGGGGCTCTTGGCCGCTGAAGGGGCGTCTCTAGCTGTGCCATATGGGGCAACTGAGGACCTGGTTGTCCGATTTCGGGCTCACTCGGACATGAATCGGGACCCGGCGGCCGCGGGGCCGGAGTCGATCAAGTGTTGTCGTCTCAAGGCGTTTC
>Ga0256839_1006358_pt1 | contig 10374 bp, 7 predicted proteins | sample 354166metaG_FD_185968 | JGI IMG/M metagenome (GOLD analysis project Ga0256839, IMG submission 185968) | Hydrothermal vent microbial communities from Mid Atlantic Ridge, Atlantic Ocean - 354-166 | ecosystem: Environmental > Aquatic > Marine > Hydrothermal vents | place: Atlantic Ocean: Mid... | reverse complement strand
GCCGAGGTAATGCCGCAACGGGAGATCTGCCTGGCCCGCGAGCTCACCAAAGCTCACGAGGAGTTCCTGCGCGGGACGGCGGAAGAGGTGCTCCGGCGGCTCCGAGAGAGGCCCAGGGTCAGGGGGGAGTTCGTGTTGATCCTCCGCGGAGCGGATTCGTGAGGACGGAGGGAGATTCGTTGGCCTTAAGCGGGTGACCTCGGGGAGTCTTCCCCTTCCCCTTCTCCGCAAACCGCAGACGGAACGGAGAAGGGGTTGTACGAACCATGGGGAGATGGCTACGATACTGGGGGGAACGCAAAGATGGCGAACCGAGCGGAGGATTGGCTGCGACAGGCGGAGCGGGACTGGGAGCAGGCCCGCGACTCGCGGGATGCCGATCGGCATGAATGGGCTTGCTTTGCGGCCCAACAGGCTGCGGAGAAGGCGGTAAAAGCCCTCCACTTGCACTTAGGGCAGGAGGCCTGGGGGCACGTGGTGGCTAGGCTGCTTCGCGAGCTTCCGGAGTCCGTTTCCGTACCGGAGGACTTAATCCACCGCGCTCGGGTCCTGGACAACTTCTACATCCCCTCTCGCTACCCGAACAGCCATCCGGAGGGAGCGCCCTTTGAGCACTACGGCCCCTTACAGAGCGAGGAGGCCCTTCGCTATGCCCGTGAGATCCTTGACTTCGTCCGTGCTCAGATGGCCCGATAAGAGGACGGTCGAGAGGGCCGTGAAGCACTGGGCGCAAGCCCTGGCCCGACGGCACCCCGAGGTCCTCCGCGTCGGGTACTTCGGCTCCTATGCGCGGGGGGATTGGGGAGTCGGGAGCGATTTGGACCTGATCCTCGTGGTCTCAGCATCCCCCCGGAAGACCTCGCTCTCAGAAGATCCAACGGCGTGGGACGCTACCGATCTCCCGGTCCCGGCAGACGTGTTTCTCTATACGGAGGAAGAATGGCAAGCGCTCCGCAGGCGTCCCGGTCGCTTCTCCCAGGTCCTTCAAGACGAGGTCGTTTGGGTCTTCGTGCGATCCTAAGGCCTACGCTTGCTTGGGGGAGGCGGACCTTTTACGTGTGCTTATCCGCCACGGTGGAGGCGGCGTAGGCGTCGGGCTTGGTCTTGACCGCGAACCCGGAGCCGAGGATCATGCCCACCACCTCGTCGATGAGCTCGCGGGTGGGGCCGCGCTCCCCCACGTCGACGTGGATCTCCAGGTTGTAGTCGAGAAGGGTCCGCTCCTCCAGGGCCTCCATGAGCGCCTTGGCCAGCTCGAAGGAGAGCAGCGCCTCCTTGTAGATCTTCTGGCGCAGGGTGTGGACCCGCGGCTCGCGGACCCGCCGCCAGAAGTAGCGGCCCCCCTTGCCGATGCGGTGGATGATGATGGCGCTCACGAAGTCCATCTCGCCGAGGCCCGCGTGCGAATCCGTCCCCACCACGATCTGGTAGTTCTCCTCCGGATCCTCTTCCATAAGGGCCACCAGATCGTCCACGACCTCGACGAAGGACATCCGCCCCTTCGTCGGGCTGTAAAAGCGCTCATCCGGTCTCATTCTCACAAACCTCGAGGAGATTATACGGCTTAGGGGAGATTCAGCAAGAGGGAGAGGCTGCCGGAGTCGAAGCGCACCACGAGCAAATCGGGCGATCCGCTCCCGAAGAGATCCCCGGCTACGAGGGCGGTGGGGACCCCTAGGACAGGGAACTCCCGGGCCAACGTTTCGGGGAAGCGTCCCAATCCGTTGCCCAGCAGGACCGTCACGGACTCCGCCGTGCTGTTGGCGGCGGCGAGGTCGAGTACGCCGTCGCCGTCGAAGTCCGCGGCGATCACGTCGCGCGGTCCGGCGCCCACGAGCAAGGGGTCCGGCGGGTCGAAGCGCCCGTCCCCCCGACCCCGCAGGAGGCTGAGCGTGCTCCCCTGCGCGTTGGCGCTCACCAAGTCGAGCGTGCCGTCCCCGTCGAGGTCGCGGGCGAGGAGAGCCGTGGGCCCCGGCCCCAGCTCGTAGACCTCGCCCATGCGAAAGCCCCCCACGCCGTTCCCCAGGAAGACCCGCAGGGAGTTGTCCAAAAAGTGGGCTGCGGCCAGATCCGGACGCCCGTCCCCGTTGAAGTCGCCCGCCGCCAACGCCGCGGGCCAGCTCCCCGCCGGGATGACCGTGGTGAGGGTGAACGCGCCCTGGCCGTCCCCTAGGAGCACGTGGATCTCGTCGTCGGCGACGTCGGCCACGGCCAGGTCGAGCACGCCGTCCCGATCGAAGTCGGCCAGGGCCACGGTCGAGGCCCAGCGCGCCGCCGTAACGGCCTCCCCGACGAGGAAGCGCCCCTCCCCCTGGCCCAAGAGGGGGAGCACCGCTCCCGAATCGAGGTGGGCTACCACAAGATCCGTCCGGCCATCGTTGTTGAGGTCCCCGGCGGCCAAGGCCACGGGCCGACGGCTTGCGGGGATCGTCTCGTGCAGGGCGAGCCCCCCGCCTTCCCTCCCCAAGAGGACGGAGACGGAGTCGTCCTCGCTGTTCGCCACGGCTATATCCAAGAGGCCGTCGCCGTTGAAGTCGCCTGCCACCGCATCCGCAGGGGCTTCGCCCACCCGGACGTCCCAGGCGCTTGCAAAGCTGAGCACATGAATGCTCAAGGAAGCCGTGCTGCTCGCACCGTCGCGGTCCGTGACGGTGAGCCGGACCTCATAGACCCCGGGCTCTTGGAAGGTGTGGCTCACCCGCTGCCCCTGAGAGGTCCTCCCGTCGCCGAAGTCCCACTCGTAGCGGACGATCTCCTCCCCCTCGGGGTCGAAAGAGGCCGAGCCGTCGAAGGTCACCGTGAGCGGCGGCCAGCCGCTTGTGGGGGTGGCCGCCAAGATCGCGCGGGGCGGCGGGTTCCCCACCACGATGCGGACCTTGTCCTGATCGCGGGCCCCGAAGGCGTCTACCACCGTGAGGGTCGCGAGGTAGATCCCGTTTTGGGTGTAGGTGTACCTCACCCGAAGCCCTTCGGCGGTGGAGCCGTCTCCGAAGTCCCAAACGTAACGTACGATGAGGCCGTCGGGATCGTACGAGCGTGAGGCGTCGAACTCCACCGTCAGGGGCGCTTCGCCCCGGGTGGGCTCGGCTTCGATGATCGCGACGGGGACGCTATTCCCCGCGAGAAGCCCGCAGCCCGGGAGCAGGAGGACGACGCCCGCGCTCCCGACGCCCACCCAAACGCTCAGAGCCCGCCTCCACGATGTGCGCATCCCACAGCCCCCTTGGGGGATCTTAGGGCCTTTGCGGGGTTGCCGTCAATAATTCCGGTTACAATCTTACCCGCCTCAGCGCAACACCGCGAAGCGCACCACCCGCTTTGGGACGGGGTTCTCGCCGGTGGAGGATGGGGCGGTAACGACGGCAAAGTAGACCCCGTTGGCCCACCGGGCCAGGGGGATGGTAAGCCCCGGAGCGCAGAGCGATCCGCTGAGGAATCGCTCTCGTCCCGCCGAATCGAAGATTCGCACCCGAGCGCATCGGCCCGAAGGGAGCCCACGGATCCTCAAGGTCAACTGAGAACGCCGAGCGCGCACCTCCAAGGCGATCCCCTTTCGATCCTTCGTAGCCGTCGGGGAAGATCGAGCGGCAACGATTTGGATCTCGTCGTCGCCCGTCACGATCAAGCCGTTCAGCTCTCCCCGGAGGGGATAGAGGCCGAGCTCCGCGGAGGAAGGCACCCGTAGCCGATACACGATCGTGCGGCTCTCCCCGGGGCCGAGCGCCGGCCACACCCAGCGGGCCTCCCCCTCGGCGAGACGCTCGACCTGCGCGCCGTCGGCCTCCTGAGGCTCCAGCCCAAAGCCCGGCGGGAGGCTCTCGCGCAGCTCCAGCGCCCCGAACCGCATCGGCGGCATCCGCACGGTGACCTTCACGAGGGTCTCTTCTCCGGGCCGAAGCGTCGGGGAAGGGATCTCCCGCACCGCCGAGGGCTTCCCCAGCGAAAGCCGAAGCTTTCCGTAGCCGCTCTCGACGTCCGGCCCCGGCGGGCCGATGTCCACCGTGTTCGCCAAGAGCGCCCGCTCCAGCTCCTCGACGCTCCAGTCCGGGTTTCGGGAGAGCAGGAGCGCCGCGGCCCCCGCGACATAGGGCGCGGCAAAGGAGGTCCCGAAGAGGTCCCCGTGGACCCCGTCGGGAGCGACCAGATCGGGCTTGAGCCGCCCGTCGCTGGTGGGTCCCCGCGCGCTGAAGCCCTCCAGCCCGTCCTCCTCCCAGCGGTAGGCGTTTACGGCCCCCACGGCCAGGGCGCACTCGCAGTCCGCCGGGGCCATCACGCTCCCGTGCGGGATCGAAGGGGAGAGGGTGTGGCTGAAGCTCCAGACCTTGAAGCGCAGCGGGAGGGAAGAGGGGTCGGCCCAGCGCCCCTTTCGTTTTACCTTCAGCGAGTAGACGCCGGGCTCCGTCACGACGTACTCGAGCACCTCATAGGGGGGATCGAACCCCCGCTGCGGGGCTTCCGCCGAGGCCACGACCTCCCCCTCCCCGTCGAGCAGGAAGAGGTCGAGGTCCCGACTCGTCTGCGGGAAATCGTCCCAGACGAGCACCAAGGTGATCACCCCGCCGAAGGTGGCCCACACCTTGAGCTCTTCGAGTTCTGGCCGGAACTCCACCCACCCATCGCGGTCGCGGTCGTAGGCCCGGCCCATCCAGTGGGCCCCCGCCTGGTTGCCCGCGGCGTTGACCCACAACACCCCTCGCTCGCGCGCCCGGCGGACGATCGCGTCGATGGGCCCCGTCCCGTCCCCGAAGTTCGTCTCGAACCAGCCGATGGAGTGGTTGATCACCCGAGCCCCCCGGCGGATCGCCTCCTCCACCGCCTTCTCGAAGACGACCTCGTCCCCGTCCTCCCCCAGGTTCAAGAGGAGCAGGGAGGCCTCCGGGGCCATCTCGTGGACGAGGCGGGCCACCCGCAGTCCGTGGTCCCCCCCGGACTCGAAGCCCTTCCCGCTGTAGTCGATCGTCCCTACGACGACCGCAGGGTCGAGCCAGCCCTCTCGATACGCCTCTTGGAGCCCCTCGAACCCCGCGTCGATGACCGCCACGGTCACCCCCCGCCCCCGGATCCCGTAGCTGTGGAAGAGGAGCCCTCCCGTGGGAAGCGTGCCCTCCCGGTAGCGGGGGATCTCCAACGTTCGCAAGCGATAAGGCCGTCGGACGATCCGCACCCCCGGCACCTCGGCGAGCTTCGCCAGGGATTCCAGAGGGACGCGGGCGCGCAGGAATCGAGAGCTTTGTGCCTCCACGACGCCGCCGAGGGCTTCGACGCTCCCGCGGAGCCGAGCCGGGGACGTCGTCCTCAGGGGCTCGACCACGACCCGCACGCGCCGCCGGACGTCGAGATCGACCCCGATCCGCTGGGCGAGGAGCCCCTGCCGGGGACGATCCGTCCTAAGGAGCTGCACAAGGGCCCCTTCCAGACGGGGGGACGGGGATGGGGATGCGTACGCGGGCCTATCCCCGGAGAGGCCTCCCACCCCGCCGGGGAGCAGCCCCAGGCCCAGCCCCAGACCCAGGCCGAAACCCACCCAACCGAGCAGTCCCAGAAGCGCGCGCGCGTTCGGTTTCATTTCAAGGAGGAGAGCATAGCCGGTTTCGCCCGGGGCGGCAAAATCCTAGCTCCCAGTTGCCAATCCCATCCCCAATTCAGGCAGAGTTCAGGGTTCGATTCAACTTCCCATCCCCGGTTCCGATCTTAGACCAAAGTCAGAGGTCATAGATCCTTCTCGTACACCCGGTAGGTCTTATACGGTCTGCCGCCCGCCAGCTCGATCGCCTGGATGATGAGGCGGTTGTCCTCCAAGATCCAGGAGCACTCGCACCAGCGATAGGGCAGCTTCAACCCCTCGCGGATGAGCTCCGCGTAGAGGAGGGCGTCGACGCCGCGCACCCGGTGCTTCCGCTTGATCCCAAACGTAAGGAGCCGCAGGCCCGTGATCCGACGCGAGGCCCAAAGCAGCCGAAAGATCCCGAAGGGGAAGAGCCGTCCCCGCAGGGGCCGCAACGCTTGATGGAAGTCGGGGAGGGCCAGCCCGAACCCTACGGGCTCCTCCCCCCGCTCGACGATCTTGGCCAGCTGCGGCAACAGGATGCGCTTGAGCTCCTTGGCTTGTTCGGTGAACTCCCGCTCCGTGAGCGGCACAAAGCCCCAGTTGCGCTCCCAGGCCTCGTTGTAGATCTCCCGCAGGCGCTTGACCTCGCCGGGGAAGTCCTTCAGATGGAGGCTGCGGACTCGGAAGCCCTGGCGAAGGGCCCGCTCGGCGATCTTCTCCAAGCGGGGGAGCAGAACCCGCATGCGCTCGTGCAGCGCCTCATCGATGTCGATGCGAAACGCCAGGAGGTCTTTCGCTTTGCGGTAGCCGCTCCCCTCGATGAACCGGGCGTAGTACGGCGGGTTGTAGGGCATGAGCAGCGTCGGGGGCGAGTCGAAGCCCTCGATCAGCAGCCCCGAGTAGCCGTTGGTGTTGAACCCGAAGGGTCCGCGCAGCCTCTCCATCCCCCGCTCGCGGGCCCAGCGCTCCGCCGCCTCGAGCAGGGCGCGCGCCACCTCCTTGCTCCTTACGGACTCGAAGAACCCGAAGAAGGCCGTCTTCTCCCCGTGGAACTCGTTGTGGATGCGGTCGATGTGGGCCGAGATCCGGCCCACGGGTCGTCCGTCTCGGAGGGCCAAGAAGAGCTGGACCTCGGCGTGCTCGTAGAAGGGGTTTCGGCGCGGATCGAAGCGTTTGCGCTCCTCTACAAAGAGCGGGGCAACCCAATAGGGATCGTCGCGGTAGAGCCTCCAGGGCAAGCGGATAAAGGCCCCAAGCTCTCGGGCAGTGCGAACCGGGACGATCTCGACGCGCATCGGAGGGGCATAGTAGCGCAATCGGGCTTTGCGGCGCAACCTCGAACTCGACAGAGGCCCCCGGCGAGCGCCGGCCTGCCGGGGGCCTCTCGTCGAGCCGATCTCGAAGGAGACCTCGACGAGTCCCGACTGAGAGGGGCAAATACTAGAAGGGCGAGGTCGCCCAGGGGCAGTAGTCTACGTAGCCCCAGTCGTCGGGAATCAGGGCCGAATCCGGGCCCGGGGCGGAGGCACCCGTCCCGTCGGCGTTCACCTCCGTCTTGGGATCGGCTGTGCAGGGCGGGACTTCCGTGGTGCCGTCCGGGTCGGCGGGGCCGCTGGCGTCTCCCCACCAGTTGTCCTCCGCGTTCAGGGTCGTCCCCGTGACCTTGTTGACGGCTCCGGCGTCCAGGCCGCTCAGGAAGTTGTTCTGCGCCACCGTGATCGTGGCCGCGCTGGGGTTGCTCTCCACGTTGACCCCCACGCTTCCATAGGTCGTGCCGGTGAAGTTCTGAAGCGTATTGCCTTGCACGAGCGCGTTGGGCGTGTCGCTCTCCAGCCCGATCCCCGTGGCCCACAGACCCGTCAAATTCTGGATGGTGTTGTTCCGCACGATGAGCCCCGTGGTCGGCCCGGCGGTCTGGAAGCCGTAGCCGCCCCGCTGATTGGAGACGATCCCGTTGATCACGTTGTCCTCGAAGATGAGGTTCGTGACCAGAGGCGTGGTAACGGTGCTCTGGGAGATCAGAACGGCCTTGGTGGAGCCCTCGCCCGTGAGGTTGGTGAAGGTGTTCCCGCGGATCACGATGCCGTCGCCCTGCTCCACCCAGATCCCCTGCGCCCCGAAGCAGAGGGGGTTGCAATCGTCCGAGGAGGGACCGATGTCCGTGAAGACGTTGTTCTCGATGAGCACGTTGTCCGTGGTGGGGGTCTCGCTGATATCGATCCCGAAGGCGCCGGTGGGGTTCTTGATGGTGAACCCGCGGAGGGTGACGTCGCGGGCGCGGACGCGGATTGCAACCCCCGAGGGACCTCCCAGCCCCTGCAGTGTCGTGACATCCGGACCGGCGATCGAGCGCAGCGTGATCGGCTTTTGAACGTCTAGGTTTTCCACGTACGTCCCCGGCCCGACGCAGACGGTCTCGCCGCCGGTGGCAGCGTCCAAGCTCGCTTGGACGCTCTCCCCGTCGTTCACGACATCATCGCAGCTGAGGGTCGTATTGAACGTTTGCCCGTACAGGAGGGTATGGGTCAGCGTGAGGTCGACAAAGCTGGCAAAGGGCGTCGTCTCCAAGGCTCCCGTGAATTCGAGATCCTGCACCGTCACCCCATCCGCATCCACATCCACGATCAAGCGGCCCTCGACCACCGGGGTCTCCCCCGGAACGGCCCTTACGGTCACCCCGTCCCGGTCCACGACGACGTCCCCCGTGTAGGTCCCCGGCCCGACGATGACCAGGCCGCCCGCTCCGGCGTTGTCGATCGCCGTGTTGATGTCCGCCGCGCTCCCCGTCCCGGTGGGTGGAGGCGGCACGTACCCCCCGGAGCTGGCCACTTGGATGTAGTCCGTCTTGGTCACGGTGACCGTTTGCGCTAGGTTCCCGTGGCCGGCGGTCACGGTGAGGGTCACCGTGTAGACCCCCGGGGCAGCATAGATGTGGGTGGGGTTCCTCTGGGTAGAGGTAGTTCCATCCCCGAAGTCCCACAGGACCCGATAGGTCGCCATCGCTCGAGGTGGGTCCACGACGACGGATTCCGTGAATTGAACCGTGAGCGCAGCGGCCCCCGCCGTTGGGGTAGCGGTGAAGTCCGCGGTCAAGGATTGGATCACCAAGGCACAGCCTCCGAAAACCAAGGGCAGAGTCAACAGTGCCAGGAGGCCTATCGCCTGCCGTACCTTACGGGGCCAAGCGGTTTGCATTTTCTACCTCCCTCCCTGGATGTGGTTGCTAGGGGACGGGCCGAGCGAGCGGGCCTCTCTTACGAATCACGACTCCGGAATCACGTGCAGGGGGAGCGGACAGTCGAGTCCTACGGATCCGCGCCAACGGGGTAGCGTCGAATCGAGCTGCCCACACTCCCTGCTCCCGAGGGCGAGTCCAAGGCCGGGGAGCCGGTGAGATGTCTAGGATGGATAAAACCTCAGCTGAGGAGCAGCGTGCGACTGCGATCCTGGAAGAGAGCCACCGCGCCCTTACCATCAAACGGTCCCCCCCTCGGACGTCAGCCCCGTTGGCGCGGTGAGAGACACCTCCCGAGGGTCCCCTTCGTGGGAATCGCTCTCAGCAACAAGCCTAAGGTCTTCCCGAGCGGTTCGGAGATGTTCTGAGTTTGTTTATAACATAACGCGATCGCTTTGTCAAGATCTTCACTCTAGAGAACCCTTTACCACAGGGTGCGATCCCCGTGCGCGAAGCGTTCCGCTTCGTCCAACACCCGCTGCACCTCTTCCGGGTCGTCCAGCTCGCAGTAGATGCGCAGCAAAGGCTCCGTCCCCGAGGCCCGGAACAGCAGCCAGCCGTCCTCGAAGCGCAGCTTGACCCCGTCCAGCGTCTCGATCTTGACCACGGCCTTGCCCGCGAACGCCTTGGGTTCCGCCCGCTTGAGCTTCTCGACGACCTCGATGCGCTCCTCCAAGCGGAGGTCCCGCCGGTCGTAGTGGTGATACCCCACCCGCTGCATCAACTCGTCTAGGATTTGGCTTAGGGGCTTGCGGTGATGGGCCACGATCTCCAGCAGCAACAGGGCCATGAGCACCCCGTCGCGCTCGGGGATGTGGCCCTTTACGGCGATCCCGCCGCTCTCCTCGCCCCCGATCAGGACGTCGTCCGTAAGCAGCTTTTCGCTCACGTACTTGAAGCCCACCGGGACCTCGTCCACGGGCACACCGTGGACCTTCGCGAGCTTGAAGGCCATGTCCCCCAGCGTGAAGCTCTTCACGACCTTGCCCGTAAGCCCCTTGACGCCCGCCAGGTAGTCGAGCAGCAGCGCGAAGCAGCGGTGGGGATCGACGAACTCCCCCTGCTCGTCCATCGCCGCCACGCGGTCCCCGTCCCCGTCCGTGACCACCCCCACGAGGATCTGTCGGTCGGAGCTACGGCGCTGACGTTCCGCCTCGGCGCGGATCACGGCCTTTAAGGGGGTCAAGTATCGGCGCACGGGCTCCGGGCCGTGGCCCCCGAAGTAGGGGTCGCGCCCGTGCCTTACCGCAATGCAGGGGATCCCCAGCTCCTTCAGAATCTGGACGATGTACCCCCGCGCGGAGCCGTACATCGCGTCCACCACGACCTTGAGATTCGCCCCCCGAAGCTTCTCGGCGTCGATGAGCTCCTTTACCCGCGCGAGGAACGGGCTCTTGAGATCGAGCGTCGGGAACGGCTCGTCGTCGTCGAGCTCGGCGTAAGCAGGGGGCTCTTCGGGCGTCATCCGCTCCACGAGCTTTGTGATCTCGGGAGGCGCGGCCCCGCCCAGCTCCGTCTTGATCTTGACGCCCAGGTACTCGGGGGGGTTGTGGCTCGCCGTGACCATCAAGCCCAGCGCGGCCTTGTGGTG
>Ga0256839_1006357_pt1 | contig 10378 bp, 9 predicted proteins | sample 354166metaG_FD_185968 | JGI IMG/M metagenome (GOLD analysis project Ga0256839, IMG submission 185968) | Hydrothermal vent microbial communities from Mid Atlantic Ridge, Atlantic Ocean - 354-166 | ecosystem: Environmental > Aquatic > Marine > Hydrothermal vents | place: Atlantic Ocean: Mid... | reverse complement strand
TGCCCGCTATCGCGAGCATGTGGCTTTATTTATCGCCGAAGCGCGTTTGTTGTCTCTGGCGTCAAAGCTTGAAGAAACAATTGCCCCCTAAAGCGTTTCCCGAAAAGTGGGAACCGGTTCCCACTTTTCGGGAAGTGCTCTAGGCCAAATCTTTACGCAAGCTCGACAGATTTTCAGCATTTAGGATAGCGCGGTGATTATAATTGGCATGGGCAATACCAAGAATAATCTCGCCCTCTTCATTTTTGAACGCCTCAACCGCCTCTTTCGCAAGAGGGAAATGCAGGAAATGCACCGAAGATGTGCGCCCTGTTTCCTTGGTGCGCTCAACATCCATTTCCGGCGTTGCAAATATTTCAAAATCGCCAAAGCCTAAAAAAGCCTTGGTCTCAACACCGCCTAATTGCTGCAATACCCGCTCACGGCGATCCGGGTCGTTAATTTCAAACATCAATGTTGCCACCAGCTCGCTACCATTGGGAATCAACGGATTATAGGCTGCCAACTCGTCTTTCAACTGTTCTGCGCCACCTTTTTCAGCATGCAACATCTCGTGAACCTGATACCACATGGTCAGATAATTCTCGAAATAAAATGTTGCATCCGGGCCAACGGCAATGCGCCGTGGCGCTTTTACCGGAATCATCGCCTTGCGAAGCTCTTTGCGTTGTTCGGCATAAAGTTCCGGATCGATAATATCACCGCTTGAAATGGGTGTATGGCGTGTGGGATCTGGGAGCGTGATAAGGGTTGTCATAATATCCTGTTTTCTTATTCAGTCTGTTTGCGGATCAAATCCATAGGCCATGGCCAGAATTTCAATCGGATGCCAGGCATGGGCCGGAGCAGAACCTTTTTGTTGTTTTTCCATGCCTTCCAAAATATGGTCGCTGGCCAACGGACAGGTGGAAGCGACAAAAGCATTATGAACCTTGAGCGCCTCACGCGCTACCGGCTTACCTATTTTCAAAGCCGTTTCGTGATGCTCTTTTTTAATCCCCCAAGTGCCGCCATGGCCGGAGCAACGTTCAATTATTGAAATATCTGTATTGGGAATGAGCTTTAACAGCTCGGCCGATTTCTGCCCGATATTCTGGGCCCGGCTATGACAGGAAAGATGCAGCGTAACCCCGCCTTTTACCGGTTTCAAGCCTTTGGCCAGCCCCTCATTTTTGGCAATATCAACCAGTAATTGATCAAAATCCATAGTTGCCAAGGACAAGGCTTTGACATCCTCGTCATCAGGCAAAATCAAAGGCCATTCAAATTTCAGCATCAAGGAACAGGACGGCACCAGACTCATAATGGTATAGCCATCGGCAATCAGCGGGCGCAACGCTTGCGATACTTTGCGCGCATTGGCCGCCACCTGATCAAGATTGCCCTGCTCCAATTCCGGCATGCCGCAACAGGCCGGATAGACAAATTTCGGCTCAATACCATTTTGTGCCAGAACATCCAGCGCCGCCTCGCCAATAGCCGGCTTGTTATAATTGGCAAAACATGTGGCATAGAGCGCAATTTTGCGCATCCCGAAAGCCGGTGCTTCGCGATTGATCTCCCGCGGCTTTTTTGCCCGGGCTTTTAAGGTGCGGCTATTGAATTTCGGCAGCTCCGCTTCCGGATGAATATCCCCAAGCGTGTTGATAATCGTGCGCACGCGTTTGTTTTTCTTATTCGTCGCCCAGTTTACAACACCGGCCACCGGACGCGCCAATGTGCCATTACGGTCTGTCTTGACCAATTGGCCATCGGCAAAAGAGGTCTTGCCTTTTTTATGCTCAATAGCGCGATAGCGCAGCATCAAATGTGGAAAATCAATATTAAACTCATGGGGCGGCACATAGGGGCATTTGGTCAGAAAACACATATCGCACAAAGTGCAACCATCCACCGTATCCTTAATATCTTGCTTGGTCAGATCATCGACGGAAAAATTCTCGCTTTCATCGACCCGGTCAAACAAAATGGGAAAACTGTCACAAAGATTGAAACAGCGCCGACAGGAATTGCAAACCTCGGCAACCCGCAAAAACTCTTTGTCAAATGCCTCTTCATCATAAAATTCTTCCGTTTGCCATGGAATCGGGTGCCGCGTGGGGGCATCGAGAGAGCCTTCACGAGGCGCGCTGGCAGTTTTGGCACTATCATTCGACATGAAATACATCCGGAAATTAAAAAGAGGCACAATTCGCAGGAGCGCTAAACCGCGCCCCTGCTATCGTGGATAAAGAAAAATTGCTGACGGCATTAACCGGCCTGCAATTCATCCAATGTTTTTTGATATTTGCCCGCATGCGAACGCTCGGCCTTGGCCAGCGTTTCAAACCAATCGGCAATTTCGTCAAAACCCTCATCGCGGGCAGTCTTGGCCATGCCCGGATACATATCGGTATATTCGTAAGTCTCGCCGGCAATGGCCGCTTTCAGATTGTCTTCGGTTGAGCCGATGGGCTCGCCGGTTGCCGGATCGCCAACTTCTTCCAGAAACTCCAAATGCCCATGGGCGTGGCCGGTTTCGCCTTCAGCGGTTGAGCGGAAAACGGCCGCCACATCATTATAGCCTTCAATATCGGCCTTTTGCGCAAAATAGAGATAGCGACGATTGGCTTCGGATTCGCCGGCAAAAGCGGCTTTCAGATTATCTGCGGTTTTTGTGCCTTTCAGTGACATCGGGTTTGCTCCTTTGATGAAATTCTCCAACGCAGCCTGACGGCTGTACCGCCTTTACTATCAGAGGTGCCGTTCAGGGGTCAAGTTAATTTAGAACTATTCTAATAAGAATAAATGCGACGCATTAGCGAACGCGCACCACAACCTGCCAGTCGACAATTTCGGTACCGGCCGGCGCCTCCGGCATTTTGTAAAACCGCAGCGCCGAAGGCGGCATATCGGTCAGACATCCCGTGGTTTCATTATAAAAATGGTGGTGCGGCTCGGTATTGGTATCAAAGACATGGCGGCCCGCTTCCAGCCCGTTAATCTGCGCCAAAAGCCCCGCCTCCATAAAGCTGTTCAGGGTATTATAAACCGTAGCAAGAGCAACGGCTTCCCCCATTTTTGCCAGCTCGTCGGCAACCCACTCAGCGGTTATATGGCGGTCCTTGCCATCTGCAAATAAAAGCTCCGCCACCTTGACGCGGGGGCGCGTGCAACGCAGGCCATGGGCCGTAAGCAAAGTATGGGTGTCAAAACTCTTCATTACCAGAACCTTCTACCCTGTCGAAGAGCTTTCTTCAATCCCCGAAAAATTGCCTTGTCTACGGCATTTTGAGCGAAGTGAAGAACAGTCCTTCGACAGATTATTATTTAGAATATATCTAATATATGGCTATGGCGCAAGCCCATGCTCGGTTTCTACCAGTGAATGATGGCTGTCCGGCTTGGGCGCAAACCAGCGATGCAAAGACGGCAGCACCAATAGTGTCAGCAAGGTTGACGATATCAACCCGCCCGTCACCACTGTCGCCAGGGGCCGCTGCACTTCGGCCCCAACCCCGGTAGCAAAAAGAAGCGGTGCCAGACCCAGCGCCGTGGTTAGCGCGGTCATCAAAACCGGCCTTGCCCGCAGGCCAGCCGCTTCAATCGCCAGCTCATCGAGATTACGCCCCGCTCGGGCAAAATCATCCATAAAGCTGACCAGCACCATGCCATTGCCAAGGGCAATACCAAACAGAGCGATAAAGCCAACCGTTGCCGGGACCGATACCGGCTGTCCGGTTATCCACAAGGCCAAAGCACCGCCGGTTAAGGCCAGCGGAATATTCAGCAATATCAGCACCGCAGATTTCAGTCGGCCGAAAGTCATCAACAGGATGAGCAATACAATGCCAAGGGTAATCGGAATAACCACGGCAAAACGTTTATTGGCTTGCTGCTGCAATTCAAACTGCCCGCCCCAGACAATACGATAGCCCGGCGGCAAGTCCATTTCTTCGGCCACCAAAGCTTGTGCTTCTTCAACAAAAGAGCCGATATCCCGCCCCCTGACATTGGATTGCACAGAAATAAAGCGCTCACCATCCTCACGGGTAATTTGGCGCGGTCCAATCAGGGTTGTGATATTGGCAACCGCCTCCAGGGGCACCCGCGCGCCGGTTGGCGATTCAAGAACAATTCGCTTTACCGCTTCTGCAGTATCGCGATCGCGTTCATGAAAGCGCACAACTATTGGAAATTGTCGCACCCCTTCAAACAAAGCGCCAGCTTCTGCGCCGCCCACGGCTGTGCGCAAAACATCAAGCCCATCCTCAACATCAAGCCCGTAACGCCCAAGTGCCTTGCGGTCCATGGTCACAACCAATTGCGGGGCGCCGGTAATCTGATCGGCCTGAACTTCCGCAGCGCCCGGGACCTGTTGCAAAATATTTTGTAATTGCTGGGATTTCTCCAGCAGGATTTGCGAATCCGGCCCGAAAATTTTCACCGCCAGTTCAGCCCGCGTGCCGGTCAGCAATTCATCCACCGACATGGCAATGGGTTGGCCGATATTGACCAGAATACCCGGATAGCTCTCCAAATTTTCCGAAATGGCCGTGCGTAAATCTTCCGGCGTCATACCCCGTCGCCACTCTTTTCGCGGCTTCAATTCCACAAAGGCTTCGGCGCTATTGGTTGGGTCCGCATGGGCCCCGACCTCGCCGCGCCCAATCCGGGTGACGATATTGGCAATTTCCGGAAACGCCTCAAGCAGGCGTTTTTCCACCCTTGTCGTGGTTGCCGCCGCCTCGGTTAGAGAGATCGAAGGCGCCATTGTGATACGCAACAGAATATCGCCTTCTTCAAGCGCTGGTGTAAATTCAGAGCCAAGGCGCGACCCTGCGGCAAGGCCAGCAATCAGCAATAGACCGGCAAGGCCGATAGCCGCCAGCCGCACACGCACAAAAAATCCGGCGGCGCGTTTAATCGTGTCAATAATCCGACCACCGCTTTCACTGCCCTTCCGGGCCGGGCGCATAAGGCCAAAGGCCATGGCTGGCGCAATCATCGCCGCGTAAAACAGCGAGCCCGTCATCGCCAAAGCCGCCGAGGCTGCCAGAGGCCGGAACGTTTTACCCTCGACCCCTTGCAGGGAAAACAAAGGCAGAAACACCACAATCACCACCGCCACAGCGGCAATCAAGGGTGCGATAACTTCCGCCGTTGAACGCGCCACAAGCGATCGCTTGTCACCATCGCCCAAATTTCGCAATCCGCGATCCACATTCTCGGAAATAACAATCGCCCCATCAACCATCATGCCGATAGCAATCGCAATCCCCCCCAAAGACATCAAATTGGCACTGATACCCAATATCTGCATGGCAATAAACGCAAAGCCAACAGAAAACGGAATCGACAATACCACCACAAGAGAAGGTCGCCAGCCGCCAAGAAACACAAAAACCACAAGCGCCACCAATAGCGCGCCCTGCCATAAAGCATTGGTAACCGTTGCCGATGCTTTATTGACCAAGGTGCCCTGATCATAATAGGGAACCGCCTGTACACCTTCAGGCAGGGTTGCATTAACCTCGTCAAAACGCTGTTTGACCTTGGCAATAACATCAGAAGTATTGGTCCCGTAAAGCTTCAAGACAAGACCGGCGACAACTTCGCCTTCGCCATTGGCCGTGGCAAGTCCCTGACGCACACCGCCACCAACAATAATCTCGCCAAGATCACGCACCCGCACCGGGCGACCATCTTCAACATTGACAACAATTTCGGCCAAATCCTCGATAGTCCGCGCAAGGCCAACCCCGCGCACCGTATACTGCTCGGCTCCTATCTCGATAAATTGCGCGCCTTCCGTTTTATTACCACGCTCCAGAGCATCTATGACCTCGGCAATTTTAATGTCATAGGCAAGCAAGGCATCGGGGTCGAGGCGGACCTGATATTGTTTTTCAAACCCGCCAAGGGATAAAACCTCCGTCACCCCCGGCACTGTTTGTAATTGATATTTGATAATCCAGTCTTGAATCTCGCGCAGTTCAACAAGGGTTTTGGTTTGCATTTCATCCACCAGCCGGAAATAAAGAATAATCCCCAAGCCGGTAGATATGGGCCCCATTTGCGGCTCGCCAAACCCGTCGGGAATGGCCTCGCGGGCCTGGTCCAGACGCTCGCCCACCACCTGTCTTGCAAAATAAACATCGGTGCCATCTTCAAAATATATATTGACCACCGACAAACCGAAATTGGAAACCGAGCGCATGGATTTCAGTTTGGGCAGACCCGACATGGCCGTTTCAATCGGATAGGTAACATAGCGCTCGACCTCTTCCGGCGCGAGGCCTTCGGTTTCCGTAAAGACCTGTACCAGAGAAGGGGTGACATCAGGAAAAGCATCGACAGGAAGCGCGCGAAAGGCAAACAATCCGCCCAATGTCATTGCCAAAGCGGCAATCGAGGCCAGCAATCGCCCTGCGACAACGCGGTGCATTAAATTAAACATGGAAGTTACTCCTAAAAGGCACGGGTTTTTTCAAAAATTACCTTTTGAAAAACCGCGCAAGAATTCGAATGACAAAACAGAGGCGAAAATATTCGCCGCCCCGTTTTAATGAGAATGGCCATCGCCAAAGGCGGCTTTTTCAAGCTGCGCCTTCAAAGTGAAAGCCCCTTCCGCAACAAAACGCTGCCCTTCGCGCAAGCCCGAGCGAATGGCCACATAGCCATTGCTTTCTTCACCCGTAACAACCGGTAGCGGCACATAGCCATCGCCTTGCGGGATGAAGACCACATTTTGTCCTTCCACCAATTGCACCGCCTGTTTGGGCACGCGCAAAATTGCCGCGCCATTACCAAGATCTATATCCGCCGTGACAAATTGACCGGGGCGTAACTGACCATCCCCATTATCCACAACCACACGCGCCGTTGCCGTGCGCGACGTCTCGTCAATGATCGGCGAGATGAAAGAAATTTCACCCCTCGCCAATACAGCGCCGTCATCATCTTTCAGGGTAACCCTCGCCCCTTTATGCACTTTGGCGAGATCTTGCTTGAAGACAGCAATATCCGCCCAGACAACACTATCATCGACAATGGTGAACATCGGGGTTCCGCCGCTTTCGCCCGCGACAACTGTTTCCCCGAGCGTTACCGGCCTGCGCACGATGATGCCTGCTATCGGCGCTGTAACCGTAAATTGCGACGAAGCCCCGTCTTTGGAATTTTTCAGATCATCAATAATCTCATGGCCGATACCAACTGCATGAAGCTTGTTTTCCGCATTTTCCCGTGCGGCATTGGCCTCCTGTATGGCCGCACGAGCCGCCAGCAAATCGGCTTCCGATGTGATCTTTTCTGCCCATAGCTTTTCTTCCCGCCGCAAAACCGCGCGGGCAAGCGCCTCGGCACTGGATGCTGATCGATAATCTGCCTTGAGATCGGCCAATTCCTTGCTCGAAAGCAAGGCCAGCTTGGCGCCTTTTTCAACTTCATCGCCTTCAGAACCGTAAAGCGCGCTGATAACGCCATTGACCTGCGGCGCCACATTGGCAATGCGATCCGCATCAAAGCGAATCTCCGCCGGCAAAGAAAGTTTTTGACCGGCTTGCGTTTTTTGCGCAAGGCCAACGACAATGCCCGCTTCTTTTGCCTGTTGCTGGCTGAGAGAAACGCGATCACCCGCCGGTTCGTCATGGCCATGGCCATCATCACCACCATGATCATCATGGGTATCATCCGCGTGATTGTCATCATGATCTTCCCCATGCGCATCACCTATTTGTTGGTCTTCACCATGATCATGGCCATCATCTTCCGGCAGCGCCGCATTGCCGCAAGCATTTAGCAATAATGCCGCCATCAACAATATCAGGGGAAGGATTGCTGTCTTTTTGAACTCTTTACTCATAACGATCTCCATCAAACGGTGTTGCGCCAACAAGGCTGCGTAACCGCATATCTTCCATCTGCAGAAAAAGGGCTGCGTCGATGGCAGCAAGTTGCGTTTCGATTAAAGCGCGTCGGGCATCAATCGTGCTGGTCAAATCAAATTTGCCAACCGAATAGCCGCGCAGGGACGCATCATAGGCCTGACGGGCAGCGGGCAACGCTTCTTCTTGCAATCGCGCCAACCGCGTGCGCGCTGCCTTTAGGGAAGCAATACTGGCTCTTTGTTGGGCCAGAATCTGCGCTTCCATGGCCTGCCGATTAACCGCCCGCGCCGAGAGGCGATAATCCGCCGCCCGCATCGCATCGCGATTGCGATCAAATAAGGGCAAGGGCACAGAAAGTCCGGCCACTAACGCATTTTCACCGCTCGCCTCGAATTGACGATAACCCGCTGACAACGTGACATCCGGTAAAGCCCGTGCCTGCTCCAATCGCTTTTGCGCCGCCAAAACGCGCTCTGCGGCTTCTGCCTGTTGCAAAAGAGGATGGGGGGCGCTGCGCCCATTATCGGATATTGTCAGGGCCGGACGGCTTTCATCCGGCGAAGAAGGCAGTTTGAAATCGGCATCGGCATCACCCCAAAAAACCGCCAGGGCATAGCGCATGCGGATGACTTCAGCTTCCGCGCCCGTCGCCAGCGCGCGGGCGGTGGCCGCCTCTGTTTTCGCGCGGGCAAGATCTGGTGGCGCAGCCGCGCCGGCACGAACCCGCTTTTCAACAATCTCTGCCAATTGCTCGGCAAGATTGGCCGCTTCCTCTGTCAGCCGGGCAATATCCCGCACCGCCAATAATTCGTAATAGGCAAGGCTTGCCTGCAATTCCGCCTCGCGCAAAATAACCGCGCAATCGGCTGTCGCCAATGCCGCATAGGCACGGGCTGTGCGGGCCGAATAGCGCCTTTTGCCTCCCAGTTGAAAAACCTGTTCCAGCGCATAGGTGGATTCTGCATTATTGGTTCCCGACAATGCACCATCGCCACCAAAATTCTCGACATCTATTGAAAGAGACGGGTTCAACCATCGGGCCGCTTGGGCGGCTTCTGATTTTCTGGCACTGATTTCCAATCCCGCACTGCGCACAGCCGGCGATGCCCGATGAATTTCACCAATGACAGCTTCAAGGGTTAATATCTCCCCCTTTACAAGACCGGGGCCTTGCAAGGATGGCTTGCCATCACAGATGGCAGCGGCCGCACTGGACATAAAAACCAGCAGGCTCATGGCGTATAAAGCGCCAATAATTTTTACTTTCACGAAAATAATCCTCTTCGCTTATAAAATCTGGATTAAGCGCCGCCAAAGCAGCACTCATTCATTGTTCAGATTTTTTAAGCGCGAGGGGGCCGGAACAGACCATCAGATCCTGTGCTGGGTGGGTCCAAATGGCGCAATGCCAAAAGCAGGCGCGCCGGAGAACGCGCCGCAATATCCACCATGGCAGTTTGCGCATAGACATGAATATGGCAGGTGCCACAGCTATGGGCATGGAATTTATCATGGTGATCACCACCCGATTTGCCCTCAACCCCATCCAGCTCATGATCATCTTCATGATCGCCATGATGGATGAGAGAGCCCTCGAAGCTTTCGGCCTGTTGTTCGGCCGCAGCCGCAAGCGGCGCAATCATAACGGAAAGGGCCAGCAACAAGGCCAGACCTATAGTCATTCCGTTCAATCTTGCACCATTCATCATAGAATTGCTCTTAGCCCTTATCGGATAAAAAACCGTTACCAGAGAAAACCCCTCATGGGAACAGCAAAATCTGACTTTTGCGTGATTAACCAAAGGTTTTAAGGGCTTTAGGCTTACAAGGCTTCTATCACCTGCGACAATTTGGCGCGCACGGTACCAGCGATTTTTCCAAGATCATCATTTTGAACCGCCGTCATGGAGGCCGCCGGGTCAACCGCCGCAATTTCCACCTTGCCGCCATCCAATTGCTGAACAATCACATTACAGGGCAACATGGTACCGATTTTATCTTCGGCGGTGAGCGCCTGATGGGCCAGCTTGGGATTGCAGGCGCCAAGAATACGATAAGGATGGAAATCCACATCGATTTTTTTCTTCAATGTTTCTTTCACATCAATCTCGGTCAAAATACCAAAGCCTTCTTCTTTCAGGGCCTCGGTTACTTTGGCAATTGCATCATCAAAACCGATGTCGAGAATTTTGGAAAAATAATAACTCATTGTCAGATTCCTTCTGGCTCATTTTCATTGATAAATGTGATAACAAATCAATATCATATTGGCAGGCTTTTTCCCTGAACCCAATGGGATGTCCTTTTGCTCGCAATTTTATGTTAAATCAATCTCTCGCACATGGCTTCCTGATAATATCGTCGCCCTGTCTGTTCATTTCAATCCCCTGAGGCAATATGGGTGGCAATCACCCATCACATTCCTTTGAGGGACTGGCCTTTGAGGGACTGGCCTTTGAGGGGCTGACACCCGGACACAAACCTGCGCCGGATGACAGATTCGAAAA
>Ga0256839_1006356_pt1 | contig 10383 bp, 11 predicted proteins | sample 354166metaG_FD_185968 | JGI IMG/M metagenome (GOLD analysis project Ga0256839, IMG submission 185968) | Hydrothermal vent microbial communities from Mid Atlantic Ridge, Atlantic Ocean - 354-166 | ecosystem: Environmental > Aquatic > Marine > Hydrothermal vents | place: Atlantic Ocean: Mid... | reverse complement strand
GCATCGGGCAGCGCCTATGGTTTGCGTCTGCTGCAATCCCTGCTGGAGGCCAGACGGCAGGTCTACCTGCTGCTCTCCCGCCCCGGCCAGCTGGTCATAAAGATGGAGGCGGGTCTGGATCTGCCCAGCACTCCAACCGATATCCAGACCTTTTTCACCGAGCAGTTCCAGGCTGAAGAGGGGCAGCTTCGGGTCTTTGGGCGCGAGCAGTGGACAGCGCCGGTAGCCAGTGGCTCCAGCCCTGCGCAAGCGATGGTGGTCTGCCCCTGCACCACCTCGACCCTCTCCTCGATTGCCTGTGGTGCCAGCAACAACCTGCTGGAGCGTGCCGCCGATGTGATGCTGAAAGAGCAGCGCAAATTGATACTGGTAGTGCGGGAGACCCCGTTCTCTGCCATCCATCTGGAGAATATGCTCAAACTGGCGCGCCTGGGTGTGGTGATCATGCCCGCCTGCCCCGGCTTCTATAATCAACCGCAAACCATAGATGAGATTGTGGACTTTATGGTGGCGCGGGTGCTGGATCAGCTGGGGATTGAGCATCGGCTTGCACCACGTTGGGGGGAGGGTTGACCCTCCCCGCTGGTCTCTCCATCAACAGCAGATAGGGGGAGATGCTTTTGTGCGGCAGATCGCGGGTATCACTGCGTAGCGTATCCATGGGCGCAAGAAAATCAGCCGAGGTCTCTGCGTAATGCCAGAGTGCCAGTGCATGTGAACGCTGCTGCCGGGTGACATTGCCCACCCAGAGTTCAGTTTGTCCCGGCATCAGCAGGGTATTGGATGACCAGAGCCGCAGCACCAGTCGTCCATCCTCAGCAGTGGGTTTGACCAGGGTCAGTGCCTCGTGGCGACCATCATGCACCTGGGGAAACACGGGCAGCGCCTGCAAGGGCAGGGAGGGTGAGAGCAGCTTCAGGATATCCGCCCAGCGCAGTTCATCGGCCTGCTGCCACCCTTTTTTCATCAGCTTCTCTGCAAGTCCCTCCAGCCTCCCGGCATACTGAAGATAGAACGGGTGGTTGAGCCTGCCCCTGATGTCATGTCGGAAAGCAGGCTGCTGTTGCCATGCGTGATCCAGCCACTCGGAGGTTTTGAGAAGCTGCTTTTCATCCGTTGGTGAATAGAGTGCCAGGTCTGATGCATGGCTGTTCCAGGTTTGCAGGCTGATGGCCAGAGCCAGCAGGGTGATTGCACAGAGTGCCAGGCCGCGCCAATGGGTTACCACTGCGGTGTGCCGGTGGTAGGCGATACCAAGCAGTGTCACCCAGGCCAGCCCCAGGCTGAGGCTGGCAGCTACATCAGAGAACCAGTGAACCCCCAGATAGAGCCGGGAGATCGCCACCAGCAGCACCAGCAGTGCCGCCAGGCCGTAGGGCAGCCAGCGGTGCAGCGGTGTGATGGCTCGCGCAATTATTACTGAGAGGAAGCCGAAGATCACGGTGGCCCGCAGTGTGTGGCTGCTGGGAAAGCCGTAGGGGCTGAGACCGGTGATGCCGATGTCGGGGCGGGGAAGCTGAATGCTGTACTTCAGAATCAGTGAGGCCATAAAGCCAAAAGCAACCGCAGCCAGCCAGTAGCCAACAGTGTGCCACTGTCGCTGCCAGATCAGAAAGAGCAACACCCCCAGCGCCACAGCAGCGATAACCGGGGCATCACCCAGCCGGGTGAAGTGAATCATCAGCTGGTCAGCCCAGGGTGTGCGCAGGCTTTGAATGCTTTGAAGCAGTGCCTGATCAATCCCCAGGCCGTGCTGGGTGAGTGCTGCTGTCAGGGTAACTGCCGAGACTCCAGTGGCAATGACCAGCAGGGTTGCCAGAATTGCCAGCCCCCTCGCCTCCGGGTGCTGTGGATCTGCCAGTGCTGCGGCCAGATCCTTGAGTCTGGGGTGATTCTGACTCCATTTTAAGGCCGCCTGCACCCAAAGGGTGGCGCGCGGGTGGAGCAGCAGAAACAGCCGTTTGACACTCCAGATCAGCAGCCAGACCAACAGTGCCAACAGCAGCAGCAGGATAACCAGCCGGACGGCCACCTCTGAAGCCAGCCCTAACGATGCCCCCACCACCATGCCGGGTAGCAGATAGAGCGGTGCCCAGAGCAGTGCGGAGAAGATGTTGGCCATGAGGAAACGGTTGGCAGGCATCCCCATCATGCCTGCCACCATCGGGATAATGGCGCGGGTGGGGCCGATAAAACGGCCAATAATCACGCTCTTTCCACCGTAACGCTGAAAGAAGCGGATACCCCGTTCAAGCGATTTTGGGTGTCGGCTAAAGGGCCAGACTCGGGTCAGCTGTTCGCGGTAGCGGTGGCCGAGCATAAAGCTGAGGCTGTCACCCACGATGGCACCGGCAACGGCCCATGCGCAGGTGGGCCAGAACTCCAGTGTGCCGGTACTGATCAGTGCGCCAAAGCCGATCATCAGGGCGGCGCCGGGTACCAGCATGCCGATAACGGCCAGAGATTCACACATGGCAACCAGAAAGATGACGATGCCAGCCCAGACCGGGTGCAGGGCGATCCAATCCAGGAGCTGTTGCAGTAGCTCAGTCATTGTTGGTTGCAGGTTTCAAGTTGCCGATATAGTCCCCTCTCCCTTGCAGCGAGAGGGTGTGGGTAGAAGCTGTTTGTCCATTGAATTTGCAGCTTCCACTCTCATCCCAGCCTTCCCCCTGCCAGGGAGAAGGGGCTTAAAGAGCGGTTTTTATTTTATCTCGGCAAAAGCAGCCGCTGCTGCTTCAAGCGTGGCGCTAATATCATCATCACTGTGTGCGGAGGAGACAAAGCCCGCCTCATAGGAGGATGGTGCCATATAGATGCCGCGATCCAGCATGCTGTGGAAGAACTGCTTGAAGGCATCCTGATTGCAGGCGGTGGCCTGGGCAAAGTTCTCCACGGCCGGGGCATCGGTGAAGAAGATACCGAACATGCCGCCGATCTGATTATAGGTCAGCGGAACGCCGGCCTTCTCGGCCTGGGCGACCAGCCCGCTGGCCAGCTTCTCGGTGATGGCGGAGAGCACATCGTAGAAGCCGGGGGTGGCGATCAGCTCCAGCGTCTGTAGCCCGGCAGCCATGGCGACCGGGTTGCCGGAGAGGGTGCCCGCCTGATAGACGGGGCCAAGTGGTGCAATCTTCTCCATGATCTCGCGTTTTCCACCAAAGGCACCGACCGGCATGCCGCCGCCGATGATCTTGCCCAGGGTGGTCAGATCCGGGGTGATGCCGTAGTAGCCCTGCGCGCCGCCCAGCGAGACACGGAAGCCGGTCATCACCTCGTCAAAGATCAGCACAGTGCCGTACTGGTCACAGACCTCACGCAGCCCCTCCAGAAACCCGGCAACGGGTGGGATGCAGTTCATGTTGCCGGCGACAGGCTCGACGATGATGCAGGCGATCTGCTCGCCCATCTTGCTGAAGAGCTCTTGCACCTGTCCCAGGTTGTTGTAGTCCAGTGTGAGGGTATGTTCAGCCAGTGAGGCGGGAACACCGGGTGAGCTGGGCTCGCCCAGCGTCAGAGCGCCGGAACCGGCCTTGACCAGCAGTGAATCGGAGTGGCCGTGGTAGCAGCCCTCAAATTTCAGGATCTTGTCACGCCCCGTGTAGCCACGCGCCAGGCGGATGGCGCTCATGGTCGCTTCGGTGCCGGAGCTGACCATGCGCACCATATCCATCGAGGGCACCAGTTCGCAGACCTTGTTGGCCATCTCGGTCTCAATCGCGGTGGGTGCGCCAAAGCTGAGGCCATTCTGTACGGTTTTTTGTACAGTGGAGATCACAGCGGGGTGGGCGTGCCCCAGAATCATCGGCCCCCAGGAGCCAACATAGTCGATATAGCGGTTGCCATCCGGGTCGTAGAAGTAGGCACCGGAGGCGCGTTCGACAAAGACAGGATCACCGCCGACCCCACGGAAGGCGCGCACGGGGGAGTTAACGCCGCCAGGAATGTGATACAGGGCTTGTTCGAAAAGTTCTTGGGAACGGCTCATCTTTGGGTATCCTCAAATAGTTTGGCAAATTGACGGCAGGCGTGGTGGATATCGGGTTGGGCAAATATGCCCTGGATAACGGCCAGCATATCGGCTCCGGCCTGCACGAGTTGGGTGCCATTTTCCGGGGTTATTCCACCGATGGCAACCACTGGAATCTGGAGTCTCTTTTTGGCCTGTTTCAGCAGGTCGATATCTGCCTGGATCGCGTGTGGCTTGGTGGCAGAGGTGAAGAAGCGGCCAAAGGCGACATAATCGGCTCCGGCAGACTCAGCATCGCATGCCTGCTGAAGGCTGTTGTAGCAGGAGATGCCGATGATGGCGGATCTCCCCAGTTCACTGCGAGCCTGTTGCAGCGAGCTGTCATCACACCCAAGATGAACCCCGTCAGCCCTGATCTGCCGGGCAAGTGCCAGATCATCGTTGATGACAAGGGGAATATTGTGAATGCGACATAGTGCCAGCAGCTGTGTGGCCTCTTCCAGTCTTTTGCTTTGATCCCCGCTTTTGTCCCGATATTGAATGGTGCAAGCGCCTCCCAGAATGGCGGCCTCCACCTGGGCATAGAGTTTCTTACCCTCTCCCAGTGTCGGGTCGGTGATGGCGTAGAGTCCATGCAGTTGTTTAGTCATGCTGAGTGTGGCCTGAGTGAATGGAACCGATTGGGCAGCGCCTGCCCCCGACCCAGTCTGTAGGCATTGGCCAATGATTGCCAGGCAAAATCCTGTGCATTATAGACGGCCTCCGTGAGGCTCTGCCCCTGTGCCAGCAGTGCGGCAATGGCGGCAGCCAGGGTGCAGCCGGAGCCGTGATACTCCCCCGGCAGCCGAGGCCACTGCCACTGGTTGATCACCCCTTTTTGATCATATAGCGTATTAATGACTGCGCTGCTCTCTTCATGGGTGCCTGTGATCAATAGCTGTTGGCAGCCATGCTGCAGCAGTATCTCGGCGCAGCGGTTCAAGTCGCTGGCATTGGCCAGGACGCGTACTTCCTGGGAATTTGGGGTGAGCAGAGCGGTGAGCGGCAGTAGCTCTTGCAGCAGGGTTTGTCGCAGTGCATCACTGGCCAGTGATCTGCCACCCCCCGCAGCCAATACAGGGTCGAGTACCACTGGAATGTCGGGGTGCTTTTTCAGCAGATCCGCCAATGCATGGGCAACAGCGGCACTGCCGACCAGGCCGATCTTGATAGCGTTCACCGACAGATCAGCCAAAACGGCCTCAGCCTGGGCAATGACCACTTTGGGGTCGACGGGAATCAGCTGTTGAACATTGCAGGTGTCTTGAATGGTCAGAGAGGTTATCGCACTGGTGGCATAGCCCCCCAAGGCGGTGATGGATTCAATATCGGCCTGGATGCCAGCGCCGCCACTGGGGTCATGGCCGCCAATGGCCAGTGTTACGGCAACTGCTGCGTTGGGTGAGGGTGTTGTCATACTGAGCATCCTGGCCGTCTGAGAAATAGATGCTGGGTAATATATCGTTTTGACCAGAGGGATCAATAGCTTGCGCTGTTTATCTGTTTTTTGCTTGAACTTTCTTTTGAATTCAATGGAATAAAATCAGTTTTTCACCCTGTCAGTGTTGGATTTTTGACTAAAATCATCATGTAGCCCCTGAATTGGTAAGGCTGAATATGATGACCCTTCACACTGATTTTGTTGAAACGGCACGCGTCTATTGTGATCTGATTGATCATCTGGACGGTGGTGATACGGTTTGGTTGGAACGGCTGGCAAAGCTTCTGCCGCGTCTGCATGCAGCGGTGGCTGAAATGGATCAGTCCAAAGCCAGGGCGGATATCTGCTCTTCGGAGCAGGATCTGGATGACCGCTTTGAGCTGTTTAGCCGCCTGCATGCACTGCTGGGTGAGCGAGACCCCTATTGGCTGGAGTTTGATGTTGCATCGGATGGCCAGCTCATGACAGGCAGTCTGGCAGATGATCTGACCGATATTTTTTGTGAACTGAAGGTGGGTCTGGAGATGTTGGAGAATCATCCAGAGAAGAGAAGCAGCGCGTTAAACAGACTCTGCAGCAGTTATAAAATCCACTGGGGCCAGCATCTTATGGATGCCCAGCGGCACCTCTATGAGTTGAGTGCCCGAAATCAATTGCGCTTTTAGATTTTTCAATCGATCAGGCCTTTAAGCCCCAGCATCCCTGTGCAGAATTCGCATGCCGGAGAGTGGAGTGATACAATTACCTGACTTTATCACTCGTTTATTATTGAAATTCAGGAGGCAGAAGTATGACTGCGACAACCGATAGAATCCTGGGAGCGGGCTACATGACGCTTACTGCCCCGGCTCAAAGCAAGATTGTAGATCTTATTGCCCAGGTTGAAGAGGATATTCAAGGCGTCCGCGTCTATGCAACCGCAGGCGGTTGCAGTGGCGTTGGTTTTGGTATGACCTTTACGGATCAGATCGACAAGACCGATAACGTACTGGAGTGTGACGGGTTCAAAGTTGTGATTGATGACGGTGCAGTGCCGCATCTGCAAGGCGTCGAGATCGATTATGTGGATCGTGGTGATGGCACCTCCGTCTTCAAATTCAACAATGTTGCGCCGGTGAAAGATGAGAGTGCCTGTGGCAGCTGTGCTTCTGCCAGTACTTGCAGCAGCTAATAGCAGCAGAACAGTATTAAAAAGCGGCAGACCTCTGTTGGGTCTGCCGCTTTTTTTATGGGAGTGATGTTTAGGGGTCAGGAGTCAGAATATGGCATGCTCTTCTGACTCCTCAATTGATCACCAGCCGTAACCCCGCCCAATGACAGCCAGCAGTACGATAGCAACCAGAATCAGCACCGGCACCTCGTTGAACCAGCGATACCAGACGTGACTGCGACGGTTGTTGTCGTTGGCAAAATCCCTCATCAGCTTCCAGCAGTAGATCTGGTACACCACCAGCAGTGCAACCAGTGTGAGCTTGGTATGCAGCCACATCATCTTGCCAAAAGCCAGCCAGGCATAGTCAGAAAGCATCCAGATGCCAAACCCCAGCGTCAGAACCATCCAGGGTATGGTGAACCAAAACAGTTTGCGTTCCATAATCTTGAAGCGCTCATTCCCTGCCTGATCCTCTGTCGCTGCATGATAGACAAATAGGCGTGGTAGATAGAATAACCCGGCAAACCAGGTCACCATGAAGATAAGATGAAAGGCCTTAAGCCACATACAATACTCCTGAATATTAATTTGTTGAGGTGTGTGTTATTTGTGAGGGTTGTCGCGTGCATCATGATACAGCGTTTTCAGAATATCGCGTCGGGTCTGGCCGGGTATTGATGAGGGGGTGGGGTCATCTTTGCGGCCACTGAACCATGCGCCAATACGCTGAAAAAGTGCTTTGAGGGTGCGCCAGATGCGGGGCAGTATCCAGATAACAACCAGGGCAAAGAGAATCAGCAGGCAAATGAACACAACGGGGTAGTTCAGCGCCGTCCATAGCCCGCCAATAACAGCCAGATCCTCAGTGATCGAGGCGGTCCAATTGGTGACGGGTTCGGGTGAGGTGTTGATCAGCAATCGACTGCTGGCTTTAGTGACATGGCTGGTTGCAGTTATGCTGCCGCCAACCAGCAGCGCAGCAAATTCAGCCGCTGGGCCAACATCCATCCCCTGTGCCATACCTGCGGCCATCACAGCACCTGCCGGGATTCTGATAAAGGTATGAATGGCATCCCAGATGGTATCGACACCGGGTGTCTTGTCGGCAAAAAACTCCACACAATACATCAGCCCGGCGGCACCCATTACCATTGGGTCATCCAGCATCTCCAATCCGGGTGGAAGCTCCAGGTTGCCGGTGATGGAGAGGTATCCCAGCATAAATACCGTGGCATACAGGTTGATACCAGACGCCCATGTGACCCCCAGCGCCAGTGAGATGAGTTGAATGGTTTCCATGTATGTGTATCCTGAATTTGTTATAGAACGTCAGTAGTAGCCTGTGGAAAAATGTCCGGGTTGACTGCTCGTTAGTCCATTTTTACTCATAGTGATATCTACATGAAATGACGGTTACATGTGTATCTGAAACTGCATAAACCAACCTGTGAGCATCATCTATTCTTCTGGACCAAAAGCCAGATAGGTTCTCTTTTAAGGGTTCTGGTTTGCCGATGCCTTCAAAAGGCGCCCTTAACACACTAACGATCAGCTTATTGATTCGCTTTAACGTCTTTTTATCCTGGCTTTGCCAGTATACATAATCTGACCAGGCGGCCTCAGTCCATGCCAGATTTCTACTCATCCAATAAATCCCTCTCTTGAACATTACCTTCTCGATATTGCTCAATGGATTTTCGTAGATGCTCTGCATTTGCTGGAGACTTCAGCAAATAGACTGTTTCCATCAGACTATTAAAATAATCAAGTGACATCACAACTGCATCTTCGCTGTCTCTGCGAGTAATAACGGTACAATCTGCGTCATTAACCACTTGATCTAAAACAGATTTTAATCTATTTCTTGCGTCTGTAAATGATACGATGCGCATTTAACACCTCTACTTGTACGTAATATTAGACAAGTATAGGCATCTTTGATGTCATGTACAATATATAAGGCATGTGCGGCTTAAGGGGGTAACGACCAAGCTGACCGGCAGCAATGGAGCGCAGTGGAATTGCCGCCTGAGTGCAGCGCCTCGTTAGCGGTTTCTTTCTGAATACGATTTCAGCCATGATATACAGCTTTTATAGAACCTATTGTAATGCTCTATCAAAGTTGGGAGTGAAACATCATAAAATTCTGGCTGAGAGCTGAGTTTATTATAGGCCAAGCCTAAAGCGTGAATCCTCGGTTCTTCGGTCCCTAAGAGAGTATGAGCCGAGTTAATAAATGAATGCTTAAAAGCATTAGCAATATCGTTCAAATTTTTCATAAGCTCTATATGTGCTGCAAAAGCTTCATGGCGTGTATTTTCATCTTGGGCTATCACTGCCCCTAAACAGTCTACTTTAACCTAAATCCTGCAAGTGATCGTGCTTGCAGAGTGTAAGATATTGATTCATAGAGTGAATGACAACTTTGAGTGTCATCCTTATTGTGATGGCCGAAAAGTTTCATATCGCTATACGGATCAATAGCTTGCGCTATGTGAGTGCGAGCACTTGCAGGATTTAGGTTTAATCTTATTTGGATAATTTCCGTTTTCTTCGTGTTCTGAAAGGCACCAAATCAACGAAACAAGTTCATCGGCAGCTCTTCGGAGCATGTAAATTGCCTCTTCATTAGCAAACACATGACGTTCTAAAGCACCAGTCGGTAATATGCCTTTTACCCTGCAATTATTCCAAAAATACAGGCTTTCATTTATCTTTCTATTAGCCTCATCCAGTCGCTGAATTATTTTCATGTATTTAAGCTGAAAATTGCCATATGGAGAATCAGGTGGCAACCAAAACCCCAGTGCAGCATTATATGGCTCATCTGGTTTTTTGCCATTATCTATCAGCATATAACGTAATATCCTTTACTGCTAACAGATGGATGGGGCAGTAATTTTCCATGTTAAAGATATAATCCCAAGATCCACGCTTGATTGTGGACTTTGGGATGATTCGTGAGCTTGAGTCTAACCCGGATATTTTACGAGTTATACCTGTTCTCGCGTGCCTGTTGCCTGCATGGATGCAGGTAAGGAGCGGAAGCTTTGATTCCACAAGGGGTTTTTCGTGGACAAGCGATGCTTGACTTCATGAATGAGTGCCGATAGATTCAGTCGCTGGCATGGTGTACCCGCTATATATAGAGGTGGGTAAGAGTGACTAACAAATCGCACCGTCCTTACTTCAAGCGGCTTCAGGCCGCTTTTCTTTTCGGTTGGATTCTTATGATCAAGGTTGGAATAGTAGGTGGAACAGGGTACACGGGCGTGGAGCTTCTGCGTCTGCTGGCTCCGCACCCTGCATTGGAGATAAAGGTGATCACCTCCAGGGGCGAGGCGGGGCGGGCGGTTGCCGATCTGTTCCCAAATCTGCGCGGCCATCTGGATCTCTGTTTTTCCGAGCCGGATACAAAGCAGCTGACCGCCTGTGATCTGGTCTTTTTTGCCACGCCAAACGGCACCGCCATGCAGCTGGTGCCAGAGCTGCTGGATGCCGGCACACGGGTGATTGATCTGGCGGCTGATTTCAGGCTCAGTGACCCGGATGAGTGGGCAAAGTGGTATGGCATGCCGCACGCCTGCCCGAATGTGCTGGCAGAAGCGGTCTATGGTCTGCCCGAGATCAACCGTGATCGCATTAAAAGCGCCTTGCTGGTGGCCAATCCGGGCTGCTATCCAACTGCCGTAACCCTGGGCTTTATGCCGCTGCTGGAAGCCGGGCTGGTGGACCCTTCCCGGTTGATTGCGGATGCCAAATCAGGTGCCAGCGGGGCAG
>Ga0256839_1006355_pt1 | contig 10385 bp, 9 predicted proteins | sample 354166metaG_FD_185968 | JGI IMG/M metagenome (GOLD analysis project Ga0256839, IMG submission 185968) | Hydrothermal vent microbial communities from Mid Atlantic Ridge, Atlantic Ocean - 354-166 | ecosystem: Environmental > Aquatic > Marine > Hydrothermal vents | place: Atlantic Ocean: Mid... | reverse complement strand
CTTTCGCCTGTGCCTCGGATGGTGTTGAGGGTGCCCCAGAGTCCGGCGGTGAGGAGTGCCAGGGCGATGGGGATGTCGAGGTGTGCGGTTCGTGTGCGGAGGGCGGCGAGGGCTCCGGTGAAGAAGACTCTGCCTGGCCAGATGAGGACGATGAGTCCGAGGATTGTGGAGTACCAACGGAAGGTGGTGGACCAGGATTCGGAGATTCCGGAGAATGCGCCGCCGTAGAGGGCGATTGCCAGGAGCATGATGTTTCCGGCGAGGGCGCCGGCGACGGCGACGCGGATGAGGAATTGACGATCTTCTTTGAGGCGGATTTGTCGGGCTTCTTTGCCTCGTGCTGGATGGGCGGCGTAGCCGAGACGATCGAGGGATTGGGCGACCGATGAGAGTTTGATGTCGTCGGGTCTGTAGCGGACGGTGACGGTTCTTCTTCGGATGTTGGCGCGTGATTCGACGACACCTGGGGCGACTCTTGGGAGGCGTTCGATGAGCCAGATGCAGGCGGCGCAGTGCATGCCTTCGAGGAGGAGTTCGATTTGAACGGTGCCGTCGTCGTTGGTGGTGAGCCATGTTTTGATGAAGATGGGGTCGTCGAGTTCTTCGTAGTTTGATCCGGTGGAGGCGGCGGATTGTGATTTGGCATCGACGGCGGAGCGGACTTTGTAGTAGTTTTCGAGTCCTGCGGAGTGGAGGACGGCGTAGACGGTTTGGCATCCGTTGCAACAGAACTGGTGTTGGGCGGTGGGGTCGAGGAGTCCTTGGGGGACGGGGAGGCCACAGTGGTCGCAGGATGTTGGCTGAGATTCTGAAGGGTTCACGGCTTGGGGTCCGTGCTTGGGTCTGGTTTATTTTCTTTTGGTTGATCCGATGGTTGATCTGAATCACAGAGTGGGCAGGCGTCGTCTGGATTTGTTGGGATGGAATCGTCGGTGATGTTGAGGTTTGCTTTGGACATTTCTGGTGCTTGGAGTCGTCCGGTGGCGGTGAAGACGCCTACGAAGATGACGGCCAGTGCGCTGATGGTGGGGACTTTGGATTGGAGTGGTCCGGCGAGGAGTTGGATACCTGCTCCGAGGGATGCCATGATTGGGAGTGTGCCGAGCCAGAAGACGGACATGGTGAGGCCGCCCCAGAGTGGTGAGCCGGTGCCTGCGGCGGTGAAGGCGAATGCGTAGAGCCAGCCGCAGGGGAGGAGGGTGGTGAGGAGTCCGATGGTGAGGGCGCGTTTGAAGGGGGTGAGTGCGAAGGCGAGGCGTTGGCCTTTTTCGACTGCATTTTGCATGGGTTTGGGTGCGCGGGCGTGTTTGATTTTGAGGCCTTTGATGCGTGCTAGGGCGATGAGTCCGAAGCAAATCATGAAGAGTCCGGCGAAGATGGTGGCGGCTCGTTGGATGCCGATGAATGAGCCGCCGAAGTTGAGTGCTTGTCCGAGGGTTCCTGCGGCGATGCCGAGGATGGTGTAGGTGATGAGTCGTCCGCCGTGGTATGCGGATTGGAATTTGATTTTGGCGTGTTTGGTTTTGGATTGCGTGTCTGTACCGAGGGCAAAGAGCATGAGTCCGCCGCACATGCCGGCGCAGTGGAGCGAGCCGACGAGCGAGGCGGTGAGGACGGTTCCGATGAGGATAAGCATCGGGTCCATGGGTCAGTCCTCCAGTTCGTTGGCGAGGATGATGAGGGCTTGTTCTCCGGCGTGGCGGATGGAGATTCGGTATTCCCAGAGGCCTGGGGTGTGCATGGCTTGGATGCGGTCTTGGTAGTGTCCTGGGCCTGTGGATGGGAGGATTTTGGTGAGGGGTTTGTCGGCGTTGGATTGGGAGAAGCAGGTGAGTTCGACGAGGGCGTCTTGGATTGGATTGCCTTGTGCGTCGTGGATCATGATGGAGATGAGACGGGTGCCTAGGGGGTCGATGGTTGGGCTTGTGGAGAGTTGGACATCCCAGCCGAGACGATCGGCGGTTTGGAGGCGGGATTTTTCGTCGTCCCAGTTGAGGGATCGGGTGTAGTAGTCTGGTTCGACGGCGCGTGATCCTTTGCCTGCGCCGAAGACGGCGGTGGTGAGGAGGAAGGATGCTGAGAGGAGGAACATGAGAAGGAGGCCTAGGGGCCAGTGGAGCCCTTTTTCGAAGAAGGTGCGGGAATCGGTTTTATTTTTGGTTTGTTCGTGTGTGGGGTTTGGATTAGCCATCGGGTGTGTTCTCTGGAGGTTGTGTGTTGGAGGGTTTGTACTTTGGGCCTTTCATTTCAAAGACGGTATCCTGGGTGAAGTCTTGGTTGTCGGTGATGTGGATGAGAATTTCGATTTGGGTGGAAGTGGTGAAGAGTTCTGGGTCTGCGAGGACGACGAATTTGGTGGAGTTTTCTTGTCCTGGTTCGACGGTGAGGGTGATGGAGCCGTTGGTGACTTGGACGCCTTGGGGTTCGATGACGGTGATGGTGTAGGTGGTGGGTTGGTCTGAGCGGTTGGTGATTCTGGTGCGGAGTTGGTTGGTGATTTGACCTGAGGGGAGGGTGTAGAAGGGGAGGCCTGCTTCGCGTCCGATCCATGCTTGAGAGTGGTTTTTACTCATGAGGACGGCGATGAAACCGGCAAAGACGAGGAGAAGGATGAGGGGGTAGATGATGACACGGGGACGGAGGAGGTGTCTTTTTTTGTGGGCGATGGCGTTTTCGGAGGAGTATCGGATGAGGCCTCGGGGGCGGTCGATTTTGTCCATGATCGAATCGCAGGCGTCGATGCACTGGGCACAGCCGATGCATTCGAGTTGTGGGCCCATGCGGATGTCGATGCCTGTGGGGCAGGTTTGGACGCACATGGTGCAGTCGATGCAGTCGCCTAGGACGGGGAGGGTGACGCTGGCGGTCTCTGTTTTTTGTTTTCTGTATTTTTTACCTCTTGGTTCGCCTCGTTCTTGGTCGTAGGTGATGATGAGGGAATCTTGGTCGGTCAGGGCGCCTTGAAGGCGGGCGTAGGGGCAGATGACGCAACAGACTTGTTCGCGGAAATAGCCGAAGTCAAAGAGCATGAGCCCGGTGGTGGAGATGACGAGAAGGAAGGCGATGGGGTGATCGAAGGGGGAGCCGAAGATCCAGTCGTTGACGACGGCGGCGCCTACGAAGTAGGAGAGGAAGGTTTGGGCGAGGTGGAGAGAGATCACGAGGTAGATGACAAAGCGGAGGAAGCGGCGGAGGCCTTTGTATTTTTTGGGTTTCTTTTTTCCGGGGGTGCCTTCGAAGAGTCGTTCGATGGGGCGGTAGAGGAACTCGAGGTAGACGGTTTGGGGGCACATCCAGCCGCACCAGATTCGACCGAAGAGTGCGGTGACGAGGAAGATGGTCATGAAGACCATGATCATGAAGAGGGCGAGGAGGAGGGTGTCGGTGGAGAGGAGTGTTTTTCCGAAGAAGGTGAACTCTCGGTTTATGAGGTCCAGGAGGATGGCGGGCTTGCCGTTGATGTGGAGGAAGGGGAGAAGGGAGTAGAGGGCGATGAGGAGGTAGGCGACGATGCGGCGACGAATCCAGAAGCGTCCGGGGGAGAGTTTGGGTTTGAGCCATCGGCGGGTGCCATCGTCGTTGAGTGTGGAGAGGACGCGTTCATTGGGCTTGAGTAGGGACTCGGACATAGAGACTCCCGATTGGTGTTGGTCCTGCATTGTATTGTAGGGGAAACGATGATGGAATGTTTCCATTTCATCATCGGGTTCATCGTCGGGTTCATCATCGAGAATGGGGCTGGGAATTAACCACCCTGATCTGGGGCGATTGGTTCTGGGAATGGGGGTATTTCATCTCCTTCGGCTTCTTTGCCGGGCACATTGGTGCCTCGAATCGATGCCAAGTATCCGGCGACGAGAGCGATTTCGTTTTTGTCGAGGAGGTTTTTGTTTGCGGGCATGGCTCCGTTTGCGGCTCCGTTGGTGATCACATCGAGCATGCCTTGGAGGTCTGTGATGTTTTTGTAGAAGTTGTCGGTCATGTTGGGGCCGATGAGTCCTTCTGCTTGTTGACCATGGCAGAGGGTGCAAGAACCTGAGAAGATGGAGGCGCCTTGGTCGAGCCAGTTTTGATCGCCCATGATGATGCGTACTTTTTCAAGATCATCGTTGATGGTCATGAGTTTGGCGAATTGTTTTTCAACAGCGGCTTGGCGAGCGGTTTCGAGGCGTTCGTGTTGGCTTGGGATCAATGGGGTGAGGTGCCAGACGACGGCGTAGAGGACGCCCCAGATGATGGTTCCCCAGAAGATGAGGTGCCACCAGCCGGGGGTTGGATTGTCGTATTCTTGGATACCGTCGTAGTTGTGGTCGAGGAGTTCTTCTTGTCTTGATTTTTGGGTTGGATCAGCCATGGCTCACCCCCTTGGTTTCATTGTTGGTTTTATTGGTGGATTCGGATGTGATGCCGAAGTCGTCTTCGAGTGGTAAATTTGCTTGGTGCTGGATCAATGATTTGGGGGTTTTGATGACGCCCCAGAGGATGATCCCGAAGGCGGAGGAGAAGAGGATCAGTCCGATGATTGGATAGATGTCCAGGTTCATGTTTGAAACAATGTCAGTCAGTCGCATTGGAGGCCTCCTCCTGAGTTGCGGGTTGATCCGCTGGGGCTTCTTTGTGCAGGTCTGTTCCGAGGCGTTGGAGATAGGCGATGAGGGCGACGACTTGTTTGTCCATCGTTTCATCCATTGGTGGTCCGCCTTGTTCTTCGAGTTCGGCGGCGATGGTTGCGGCTTGGAACTGGGCGTGTTCTACGGCGGCGCCTTCGAGGACGAGGTCGCCGTAGGGGACGCCGAGCATGGCGTTGGCATCAACTCGGCCTTGGATGGCGGGGAAGTTGATGGACTTGCTTAGGAGCCATGGGTAGCGAGGCATGATTGAACCAGGCGAAGTATCGGCTGGGTTTTTGAAGTGTTCGTAATGCCAGAGGTGGCTCTTGCGTCCGCCTTCGCGGGCAAGGTCTGGACCGATGCGGCGGCTGCCCCATTGGAACGGACGGTCGTAGATGAACTCGCCTGGTTTGGAGTAGTCGCCGTAGCGTTTGGTTTCCCAGTAGAAGGGACGGATCATTTGTGAGTGGCAGTTGTAGCAGCCCTCGGCGATGTAGATGTCACGGCCTGCCAGTTCCAGCGGGGTGTAGGGCTGGACCGAGGCGATGGTCGGGACATTGGATGAGACGAGGAACATCGGGAGGATTTCGATGAGCGAGCCGATGGAGACGGCGACGAGCACATAGATGGAGAAACGGATTGGTCGGCGTTCCCATTTGCGGTGCCAGTTGCCTTGGAGGAATTTGTCGCCTTTGTGACCGAAGCCGGCGTTTGCGGTGAGGCGTGATTTGGCGGGTGGGTCGCCGTCGTAGTTTGCTGAGAGTGGTGCGGCGTAGTGGACGACTTCTTCGTATTTTTCTGGACGGTTTCGCCAGGTCATGTAGAAGTTGTAGAGAGCGAGGATTGCGCCGGTGAGGTAGAGGAGACCACCGATGACGCGTATCCAGTAGAAGGGGATGAGGACGGTGACGGTTTCCATGAAGTCTGGGTAGGCCAGGCGTCCGGTTTCGTCCCATGCTCTCCACATGAGGCCTTGGGTGATGCCTGCGGTGTAGATTGCGAGGATGTAGAGGACCATGCCGATGGTGCCGATCCAGAAGTGTGTGGTGGCGAGTTTGACGGAGTAGAGTTTTGTCTGGAAGAGGCGAGGCATCATCCAGTAGAGCATGCCGAAGGTCATGAAGCCGTTCCAGCCCAGGACACCTGAGTGGACATGGGCGATGGTCCAGTCGGTGTAGTGGCTCAGTGAGTTGACGGCTTTGATGGAGAGGAGTGGGCCTTCGAAGGTGGCCATGCCGTAGAAGGTGACGCCTACGACGAAGAACTTGAGGATTGGGTCACGGGCGACTCGATCCCATGCGCCGCGGAGGGTGAGGAGGCCATTGATCATGCCGCCCCATGAAGGCATCCAGAGCATGACTGAGAAGACCATGCCGAGGGTTGTTGCCCATTCTGGGAGTGCGGTGTAGTGGAGGTGGTGTGGGCCTGCCCAGATGTAGATGAAGACGAGTGACCAGAAGTGGATGATGGAGAGTTTATAGGAGAAGACGGGTCGTTCTGCGGCTTTGGGCATGAAGTAGTACATGAGCCCGAGGAAGGGGGTGGTGAGGAAGAAGGCGACGGCGTTGTGGCCGTACCACCATTGCATGAGGGCGTCTTGGACACCTGCATAGACGGGGTAGGATTTCATGAGGAAGGTTGGGCCTGCGAACTCGCCGGTTTTGATGAGGTGGACGAGGCCTGCGGGGATCCAGATGTTGTTGAAGACATGAAGGATTGTGACGACGACGATGGTGGCGATGTAGAACCAGAGGGCGACATAGAGGTGGCGTTCGCGTCGTTTGATGAGTGTGCCCAGGAAGTTGCCTCCGAAGAATACGAGCCAGACGACGGCGATGGCGAGGTCGATTGGCCATTCGAGTTCGGCGTATTCTTTGCCTTGGGTGATGCCCAGGGGAAGGGTGATTGCTGCGGAGAGGATGATGAGTTGCCAACCCCAGAAGTGGAGACGGGAGAGGAGATCGGAGAACATGCGTGCTTTGCAGAGTCGTTGGGTGGAGTAGTAGATTCCTGCAAAGACTGCGTTGCCTGCAAAGGCGAAGATGGCGGCGTTGGTGTGCAACGGGCGCAAGCGACCGAAGCTGAGGTACTCGATGCCCAAACCTGCCGTGGGGAATGCCATTTGAATGGCGATGATGACGCCTACGAGGAATGCAACGATTCCCCAGATGATGGTCGCCCATGAGAACATACGAACGATTTGGTCGTCGTAGACGAAGGACTCGAGTCCATCGCGGGACACTTGGGTTTGATCGGACACTGTGATTCTCCAGTATTGTTCACTGTGCGTTTGAGTGGGCATCCACGCCCTGCATGTGTTCCCCAGTGTAATTGGACTTGACAGGCGTGTGGGGATGGATGCGCCAAATGGCAGAATATAATTGACCTTCTGGTCTACAACTGAAAAGTATGGTAGGGCAGGATTCCTTCTGTCGTCAACGGACAACGAATACTTTTCGATGTGATTGTCCGCTTTGGTATTTGTGTGTTTGCCTCGTAAAAAAGAGGATTTGAACCAGACATGGCCCGACTCTTGAATCGCAGGCGGGGGCGGAAGTCCGATAACAGATTGTTGGTGGTTTTGGGTTTGAAAAATCATTCTCGGAGCCATTGGTTGGGTTGTGCGACGGGTGGAATTTGGAAGGGGGTGGCGGGTGGAATTGGGCCTTAGGTGGGGCAAATGGGTGCCGAAGTTGGGTGGATGGATACACACTCTTCAGGGTCTGATTGTGCTCGGGATGAATCGATGGATTCGCCATTGTCGGTCAGGCAGATGCAGATGCTCGGATCGAGCGTGGTGAGTGCCAAGCCGATTCGCAAGGCGGCGGGGTATGCGCGGATGTCTGGATGGATGACGCTGCTGGCTGGGGTGGTGAGCGTGTTGTTTTCGTTGGGGTCGCTGCCTGGGATGATTTTGGGAATGGTGCTGGCGGGGATCGGGATGCGTGAGTTGGGATTGGCGCGTCGGCTCGATGCGCTTGATCTTCGGGCACCGGGGGGGCTTGCGATCAATCAACTTGTGCTTGGGATGGCGTTGATCGGGTATGCGGTGTTTAAGGTGGCGACCTATGACAGCGCGGATTCGATCTTGGCTGGATCGCTTGGGTCTGATCCGACGATTGCGTCGATGCCTGAGATGGCGGGGACACTCGATGAACTTGGGCGGCTGGAATACTTACTCAATATTGGTGTGTCGGCGGTGTTGATTGTGGTGGCGTTTGTGATGCAGGGGGGGACGGCGTTGTACTACTGGCGCAAGAAGAAACGGGTGCGGACGCTCCGGGAGCACACGCCTGGGTGGGTGCTTGGGGTGCATCGGGTGATGAGTGATCCCAAGGCGGCGGGAGAGTTTGGGCGGGCGGCGTAGACGGGGTTTTTCTGGGCCAAGCGATCTTTAGTTAGTCGTCGGATCGGCCGTGGATTCGTACGGAGCCGTTGGTGGTGCGGACTGCGGAGATTTCGGTGCTGTCACCGATTTGGAGTTCGAGGGAGTGGTTTGTGGATTCGATGAGGTTTGCGTTTGGGAGGCCATCGGTTTTGATTCGTCCGTTGGAGGTGTTGACGCGGAGGATGCCTTGGAAGCCGGCTCCGAGGTCGAGTTCGACTCGGCCGTTGGTGGTTCGTACGCGGATGGGGCCTGCGGTGCCGTCGAGGGTGGAGATGTAGACATTGCCGTTGGTGGTGTCGCCTTGGACTTGCCCATCGGCGTTGGAGATGAGTACTCGGCCATTGGAGGTGTTGAAGTGGATGTCTCCTTGGGAGTCGTCGACGCGGATGGTGCCGTTGGAGGTGTTTGCTTCCATTGGGCCTTGGTGTTTGTCGAAGAAGACTGAGCCGTTGGAGGTGGAGATGAATGCTTTGCCTGTGAGTCCTGCGATGGTGACGGAGCCGTTGGATGTTTTTGCGGTGATGCCTTGGGCGTCTGGGAGGAAGACTTCGATTTTTGCACCTTCGCCGTCGCGTCGTTTTCCGCCTGGCCAGTCGATCCAGATGCGGAGGGCGTCGTCGCCCATGCGGTTGGCGTGGACGGTGGCGAAGTCGAGTCGTTCTGGGTCGTAGCCGTAGAGTTCGACTTCGATGGCGACATTTTGGCGGTCTTCTTGGAAGGCGCCGATGGAGCCGTTGGCGGTGACGATGTCGAGTGCGGCGTTTGGGACATGATCGACTTTCATGACGCGGAAGTCGTAGACCATTGGGCCAAAGGTGTCGCAGCCGGCGAGGGGGAGGAGGGTTGCGGCTGAGAGGGCGAGGGCGGCGAGGGGTTTGATTGAGGGCATTGGTGGGTTCCTGTGGTCGAATATGGGGGGTGTGGGCTGGCATTCAACGATAGCGTACCGCACGGAGTGATACCGGCTGACAGTTGATGGGATTCAGGGGGGGTGAATTTCTGTGTGTAGAACCGCTTGGACGGGAATGCCCCATATACCTCCCATTGCTGATGTTTTTACTTTGGGGGGTTAGATGATTTCGATGATTTTGAAGCGTTTGACGCCTCTGGGGGCGTTGACTCGGACGGTTTCGCCTACGCGGGCTTTCATGAGGGCTTGGCCCATTGGGGAGGTTGCGGTGACTTCGACGACATCGCTGTCGATGCCGCCGGATGCTTCTCCGACGAGGCGGTAGAGTTCGAACTCGTCTTCGTCCTCGTCTTCTTCGATGAGTTTGACGGTGGAGCCGATGAAGACGACGCCTTCGGCGAGGTTTGATTCGTCGATGACATGGGCGGTGGTGAGGCGTTCTTCGAGTCGTTTGATTTCGGCTTCTTCCATGCCTTGTTGTTCACGGGCGGCGTGGTATTCGGCGTTTTCTTTGAGATCACCGAGAGCGCGGGCCTCGGCGATGCGTTCGATGATGACGGAGCGGTTGGCGATGAGGGTGTCGAGACGGGTCTTGATGTGGTCGCGTTCGTCTGGGGTAATGACATCCATTGGAAACTCCGTGGCGTATGCCTGTTTTGACGGGCCGAAGGTACGGTCCTGCGCAGATGATAGTTTAGGATTCAAACTTGGTGCGTGCCACCCATTTGGTGTTCTCTAAAGCCCTTCCGAAGATCAAAAGGGCGATTCCGAGACATGCGACGGCGGCGATGATGCGAAAATGGGCGTTGTAGACGATTGCGGGCTGTCCGAGGGGGCTGCGGTCGGTGGTGAGTTCGAGGATGCCTGTGATGGGTGAGAGCATCCAGCCGAGGTTGGCGTGGGCGATGCCGATGGGGGCGCCTTTGAGGGTGAGGAGTTCGATGAAGGGGACGGCGAAGATGGCGGTGAGAATCGCCGCCATTGAGAGGATTCGGGTTCGGATGTGATGGGGTGAGTTTGCGATGAATATTGAAGCGATGGCCAGGAGTCCAGCGATGACCAGACCCCAGGCGATGACATGGAGTGCCAGGGCGGTGACGACGGCGATGGACCAGCCGCCGAGGACGATCAGGCTTTGAGGCCAAATGACGGCTTGCATGGGGATGAGAATCACGACCATGTCGCGGAGCGATGAGGCGACGATGCTGGGACGGGCGATGGTTTGGGAGAGACGGATCAATGGCCAGAGGATGCTCATGCCGACGACGATGACGACGAGCATCTGGCGTGATGCGGGACGAGAGATCGAAGGAGCAACCGAATAGCCGACGGAGAGTTGGGAAAACATCATGGCGGTGGCGGCAAGGAGAAAGATCATCCAGAGGAGGGCGAGGACTCTGGGTTCGCCTTTTCGGTGGGACCAGTCGATGCGGTCGGCTGGGGGTTCGTTTCCGAGGAGGTCGCGTTCGCGGGGAAT